>Ga0209727_1000047_pt1 | contig 155098 bp, 253 predicted proteins | sample RifGroC1_FD_183995 | JGI IMG/M metagenome (GOLD analysis project Ga0209727, IMG submission 183995) | Groundwater microbial communities from Rifle, Colorado, USA - Groundwater C1 (SPAdes) (version 2) | ecosystem: Environmental > Aquatic > Deep subsurface > Groundwater | place: Rifle, Colorado... | reverse complement strand
GTGCTTGGCAAGAATGGCATCGCACTTGATCTGTTGCCGTCCGATACGATCGGCAAGTTTGGTGAGGGTAAGAATCTTGTCAGCTTTTTCTTCGGGCGTCAAATTTGCTTTTGCCATGATGGCCTCCATTGTGTTTGTTTGATTGTTGAGACAATAATAACAAACAACAGAGGCCGTGTCAATAAGAAAAATGATTATTTTTACTTTAGATGAATATTTTTATCCCTCGTTCAACTGGACAGTCTTTACTTCATCAAGGCGATCAAATCCACACCGTTCCGTGCACTCACGTTTAACTCTGTTCCCAGGAAGGACCCCGGTGATAATTAAGAGGTTCCCGCAATTTGGGCATTTATCATTGTCTTTTATTTCATGTAACATTTTCTATTCCTCCTTTATTCTTGTAACCCAACAATTATTCCCATGCATAATCCGATGATATATTTCATCTTTGATTATACTATTAAGATATTCACGATCCTCGACCGTCAACCATCGCACAAAGCCATCTGTTTTTTCTATTCTTGATGTAGTGACTAACTCGTCTCCGAGATGACAACCGACTCTTGCTGGTCTTTTCACACCATCAATTTCACCATAGTAATAAAGTAAATATGGATTGCCGAGTATCAATTGTTCGCCATACTGTGTAGTAATTATATCAAGAATCTGTGTTTTCTTTTTGACGTGTTCTAACCATAATGTATCCTTGTCATCTTCAACAAATTCACAGTGTTCCTTACAATGTGGGCAGATACTAACATCTTGAAAGTCAGGGCCGTCGGGTCCCATCATTCTATTTTTTCTCCCAACAGCAATTACTAATCTTTTCCATGCATTCATTTCTCCTTATCACACGAAGGCCGGTCATGTTTTTACATCTGAATTCTATCAACAAACCATTTTGGTAATTCATTTTTACACTGTTCTATAAAAAAAGGAAAACTACTATCAAGTACATATGTGACCGAGTGATCTTCTTCTGATCTTGTAGCTCTCCCGCTTGCTTGCATGATTTCCTTCAGCATTTGATTAACATACCATTTACCTTCTTTCATCTTCGCTTTAACCCGCGGATCAGCCATGCTTGCAAATGGGAGCTTGACTATAATCTGAAACCTAGCAAGATCGTCATCAAGACTTATACCTTCACTCATAGAAGGACTGAGCAAAACAGTTGGTGTTCTCGATTCCATGTGTTTCTTGATCAGAACATCATTCTTGATTCCGAACTTGAAGTTCACGGGGTCCATACCACGACTGAGCAATCGTGATCGGTTTCTTTTAACCCTTTTAGCAATATCATCGGTGATACGATAGTTGACGCTGTGTATGATTCCCTTTTCTGTCTTGTGATGATCCATGATGTGGTCAACAGCATCAGCAATTTTCGGTAGTGTTGCTGTGATGTTTTGGTAGTTCATCTTACCAATGGGAAGGACGATGATCGGTGACATATCTGGAGAGAACGGAGAATCAACTTCAATGTATTCGACTTGATCGGCCGGCAAAGCAAGCTCACGAGCAAATTCTACAGCAGAACCGATTGTTGCTGACATGAATACAAACTTGCTCGCCGATTCCCCAATGAACTTTTGAAAAAGACCACGAGCCGAAAGAGGTGTGATAGTCAGGTGATTCTCGTCGGCATTTGATTCGACGATCCATTCTTCAAGGTCTCGACGTTCAAAGTAAATCTCGAGCTTCTTAACGACCTTATCAATATCACTGACCTTTGCACTAATCTTATTGATCTTCTCGAGGATCGGTTTAGATATGTTCTGCATCGGTGTGTTTTCATCAATGCCATTATCAGCATAAATGTTATCACGGTCCTTCGTCCACTCTGCTTTACGAGCCATGATTGCCCTCGTCATTGAAACAAGAACCTTCATATCCTCATTCTTTGACCCGTTGAAGAACCATGTCAGATCAGAAATACCGTACCGCTCTTTTAGTTCTGCCGGTTTGAGTATGATCTCCGCAAATCCAACAAGATAACCTTCAAGGGCATGGGCTTCGTCCATGATACAAACTTCACGGGGTGTAACTTGCTTCTCGTCAGATAGTGGACCACACAATCGGGCAAAGAGATAGTATGCATAGTTGGTCAGCATCACGGGTGCTTCCATTGCCTTGTTTCGTTGATTGATATACGGACACACTTGACGAGCTTGACACTGCCTGATGATCTGCGGCATTGCTGCACAGGGAGCAGATTCGCATGTCATCAGTTGATTAATACCGCACTTATAATTTCCCTTACCGCGAAGGTCAACAACACCCCCGGGATTCTTGTACTGATCTTGAAGTTGTTTAGAGGAAGTGATGATGTGGGCATTGCGAGCTGACTCAGCAATTGCCTGTGCAATGAACTGCTTTCCGACGCCCACCGGCGCGCTTAATAACACAAATCGTTTTCCGGAATTTAATGCATTTATTATCTTTGTAATAGATTCAATTTGTATTTGACGTGGGGTCAGATTGTTCTTCTTGAAAAAATTCATGCCTTTTTTGTAGTCCAACATATTTTTCAAATCTTCCTTTATTATGCTCGCTTAAATTAATTCTTCCGGCAATAAAATCTTCAGCCAATTCTGTCTTGTATGTTGGAAAATCCTTTTCGGTTAAAACTTTAAATCTTTCCCTATATAAATTAATTGCTGCGGCGAATTTCAATTTATTATCATCCGAATTAATTAATCGTGATGGTTTTATTTCTATAATCTCCCCCGTACCCAAGACATAATCCGGGTAGTAGTTTCTCTTACAACCATCTTTTTCATATTCAACTCGATATTCCTTAGACTCCCCAGAAACAAACGGAATCTTTATTGTAACAAGATGTTTGATGAATGTCAATTCAAGAGTGCTTCGAAAATGAAAACCCTCATACATTCCGGATATACCTCGACCAGAACCAACCGGGGCGGCTTTACCAAACATATGATTTTTTTCTCCGCATCGAGACAACTTCTTCTTTATTAAATCCCCCTTTTCTTTTCCATATTGTTCATCATATGTTTTTCCTATGCGTTTTGCGTTTGCAATATGTTGTCCGGGGCCGTTAAATTTCCCCCCAAAATTTGAGGCCCTTTCACCAACATACAATTTTAGTTTTTCCCTTGCCTTATTTGCTTTCTCTGTGCCGAGAATTTCTTCAAATGTTTTCCCTTTACGCCTTGATGAATTCGCTATATTGGCGGCTGCACTTCGACAACCACCACACAAATCCTTATGATGTTTTTCCCTATTATTTCTTACACAATTATATGAAGAATTAAAAACATGTTTACATTTGTCGCAACACACGTCAATGAGCTGCATTCCCCTGAAACCATCTTTTGAACGCCATCCTCTTCTATCTTTACAAATTTCTAGCTCCGTTAAAATCATAAGTGCATCTCCTGTGATTGGCTTTTATTTTATTTATAAAAAGTATACACGATCGTGCACTTATTGGTGTTTAATTTGACATTCGTTTTTTATCCTTTATTTGAGTTTATCCATTGGGTGTTTGCCAACAGAGTACAGAATGTCATTCGTTAAGTCAAGCGCCGTCAATCGTCCACCAAACACAACACCGGTGTCAAGACCTATACGACGCTCGTCAATGTGTGGCCATGTTCCTGGTGTGTGGCCGTGCACTACGATCTTGTCCCACTTACATTTTGACTCAAGAAAGTCAGCACGAATCCACATCTTATCTTGATCGTTTTGATCTTTGAGTTCGATCGTTGGGTAAAGCCCGGCATGAACAAAAATGTAATCGTCTGTTTCAAAATGAGTTGGGAGTTCATCTAAAAACTTTCTATGAGAATCCGGTAATATAAATTTCACCCCACCCATTTCAAATTCTTCACCGACGACCGGTGGTGTTTCTTTGACCGTGTATGAATCAACCGTCATGGTCCCACCATTATAGAGAAACAACCCCTCTTGATATCTGTCCCCGGCAAGTGCTCGTATAAACATATCCTCGTGGTTGCCCTTCAGACAAACCATGTTTGGATAGGTGCGTTTCATATCAATCAGTGCCTCAATGACACCACTCGAACGAAGTCCGCGGTCAATATAATCCCCAAGAAAAACAATGACATCGTTCGTCTTTGGTTTGATTAAACCTAGTAATTTTGCAAGTGAGTAGAGACAGCCGTGTACATCGCCGATTGGAATAATTCTTTGTTTCATTTTGATGATCTCCAATAATTTAATATGTGTTTTTTCGTAATTCTTCGATTTGATTTTCGAGAGAATCAATTTCGTCCTTTAATGAACCAACCTGATCTTTGAGATCTTCAATTTCGTCGCCATTATTAGAAATTGTGTCTTCGAGCTTCCAGGATGCCTCTTCTAAATCAGCGCCCCATTCACGCAGGTTATGATTCGCTTCTCGTATTTCTTCAAGGGCCGACTTATTTCCACTAATAAGATCATTCAATCGGTCGGCGGCCTCTGATAACATTTTCATAATATCATTCGGCGTCATTGACATGAAATCGGATTCGAGTAATTGAAGGTCTTCTACCGTTGATTTGATTTCATGTATAACCGAATTGATGTCTGGACATGTAAATGGCACCGGGCACGTCGTTCTTCTTGCCATAAAACAACCTCCTTGATTGGATAAGAGGTGTATTTTAATACATTAGACGATGAATGTCAATAAGAATGAACATTAACCCCAAATTAAGTTGATCGGTATGATGTCAAGAATATGATAATCTGATAAAGGGCGATGATCTTCGACGTCAGGGTTGGGGTCTCTAACCGATGAACCATCCCAGAACACAGCGTGAAGTCCACTTTCATACTTTTCACTCCGCACCGTCAACATCGCCGGAGAATCCATTGACAACTTTAAGTACAATGTATCGCCGATGGCGGCGCCATTCACCCCACCGTCATAGTAGTTAGTGTAGGCCGGTTTTAATTCGGGATAGGTGCCGACCATGTAACCACACTTTACCATAAAGGCAATCATTTCCTTTAGATAGAAACCCCGAGATGACCCATCATGTCCACAGTGTTCAAAGATATCTGTTATCGGAGAGTGTGTTGCCATTGCAATGACGGCCGCAACACAACTACATTTCGTTGGCTGTGTCACCCTTTCTTTTAAAACCGATTTTGCCAATTGGCGAACCGTTGATGTTTTTATTTTTCGCATTGATCGACATCCTCAATTTTATATTCATGCATGATGTATGTTTTAACAAACCCGACTTTCTCTTTAACAACAATCATCACTTCATTTTCTATCCCAGTACCAGAGCGAAGTGATTTAATATCCCGGGACCGCGCTTCTTCATTCAAACAACCGAGCATTGCTTTGTAGATGCCTTTGTTCCTATGTTCTTCTTTTACATATGCCAAGTTTATCCAAATATAATCAGCTTCTGTTTCAAAGAACACCATGATACCAACAACCTCATTTCCGATTGTTGCGGAAATCACCTCATTAATGTCTATCACTAATCCTTTGTCGGCAAGATTCTTAGACATAAGATCGGCATAACCATATAATACAAGGGCATATACATCCGTTGGACACTTGCTAAATTTTGAGTGATGGTTAACAACGATTTCTTCAGACATTAGTTTAACCTTTCTTTAATTGAACTGGGTGGTTCTGAATTCAGAACCACCCAGTGTTGTGTTAACCGCACTTTGTCCAACTACATGTTTTACAGATCGGACAACCCTCTGACATTTTGAATTCATGACCGCCGCATTCGGGACATGTCATTTCAGCCATCAGATCATCTTCATCGATAAAATTCGCAATGAATTTTTTGATTCTGAAAATAAAAGAACCGATCGGTAGATCAAGTGTATCAAGAGTTTTAATAATGTCAATGATTGGTATGTTATGACGAAGCAATAAGCTCAGCGTCCTTGCGATCTTTGTAACATTTGTGTTACCGATCATCTTTGAATCGTTATCATCAATGATATGTGGAGCAATACCGGCATTCTTTGCAATTTCCGTTAGCGCCTCAATACAAGCATGGGTATTGACATCAGGCTCGCGGTTATTTGTCTGTACGAAGATAGCGAAGGGGCGTTTCATTTCGTGATCTTTGAATGCAGCCGAAACATACCACTTTTTACCTTCGGACTTGATCTTGTAACCCTTCATCGGATATTCATCTGGGAGCGAAACATCATCAAGGAAAATATGTCCATCCTGGTGATCTTTCCACGAATCAAAAAATTCATGCTGTTGCATTTTGATTGAACTTCCATCATTACTCTTTTTCGTTTCAAGTACCGACATCATGGTACCTTCACGGTAGGTTGTGATACCCCTTACGCCGTCCCGCCACATCTTACGGAATAATTGGTCAAACTCTTCATAAGGATAATCAGCACGAAGGTTAACAGTCTTGGAAATAGAGTTATCGATGTGTGAGGAGAAGATGGTAAACGGGTCAATGTGTTCTTCAACGGTGAGGTCCATTGCCGTCGTGAATGCGCCATTGGCTTTATATCTTTCCATCTCTTCAACTGAAAGATTCTCTTTACACCACAACCAACCAAAGTCCATACATTCCGTCTTCTTGACGAGACCACGATTTTTGTCAAAGTAATAATTGCGGCATGTTGACATCAGTACATCGTCATCGCCAACTTTTTCTGCAACGAAGTCTTTCGTTTCAAACCATTCACCCTTTGTCACATCAGGGTAAGCCAGTCCTCTTAGTTCCTCATGTATCTTATAGGTAATAGTTACCCAACGAATGTAGTCAAGATCAAAGACTGGCTCAATTCCACCTGATACAAGCCCCATAAGAATTCCCGTAGTTCCCGTCGGCGCGGCGGTTAGCAGTTGGGAGTTACGAAGACCATAATGACGAATTGCATCAAGAGTGTTCTTTGTAAGAACGCCCGAATTTTTGACGAACCCACCGTTAAAAATTAGATCTACATCAAAGAGTTTAAATGAACCTTTCTCCTTAGCAAGCATGGCCGATGCATGATAGGCCGCATTTGCATATGTTGCCATTAGTTGTTGTGTGAATGCGTTTGCATCCCGTGATCCATACTTGAAACCCATCATCATCAACAGAGAACCGTAACCGAGGAGACCACAACCGATCTTACGGCGAAGTTGTGCCGATGCCTCGATTCCCGGGAGCGGATAACCAGAAACATCAATGATAGAGTCAAGTGAACGGACGAGGAGAGCAATATCGGCCGCATATGTTTCCCAGTCAAATCCTTTATTCTTATCATAGTACATTGGTACATTGATATGCCCGAGGTTACAGATATCACCAAGGTGATCATAGATGACGCCGTCAATCTCGACAATACCGGCATCAGCCAACATTGCTATCTCTCCGCAATTATGAACTAATATATTATTAGCAAAAAAGTTATGATTTGTTGTTGTTTGAATATCATAGACATCCTGATTTTCAATGACGGTTATTCTTTTAATTCGTTTTCTAATTACTTTAGCAGGATTCGTTCCTGTTTCCATATTTTAAGCTCCTCGTGATAATTTTTACAATATTTAGATATGTCGTGTATAACGATCATTTTAATGTTAGGATAGTCCTTCTTCATCAAATCAATTTTATACATTCTATTCTTAAAAAAACCCTTAACCTCGACGATGTATAGAAGTTGACCATTATCATCAAAAATTGAAAAATCGGGGCGGTAACTTTCACCGCTTGATAAATGAAAGTGTTCTCCTTCAAACTCCCAATTAATGTTTTTATCATCAATCCATTTTGCATAAATGAATTCCCATGTAGATCTTAACCATACGAATTGGCCATTTTTCCTTTTAAAATATCCCTGTATTCCTTTTGACGTAGATGCATGCATCTCTGGTATTCTGTTTGTCCAATCATACCAAGGATTCTTATTGCCTTTAACACGAGCACTACGGAATTCATCTGTTTTTGATGTCGATATGTCATAACCACGTCTGATATCTATTTCTAAATAGACGAATAATGATCGTATTCTAGAATATGTAAGGCCGATTTCCCTAGCGATAACTTTTAAACCATATCCATCATCATATACACTTTTTAGATATTTTATCGTTTCTTCTGTGGGGCGTTTTGTATCAACCAGTGCCTGTTTTCTTTTTGCCTTTGGATACGAAACTACATTTTTATAAAATTTAATCAATTCATCTTTATGTGTTGTATCAAAGTCAAATCTAAGTGTATCTTTATTCCATGGATTCATAAATACTCCTTTTTAGAAATATTTATAAATCCATGTGGTTTTTTGATATTTAATCTACAAGCAGTAAAATATCGTCATCGTTTAATAATGCCGCCTCGACGTAACCGCGATTTTCCGTAAACACTTTATGGTCTGGTGTTAATTCAAGAATCATGTCATCATCCAACTCAATTTTAATAACATCCGTGTTATTTCTTGTTTTATCAGCAAATACGATGTTTTCGTATTCAAGACAAAGTGTTTCGGTGTTCATTGTTAATGCTTTAAATTTATCACCAGCTTTATAACGATCACATAATTCTTGGATTGTAATATCGCCACCATCAGTCTTAACAACGGTGTTCCCAACAACACAGGGATTAGTTCCGGTTACTTTCTGATAATAAATGAGATTATTAAAACGATTTGCGCTATCGATGAAATAGATACCGGGTTCATTGCGTGTATATGTATTTTTGAGAAGAAGTTCCCAGAGATCGCATGCCTTTATTGTTTTGTAAACATATTTCGGAAGTCCAGCCTCTTCCCATTTATCAAAATCACCATCCCACAGCTCGTCATATTTTTCATAACGGATATCGGGGAACCATAGTTCCCAGTCATCATCGGCAGCGACGGCTTCCATAAATTTATCGGTGACGATAACTGACATATTGAATTTCGTCAGACGACCAGGAATCTTCTTGGCCTCGATGAAATCAATGATCTCGGGGTGGCGGCAATCAAGCATCGCCATTTGTGCACCCTTGCGGATTTTCTTTTTTGTTGGTTTCCCGTCATCTTGGTGTAATTCACCGGAATCACCACGAGTAATGACGTCTGCACTGACATTATAAATGTCCATGAATGAAACAACACCCGGGGTCCCGACACGTACACCTTTGATGAGTGTACCACGTGGCCGAATATGGTTGAAGTTAAAACCGATCCCACCTTCTGTTTTCAAAATCTCCGCGGCATTCAGAAGATCGGTGAAGATTCCCTGAATAGAGTCATAAGGTTTTTTTGCTCTTTGTGCACCGTAGCAGTTGAACGAGTTCGTTTTACCGTATGATGTATTTGTGTTAGCAATAACACGACCACCAAAGGAGATGCGGCGGGACATCATTGCATCAAATAATGCTTGCTGCATTACGGGACCGCCATCATGGAGAATACCACTAGCAAGTCGCCACATCATTCCTTCGATTGTTTCACCGTTGAACCGATAGTGATCACTCCAAATATCATGCTGAAACTCATTAATAAAAAAATTCAAATTCATGTAGTGCTCCTATTATTTTCTGTTGGCTTCTCGATCAGCGCGGACATAATCTTTTGCTATCTCTTCAATTCGTTTCTCACCGTCAAGATTCTTATCGGTCTCCATGTCGGTGATTCCATATTCTTGATCGGACCAACCATTGCCCTTTAATTTAAAACGAAATTGGTTTGGTATTTCCTGAGACATTGTACTTCCGCATTTTTCACAACGAATGTTTTTCTTTAATTCGTCATGATCTCGCATAGGCACAATGCGTTCGACGGGATTCTTACACTCCTCCCGGTCGCATACAAAAACGTATGATGGCATGTGGTGCTCCTTGTAGTGGGGTATTTGTTTGAAAAATTATCCGAGAAGGATAAAGGTGGGTTTTTGGTTGTTCATTGTTAGGAGATTGTAGATTGTAACGGCGGGGATGATTCTGAATACTGCTTGTGGTTCGTCGATGTAAACCTTATTAAGCGGTTTGATATATTTTACATCAACGTCAAGATCTCTAACACAAACGACCGATGATGATAGATCACGTCCGATTTCCCTGGCAGATGCTTCGTTGAATGTTATGACAAGGTCATGTGGGCCAGCATGCTGTCTGATGTATGATGATTTACCTGTCTGCCGACCAATATCGACTTTGACGGTGCAGCACTCCATTGCATATAAACCCGGTGATAGAAGATCTTCTATCTTCGATGAAAATGCCTCTCTGTACTTTTTGTTGAGATCGATGAGGGAGTCTATTACTACATGATACTCCTTTTGAATTTCTTCTGGTACATTCATAATTATTATCCGATGAGAGCATAAGGATCAAATCGCTCCGGTTTGGGGTTAACACTCATATCGTAAAGAATCTTCTCGATTCGGCGAACTCTTTCGTCAATCGTCATGGAATCGAGCACATCAAAATGAGCCTTCTCTTTAACTTCCTTTTCTAACTTTTCGCAGTCACTACAAAGAAGCTCGCTGATGTAACCCATCCTCGCCGGCACCCCCGTACGATACACCTTCTTACAGGTCGGACATTTAACTTCAACCATTACAGCCATTTATTTATTACCTTCCTCTCTTCAGTCTCCCAAGTTTTAACATGACCCTGGCTATTCCTTGTGGACCAGAGAATATGTTTTCATCAACCATTTTCTTGATCTGTGGTGGTGTAACACCTTTACAGATCAGTTCGTTAAAATCCTTCGATTGTAACTGATCCGGCCAAATGAATACTCTTTCATTTTGATTAAGGTACTTGAGACTTTTCTCCCAACCGGTCCTGTCATTATCAAAGCAAAATATCGGATGCTTCAGTGTTTTCCGAACGGTCACCGATAGGTCAGAACCTAACATTGCGATGGCATTGTCGATGAAGAACGAATCTATGATGGCCTCAAGAACATAAACATTTCTATCTGAATCAACATTGAAGAAATTGTAGACCTTGAATGAATCATTCTTGGTGAATGTCTGAAACCGCTTCTTACCTTCGATAGTTCTACCCTGAAAACCAGTAACGCTTTCTTCGTCGTAACTGAGTGGGAAAATCAACATATTGTAGAAGTCGGTGTTTTTCTTAGTACCAAAGAAAAGGGTATCAATGATGGCATCTGGGAATTTCCTCGAGCGGCAATATTCAACGGCCTTTGGAATTTTGCGGGCGGGGGTGAATGTACGTGGACTTAATTTAAAAACGTATTTTGGTTCTGATGACCCTTCAGTAAACTTGGCGATCGTCCTCTTTTTAAATATAGACCTTCCGGATTTCAATTCCTTCACCAGCTCGTCTTTTTCGACCCGGCAATATTGTTTATAGAGCTCGTAATCAAGGTCTCTTATAAGCGTTTTTAATGACCTTGGTTCACAACCGTTCTGACAGCAGAAAGTATTGTGCCCTCTCGTTCCGTTGTCAAAAAGATAGTAACCGCGTCTCTTCCACGGAGACTTGCCTTCATTACACAGAGGACAAGAGAAACGGAAGTTACGGCCTTCTTGGCGAAGATTTCGTAGGTTGAGTTTATGGATGAACTCTATTTCGGTAAAGTAGTCAATCATAGGAAGGTCAGATATTATAATCCCATTGGGGTTTGATGTCAACTATTAAACAGCGAATTCGCAAATTTCGTCTTGTTCTAAATCAGAAGCATTACAGGGGCGGGGGAATTTATTTACAGAGGAACATCTTCCGGCGTCATCGCACTGCAGACAACATACATTTGTTGTCTTTGTGCAATTCTCTATGCGAATTTTTGCGCTGCAATGAAAGTAATCTTCCATCTTCATATTATGATCTCCTTATCTGAGTAAGCTCAAATAGTCATCCATCGACTGCTTGGTTTTGGGTTGTTGTGATAGCGGTGTTCTGTAATTTGCAATTTCTTCCATTATTTTGGTAACACAATTCATGACAGTCGATTCGTTGATTGGTAATCCTGTAGAAATCAACATATTCTCTTCATACTCTCTGACGAGTGACTCGAATGCCTTTGTCTCAACACCATTAATTGCAAGGTCAATGATCTGTGTTTTAAGGACTGGGTCTTGTTCTTTTCTGAACATATGAATTAGGGTATTCACTGGTACTTCTACTGTTTTCTTCATGAGAAAAAATCCTCCAAATTAGAATTCATCATCGCGTCATGCGATTTCTTTTTTTCTTGTTGTGGTGTGTTGAGTTTTGTCTTGATCACGGGGGTGTTCATTTTGAAATTGTTCATCTGCGCTGCAATGTCTTTCAGGCCGTACTTAACAAAGAACTTCATCAACTCCGTAGAATTGAAGTTCATATGTTTCTTTTCAGTCAGATCTGAAATAATTCCATTCTTGACATCGGCGGGGATATAATTGAAGTCAATTAGTGTACGATTGAACTCGTAAATCTCCCTCGCCCCTTTTTCCGTTTTGAGAAATGTCTCAATCCCAGCCTTATAAATTTTCTCAGCTGTCTTTTGTGCAACTCCTTTCTTGATAGGAAGACAACCGTCTCCTCTATCGCCGGCTATAATCAAAGTTTGAAGCTGAAAGTCGGTATTGATCGGTGGACAATATTTATTCGTCATGGGATCATAAATATGAACACCTTCCTGTTGTAGCTGTTTAAAATCTTTATCAGAACCAGCGATGAAAACAGGCTCGCCTTTTGCGGCATAGTGTCTTGTTGTGATCGCAATGACGTCGTCGCCCTCTGCTTCTTTACACCGTAGTACGATAAAATCGCTATACTTATCGAGAATGTCCATACATTCATTATAAGCCGAGAAGATATCAGGCCACGGATAGTCGTCATTCTTATCACGGCCCTGTTTATATGATCGTTCCTTGTAAACATCAATGTTGTGTCGATTTTTTTCAAACCATATGTGACGCCATGTTGGGCTATCATCAAGAGCAACGATTAGAGGATTTGTCACCGAACATCCAAAAACACGAGCCCGTGATAGAAGACCACGCATTAGAATATGCATCATATAATGACGGTTTAATTTTCTCTTTGAACCGACCGTATCTTCATCAGTACCATATTCCTCGTTCTTATCGAACAGGTCTTTAGTGGTTGCATAGATCAACCGATAAAGATAGTGAGACATATCAATGTTTACCATGTTGTGACTCCTTATAAATCAATGCACCGGCAAGAGAGGCGATGTATGGTACTTGCTCTATTCCAAAACGGTGACATATGATGTCAACATTACCCTTGCGATAAAACCTATCTGGGCAACATACGACCAATTTCTGTGGGCATTTACCAGCAAGATAACCAAGTTCGAATAATGAGATCGGTGATTTTGTTACTGGATCAAGATACATCACAACAACATCACACTTATCAATGTAATCAAGCTCCCATGTAACTTGTTGGAAGAAGTACGGATTCGAGATGTGTTGATCTTGTGTTGCATCGAAATCATCGCGGCGAGGTGAATAAATTGTAAAGTTCGACGACCATTCCGTGTGATCTTCCACTAATTGAATCAACTCATTCTGCCAATCAGCACAGGTTCCCATCTCTATTGAGCCGGCAAGAAAGACAGAGAATCCTTTTGTTTGGTAAAATTCTGGTGGTTTAACTATTCTCATTTATTACTCCTCAAATGTAAATCTTGCAAGAACGTCTTCTGTTGCCTCGGCATTTTTCTTCTTATACCTGGTGGCTTCTTCAACCTTCAACTGATCTTTTACATGCAGCGGCAACTCTTGTTCACTCTCTGCAAGCTGATGTAACTTCATATGACTTCTGTTAACACCGACCGTATAGATCTCATAGTTGTTTGCACCGAACCGTGTCTTAATAACTTTCAGAAGGTACTTACATAGTTTGAACAATTCTGGGTTCTGAATGATAGCCCCCATCCAATCAGCCGTCATCGGAAGGCCAAATGAGTCAGCGATATCTTCCATACCAGTGTCAACACCGGCTTCTGATCCACCGCGGTTTGTTTGTGTTGCAGAGATGACCGCACAGTTGAAACCGCCGTTCTCAAAAGATGCTCCGAGACCGCGCATTTCTTCTGTTACAGATTTGACATATAGATACTGATTGGATATTGCAGAGGCGGGTAGACGATAGCTGGCAAAGATGTTGAGATAATCGAGAATGATAACGTCAGGAACGAAACCTTCCTTAAGTTTGTAGTCATTAATCAAAGCACGGATGGTGTTGGCTGATGCCGTTCCGCTAGGATACTCCTTGATTTTTAAACGACCGGTCGTTTTGTCATACAGTTCACGAACCTTCTTGAAGTACTCCTTTTTATCAAGTTGCATCCCAAGTTCATCTGTCATAAACTCAAGGAGATTTGCATCAAGGCGTGTGCGGATCATCTCTTCAGACATTTCAGCAGAGACATAAAGAACGTTGTAACCTTTACGCATTAATGCTGCGGCTTCATGACACATCCAAAGAGTCTTACCGATGTTTGTCCGACCCATATAAACGTAGATTGCTTTGCGACGATAGCCACCACCGAGCGATTGATTCATTGACTCAACTTCAGTTGGCATCACTTCGTCTTGTGTGGTATAGTACTCGTACTGTGTCGGTGCATCACGAAAATAGTCGTGGCCGAGCGTCTGTGCAAACCCAAACCGAAGAGCCTGCTTGATGATATCCTCAATGATTCCTTTATTTGACTTCGGGTCCTGCATGATTTTAAGAGAATCCATAATGGCATTCTCAAGCGAACGTAGCTTTCCCCAATTTTCGGATTCGGTGATAAGCATATCATCGGCAACTTCCTCTGCGCCTTTACACGAATCAATAAATTCGATAGCCTCATCTGTAACTCCTTCATTCAGATTAAGGTCATTCTTGATGAGTAATTTAATATCGGCCCACTTCGGTTGTCTTTTATAGAGTTCGGAATAATCCTTGATTTTACGAACAACTACACCCTGCGCATCATTATCAAATAGTTCTGGTGTTAGATGATGTATGGTCTTATTGAAATAGGTTGGACTTTCAAACAAGCTTTTAATAATGGCCTGATTTAACATTCACTTCTCCAACACTAAAGACAGGGCAACTCCTAAGAGCCGGCGATCTCTAATGTAAACTTGAATTTATTTGGGATTTGCTTCTGAGAAAAACGGGGTGTTTTTATTGAAGGAGATAGATTATAAAATAAATGGCCGCAAATGTAAATAGAAAAATACATTTGCGGCCATTTATTTTTATGTTGTTGTGAATTATTATTCTTCTGATTCGTCTTCCATTAATCCAAGGCATTGTGTTGCTGATTGATACCCGAAGATATCCCGGAGCTTGTCAGCGAACCCATCTTCAAGAATCTTGTCCCAGACAATCGGGTCGGTTGGATCAAGCATTCCCGCACTGAATAGAGGCATTGTTGTAATCCATCTATCGTAATTGGCCTTTGCTTCCTTACTTGCACCCTGACAATCTTTTGGAATTTCACCAGTTGGGTTAAATGCATATGAACGCTTGACCGGAATCAAAACATTCATCACCTCAGCAATCTCAAGGAGTCCAGAATAACGTTGGAGACCTTTGTTGAAGTTGATGTTGAACTTAACTTTCATCTTCTCTTTAGCAAAACGAGATTTGATATTCTTGGCCGTGATGATGGCACCAACAACGTCTGTTCCTTTTTTGTCTTGGGCTTTTGAAAGTTCAATGATCGCCGATGAAGCATAAAGGCTGCCGGAACCACCACCAACGGTATTAGATGGGAAGAACGAACCGACGCTTGCATAGACGTGATTGACGGCCGCGACAGGAATGTTCTTCATACCGGCTTTGATCGTGACGGTTCTGAAGAGTGCCTTAAGCTTTGCGGCGCGTGTCATGTCTTTCTTTTCGGAACCGTCAGTCGAATCCTGAAGCTCTTTACGAGTTGAAAGATTACCGATGGAGTCAACGACGATCATAACCTTCTCATCAGCGTCGGCCTCATCAATGATGTTCAGCATTGATGTAGTAAGTTCCTCGGCGGTTGCTACGGGGACATAGAGTAGGGAGGCTGGATCAAGACCACGCTTGAGTACGCTATCCTTATCATTGGCGGCTTCTGAGTCATAGTATACAATAAAGTATCCTTTTGCTTGAGCCTGTTTTACCGTCTCCATACAAACGAATGTTTTACCTACGGATTGAGGTCCTGCCCATTGGATGATACGACCAGTCGGCATACCACGATCTGGGTCAGCGGAGATTAGACAGTTGAGAACGATGGACCCAGTGTCAATCCAATCACGAATCTTACCATAATCTTCGTCATCAAAATACCCAGCAAATTCTGATTTAGCGGCGCCTAACATTCTGTCTCTGAGACTTCCTTTTTTGGCCATTTGTTTTTCTCCTTAATGCATATTCGCGGTGGTTGATAAATGCACCATTGGTGCAATTTTGCCTTTATTGATTCCGGCGGCCGGTGCCCAATGACTATGTGCAACTCTATAACAACTTGCAATATCATCAAACACAATTGGGATTTCCTTTTCAAATTTACAGGCGAGGTCCATTGCAAAGAAATGGATGGCCTCATTTGATAAAGAAACCTCGACCTCACTCTTGAAGAATGTTCGCCAACCGAGTAGCGTCATGGTGATCACATTACCATTGACGACTGCTCCAGGAAAGCATGTCAAGTATCTTTGAATTGTCAAACGATCTTCTTCGTGTTCGGGGGATTCTTGTAATACGATAGTGATGAGGAAGTGAGAAAGGATTGCTTGGTGGTTGAGGTTATGAATCATGTCCGAGACGAATCTTTTTGAACCTTCAAGACCGTCTGGGTTAGTTTTGACATTTAAAAAGTTTCGGCCTATTCGCTCTAATTTATTGAATATGGATGAAATATTAAAAGCATCGTGAAAATTCCAAGCAATGGTTGTGTTGTTAATCATACGTTCATTTATCTCCTTCGTTTGTTATTCCAAATAAGATTCTATCCTATCTGGGTGAATGATTATTTCAAACGGTCGTAGAGCATCAACCGGATGATCTGTTTGAATTTTTCCACTAACCTTGAGTAAACTAATGAGCGGGGTTAGCTCAACATCAGTAAAGACAGCTTCTTCAATAACGGGGTAACCCATTATCTTAATTCTTGCCATTGCTTTATCTCCTATAGATATTTTTTAAATTTTTCAAGAGTGGCTGTATTCTCATGTACATTAAGTTCTTTTCGCACGGCAATAACAACATCCTGGATGAATAGTCTGTCAGATTGAGCGTGGCCTTCTGCAACCAGCCTATTCACATTGTTATCCCACACCACCCTTGCTTGTCTGGTAGTGATGCCGGCTCTTTTTGCAAAAATTTTTAGTAGCTTAATGTTTTCCATGAGTAAGTGTCATACTTTCTTTTATGTTATACGTTATTTATATCTTTATGATTCTGCTCTGGTGAGGATAGAGAAACCTTTTTCCATTCTAACGTCATAACAGTTATCAATCTTATCAGAATCTATAGCCATTGAATGACTAACAGTGACAATTTCCTTACCTTCCTTATGAACAATCTCCCGAAGTATGTCATACAGCATATTTTCGCCGTTGGCATCTACTCCTGCGGTGATTTCATCAAGAACCAAAAGATTCGTGTCAGATTTGCGATTCTTGATCTTACAGAACTCCAAGAACGAGAATAGAATAGCCATGTCGATTCTTCTCTTCTGACCTTCAGAGAAAGAGTAGTAATTAAATTTCTCTTTATTACGCGTACCAATGACTTCGTTGAACTCGGTGTCAAAATAAAACAGAATGTCCGATTGAAATTTCTGAAGGTAGGTGTTAAGCAATTTGTTGATGTACGGAAGATATCGTTTGATGATGAATGACTTGATACCCTCATCGGCCAACAGATTGCGGATGACAGCCATGTGTTTCTTTGAGCGGCTGAGACTGTTATAATCCTTCTCTTTGTCAAGGCGCTTCTTCTTGTATTCTATCAGAACACTTTCATCAATGACAATATTCTCTCGAGTGTTTTGTTCTTTAAGAGTATTTTCAAGATTAGTTATATTCTTACGAAGCCCATCAATACTGTTCTTAACGAATCGTTCGTTGTTGATGATCGAGTCAAGCTTTGAAATGTTATTCTGCGTTGCCTCTTGATCTGTAACCAATACCTTTAAGTTCTCGATGATCTCTGTATATTTTTCCCGTTTTACTTCAAAACTGCTTCCTGTATTAATGTCTTCAAGTTTGGCACAACCAGGACATGTTTTCGTGAACAATTCCAGTTTCTTTTCTGCTAATTGAATTGCAATGGAGAGATCATCACGATCCTTTTTTGTAGCCTTTATCTGAGCGGTGATTGACTTTAACTTCTCCGTGGCAACAGCCTTTTCGTTCTTGTAGAAATCAATTTTCTGGAGTGCTTCGGTGAATGTATTTAATTTCTGTTTATCATCTTCTATCTGGGCAAGAATTCGTTCCTTTTCCTTCGTCGTATCGGCGTCCATCTTCTCTTTAATACTCTTTAGACGATCAAGGTTAACAACTTCCCGCTCGATCAATACCTTACAGTGTTGAATGTCAGCCATGACCTTGGAGATTTTATCCTCAAGCTTCGTGACATTTTCTTTTGCTAACCGATTCATCACTGAGAAAATTTCAATGTTGAAAATTCCCTCGGCGATGTTACGTTTCTCATACTTTGAGAGAGCAAGAAACGATATGTTCTTTGTTAGCGACTTGGCAACGGTTTGGTCAAAGATGTTTTCATTGAAGTGTAGTATGTCTTCTTCAAGATGTTGCTGATAATCCTTCTTATGGGAAGAGATGTCAATCAGTTCATCATCCTTAAACATCCTAAAGTAATGAGGTTTGATTCCTCGCTCAATCCTGTAGACGGATGATCCACTTTCAAATAGAAGGGAAACCTCTAAGTCCTTTTTGTTTATCGCATTAATCAAATGTTCAAGCTTCTGTTTCTTGCGGTACGGTTTGCCGAATAGAGCAAAGAACAGTGGATCAAGAATACACGAACTCTTACCGGCACCGTTCTCTCCTCGTATCCTCGTGATGCCGGATGCAAAGTGGAATGTTGTTGGAACATTGCCGTATGAAAGGAAGTTCTTATATGTAAGTTCTTTAAAAATTAACATTAAATTTCACCGTCGTCTGTGATTTCTGAAGCTTCTTTATAAAGAGATTCGAAGAGCCCCAACAGAACACTCTTGTCAATGTCTTTCTCAAACTCCATACCGTCAAGGAATGTTCTGACAGTAGAGAATACATCGCTTTCACATTGAATCTGCTCTTCAAGTTCGCTAACGTCAAATGATTCGATAACTTCATTTGCGTCAAGGATTTCTATTTTATAATCGTCCCTAGAAACACGGGTTAGAGATGTCCAGAATGCATCTAGCATGGTTTTGTTCATTACATTGTTTGTTATCAGGCGGACATAGTTGTTGGAGGCCAGTTCAATTGCCTCATTGATATTCTTGAGTTCTACAACCCTTCCTCTAATAAGTCCACCGACACGAACAGAAACGCGATCATCAATCTCGTCATAGTAAAGTTTAAGAAATCGAGCATTTGTTTCGTTCTGAATGAACTCATATTTAAAATCTTCTTTGAGAACGTAGAAGCCCTTGTCTTCATCATAGTCGGCCCAGTTGATTTGATAGGGTGTACCGACATAGTGAATGTTATCCTTTGATCCATGTACATGATAATGCCCAGAGAAAACGAGAGGATATTTCTTGAACATTTCACTATCAGCACCTTCTTCTGATAGTTGTGTCTTGGTCATCTTAAAACCTTGGATATCAAAATGACCGCAACAGATATCGGCGTTCACACTAAGATCGAGGTCCTTTTCGTAATTTATAACCCACGGCACGAGATTGACTGTGTACCTACCAATCGTTTCCTTTGTCGGTTTGTCGTAGATTATGATGTTCTTGAATTCTTTTGTGTTCTCTACAAGAGCATTATATTCAATAGTCGTTTTGTAGTAGATGTCATGATTACCGACAACGATGTGGAGGTTGATGTTGTTGTCTTCAAAGAATTGAAAGAAGCGCTGTTTAACCTGCTGGAGGATGTATAGATCGATGATATTCCTATTGTGAAACACGTCGCCGAGATGCAGCACATCTTTGACTTTGTTCTTCAACAGGAATGGGAAGAATTGTTTCTCGAAGAAAAGCATCATTAATTCAAAGATGCCCTTGTTGAATGATTTGCTCCCAAAATGTGTATCACTTACGATAGGAATCATTTTTACACCTTATTGAATTTCTTCATCTAATTCGTCATCAGGATCAAGATCAAGAAGCTCTACAAACTCACCTGATTCGATCAGCTCCTCAATGTCAGGCATCACCTCATCAATTTCGGCAAGAGCGAGGTCTTCCTTTAGTTTCTTTTCATTCAGCTCATCAAGAGCGGTTCTTTCTTCTGAAAAAACATCATCCTCAAAAAATGAATTACTTTCATCGTCATCTTCACCGAGGCGAATATTCCGATAGTCGTTGCCGCCGATCTTATTGAACTCTTGTTCCTTGAAAACATTGAACTTCAGGGCCGCATACTTGTTCTCGCTGTTGATGATAGCAATGAAAGCATTGTTGATAACGGTGGTGAAATAGGCAAATGCATTCGAAGATTTCTCTGGGTCAAAGTTATGGGCATACTTCAAGCTGAGAAAGATTGCATTTGATTTCATCTCGTCAAGGTATGTATAACCAGAGAAGTTCGGTTTCTTTGAATACCGCTCGGTGATCTTCATAATACAGCCTGCGATATAAGTTGTCACTGGAGGAATTTCCGTGCCTTCTTTCTTCGCTTTTTTAACTAATCTGGCCCACTCGCTAACGGCAGCGGTGAACTCTTTATTGTTGACATAATGTTCTTTTTCTCTTGCGGGTTTTCTAAGTGGAATATCCATGTGTACCTCCATTTACTTAAGTTAGTTATTATAACAAAAACCATAAAGAAAGTCAACAAAAATAAAGGTTTTCACATCATCCTTACTTAATTGGGTACCGCATTTCTTTATTCTCGAAGTTGTTGTTTTCATAAAGAATTTTACGTTCATCGTAGTGCTGAAGAGAATAGTTAATGTATGCCGGTTCGCCTTTTTTCTTTGTCTTACAATCATCTATCAAATCATACAGATGGATGACGAATTTATCTTTCATTTTTCGTAATCCACGACCGATTGATTGAAGAACTTTATACTTTGACTTGTAACCAGATGCAAAGATAACATGGTGAATATTCTTGATAGAAATACCCGTAGAGAATGTACCATATGAAGCAAGGATGACGAGATCGTTTCTTTCCTCGGCAATTCGCCTGAACCGTTCTCGCTCCATAGTCGGGGTGTCGCCGTCAATGTAAATGATCGACTTTTCCTTACAGTGCTGCTCGAGGTGTTTCTTCAACACAAGGCCGTGCTTCTCGATCTTCGTGAAAAGAATCAACACGTTCTTGTCTAAATTATTGACTAGCTTTGAGATGAACATATTCCGACCAGGATGATTATGTATAAGATCGCCCTCGCCAGGATAATCCTTATAACACTCATTCTTAATCCTCATTCTGAACTCTTGGTCGTAATCAAGAATGACAGAGAATATCTTCAACCTTGCAATATATCCCTTATCAGCCATCTCTTGATATGTGATGTACTTCTTGATTGGCCCAAGAGCACCGACAACGGTAAGATAGTCAGCATTACCAGCATCAGGATAAGTACCGGACATACCGATGCGGTGCGCAGCGCTTGTACACCACGCGGATATATTCTTCAAGGAGGTTGCTTTTGCTAGGTGGGCTTCGTCTACGAGGAGTGTATCAAAAACAGAGAACAGCTCTTTGTCTTTGTAAAGGCTCTGCCATGTTGAAACAATAATAGGAGCATCGTACACTTTCTTCTGTCCGCCGTAGATGCGGTGAACATGTTTGTCGATGTCATACCAACCGTACGTATACCAGTCAGAGAATGTCTGCTCGACAAGAGAAGTTGTTGGAACAACCATCAGCATCTTTCGGCCAGTCAACTGCATGAATCGAGCAACAATGTAGCTGACGAGTGTCTTACCACCAGATGTAGGAATCTCTAAAGAAATCCTTCGTTTTGTAATAGCATCCCAAGCAGCCGCTATCTGGTAGTTCCTCGGCTTACCGCCGCCAGGAACGACGATGTTGAGCATATCAACAAACTTACGAAACTCCTCGGGTTCCATCGAGAACCCATCTTCGAAGTTCAGCTTGATCGAATAGTCACCACCGCGAGCAAAGTTTTTCAGTTCTTCCGTTAATCCGATCGCAAGAGTCGCGTCCATAGTAGAGAAGAACCTAATGTTCCCATCCCAGAACCCTTGGCGATATTTAGGCGAGAACCTATAGTTAGGGGCCTTTACGGTGAAGTAATTTGATATTTCTTTAGAAATCTTAAGATTGGTTGTTTCTATAAAAATTGTTGACTCATTTACCTTATGAACCTTGATATCTGACATAATGTATATCCTAATATGAATAAATATTAACAGCACGGCCTTTAATATTTATCGGAGATGTTTCATGCAATATCATCTAATCTATAAAACAACAAATATTATTAATAACAAGTCATATGTGGGACAGCATCGAACCACTGTATTGGATGACGGGTATCTAGGTTCTGGTATATTAATTCGTAATGCTTTTAAAAAGTATGGGAAAGAGAATTTCAGAAAAGACATTATCTATATTTCATTTAATGGGCAAGATCTTTGTGAAAAAGAAGCACATTTCATTGAATTATTTAATACGCATGTCTCTGTAGGTGGGTATAATTTGATGAAAGGAGATAAGTCTTCAATTTATCACGATGATTCTTCGAAATTAAAGATAAGTTTGGCGATGACGGGAAGTAAAAATCCATTCTTCGGTAAGAAGCACAAAAATGAAACTAGAGAAAGAATGAAGGGACGTAAACTAGGAACATCTAAATGGCGTAGACTGAATCAATTTAACGAAAGCAATCCATTTTACGGAAAGAAGCATACAGAAGAATATAAACAACGACAAAGAGAACTAAATTCAGGAGAAAATAATTCACAATCAAAAATATATGAAATGACATCCCCGAATGGAATTACATTCAAATTCACCCTCAAATGTAACTTCGTTAAATTCTGTAGTGATAACAATATTTCAGCCACAAGATTGACTAAATTTATGAATTCGGGTCCTGTTGTTTATAAAAATGACCATACACTTAAATCAACAACAGAAGGTTGGTCGTTAAACTCATATAAGATTAACCCACACCATTAGTAAACTTTTGCCACTCCATGCAATTTTTTATCTCCCACTGCCGGGCTTTCATATTATCAATTACAGAATCAATGAAGTTGATGATCTCTTGAACAAGTTTCGTTAGTTCGGCTGCTTCGAAGTAGTCAGGATCGGAGTCGACCATAAGCTTAAACTCTTCTTTCGTCTCAAGTTTAAGTTGATACTCCGTACGATAGTACTCATAAGCTTTCTTCCAAGCGTTGTTTCGCTTGTACTCGTAGGTCCTAAAAGCCTTAGACCATTCCGTTCGCATGTTTATCCACCACGCGATTTTCATCGTACAGTCGAAAGATTTTTCCAACGAACCCCTGTCAAATTTGACATCACTAACCGATTTGGCTTTGAGTTCTTGGAACTTTTCGATGATTTTGTCCCTCTGTTCAGACAGTGTCATTTCCATAATTTACTCCCAAGTTATTTAATTTGTTATATTTATCAAGATACTAATATAGGGACTCGAGGATTTCTCCAAGGTCCCTATTAATCTTTTCTCCGGCGAACACGGTTCTATTATAACAGCAAATCAGATGAATGTCAATAGAAAAATACACCACTACGAAAAAGATTTGCTACACGGTCCCTATTAATCTTTTCTCCGGCGAACACGGTTCTATTATAACACAAGAATTATCTTCTGTCAATAGAAAATAATGATTGACATTCATCCTCTTATATGTTATATTTATTTCAAATTAGTGATCGGAGATTATAGATGAGCGATACGAAGATATGTAGAGCATGTGGCGAGAAGGTTGTTCCGATAAAAACGGAACGTTGTGTTATGCGTCACCAAGAGAAATATGTTCGAGGATTCGCACTTCACGTTCCTGATACAGAATGTCCAAAATGTGGGGAAAAAGGAATATGATTTATTTCGGAGCAGACAATCACGGCTATTACGATCTTGAGAAATTACTCAAGTTCAATGCAGATAACCAACAACTCACCAAGGCGGACAAATTGATTCTGCTTGGAGACACCGGGTTATTTTTCAATACACAGAAACGGCCACTCACGGAAGCTGCTATTCGTGGGGTGTTAGAGAATTGCAATTTCACCATCCTTTTCATTGACGGCAACCACGAAGATCACGATGCTCTTGCGACACTTCCAACGGTATTTAAATATGGTGCAGATGTCGGGAAGGTCAGTGAATCAATTTATCATCTACGGCGAGGCCGGGTCTATATCATCGACGGTTTGAAGTTCTTCACAATGGGTGGAGCCAAATCAGTCGACAAACACGAACGTGAGGCTGACTTCCTAAAGACGGGTGTTAAATCGATTTGGACGAAAGAAACCCCATCGGCCGAGGAAATTGACTTTGCTTTCGAGAATTTAGCTAAACATAAATTCAAAGTCGACTTCGTCCTGACTCATACTGCGCCATCTACACGGAAAGATCAGATTGCAACTATCAGAAATTTAATCAAGCAATTCGATCACACCGAAAGTATACTCGAGGACATAAGGAGAAGTACAAAATTCAAGTATTGGTTGATGGGACACTATCACTGTGATCTGCGGCTCGATGAAAAATTCATCTGCTTATTCAGGGATATAATTTCATTTAGCGATCTTGATAAGTACAACCCTTAAATCTAAAATAAGTACACAATGAAAAGGCCGGAAATCATCTTCCGGCCTTTTCATTGTTATATTGTCTGACCTGTTAGTTGCATGAACAATTCTAGATTTCCTTCAGGATTTTCTCTGTAGAATTCATCACCAGATGGTACCCTTACTGTACCGTTATAACCAAGCTTATTCTTAATGCTAACGGTTGATCCGCCCATCATCGAATGTTCAACAGAGACAAGATCATTTCCTGCCAACCTTTTCGTAAATTGAATCGGATCATCAAGCTCCCAGTCTGAAACCGGAATCCTGTCATCCATGAAGACGAAGTCAATTACATCATAATATTGACTTGGTGTAGCATTATCAACAATCGGTTCTATCATTTCATTTTCTTTAAGTAGGTCATTATATTTCTTGAACTTTTGGAAGTAGATACCTTCGTCCAGGATTGTCTTGTTATGTTTCTTTGCTAATTCTTTTGCTTCGTTTCGTGGTATGATTACACCCTTATGAGCCTTGGTTATTTTCAACTGAGCCCTTGGGTTAAAGACGCACCATTCGGGAGAACGAATACCATCACCACCAACGCCCGCCGCTTTAAAATCCTCATCACTACTACCAGTGAACGCATCCATCTCGAAGACATAACCCGTTGTGCCACTTGATCTAGTCATACCTTTATCACCAACATATTGGATGGCTTTGTCAAGAGTATTAGTGAAGTAGATACCGTGGCCCAACATTTTTCCGGCCTTCTCAAACTTACCAGTCATAACCATGAAACCAAAGCGAAGAATCATTGATGCACCAACAGAACCCGTACCATGGAATGCTGGAATGATCTGGGTGTTTGGGTGTTTCTCTTTGAAATCTTTGAACTCAGGAAATTCGAGATCAACATTAAATGATTGAATGATCTTCAGACCAGTATTACCATGTCTCCATTTCGGCGAATAGTATTGATAGAGTTCTGCCGTTTTAATTTCAAGTTCTTCTGCCGTTTCAACGAGCGGTGTAACCTTTAGTGGCTCGAGGTCAGCTGATGCATATTTCTTGTCGGTTGTAATACGAGTTAGGTATTCAACATAATCTTCTTTGGGTCTTTTCATAATTTTCTTCTGTGTTAACTCGAAGTTATTATGAGCAAGGATTTCAATCATCTCTTTAAGCGGCATATCCGATGGTGGTTTGATTGGGGTGTTCTGTCCTTTGAGTTCCTCAAGAATAGGAAGAAGCACGCAGCGGTCTTTCAGCTTCTTATAAACGATTGGAGCTTTCTTTCCATATGCATCAATACATTTATTGATGAGATGGCGTTTTTTGACATCACTATAGATGTTGAACAATAATGTTCCTTGATAATTACCGATAGATTCGTCAATCTCTCTCCACGTTTGATACGATGCATTTCTTGCCTGTTTTAACATATAGGCGGCGGATGCCTCGGCATCGTATGTTTCGGGGTTTTTTCTGATGTCTAAAGAAATATTCGTTGATGCCAATGGATTAAATGATTGTGATCCACCCTTCATACTAAATTTCACGATGTCTGATTTTAGTTTATTCTTTTCATCTTCCGTGTAAATTTTTGTCCTGTTTAACCATTCACAAAATTTATTTTCATGGCGATCAATTTCACGTATGATCTTACTGAACACAGCGACATTTTCATTATTGTTTGCACGTTCAAACTTCTCTTTTACTGTTCTATAATTTTCTTCGTCCTTACCATCACACTCGGCGGCAAAAGCAAGCATATTGTCGATGTATTTTTTTGCTCTTACTTCACGATCTTTATACAGATCACGTAATTGTTCTGGAAGATCATCCGCATCGTTGACAATGTAGGCTCCTATGTCAACGATGACAGGAATGGCCCCTCTATCTTCATAACTACTACCAGAAGAAACTTCATATCTATTTTTGATATTGTTAAAAATATCATTTACGAAATCAACCGGCTCTGTGATTTTCGTATCCGTGAAGAATTTAATGATTTCACCCGGGCCCGCATTTTCGATTTGTGTAGATATATCTGTCTTGAACTTTTCAATCTGTGTTGGTTTGGTGAAGAAGAATTTATTGAAAACATAGAAAGCGCCAAACGATCTCATATCACCGAGGATAGTATCCCAACGAGAATACTCCCGACTAAATATTACTGCAAACAATTCGTCATTATATTTCTCAAAGAAGTCCTCACCTAGTTCAAAACAGACTTGCTTTTGGAATTGTTCCCCTCTATAATTATCTCTCACAAAAGGAATTGCATCGAGCCAATACTGTTGGAGATAATCTTTCCCAAAGAGTCTTTTCATTGTTTTTGCGCCAATAAGCACATCGCCATAACCGACATTATAAACACCAGATGGATTGCTGTCGAGCGGTTTTGCTCTTGCAATGAATGCCTCTTTGAAAGCTGGTGATTTTTCAAATCCTCGTTGGAGATTAGTGATCATTGCTTCTGCATAACCAGACATGTAAATATGTTTGGCAATATTAATTTGGCCAATAACTGAAATCATCAACCCATCATCAAAGTTTAATATTTCAATTGGTCCCCCGCGCTTCCATATATCCTGCACGCGACTATATTGAATAGCATCTTTCGTCAACATCGAACAGAACTTATCATAAAAGCGACCATCTTCTTTTAAGACTTTAAGAATTCCACCTTGTTTAATGAGTTCATCTTTAAAAGAATAATCAAAATTACCAGCGCCGATCTCACCGGCGATGTATCTAACGAGGAACTCGTTTATTTGGAATGTCGGGAAGTCAGTAATAGTAGCCCCATGTGCAAAGTTGCCTGTGCCAAACAGACCAGCAGCCTTAACAGCGCCCTTCATACTTTCGAATGTATCTTTTCTAAAATCGAACATCCGCGCATATAGGAGTCCAAATTCTTCAAACATAGTCGGATCACTTTGGCATGCTTTAAGTACAACATTCCAATCGATGTTATCCCCATCCACGGCGATATTTCTAACAAGTGTATCTATGAGAAAGAACTTCCATGTCTGATAGTTACCATAAAGTGAACTGTTCAATCGAAGTCTTTGTACAATCCAAGTTCCGTAACCATTATCAATCGAGAAAAGGTCCTTTAAAAATTCTACCGTGTCATTTAGTAATCTTTTTTTACATTTATCAATAACATCAAGACCACCCTTAACATTATCACCACGTGCAATGAATATTGGTTGTGTTAAAGCGGCCCCAGTTATAACAATCATTCTTAAGTGATCAAGATTTTTTGCATCAAAACGACCTTCGTTGAACCAAAGTTTAACGGTCGCATTGTAGATGTTAGAGAACCCATATGGGGACATTCTTGTGAGTGGACCGTTGATCACATCATACGAAATATAATCGTCATGGAATAGTTTGATTGCCGCAGTAAGAATTGGGCCGTTAGTTGGATCGTTATTTTTATCGACGATCCGAATCGCTGCTGCCCTGACAAAAACATTCGTTGATAATTCAGCGAGCGATATTTTCACTGTCTCTAACACACTAGTGAAGGCCGCGGCCCCATTAGAATCAATTAATCGCATGAAGATAGTTGCGCCGTCTTCAGCATTACTAATTGGTAATTTTTTGGAGAGGTCATTATAATCAAGCTCATCAATGCCGGTACCAGAGAACCTTACTTTGACTGGTTGAGGCGGGGGATTGATTGGTGTTACTGGAGCAGCAGCTTGTGTTGGTACCGTTTGTTGTGTATTCGAGTTTCCGACTGCAGGCTGGGTGACAGGAGCTGCGGGTTTACCGGTATCAACGGCCGCCACAATCGGAGATTTTGGGTCATTGATGTCATGAACAACATGGCGAGCGACATCTCTAAACTCATCAGCGTATTTTAGACGACGGGCATGTTCATAGATCGGCTTGATCATACCGAGGAGGTTCGTATCGCCCTTTTTAAAACTATTCACAAGAGAGTATAGTTTTGGGCTGGTCCACATCTGAGAGAATTTGATTGGTTTGAGAAGATCTTTGATCACCTCTTCATCAAGCTTATCAATAGACCCCTGCTTCATAAGGGCAAGTAGTTTTGTGTATCTCGTGGTGTAGGCATCATTCAAGATACCTTCATCATTAAGAATTTTGATAATAAGAGTAAGGTCACTACCTGTATCATCGATGCTCCCGATTTTAACGGGATACTTGCGGAGATAGTTAACTAATCTGGAGTGTTTTGGGTTGACCTGATAGAGCGCTAAAAATCCAAGGAAGTTAATAACGAAAAGGTTACCGAGAGTTTTATCTGGGTCCTTTGGTACAAGCTTTGCTCTGCCTGCAGCATCGGTGAACATCGAATTCTCGATAAGATAATTGTTAAGATGTTTCTTCATTTATGTATACTCCCAATGTGATTAGAAATTTAGATTATTTATCAAAAGAAAATAATAGGAGTGATGTATTTTTCTATTTACATATGAAAAGTAATGATATATAATTTACCCAACAATGAAAGGAAACACAATGCACGTAACGACCGAAGAAATATATGGAAGAAAACATTTGCTCGGCGCTCTTCATCCAATGACATACATCGTTGGTGGATTTTGCCGAGACAAGCATATCGGCCTGATGCCCAATGACATGGACATCGTAGTTGAAGCAACGGAAGAGCAACTCAGGGAAGCGTTTCCGGCATGGCCCAGGGTTGGTAAAGATTTCCCGGTGTTTATGTCCGACTTCAAGTCAGAGATTGCGCTGACCCGCACCGAGCGTTCCACCGGTGATGGATATGGAGACTTCGTTGTTGATCGCGTCGGTGTTCCTCTGATTGAAGACCTCGGCCGTCGTGACTTCACAGTCAACTCGATTGCTTGGCACATGCAAACAGAAACATTCGTTGATCCCTTCGGTGGTATTCCCGATTGTAAGGCCGGCATCTTAAGGACCGTTTTTGAAAAGGCATTTCTTGAAGACCCCGTCCGCATCCTTCGTGGTGCAAGATTGCATGCACGTTTAGGATTCACCTTTGACGACAACACATTGTCTCTGATGAAGGCGGCCGCTCATAAGCTGCAATTTGTTACAAAGGAAAGAATTGTTCTGGAGCTCGAGAAATTGTGGAAAGCCCAGAATAAGTTCCCGGCATCTTCTTTCTTCAAAGTACTTGCGGAAATTGATGCTCTTAAGTACATCATCAAACCGCTCGATGATCTTCGTTATGTCACCGCTGGTCCGATTCAGTGGCATCACGGTAACACGGCATTTGAACATACGATGGAAGTGATTGACCGATGCCAGGAAAATGAGTACAGCTTCTCTTGCTTCATCGCCTGCATGTGTCATGACTTTGGGAAAGCAACAACCAAACCCGAAATTCTCCCACATCATTATGGTCATGAGCTCAGGAGTAAAGACATCGCCGAAGAGTGGTTGAAGGATCAGACATTTGATCGCCACACAAATAAACTCGTTCTCACGGTTGCAAGATATCATATGCAGATGCATTACATTGCAGAGATGAAAGGTCGGAAAGTAATGGCCCTCGTTAAAGCAATCCGCTCCGAGCAATGGCCAGAATATCATGCATGTTGTATGTGTGATCATCCGTTAACCTCCGAGCAAGATCATCGGTGGAGGATGGCAACCGCGGTAGCAAAACATGCAGTGATCGATGTCACCAATGCAAAGAATCCACGAGAAGCGGCATTCAATCAATATGTCCAGGCCTTTGCACACGCAGAGAAGGATTTCAAGAGCCGCCTTGTAGCGGTCATTTCGTAAACAACTAACAGGAGAAAAAGATCATGGACGGCTGTGTTGACCTCAGCAACGAAAAGGGACGGAACAAATTTTTCAAAAACAGCGGCGGACCGAAGTCTCGTCCTCATCGGCATGAATTTGATCGGGAGCGTTATAGTCGTCCCGGCAATATGTCGCACCGACTGAAAAGTATCGCGGGTACTACTTTCGAGGAGGATGAATAATCCGATAACTAAAAATATATAACACCCAAACAAAGGAGCAGACGATAAAAATAATCGTCTGCTCTTTTGTTTTATTATTGACTTGTATGACGGATTGGTATACAATGCTTATCTAAACAAATAAACGAGGTGATGAAATGACGATCGAGAAATCAAAAGACAGACTTAAGAAACAAATCATCTTCTTCAAAGGTTATTTTGTCGGTCGTAACATGCTCAAATCAATTCGTGCTCTCGAGTTGGCTCTCAAGTTCCACATCGGCAAACGATCTGATGGCCGGGAAGAAGTATCGCACCAAATCGAAATTGCTGGGTATCTTATTCAAGTACTCGAGAACAAGATTCCCAATGACGAACTCGACATCATCATCGCCGCCGCCTTCCTACATGATCTAGTTGAAGATTATCCTGATAAGTATTCCCTCGAAGAAGTTCTTGAAAATTTCGGAGAGGCCGTTCACGGAATCATCAAACGAGTTTCCAAGCCGGCCAATTTCAACAAAAGAGATACCGAACATAAACATGCCTACTACATGGCAATTCTCGAAGATGCATTCTCAGTGATGGTTAAGGGCGGCGACCGAATGCACAACATTCAGTCAATGGCTCGTGCATTCGGTATCGTCAAACAGAAGTACTACATTGAAGAAGTCAAGAGTTACTTCTATCCGATGCTTCGAGCGGCCCGAGAAAAATGGCCCCAATATTACATGATCTTCATCAACATTCAGCATTCGCTCGAGCGGCAAATCGCCCTCCTCGAATACGCCCACGAATTCGCCGAAGCAGTAAAGAAGTGATAGTTGATGATATCATAGAATTACTCAACTCATATAGAGGTAGAAATTACACCGATATGATGGTGCATTCCCTACAAGCCGAATTAGTTGATGTATTAAGAAATGCTTTGAATAAATCAAAAATTTCTGATTTCAAAATCATAAACTTATATTCGGATTGGATGATAATAAACATCTTCACATATGGAAAATTGCGTTCCTTTTCGTTGACATTCGATCGTTATAATGCATCAATTAATTTTACAGAGAAATAACTAGGAGAATTAGATATGATGGAAGTTCAGAAGTTCCTGCGGAACGGCGGTACGCTTGACACACTAAACGAACAGTTCGGCATCAAGAATGTCAAACATGAAGATGGTCGTGTGATCTTGAATTACTGTCAAATTAATTCACCAAAGGCCCATCCGATTGTTCGTGAATGTCGTGGTCTGACGCTTCATCAAGATGGTTGGGATGTTGTTTCAAAATCTTTCGATCGTTTTTTCAACTTCGGTGAAATGCTTGACCTCACCGATAAGTTTGATTGGAACGGTCCGCTTACTGTTTACACAAAGGAAGACGGATCATTGATGCCAATGTATTATTGGAACGGCGAGTGGCATGTCAACACCCGTGGTTCCTTTGCAGACGGTGACCCCGGTTTCTCAGGGAAGACCTGGAAGCAGTTGGCATTTGAAGTAATAGATTTCAATTTGTCTTCTTTAAATAAAAACTACACGTATGTTTTTGAATTCTGTTCGGTTCATAACAAAGTTGTCCGTCACTATGCTGAAACCCAACTCATTCTTCTTGCGATATTCAATAATCAAACCATGGAAGAAGTTTACCCCATGTCGGTTGATATCTATGCAGAGGATTATGGCATTCGTAGACCGACCAAGCACACATTCAATTCTCTAAAGGAAATCGAGAAGTTCATTGAGTACCAGGAAGTAAATGATCCGACTTTTGAAGGTGTTGTCGTTATGGACCAGTATGGAATGCGACTCAAGATCAAAAGTAAAATGTATATGAGTCTTCATCATCTCAAAGACAACGGAAACATCTTTAACCCTAAAAATATTCTTCCCTGGCTACTTAAAGGTGAAGAAGATGAGCTCTTTGCATATTTCCCCGAAGTTAAACCGTACTACGAAAAACTCAAAGTCAAAGTTGATGCTGCATATGCACAATTGATGCAGGTCTTCTATGAGTCACGGGAGATCGTTGAACAGAAGGCTTTTGCGATTCACATCACCAAGAAGAATCCAACTCCGTTCAGCGGCCTTCTGTTTGATCTAAGGAAGCAGTACGGAACGGAGGTTACGGATGAACAGTTAGATCACCTGTGGCGTAAATCAGAATCATACATTGAGAAGGTGTTGCTATAATGGGAGACTGCATAGTTATACCCGACACGGCCGATCCAAAATATCAAGCAAGATTAAAAATGGAAGAATCTGTCAATCGTTTTCTTACGGTGACTCTCTACAATCGGTGTTGGCATGAATATACGCCAGTGGTTGGGGAAGAGTATTCTGATTCAAGTAATGTCTCTTTTAAAGGTTGTGACATTGTCTTAAAATGTCGGTGCGGCGACGATGTCGTAGAGGGAAGTTTTCTGTGTAAAGAGGATGCAGAAAAGGCACTCAAACGAATGATGTCATTAAATCCCCCCCGCCCCTACAGAAATAACAAAAACTTCTTCACAGAAAAAGGCTTCTTTCTTTTGAAGAACAAGATTGTCGGGGAAGGTTGGCATCAGAACTTTATCGAATATTGCTTTGGTAGAAAATTAATGAGCCAAAATGATATTCTGATAAACATAGATTTCAACACGTTCCCATTATTGGTTGCAAGATATCTTGGTTGGCGCGAAGGTGATGATGAAAAAGAATAGAAACCCATATAAGTATTTCATACACCTTATCAAAGCTGATCGTCTTTCAAGCGATGCAAAACGAAATATGAAAGTCTTGATAGTCGCTTGCTTCCTTAACTTCAGTTTTGCCATCGAGAAGTTTTGTAACGTCATCGGTCACCAACAGAATGATTTCGTATGGATGACCGTTTATGGTGGTCTTGGTATTTACCTTGCTTATATTGCATTATATGATTATATTCATGACGTTGCAGAAGGTCATGCAACTGATACAACTTCGTCTTTCTAAAGGAGCTTTATATGACAGTAAACTTTAACCCGTTGACAGACCCAAATTTTTATATCTTCTTTCTGATGGCATTTTGTGTTGCCGAAAGAATATTCGTTCTCTTACGATTTATTTTTGACCAATATGATATCAAGAGTATTTTTTGGAAAGATTTAATGATTCCATTTTATTTTACTATTACTAGTGTCTGTAAACAATACAAAGATTCTTTCTCAAACAGGATAAACAAAAATGGTAAATGAATTTCTAACAAACGATGATAAGAGAGCTCTTGCCGAATTCCTTGGTGTGGCATGGCACGAACCTACGGGTGTACATAGTATGTGTATATGTGGCGTAACGAATGTTGTTCGTTGCATTCGTTACAAAAATCCGAAGTTTGATAATCCAACCGTCATTCTTCAACTCCTTGATAAACTGACGGAGAAGAACATTGAATATAAGCTGCTGAGTTATAAAATGGCAGGACATAATGTTCATGAACTTAGAATTCATGATGGTCTTGGTTATGGGTGTTCATCAATAAGAAATGCCGTCTGTAAGTCAATCAGTGAATACTTGAAAGGAAGATAACGATGAGCAATATTGTTTATAAGGCTCTCTGTGTGGAGTATGACGGTTACATGGTATCAATTAATGGTGCTGCTGAAATGACAATACAATATAATGTCGGCGATACAATCTTACCAACCGTCGGCGGTTTGTTCGTTTTTGATTCGGTGGCTTCTGCACAAAAATATGGTGTTGGTGATGCGCTATGCAGGTGTGAGGCGTATGATATCAAATCAACACCACCATTTATTCTCGCCGTCGGATCACTATATGATAACGAGGTGGTGTCTTTGTACTGGGATGCCATATCAAAAGGTGAAGACGCCGCTATAGACGAGATCAGGGTGGTCTTAGATAACCTCGGTGTAAGATTTGTGGACACACCCCCGGGCACGATCATATGCGGCTCGCTGAGAGTGATTGAATGCATTCACAGTGGCCCAAACATCAGATTATTCAGGGGAGAGTGAGATGAACCGTGAAATTGTTCTTCAAGGAAAAAGTGAATGGCCGGCATATAAATCAAAGATCACCATCACTCCTACAGAGATTCGCTTTAAGTTCAGTATTGACACCGATCCAATATTTCTTCAGCGGCAAATCGAGTTCGTGAAGACTCTCGATTCGGTTGTGAATTTTGAAAATACAGTCAGGGGCCGTCTTCAAGGTCTCGATGTTCTTTCGGTTTCACTGTACTTCCAAACACACAAAAAAGGTGGTGGGTGCATACGTCCGTTGGCTGGTACGTTCTTTGAAAAATAAAAACATCATCTAAAGAAAATAATCATTATTTTTGTTGACATCATTGTGCTCTTTTGTTATTGTATATCCAACAAACAACAAAGGAGCAAAACAATGAATGAAAAACAGATCTTGACAATAAAAACTATCAGTGCCGAGAAAACAACCGTGACACTCACCGCCGCCGATCAAACCGTCATGGAGGCAGAGTTCAAAGGCATTTCCGCTCAAAGTAGTGCTGATCTGTTTGCTTATCATTACAGCAAAGAGCATTCGCTTCGTACACCGATCGAAATTGTTTACGATCCTTCGAAAAAACTTTCATTTGACGAATTCGTCGCAACAAAACGGGAAATGTCGGTTGTTGACTTTGCCAATTTGATCGGCTCCGATGAAGACGTTTTCTCCGAAGCGGCAACGGTTCTTGTTTATGAAGATGGTTATTACATCGAAATCGAGAAAGACCCATCGAAAGGCAAATATTATTTGTTGCTTTGTAATGAGGATTGGCTTTCCGATGATCTTGCCGATCTTGAAGCAAAACTTTATAACTATTCACTTAACTGCTAGGAGGACGGGTCATGGGAAAGAAATTCAAAGTTCAACTCTGGGCATTCGGTTCTAATGGGGCAATTCGCGAAGTTGAACTGACCGATGCAATCGTCGAGAAGAACAAAGACAAACCTGATAATCTTCTTGATGAGATTTACAAGTACGGTCAGAATGATTTTCAGCCTCTTCCGATTCGTTCCGTTTCTTGCGGCGACATCATCCACATCGAAGACAAGCGGTTCATGGTTGCCTTTGCCGGTTTCAAAGAAGTTGAAGACGGGTATGTTCCGACTGAAAAAGAACAGCGCGGGTTTTAGGAGATACGATGACAAACTTATATGACGTATCCATTGATACTTTACTGGCACCATCGATCAACTTTATCACGTTATCATTCGGTATCTGCCTCGGTGTTGCATCGGGCGTTCTCCTCGCCCTCCTCATTGATTGGTTGCTTAATGGTAAATCACGGGAAGAATCGGATGAAAAGGAAAAATGTCCGATCTGCGAAAGACGAACGATTGTTGATATGATCTGCTATAACTGCAACCACGAATTCTTTTATGAGGAACATGAAAGTGACGGACAAATATTGAGTGCAAGGTCGATCAAGATATCATATTTTTAAATTTATCTTTAACGGAGGAACCACATGAAAAATATCATCGTCCTTTTAGTTATGTTTGTCATGATTGCAAATATTGCCCAAGCGAAGCAGTTTCGTACATCGGTAGAAGTAGGCGACACACCACATAATCTCATCACGGTGATTTATACCGGTAACAATAAAGAACGTGTGCATCAGATAGTGTACACCGCTTGGCCAAACAAGAAATCTTGCATCGCTGCCGGGTTAGAAACCGTCAAATTGAGTGACACTGATAATGTCGGGTGTTCTTGTTTGCCCATCAATGTTTATCTTATTAACGAGAAATAAGTTGTTGACATCTTCACTGATATAGAATACAATTTGACAAAATAAACGGAGGAAACGAGAATGATATTTTACACGGGTGTTGCTACAATTATTTTCATGTTGTTGGCCATTATTTGGTCAACAAAAGGTTGGTCCAATTTTTCAATCAAGTTTACTTTCTTCACAATGACATTATGGAGCGGTTTCAATTTTCTGAATGCACTCGGGTATCTTGTGAAGGTCGGAGGATAAGATGATAACACTCAGCCTGATGAACACCGCAACTTTTGATGTTGATGCCCAAAAGGGTTTCACTCCTCTTTGTCCCAACGAACTCCCGGTACCCGATGGACACAACATCGTCGGTGAACTCGAGGCACAGGCGCGATTTGCTGCATACAGGGTCGGAAGTAAAGATGCGCACCCACCCAATGCATTCTGGATTGCCAATGCCGGACTCCCCCAGTTTTCTGATCTTCGTGGTTTCTTTGGTCCTGACATCGATCTTGCCTGGAATGCACACTGCATCGTCGGCACTGAGGGATTCGAACTGATTGACGGTCTCCCTAAAGTTTCGATGTATGATTTCTTTGTCTATAAGGGCATTGAACGAGACATGCACCCATACGGCGCCTGCTTCCATGATCTCCGAGAAGACATCTCAACCGGTGTCATCGAATATCTACAAGATTCCGCCGTTGATACCGTCGTCGTTGGAGGCCTCGCCCTTGACTACTGCGTCAAGACAACGGCTATCCAATTGGTCGCCGCGGGTTTCCGGGTCATCGTAAATCTCGCAGCCTGCCGGGCAGTTTCCGAGGAGACCGCCGCAACAGCATTAGAAGAAATGCGGGTGGCTGGTGTTCTGATCATTGCATCATCCGACGAACTGAGGAACTAAATCATGGGCGTATGTGGGCTTGATGCCGAACACACCGTTGCAACGATTGTCGATTTTTTTCGTAAAGAGATTGATCATAACTTCAAATCAAGACGAGACGGCGAATACCAAACCGCGCTGCTTGTCTCTGTTGAACTCCGCGCCAACTATTGGGGGTATCTTGAGGACGGGAACACCCTTAGCGGCTACGATGCAAAGTCGGCATATGCCAATCTGAACTTCATCTTCCATGGCAATGTCCATGTGTGGTGTGGCCACACAATAGGTAAACTATTCTTTGGGAACATCTTGCCGATGGAGGAATGGGAGAACACATCTAACCATGACTCCTGTTGGCGATCTGACGGTCTGCGGAAGATATCATCCACTTACTTTGCTCTCTGTGATGAAGTGCAGAATCATTTGCCTGATAAATTGAAGGTTGCTCCGAAAGACATCAGCATGTTCAACACTCTTGAGGGTTTCCGCTTCGTCGACATCAAGTTTGATCGTCGTGGTGGTAACGACTATAAATATGATCTTCTCGAGGTCAAGGAAAGGCCAAAGGTTTAATCATGAAAGCCGTGTATCTAAGAATCACTTCCTGGGCCGGTGTATCAATAGGTGCCGAACATTTTTACGGATCGCTGACATGCAATTCCCCGCACTCTAAAGTTGAAGTTTCAAAACCGATGTCACGGGAAGAAGTTGACACCCTCAACAAAAAAGACAACTGGGATTCGTATAAAGTCGGCGATTTGACAGAGCGGTTTGACACTGAAGATGATGTCAGACAGCGGGCAATTGAGATATTGAAAGTACACTTCCCGGATTGCGAACTTCTCTTTGAAGGAAGCTCTTGTTGTTCTGACCCGTGTAAAGTTGTCATTGCACCAGAACCAATGTTCACCGAAGGCAACAGACTTTATGCCGCGGCGAAGAAAATCGGTTTCTGGGACAACGATGAAAAGGCCATGCACAAGCTCGCCGATGAATGGGATAAACTTTTCCCCGACGCAATTTAACCATTTACATCTATGGGCCTTCCTGATATATTGTTTTTAGGAAGGCCCATAATCTTTTGAAATGGAGAAAGAAATGATACTTGAACACAGTCTTCTCGACAATGACTTATATAAACTCTTAATTTGATAAAGACTTTTATAAATACATACAAACCAGAAAGGCGGTTTGTATGTTCATTTATAAGACGACGAATAATATCAATGGGAAAATTTATGTTGGGAAACAATCATCAAAGAGAAAAGATTATCTTGGTTCTGGTATTGTGTTATCACATGCAATAAAGAAATACGGTAAAGAAAGTTTTTCTAAAGAAATTCTCGAAGAATGTTTTTCTTTTGAAGAATTAAACCAAAGAGAGATATTTTGGATAGAGAAATTAAATTCTCGGAATGCAGACGTTGGATATAATTTATCTATTGGCGGCGACGGCTTTTCGGGATTCACTGAAGAGATGCAAAGAAAGATGGCCGAGAAAAGAATCGGTCGAAAGTTTTCTAAAGAACATCGCGAAAATATAAGTAAAGGGAAGATGGGTGTCCTCTTTTCAGAGGAACATAAATCAAATCTTTCGATAGCTAGAAAGGCAAGAATAACAACAGATGAAACAAGAAAAAAATGTAGTGCAACATCAACCGGAAAAATTAATATAAAGAATTATTTAGTTGAAGATCAAGACGGAAATTTGTATAATACAACATCTGGAATGAATGCATTTTGTAGAGAACATAACCTTCATCGTGCCCATATGCAACGCACGTTAACAAACAATAAGAAACATAAGGGATGGAGAATCATTAAATGTTTATGTTAGAACCTTCGTTGTTAGATAATGACTTATACAAACTCACACAGATGCAAGCAGCATTTCATCAGACAGAAAATCCGATTGTTGATTATGCATTTAAGTGCCGGTCGGAAGGAGTAAATCTGACGAAATATATCGAGCTGATCGAGAATCAGATCAGATGGTATTGTGCATTGAAATTCAAGTCCGAAGAAATTGAGTACCTTCGATCTTTGGATATCTTCGCTGAAGACTTTCTTGACTATCTCAAAGACTTCCAGCTTGATCCGAAGACGGTTTTCATCTCCTGGGATTGGAATGACATCGTTATCCGCATCCGAGGTCATTGGGTCAATACGATCCTCTTTGAGGTCCCGGTTCTTGCCATCGTTAACGAGGTTTACTTCCGCAATGAGGACCCCCACCCCGATTACACCAGTGCAATGTTTAACCTCCGTGAAAAGATCAACGATGCTAATGAGGTTGGTATGCCGATCATTGAGATGGGAACCCGCCGTCGCCGCTCACGTCGTTGGCAGTACGAGGTCGTTTCGTATCTCAAAGACAATCTGAAAAATTTTGGTGGCACCTCTAACGTCTACCTCGCCTGGAAACTCGGCATTCCCTGTAAAGGTACCCAAGCCCACGAGTGGTTCCAGGCATATCAGGCTCTTTCTCCCAAACTCATCGACTTTCAGAAGAATGCCCTCAATGTTTGGTACGATGAGTATGGCGATAAGCTCGCCGTTGCTCTAACAGACATCGTTGGTATTGATGCATTTTGTCGCGATCTCTCTGTTGAAAACGCCAAGCGATACCGCGGCTTCCGCCATGATTCTGGAAACACCATGATTTGGTATATGACACTGATTAATCGTCTTGCTGAACTTGGTGTTGATCCCTCCACAAAGACATTCATTTTCAGTGATGGACTTGATGTTGAGACGGCATCGTCGATTATGTTTAGCTGTGGCGAATATAATCAACATCTCGGTCTGGCCTTTCCAACCATCGTCTTCGGAATCGGCACCAATCTGACCAATGACTTCGATTCAAGCAAAGCTCTATCTATCGTAATGAAGATGGTCAACTGCGATGGAAAACCCGTGGCCAAACTTTCTGACTCCCCCGGGAAAAGCATGTGCGAGGATCGTAATTACATGGTGATGCTGAGAGACACTTTTCAATTGGCACTATCTGCATAATAACCTTTTGGAGAAAAAATGAATGGCAAAAGAACGTGAACAGAAATTTCTCGTCTGCTCCCCGGAGTGGCGAAATCATATCAAAGAAGCAAAGATCATCGAGCAATGGTACTTCAACGAAAACACAAAGATAACAGTAGGTATGATCGGCAATCTTATAATAGGCGCTGCCGAGATCACGTTCGCCGACGAACGTGATGGTGCCGAGATTAGTTTCAGCTTTGTCGTTAAACCCAGTGATGCAATGGAGATGATAAGTGTTCTCCGACCCAAGAGAATAAGTGAGACCGGGGCTAACATTAGGGTGTGGGCGATTGATACCAACGAAACGGCGATCAGGATTCGCATCACCGAAGGAAAGAAAGCAGAACTAACTTTCAAAGGTGGTTGTGGTTACGAGAGAGACGAATTTAATTTTCCCGCCGATCTTGACCTGGCATATGATATTGTGGCGGTTCTGGATGCTGGAAGGGTCCGTAAGGTCCGCAATATTATTCCGTATACGAATAACCTCTATTACGAGGTCGACGAGTTTCTAGACGAGAATAGAGGCCTCATTGTGGCCGAGATGGAGTTTGGTAAAGAAAGGCCGTCGCCGTTTTGTCATGCGCTATGGATCGGTGATGAGATCACTCATGATATGAAGTATACGAATTCGGCGATGGCGGTCTTGCCGTTTGAGCGGTGGTGAATATGAATTACATTAATATGCACGCCCATAGTGTTTACTCCGACGGTAAAAACACTGTCACAGAGATGGCCATGGAATGTAAACGCCTCGGATTCACTGCATGTGTTTTGACGGATCATGTGTATTCAAAAGATACATGTAGTCTGAATCTTAACAAGTATATTGACCAAATTGATGTTGTGGCCTCGGCGTCGCGGGTAGTTGGTATTCCTATCATCTGCGGCATCGAGATTAGCGTCGGTCGCATGGAAGAATGTCTTATCTTCGGAGAGGAGGCAATCAAAGAGATTCTTCATTTACGAGATGCACGTTTAATAACGGGCTTTGATTTAATTACAGGGTTAATGACTGTCGACGATATCAGAATGATTCGCAACAAATACAAATGTGCCGTTATCATGGCGCACCCAAATCAACCAAAGCGATGGGTTAAAAGAGGGGCTGCTGATATCATTGATGGCTTCGAACGCGTCAACGGTGGCACTGATCATTTCCATCCAAGCCACATTCCGTTTTGGAGATGGCGGATGATTCCTTGGGGAATGAAAAGAAAAGTTCAGTTATGTAGTTCTGATGCGCATCATTCCAAATTGTTAGAGGTGTGTTACATGGAGTCAAAGACACCTATCACAAATGAAGATGAATTAATTGATTACATCAAGGCGAAAAATTCATTCAAACACATCATCAACGGTCGGGGTTAGGAGAGACAAATATGTCAGATTATACCGATAGAGAATTATCAAAGGAAGACATTAATCGGCTGGTGCTGTTTTTACCGACGCTGATAAAGATGCGTCGGGCATATAAGAAGAATGATTTTAGCGCAGTCGGCGGTGATTGTCCATTATGTGAAAGGGTTCAAGACAGAGGAATTGAAGTAGAGAAATGTCGACTTAATTGTGTGTGGGGTATTCTTGAGCACCAATTATGGCAGGAAAGCGGCAATGACGCCGTGTGTAATTTGTGGGCCCGGAGCCTTCCCAGAAAATTTTACTCTATACACGATGCCTTTTGTGACGACCCGGTTTCTACCGTTCCCGCCCGGATTTCTTTGCTGACGGAATGGATAAAATTCATCCGCATTTTGAAAAGCAACATGAGGTCAGTTTAATATTGACTTGATTCATCGTTTGTATTAATATCTCACTATCATCAACCCACATAGCATCAAAGGAGATTCACATGATTTCATCCGTAAAAGTTGGTGATCAAGAATGGCAGTACACAGTCAACAAAGAACGCAAGTCAATCACGATGAATGGACCGAATGGTGAAATTGCGATCCGCGGTTTGCCTGTACTTTTTGGTCCCGAAGCGGGTTCAGTTAACATTGCCGCAGAACTTAACAAACCGAACTTCAAGGTTGATTCGGCGGCGGTGAAAAGATACATCCGCGCCAATTTGCAATAATCATTAACTGATTAATTCAATCATGGCCATCTGAAAAGGTGGCCATTTTCATTTGAGGTGAACACATGGAACCGACACCAAGAAAAGGCATACCGCATATCGAAACGATGCAAAAGAATGATTTACTTCGTATGTTATTTTCGATGAATTCTTTCGGTAATCTACCCGGCTTTACACCGCACATTCAACTCAAGATCGATGGCTTTGGTCTTCGGTATGGGTTAGATGAACATGATAGATTTTTTATCGAATCATCTAGGTCTGGTCCCCAACATAAACACGGGTCCTTCTCTGAATATGCCATACAAAAATATGGGCAGTCAAATGAAATCGCCGATGCGTATGATCACATCTTTGATATGATGTTGAATGATGCGAGGCTACAGAAATTCTTGAGTTTGAACAAATATGCATTTCGTAGTCATCGTGGTATTAAATTTGTCGCTGAATGTCTTTATAATCCATTGGGTACGATTCAACCGAATGGGTCTATCCGTTTCATTAAGACAGATTATGACATGGGAAAACTTGGCCACATGATGACTATAGTCAATCATGCTGTTATTGGGAACAATGATTTTGGTGGGTTTGATGGCGCCATACAGCCAAATGTTCAAATGTTTCTGATTAATTCGATCAAGAGATTAAATAATGAACGAGCGATTTATAGCGACCCATTTATCAGACAGAAACCGATCAAGATCACAAAGCCATTTTCTGAATTCATTGAAAGTATAAATAAAATAAAATTAGATGATATGCCGTCCTTTATTCTCCAAAGTCGAAAACATCGACATAAGGAAGTAAAACAAGAGCTATATGATCTGATGCTTGAGTACGGCAACTCGTTTGCTAAAGACATCTTTGATAGTGTGAATGATTATAAGTTCGGGGATGAAGTCGAAGGAATCGTCTGCACCGTTGCTGATACTTTCAAATTTAAAGTGATAAGTGATACATTCAGAGGAAGGTAATAATATGAAGATAAAGGGCTTTAAAGTCTATCTCACCGAAGGTCGTGGTAAGAAAGTGTCAGTCCCACCGCTTAAGGAATTTGAAGGGATGTTCGGATTTACTACATGGGATGAATTTTTCAAGTGGTATAATAAACTTGATCTTGATGATACCGCGGCAGAAGACGTCGTCATAGGAAATGATCCTAATAGCGGCGGTGGAGAGGTCGCTCTTGAGAAGGGCCAATCGCGTCGTAAACAATTGAAAAAGAAGTTTCGTAACAAGGAATATGATGAATATAATCCTCGTAGCTTCGAATCTCTCAAAGATGCGGCTCGTGACAAACTCTTCGCTCCTGCATTTACAATGGGTGGGAAGTTCAGTGAATATGATCTCAACGATTTTGAAGAGTTCTATGTCATAAAAGAAGATGATGTTTATAAAGTTGCTGACTGTGATCCAGATGAAATGGCCGAAAAGGACTATGATACGTTTGGTACAATGCCAAGCATCATCTCTCGCCGAGACAAGCGTAAGTTTGATGACACGGATGTTGACAACATCAAAGCATTTGTCGCTTATAAGGACAAGATCAATCGTCAATTTTCTCCGAACCTTCGCTATGAAGTTCGTGTTAGCAAGGGTGGTAAACAAGCAGAGCTGGGTGTATTGTTTGCATAAGATCGGTATTGATGAAGATGATAAAATCTTTCAAACAAAGACAAACAGAAATAGATGAAGGCTTGCTTGATGGCGTGCTTAATCTTGGTAGTAAGTTTCTTTTCTTTTGGAAGAATCTCTGGCTCCTCAATACAAAGCACGGTCTTGATAGAATCATTCAAAGGACAACATTAACCACGGATGATATCAAAACACTATTCATTAATGCAATAGAACAGTTTAAGACGATGACCGCAAAAGCTGGAGATGAGATTCTTTTCTTCTCCAAGTCTCTTAATCAGGGATTTGTTTCTGGGGTCGATGCCAATGGCAATCTTAGCTTAATTACGTTTCTTCCACCGGGTCGATCATTTCCAAAACCAGGAACAGAAAAGGTTGTCGTTGAAGATATGAACGGTACTATCATAGAGTTTAAAAAATTGACAATAGTGGAGATAGAATAATGATCACAAAAGATAAATTCTCACGACATCTTAAAGCAGCTGAGGTTCTCGGTGCCAAACCGGTCACAGAAGCCGAAGTGCTCCCCACAACTTCATTCGGCGATGAGTTCACAAAGATCATCTCTAATACATCAGTCCCAACACTCTTTGTCGGTGGAACATCCGCGGTCGGTGTGGCAATTCACCAGAAGGACCCTGGCACGGGGAAGACTGTTGTTGTTTGGATTGCCGAGGACCAATTCGATCGGTTGATGCGTGATCTCAAATCTCGTAGGCGTGGAGTATAAAGTTATTGACATTCTTCTAAAAAATTGATAAAATGGCCGTTCATTACGAATCCTAAAGGAGACGATCACATGGGCGGAAACATTCAAGTCAATGGGGTCGGCGCAGATTGTGTCGACCTTTTAGTTTATCCAAGGCACCAAGTCACAACGGTCATCAATGAACTATTGGGTGTACTAAATGCCGAGTTCGAGCAAAAGTGGATTGATGCTGTTCCACTTTGGCCGAACATAGTAATACCAAGTAAGTATCGTTTCGCCGGTTCATCGCGATTTCTTTTTGATTATGCAATAGCCAATATCGAACTTGCCGAGTTTAAACCGCAGTTCGGTGATGTTGATGTTTTCATTGACAAACGTGACTATCATTCTCTAAGACAATTTCTAAGGGACAATAAACAGATCGGTTCGTTTGAATGCTTTGGTATTAGTCAAACGTCCATCTCTCAAATTTCGGCATTATTCAAAACTCCAATTGGCAACATTCAATTTGACTTCGTTCCTGTTGACTGTGATGCTGCGTGTATTCCAACAGAGTGGGCGATATTCTCGCACTATAGCGATTGGAATGATATCACTAAAGGAATCAAGGGTGTCTTCCATAAGTATCTGTTGGGTTCCATTGATTTCGCCAACAGTCAATATGAATATGTTGCTAAGTGTAAAAAGGGTATACCGACTTACATAGAAGTCCACCCACATGCATTTTCGGTGACACATGGCCTTCGGAAAAAATACAAAGTTATCATGGAGAATTCACCGGCACTAAACGGCCGTCTATTGGGTGAACTGTCTGTAGCGGAATCATCATATACAACTGATCTATCAGAAATTTCAGATATATTATTTACCACGCATACAACAAAAGATCGGATGTGGAGTTTCATTGATCTATGTGAAGTTATCAAATATAGATTTCCAAGAGATGAACAGAAAAAAATCTATGATGAATTTGTCAACAGATGTATCGGAACTAATGCCCAGCAATTATACCGTGATGACGAAGAAAAAGATAAAGCAGTGAAGATGATTCCGATCACATATCTCAAAGATAAACTTCGTATGTAAAGGAGAAAACGAATGAACGGACTACGTGAAAGCATAAAGACGATTGAACGTGAAGCGTTAGAAGTGATGAATCGGCGGATTAATATCGAGGTAGCCAATGTTCTGAATGTTGGCTATATTAAAAGAACCGACGACTCGGTTGAGATTGACGGGGTCATCCTTAAAGACCTGTACATTGATCGGTACAACAATATAGCAGTGAAGTTACCCAAAGAAATTTTTAGTATTGATACGCTGCTAAAATTTCGTAATGTGATTGTTTCTTTATACGAGAAGGAAGAAAACCAATATGATCATAGGGCGGGGATCGGCATTTTCATTGATTACTTCAAAACATATGCCAAGAAACTTTCTGTTGATGATATAAGTCGTTTATGCGATCTTGACGATGCCGACACGACTAAGGTCGACGGGGTTTCAGGGAATGGCTAGTCGGCAACAGTTATACGAGCGGTGGAAACTTAGGAAGATATCGGCCCAAATTGAACATCGGCACGTTTATGAAATTTTAAAATAAAGTTGTTGACATAACGAATTCATTGAATTAATATGGAGATATGAATATGGAAAAAACAGTTATCATAACGATCGGCATACCATCATGTGGTAAGTCAACGTTCGTTGCGGAAATGCTTAAAGATACACCGCATGTTATTATCAATAGGGATGACATGCGAAAGATATTGACTGGTAGAGAAGATTGCTTTACACATGAAAGACAAGTAACCGATCGTTGTCGTGCCTTGTACACACAGGCGCTTACTGATCCGAACATCACTCATATTGGAATAACCAACACTCATACTTCACCGAAGGCAAGAAAAGATTGGTTGGTTGTTGGTAGAGAGTTCGGCGCCAAGTTCAAGTTTGTGTTGTTTGCACCAGATATTGATGCGGCAATGAAACTCCAAAATTTGCGTGAAAGACAGGTTCCTAAAGAAATACTAAGTAATATGGCGAAAAGTTGGACAGCACCGACACCTTATGAACTGGCCTATGTTCTCAATTTGAGAACAGATGTTCTCAGCGTGAGAACAGATGAAATCGCTCGTAAACTAAATCTGTAAAGGAGAAAAGAATGAAATTCAGAACAGACTATGCAAAGATGAAGGAGAACATCCTTCGCGAGACCAAAGAGTACATTGCAGCAAATAACATCCAGGCCCTCGTTATCGGATTATCTGGAGGAATTGACTCGGCACTCGTGGCGGCCCTTGCTTCAGAATGCGGTGTTCCCGTCATCGGTCGATGCCTACCGATTGAAACGAACTCAAAGGAAGAAACCGCCAGGGGCACGGCTATCGGTTTGCACTTCTGCCAAGATTTTGCGACAATTGATATGACGAGGTCGTTCCGTGGTCTTTATGACCCGATGGAAAATTATGAAGAAGCCGCTTTTTATATTTCGGACGATGCGACCGAAGATGAAATCGAGTTCGGCATCAAGATTCGGCGCGGCAACGTCAAAGCTCGAGTGCGGATGATTCAGCTCTACCATATCGCATCGATGTATAAAGGTCTTGTCCTTTCGACAGACAATCTCACCGAACTCGCACTCGGATTCTGGACACTACACGGTGACGTCGGCGACTACGGCATGATTCAACAGCTTTGGAAGACTGAAGTTTATGGTCTCGCGAAATTCATGGCCGATGAATACCGCAGAGAAGCTGGTCTTAGCGGCGATCTAATTGCACTTCGTCCTGCTGAAGCTCTTTATGCCTGCATTGATGCGACGCCGACCGACGGTCTTGGTATCACAAATTCTGATCTTGACCAACTTGGGGTCGATTCGTATGCAGAGGTCGATTGTCGACTCCTTGCATTCTGCATCAACAAGAATGACGTGATTCCCGGCTGCCCTGTCATCAAGCGCCATAACGCAACAAAATTCAAACGAGACAATCCGTTTAACATCCCGCGGGAGGTCATCGTTCACGGAGTATCAGGATAATGAAAAATCGTAATTTTATCATCTTGTGCCTGATAGGTATCTTTACTATTCTAGGTATCAATACGGTGATGAAAAGACAAAATATACCAAGTATGAAATCCGCCGAAGAACTGGTTGCGGGCGACATCAGCAACCAGTTCTTCGTAAGAAAAGAACGAATAGCAGATTTCATATATGACTTTGATCCGACCCTCAGCGAAGAATACATTGATCGTATCGTAATCGCCGCGATGAAAACATCTCAACCGGAATTAATCATCGCTATTACTTTACGAGAATCTTCTTTCAACAAGAGTGCAATTAGTCATAAGGGAGCAAAAGGTTTAACGGGCATCATTCCACGATACTGGCATAAGGCATTAAAGAAGGCGGGCATCATACGTGGAATGGATGATTATTATAAGATTGAGCAAAATCTCGCAGCCTGTGACTTCATCATGAATACACTGATGAGCGAGTATCCAAATAAGCGAGATGCCCTACGTTTCTATAATGGCGGGCACGCCGGCCTACGATGGAAGGTATGTGCAAGATATGCCGATGATGTTCTTGAATATGAAAGACAACTCAAAAATAAAGATGTCTATATCATAGCAAAAAGTGGTTGACATCGCAAGCAAATTTTGATAAATTGCTTTAATCAATCAACGAACGAAGGAGATCAACAAAATCATGACAAGAAGTGAAAACAGATTCCAATCACCGGACGTACCGGGATGCAAAGAATTCAATCTCAATCGGCCTGTTACCGCCGACGGAAAGAAGTCTGTTTACTTGCGGATGATGGAAAGCATCGAGAAACACGGACCGATGTCAAAGAACGAAATCCTCGTTCGGCTTGGTTACAATACGCAGGGCATGGTGATGAACGGGTGCCACTCAACGACATTCCGTGTTCTTAAACATGCGGGGCTGGTGACATTCTGCCGAAGTGCAAAGAAATATTTTCTCGGACCACAGTACGAAAACTTTGTCATGGCTCGGGTGTAATCATGTTTTCATTCGACCCCAATAAACAACCGCCCTCATACATGATGATTTTCAAGTGTCTGTTGGCCAAACTAACGAAGGGAAATAAACAGATGGAAACCAAAGGTAAAAGACAAATGAAGATCGCCCACATCCGCAATTATGACGGCAAAGGCATCGGTACACTCGCAGCCGTCATTGATGACGATGGGAAAATCAAATTCGGTTTGGCGCTCATCAATCACGGCGACACGTTCGTGAAAGAAACCGGCCGGGAGATCGCCATTCAAAACGCCCTTACTGGAAAGCCCGTGATCTACATCAACCCGAACAAAGACTGTGACCGCCATTACATTCTCCGGGCCGCCATAAATAACTTTACCGTCAGCTGCTCGTATTATTTCAGGCAATTGACTCTCGGCGAATTCCGGGATGAGGTCAAAAAGACCTTCGTGAAATATAACCGCCCTTAAACAACGGAGCGCAAATATGCGTCACTATCTTGTAAAAGGAAAATGCACTCACGGTTTGTAGTTACACTAATACAATCCGAGGAGGTACTTTTATGAGCAGAAGTTTCAAGAAACATCCGTTCTGTGGAGATTGCCCAACTGTTGGGAAACGGTTGGCTAATGGGAAAGTCAGAGCAATGATGCGTGGCGGCAAGACATTTGCCGACGGATCAAATTACAAAAAGGCCTACTGTCAATATGACATTCGTGATTGGGGCTGGTCAAGAACATGGCAACAAGAGGTAGAGGGCGTCAATCGTGACATGAAGAAATTCGGTCACGCCTTCAATCCCCGTAGTCTTACCGATAAAAGGGATGAACCCGATTGGAAGGCGCTTTATCGCCATTGGTACAGAACAATGAAGGGCAAATGAAAAAAGGACTTCTTGGATTAATTTCCTTGAAGTCCTTTTTCATTTCAAAATAAAAATCATCTATATGAAAAAATCTATTGACACCATCTTCGTATTTTGTTATTGTTTAATCACGAACAACAAACAACAACATACGGAGAATACCTTTGTGCTTTACATGACAGACCTTACTACAAAGATCTTCCTTGTCATGATTTCGGCCAAATTGAAGCGGAAGATTCTGATTGCCGTCTGGGTGTTTATTTTATGAATAAAGTTTAATTAAAAATTTCCTTATTAAACTTTAGGCTGCCTTCTGGTGGCCTTTTTAGTTGTTGACACCACACCCAAAGTGTGATATAATTCGCCTCTATGAATTTGACATATCATAAATAAATGCAATCTTAAGTGCAGCTTTGCATAATGCACTAATTGGTTAACTGTTTTATAAATAAAAATAAAACAGGAGCCTATTATATGAATTACACAAAAATTTACGAGCTGATAATTTCAAATAGTGTTAATAGAATAAAATCCGAAGTAAAATACGAAAGACATCATATTTTACCACGATGTATCGGTGGTTCAGATATAGAAGATAATTTTGCATATTTAACATTAAGAGAACATTTCGTGTGTCATTTATTATTAGCAAAGATATATAAAAATTCTAGTTTATGTTGTGCAGCCGTGATGATGAGTAATTTCAAAAAATATAATAGTAGAAATTATGAATGGTTAAAAAAACAATATAATACATATCAAAAGAGTGACGAATGTAAAAATAGGAAAAGATTAACGAGAGAAAAAAATGGTACAGACAAATTAAAAAATGATCATATAGAAAAAATAAAACTGTCTCACAAAAATAGAGATAGAAATACATATCCGGGTGGGAATAAAGGAACATCTTGGTTGAATAATGGAGTCATATCTCGCCCGGCGCATTTAACAGAAATCGATGATCTAATAAAAAACGGGTGGGTGTTGGGTAGATTCATGACTGATGTTATGAAAGAAAAATTTAAGGAAGTTGGGAAAAAGGTGGGGAAGTCTACAAAGGGTATTTGTTTAACGGAGGAACATCGAAAGAAAATTGGAATTAGTAATATAGGAAAAACATTTTCACCAGAAACAAAAAGAAAACAATCAGAATCAGCAAAAAATAGGCCAGGAATTTCTGAAGAAACAAGAATGAAATTAAAAAATAGGCCTAGGAGAAAACATACAGAAGAAACAAAAAGAAAAATAGCAGAGACAAAACGAAATAATAAAATAAGGAAGGAATTAGAAAATGAGCAATCCGGGAGCGAAATATTGGGATTTATTTGAAATGCGAATAGGGGAGACAATTGATAGTCTATTGAAGAACGAACTTCCAAATCTTAGAAGATTATCTTTACATATAACTTCTGCTTGTAATCTCAAGTGCAGCTACTGCAATGAAGAGCGTTCCCCGAAGAGTCTTGATCGGCGTCTGTTCAGTGAACTCGTTCGTGAATATCATGAAATGGGTGGGGGTATTCTTCATATCACCGGTGGGGAACCTTCCTGTGTTCCTTGGCTATATAGTGACATTGCTCGGTTGGGAAGGATGTTTCCCTCGGTGCAGTTTCATCTTAACACAAATCTTGTCACATTCATCCCGATGGAAACACTCCGTTATATTAAGAGATTGAAAGTTTCTCTTGATTCTCATGATGCCGGTTACTTTGATTCGTTGGTGGGTATACAAGGATCATTCTATAGTGTCCTGACAAATCTTCGTCGTATCAATAAATTACCGGAAGATATTCGTCCGATCACCTCTATTACATATACGATGACCAGGGAGAATCTGGATCACATTGTTCCGTTCCTTAAGATGTATTATAACGAGCTACCGAATCTGTATGCAGCATTCTTTTCGGCATACAAAGGAACGAACGAGCGATTCGTATTCACAGAAGAAAGCATCGATCATTTGTTTAATGACATCAAGCCAGAACTTGATTTTCTATTCGAGGCACACGAAGATGGGGAATCAAAGTTTTTGTTTAATGCTTCTCACGACAAGACTACATTCACGGCTGGTGTTCGCTTTGAAGACAATCGCCATGTTCCGTGTTATCTTCAGTTGTCAGAACTCGTCGTGAATGAATACGGTGATGTTGCTAACTGCTCGCACTTGTATCGCGACGGAACATCTCACACCGGTGATAACATCGCTGATTGGCCGTTAGAATCGGTGTTTCGCCGAGCAAAGAAATTCAGCGTTCATAAGGTGATGTCGGCTAAATGTCTTTATGGGTGTAACAAGAAGTTGGTTACATTCAATAAATCCGTGCTGAATAGTTTGCCTGACGAGACATACAAAATTGACGCATGTAATTAATATTGTAGATGCACCGCGTGGTTGGAAGAATGACCCGCGGTACGTCTACATCGCCAGACCAAGCATATTCGGTAATCCATATCATCTCCCAAAAGAATCTGCTCGCGGATCAACCCTCCGCAAATACGAAACTTATCTTAAAGATAAAATCACAAAAGATGTTGAATTTGCAAAGGCAGTCAAGGACCTTCATGGTAAGATTCTTGTCTGCTTTTGTGCTCCCCTACCATGTCATGGAGAAATCCTCGCTAGGTATGCGGCTTACTTAAATAAGGAGACATAGATAAATGAAAACAGTTAACCTTGCTGATTGGAGCGAACTCTTAGAGCACGGTCAAGAATTGGGTCATGACTGGAACGAGCTTCATGAATTTATCGCTAACGAAAGTGATTTCTTACCGAGTGATGGTGATGGAACAATTTGTTGGGACCTTAGCGAAATAGAAGGGACCGCCTACAAAATGCACCCCATTGCCAAGGAAGTTATCATCTCTTTCTATAAGAAAAATAATGTTGACTGCATCACGTGGACTATATAATGAACAAACCAATTTGCCCATACTGTGGAAAAGAAGATCATGTTCCTTTGGTGGAACATCCTTATCCCTATGTAAGAAAGACAAAGGATGGATTGATTTTAGTTCATAAAAACAAATACACATGTGTATGCGGATACTCGTTCTTTGATGAGATTCGTAGAGGAATTGATATGGACCTACTTGGTGACAATACAATGTACTACCAAAGATACAAGCAGGGGTTTTATCAATATAAAGATGTCTCTAAACCAATCTGAAAGGAACTAACATGATACTCAAAAGGTTTAAACACTGTTACATCTGCTCTGATAGAGTACAAATTTTCTGCAAGCTGCATTCGGTTGAAATATATTGGCCACTTATTGTTCGGAGTAAAATTCAAAAGGCGATCTTCTTTCAGACCGCGATCGTTTACTCTAACAGAAAAAGTTGGGATTATATCTGTGCGGGCGTCATCAGGTTCTTTGGTTTTGGATTTGGGTATGCATACAATCATTGTGAGAACCCAAATTATGTAGCCGACCTATACAAGAAATACGAGAAGGAAAATCCAATCGAGGATCATTAAAAATGTCGACATTCATTAAAGAATCTCCGATACAAAATTCTATCGTTAGAATTATCGATGTGTTTGCGTGTACCGACGGCGGGGTTGAACTTGTTAAGGTTAAAACAGCAATGCTTAACTTAGAAAAGTTGGCATATGAAGGTGACGACTCCGCCCAACATCTGGTGAGTATCATCTTACAGTTCGAACGTTTAGTTAATATCCTTGCTCAAAGAAAATAAGGAGTAGATCATGAAAGCATCGGATGCAAGACAATTATTAGATGAAGAAATTAATAAAAAACAAAAAGAAGAGCAAGAAAAGCGAAAAAAACAACTTGCTATTTCAAAGTCATATTATGAAAAGTTTCTCATTGACTACATTGGATATCAAACCAAGTCTTTTGATGAGAATGTGAAGAAGGCAATTGCAGCTGGTAAAAATAAATTTGTGATGGACTGCAATAAACATGAATTCATGGAGAGCACGGTCTATTCGGCAATAAAAAACGGCGACTTAAAATCATTCTTTTCAAAACTACAAAGCGATGGTTTTACTATTAACACAAGACTTGATAATTATACACACCACTCCTCTGGAATAGATGATCCGTGGGACGGCATGGAAGTATGGATAGCCGAAATCACCGCGTCTTGGTAGACAGAAAGATGAAGGATAAATAATGGACATATCATCGGGTGGTTCGTTCCCATCAAATAAGTTGAGTAACTTCGCGGTTCATCCGTTTGTCTTTCGTGGCGTTGAATGCGCGGGGATGGAGGGGCTGTTACAAAGTTTTAAGTTTGAGAATCCGGAAATCCAAAAGGAAGTCTGTAAGCTCGTCGGAAAGGCTGCGAAGTTTCGTGGGAAGAAAAAGAATTGGTACAGAACACAAACTCTCTATTGGGACGGTGTCAAATATCACCGTGATAGCGATGGGTATCAACGTCTCCTCGACAGCGCATATCTTTCCATGTTTCTTCAGAACGAAGGATTCCGTAATGCACTACGCGCTTCAGGGAACGCCGTCTTTTGTCACTCAATGGGGAAGAGGAAGACGAACGAAACAGTTCTCACGACTTCAGAATTTTGTGGTCGCCTACATAAACTCAGGGACCTGCTTGATAAAGAAAATGATTGTTGGGCAATTGCTGCTGCCTTCGGTCAACTGTAAGATGTAATGGGCTTGCTCGCTCAAACGAAAGGTTATAATGATGGAAGTAGAAAATTATGAAAAAGAGTGTCGCCGTCTTGAGATTGCTGAACGTGAAGAACAACTTCAGCACCAAAAGCGAATGAACGAGATTGAGTATAACAGAGCTCTCCAGGAGAAAGAAGACCACAAACAGTATCTTGTTATTGCTACACAAGATATGATTCGTAATAACATCAATACATTGTGTAAAGCCGTTCTAGCGGGCAAGGGTGCCAGCTACGATTTTGTAAATGCGGCCCGCAAACAATTGGGGGATGCCATCCCCCAATTAAAGGTCAATTAAGACAACATTTCCGAGCAAGCCCAACATTATAAAGGAAAAGAAATGACGTGCCCAAACTGCAACATTGAACTTGAAGAATTCTCTACATGCAAAGACCCTTATTGTTCAAACGGTGACACCGAAATTTATATTGGGAGGGTGTGTATCATGGCGTGTCCGACGTGCGGATATCAAGATGATAGCTCCATTTATCTTCGATAACATAAATTACATCATGGTGCATTTTTCTATTTACATTCACCGCATTCTTTGATATTTTACTCTGACAATTAACGGAACATAAATCAAGTTAGGAGAAAACATCAATGATTTATCTGATCCTCTTGTTTCCAATCATCTGGGCCTGGATTACAAAAATGATTTGGCCCCACAAGATTTGTTGGAAAGAACTCGGCCTACAGCTCGTCATCATCACTGTTGTTTGTGTCGGCATTGTTGCCATGGGTCGTTCCTCGGCGATGACTGATACGGAAGTTTGGAATGATGAGGTTGTCGAGAAAACGCGAGAAACGGTTTCATGTGAACATTCATACCAATGTAACTGTGTCACGATACCGACCGACTCGAAAGGCGGTTCAATTACAACCTGCCAAACCTGTTATGATCATGACAATGACTTCGATTGGAATGTGTACGCATCAACCGGAATCGGTGTAAGGATTAACCGAATTGATGAAAGAGGAGTAAAAGAACCACCCCGATGGACGGCTGCAAGGATTGGTGATCCGTTCTCCTCGTCTCGAACATATACAAATTACATCAGGGCATCATCCGGTTCACTGTTTAATGATTCAGAGTTTAGTACCGAAGAATTTGCTGGGCTGATCCCGCCATATCCTGATAAAATTTATGACTATTATCGAAAAGACAGTGTTGTTTCGATGGGTGTTCCACTAAAAGATTTTAAAGAATGGAACTCTGCAATCAACGACATCAACAAGAAGTTAGGTCCGAAGAAAAAGGTCAATCTGTCAACGATTTTCGTCAAGTCAAACAATTCAGCGTACATCCACGCACTCGAAAAAGAATGGGTGGGCGGCAAGAAGAATGATGTGGTTGTTGTTTTCGGTGTTCCAAATTATCCGAAGATCGACTGGGTTAGGATTATGTCATGGGATAATGAACATCTTAAGGCAAATCTCCGAGCCAATCTCGAAAAGTTCAAAGAGCTGAATGAAGATACCGTTCAATTAGCACCAGCCGTAATGAAAGCGAACATCGAAAAGCACTACAAAAAAATGAACATGGAGGATTATGAATATCTAAAAGATAACATTGAACCACCAACATGGGTCCTTATTTTGGCAGCAATCGTTTCGATCGGAGGTAGTATTGGATTAACATTCTTCTTCTACAAAAATGATGTTTTCGGCACTGAACGAAAAACATGGAACAAGACTTCTGGCGATATGAAACGTCGCTGGTAACATCAACCCCAAACAGAGAACGAAAGGAACACAAATGAAAAAAGGTACTATCATCGCCCTGTGCATTGTTGGAGCTCTTACCTGTGTCGGCGTACTTATGGCCGGCAAACTCATCGGCGCCTACAACACCGCCACCGGAACCGAGAAACGCCTCTTTGCACAGAACGAACAGAAGCTGAACAACCTCTCGCAGTACAGCAACAAGATCGTCGAGATGGCGCAAATTCCCGAAATGTACAAAGCTGACTACGGCGATGTTCTGAAGGGGGCAATCAGCGGAACGTACGGCCCGAATGGTTCCGAGCAGGCAATGTTGTGGCTCAAAGAACGCAACATCGATTTCGATTCTTCTCTCTATGCAAATATTCAAACAGAGATCGTCGCCGGCCGTAATGCCTTTGAAAACGAACAGAAGAAGTTGCTTGATATGAAAGCTCAATACGAAACGATGCTTGATACGTTTCCCAACAACTTCGTCCTCAAAGGTCTGTTCGGTTTTCCGAAGATCAACATGGATGACATGAAAGTCATCAAGTCGGGCATGGCCGTCGAAGCCCAGAAGACCGGTGTTGAAAACGGTATGAAGCTCCGAAAGTAAAAATCAACATCACGTCGCAAACAAAAATCAGGGTGGTGTAGGTTGCCACCCTGATTTTTTCTTTAAGGTCTATTGATCATGAATGAAGAAAAATGTCCTATATGCGCCCGAACCCTTGGTAGATTGATTGACCGTCATCACCTGCTACCGAAGACGTTTGGAGGAAAGATTAAGAGCCCCCTCCATAAGATCTGTCACCGAAAGATACATGTAAATTAAATTTCCAAAACACTTGATACCATAAGATTTATCATACTTCTGTATGTCATTTTATAAATAATTTTATAGATGACAAATGGAGGTATGTATGGAAAAGATTACATTTGAAACTTTTAAAAAACGGGCAATTGAAGTTCACGGTGACAAGTATTCGTATAACAAAGATAATTATTATAGTTGGTGTGGACACGTTTCGATTGGGTGTAAAGAACACGGTGATTTCAAACAGATAGCAAGACATCATATAGAAAGACGTTGGGATTGTCCGCACTGCGGACAACTTAAACAATCAAAGAATCGCGCTTTAGATAAACAAGAATTTATCAATAGGGGGAAACTGAAGTTTTCATCTTTTGATTATACACAAATAGAAAATTACGAGGGGATCACTAAACCAATAATTTTAGTTTGTAAAAAACATGGAAAATTTAAATTAAATAAGGCGCAACACCATCTTCAATTTGATAGTGGTGGATGTAAAAAATGCTCGGTTGAAGAAAATAAAAATTTTAGATTAACTAATTTCATTAAGGCGTCAAGAAAGAAATTTTTGACTAAATTTTCATATGAGTTGGTTGAATATAAAGACTGCAATACATCGATTCAGTTGATATGCGAACAACATGGAATAATAGAAATAACACCAAAGGATCATTTGCGGGTTGGGTGTTTTATATGTGAACAGAAAAAAGAAGATATTTGGTTGTCCGAGATCGGCATACCATTTGATAAAGGTCATAGACAAGTAAAATTTACAATAAATGATAGGGTTAGGATCGTCGATGGTTTTGATCCGAACACGAATACGATTTATCTTTTTCATGGTGATTATTGGCATGGTAACCCAGAAGTTTATGAATCAGACTTCCTCAATATGCGTGTTGGTAAGACGGCTGGGATACTTTATAAAGAAACAATAGAATATGAAAACTCCTTTAAACAGGAGGGCTTTAATGTAGTGAGTATTTGGGAACGAGATTGGGAGAGAACTCCATAACTACTATCATACATGGGAAAGAATCAAAGAACACCCTGACATTCAAAAATTCATCGAGTGGGTTGAACATAAAGCTCCTGATTTCTACATATCATCAAAAGATTCAATTGAAAGAAAGCGGAAGAGGAAGAGACAATGATGTTGCCATTTCATGAGTGGAAATCGCATATGTTGAAAGAATCAAACATTCGCTATGGCCGCTATTGGTATTACGAGCAGTATGGGAAATACTGCAACAACTTCAGAAAGAAGGGTTAAATGACAAGTCTTCATATTGACACGACACTATTCATCCTGCTTTACATGTCTATGGCATTTGACTGGATTTACCAAACCGCTGAAGAAGGCCTAGGCAAATTTGATAACTGGAGGATTCGTGCACGACATGCATTCAAGTATTCGGCGCTGACATATGTTCTAATCAGCTTGTTCGGTTACTGCACGTGGTGGGGTCTCTGTATTTGGTTGACGCTGTTCGGAACTCACTTTATGATTGATGATCGCAAAGCTGTTAAGTGGCTCATGAAGAAAGTCAAGATGATTGGCGATCGAGAAATGGATTCTCTGTGGTGGATGCAGATTAAGATTGATCAGTGGCTTCATATGATTGTCAACTTCTTGCTCGCGGTCGTATCTTACTATGTCATGGCGGTATAACATGGAATTCGACGGGATTAACAGATTCCTAACAGAGATGATGGGCGAATGTTGGCACGAGTACTATCCCAATAAGCTCCTCATTGAACCGACGAAATGTTTAAAATGTGGAGCGAGCACGGTTAATCCAAGTTTGGCAAATAAAAAGTATTATGATACATGGCCCGGCTTCGGGAAACTTTGGGTGTGGGCACAGGAACAAGAATGGTGGGTTGACTTTGAATATGAAATCCTATATGATTGTTGCTCATCCATAGACAACAAAATTAATTGGTTCATCCACCCCGAGAGATTTGCTTGTGCACTATACGGATTTCTTAAAAAGTATAACAAGGAGCCGGTGAAATGATGTTCGGATTTCTCAAGAGTTGGTTTAAGATACCGACTTTCAAATTTAGATTACATCGATGTAGGGGGTGCGGTGCCTATTACGATCGTCTACCAAGAGGACATAAACACCAAGAATATCAATTTTGGTGTCCAAATCACGAGGTTGATAACGGCGGGAATAATGGTGCATATTGGCGAAGTTGTTATTGGCGAATCTTTCCTGACGGAAGTCAGGGGCAAGAATATCCGTTTGAGTGAGGTACCGTGATGAATGATGAAGAGATTCCAAAACACCGTAAAAGTCGGGCAAAGATAAAGAAACCATTCACAATCGAGTGGAAGATGACTCGCCCGGTGTTTAAATCATGGGGTGAATGGAAAAAGTGGAAAAGTTATAAAACGATAGAACAACGAGATGATGCGCTGTTTTCATTACAGGGCAAACATGATGACTTGTTTGAATACAGAAAAGGAGAAACGAATGAGAAAGTTAGCCTCGCTTCAAAGGATTGAAAGTTTACGCCCAATTCCTAACGCCGATCGTATAGAGGTTGCAAAGGTTCTTGGTTGGGATTGTGTTGTTGGAAAGGGATATCATCGGGAAGGTGATCTAGTCATCTATTGCGAGATTGACTCTGTACTTCCACTTGATCGGTTTCCTGAGCTTGAAAATTGTAAGGGTCGCATCCGCACAATGAAACTCCGCGGGCAGATCTCCCAGGGTTATGTCATCCCATTTCCGGTTGTGCGAGAAATCCTTGAAGACAATGGATGGTTGATGGAGAATGACAACGGACATTTCTGTATGGCCAGGTCCGAGAATGATGGCACATGCGAGTATCTCAACCTCATGGAAGGAATTGACTTCACCGATGCTCTCGGGATAAATAAGTATGAACCACCGATCACATTTGAGAACGGTGACGCCAAGGGATCATTCCCCGATCATATTCTCCCAAGGACCGACGAGACACGAGTTCAATCTGACCCAAGTCTTATTGAACGAATCACCGGGAAGCCGTATGAGATTACCGTCAAGTGTGATGGTACGTCAGGAACCTATGGTATTGATGAAGATGGGTTCTTTGCTTGTTCCAGGAATTTGATGATTAAAGAAGGCGGTAATGTTTATTGGAATATTGCTAAAAAATATCGTCTTGATGAAATCATGTTAGATAAAGAATTTAGTCATCTTGTCATCCAGGGGGAAATCTGCGGCCCGGGCATACAGAAAAATCGTCTTGGGTTGAAAGCCATCGATATGTTTGTCTTCAATGTCTTTGATAAAACCCAGAAGCGGTATTACGATTACCACGATATGGGTGTTGTCTGTAATGCCCTCAATTTGAAGCGCGTACCGCTGTTTAAAATCGGTGATTCATTCGAATATAGTATGGATGACCTTCTTAAATTGGCCGAATCGAAATATGAAGGAACGACAAACGAGCGGGAGGGTATCGTTATCCGCGGTTTTCATAAATCATTCAATAATTATTATGGTAAGATATTAAGCTTCAAGGCGATATCTAATCGCTATCTGATAAAGGATTCTGACGCATAAACTTTCTTGAAGGAGATAATCATGAATTGGTGTAAATTCGGAATTCATAAATACGTTGTTGTTAAACAGAGACACGGTTTTAAAATACTGGAAGACATCATACATGACGAGACTGGAAACTGGGTGAAACTCTGTAGGGGTAGTGGCAAGTCTCGTTTTGTTTACACCACTAAGATATGTCTACGTTGTGAAAAGATTGTTGATGGGATAGGTGATGAAAAGCAAATTCTTATCGCTGAACGCGCCGAAAGAAAAAGGATCAACGCTATTAAGGCGGACCTTCGGAACAAAGCATATGCAATACTTCAGAAATCAAGAGGAGAATGAATGGGAAAATTTCTTTGTTTCATCGGATGGCATCGTTGGTCCTGGCGGTTAAGCGAACTTGCTTATGTTGGGCGTGAATCAACCCAGTCGGCTACATGTAAAAGATGTAAGGTTCGTTATAAAGGAAGAATATAAAAATGTAAGGCGATGAATTTTAATATTGACTTGATCATCGCTTTGTATTAAAATCTCCTCATTGAATAAAAACACCGAGGAGACAAACCATGGCAAGTTATTTCAAAGAGGCAATTGATCCAAGTCAACGGAAGAAGACTATTATAGATTGTGAGAAATTACTCAGCGGAATTAAATTTGACACTATTGTGTGTCGGGGTGTTTCTGGTATGGCATTAGGATTTGTTTTGGCACACCTCTTGGATAAAAACATCTATGTCATTCGTAAAGATGAAGACAAAAAATCAAGTCATTCGGGGGGTGATGTTGGTCGACTCCGGGGGCGGTACATCATCATCGATGATTTCTGTTGTAGTGGTGAAACGATAAAGAATATCACCACCAACATCATCAAGAATAGTAAAGAAGTTAACACCTTAGCCGCTGTCATATTTTATACAAGAAGTGGTTATGGTTTAGAAGAAAGAGTGTTGGCGGCACTCGAAGGATTAAACAAAGACGAAGAATTCAAGATTCTTCACCGCAGACTTTTACAGGAATAAAAATAAACGAAAGGAGGACATACTATATGGGAATTGTAATTTACGAGATCGAATTGGATGATGAGAACGATGAACAGAAGCAAGCTATCGAAGATTTCCTCGATGAACAGGGCATTGCCTACAACGAAATTGGCTAAAAACCAGAGTGCTTTTATAAATAACTTAAACGGACAAAAACTACAAGAGGTCTTATCATGTTTACACATTCATCCCCACATTTTGATTTTGCTTTTAGCGACTCTGATTATCCGATGTCGCCTGTGGATTATGGTGTAAGCACCGATTAACCTTTAAGTATAGAGTCCTTCCCCATTTCAAGGGAGCCTATCTTATCGGTAGGCTCCTTTTTTAGTTTTAAAATATCGGGATGTAGGCTAACGGTCAGTCACTCCGTTTGGGGCGGAGGCCATGCAGGTTCGAATCCTGTCATCCCGACCAAGTTCTTTGAAATAAAAATGATGTACTGTGAAGATTTTGTTTGACAAAGTGAGGAAGATTTTGTATAATACTTCACCATTGATTGAACGGAAGAAAAAAGTACGGGCACGGTTTCAAATGGTAATGATGTCTGACTGTCTATCAGACTGTTGCGGGTTCGAATCCCGTCGCGCTCGCTAATGTTCATCATCTATGTGTAAGTCAGCCTGGTAGACGGCCTGCCTTGGACGCAGGAGGACGGGAGTTCAAATCTCTCCACATAGACCAATTTTTCAAATGAGGTAAACAAATGACCGAAGAACTTTTAGCAAGACATGGTTGGATCATCGAATGCGAATCACCGTTTGAGATTCGTCATGAAGAATCGGGATCATTTGCTACAGGATTGGCCGCAGAAATAGTTGTGGTCTTTCTTAAAGAGGCAGATTAAAATTTACACGGGGATGTAGTGTTAGCGGTTAGCACGCAGGATTGTCACTCCTGTAGCGCGGGTTCGAATCCCGTCATTCTCGCTCATAAAGAAAAGGAATAAACGAATGAAACTCAGAGGAATATTTAAAGTCTTTGCCCGTTGTCTTGAAGGGCGCCTCTTCCATGACTGGGAGAAGTGGTCAAAGTTTTCTACAACAGTACCACTTCATTTTGGGTGGGAAACGATTATTCGTACATCTGTATATGAGGATCGCACATGTAAATGTTGCGGGAAATATCAAAAGAGAAAACTCGATGCAACGGATAAGAAGTAATGAAACATCAATATAGAGCAGTTCAATTTATCATTATTCTCGTGGGTGTTTTAACATTTGCATGGGCATTCAAATCAATAGTTGGATAAAGCACAACACAATCGGGTCTAAGCTAATCTGGTGAAAGCAACTGTCTGAAAAGCAGTAGAGCGGGGATCGAAACCCCGAGACTCGACCAATTAGGAGAATGAATAATGAAGATAGAAGTCAAACGAATTTGTAAAGTACACGGTTCATTTCGGCTTAAAGTCGGTCATCATAACAAGACTGTCATTTGTCCGATTTGTTATGGACCAACGACCAACGGATAAAAATTATATGTGCGTACGCCGGAGTTGGAGAGCCGGGACTGGCTGTAACCCAGTTGCTTAATGCTGAACAGGTTCGACTCCTGTTACGTACACCAAAAATTAAAGCACGGCCTGCTCATCTAATCGGTTAAGACCATGTGGATGGTGTTTCTTGTGGTATGTCGAAACGTATGTCGGTATATCATAACTCTTAGTCGCGACTCTGAGGACACTGTCTCCGGGAATGTTGGTTCGATTCCAACGCGGGCCACCATATTAAGTAAAGGAAAGAATGATGCCGGAGATATCAATAATTGAGTTTGACGAAGAACGAATTTTCTATCATCACTTCGGAGCTGCACAGGAAAGATCACGTCGACTACACGACGAAAAGAAGGTACACCGTTGGATGTACCAGGGAAAAGATCTTTACGGTTGGAAGTAATATAACTTATGGTTCTTGCAAGTAAGGGTAGCTGGTGCTGCCGGATGTCTGTAGAACATTCCCCGTATGGGCAAGAGGTTCAATTCCGTCCTAGAACCACCACGTAATGAAAGGAGACTTCAATGTCTCAACCAACAGAAGAAAAAATGGTAACCATCACTGAGAAAGAATATAACAGCCTACTGAAGAGTGCTGATACCCTTGATCGTCTTGAAGTATATGGTGTTGACAATTGGAGCGGCTATAGCGATGCAATGAGCGACACGGAAGGATATTTCAAAGATGAGTGAATTGAATATTAAAGATTTAGTTAAAGGGACAGTCGTTCGTTTTGTTCGCTATCGGGCTGGTAATCTTTACTATGAAGTCATTGATAAGAACTTCGAGTTCCCTGTACCGATTGAAGATTGCGGTGAGGCAACATTCCCCGCTGAAGAAAAGGCGATGTTGTTCATGCGGTATATTCGTAAGCATCTTGAAGTATTAAAAGAATCTTGATTAATGGGTCGTTAAGATAATGGTAGTCGCGTCGGCCGTGACCCGGCGAGCATGGGTTCGAACCCCATACTTCCCTCCACACAAAGAAAGGTAAACTAATGAATTTTAAATATCCAAGATTTAAATCGCAGCTCAAATATTACAAGAATCTAATCATCACATCATTTGGATTCTGTCCTAAATGTTTTGAGCGAGTTTGGAGAACAAAAGTAAATCGTCCGGTATGTCCGAAAGGATGTCGTTGGTAATTTGGCGGTATGTATGGTTATGACCATGGATTTCATAAGTCCGCGGGGGCAGTTCGATTCTGCCTATCGCCACTCGGGTTAACAATGAATGAAATAGAAAAAGAGATTACTGCTTATCGTCAACAGTTAGAAGACAGAGGATGGCATATCCCAAAAACATTAGGTCGAGATCGTATCCGAAGAATGCAAATTCTCTTACATGATTTCGTCAATTGGTTGCCGTCACAAAATAGAAAATTTCATCTAATAGACGGAACATTACTTACGGGTGATTATGTTCGTCTTGTTGTTGGCGCACACGGTCCTTATGTTGAATTCGGCGAATCATCGATAAGATGCGAATTGTCAGTTCCATATGATCAACGTTGGCGAATCAATAATATGAGTTCGTTGATGAAGTACGAACATTATGTACCAACTGGCCGCGAAGAGAAAATCTATAAGCAGGTTAATTACGTTTCATATGCAAGCTATGAACCGGGTCTTTATTATATTGACTTGTTTCTAACAAAAGAATGGAAAGAATTTAATGAAGCTATGGTCAAAGGAAATTAAACAATTGAGGTGTGGGTGTGGATCAGAAGCTCGCATCAAATTTCAAAATTCGCCTGGCGGTTATGAATGGAAAATCAAATGTACCAAATGTGAAAGACATGCATCTAATATGATAAAAGATGATGCTCTTAAAATTTGGGACATCTTCAATAATCCGTTGGCATGTTAAAGAAAGAAATAAACAATGAGTAGAAGAAGTGCCCTAGTTCCAAAGGGAACAGCGATGGCATTACATCTATCACCCGAATATGATGAGGGTGTTACTGCCGGGAAACAAGGAATAACAAAAAACCCTTATGACTTCTGGAACCAATACACCCAGCACTATGCATGGGACATCGGTCAGCAGAAGGGCATGAACTCGTAAAACATATGGAAGGTACCGCCAAGACGGCAAACTGGTTTTGAACACCAGGGGGTGTTAATAGCATCGGGGTTTGATTCCTCTACTTTCCTCCAAGACATGTCATCTTTATAAATACCGTATATGCACTTTAAAGATGGTATTCACATAAGGAGTTATACAGATGACAATCAAAAAATTTAGCGAGTTTATAAAAGAATCCGCTGGTAAATTCACCGCTGATGATTTTAGCGAAATGTTAACAAAACTCCTTACTAAAACAAAGTACGGCTTCAGAGGTTCGCATAAAGATAAAGACAAGTGGGGTACAGCCGAGAATCATGGTGGTGCTCTTTACTACACAAAAGATAAAAAGCAATTCAACGTGAGCGTTAGTAATGCTCCGGGCGGGCCATACGGAATTTCATACTTCTCCAATCGAGTTTACTTTAAGACGGAGAAAGAATTACTTTCTTTCATTGATGCAGACAAAGACATTAAAATGGAAATGAAGACGGCTGATCCGAAAAAGGTTTATCCGCCGGGCAGTCGTAAAGATTAAAGATGCCAGTAAAAGTTTCGTATGACAAAATTATACAAAGAACACCAAAAGCGATTCTTGTAAGTTTTCTTGATCATGTAACATGGATGCCATTGCCGCATGTCACGGTGAATCACAAAGAAAAGACAATCAGTGTCGCTGATTGGTTGCATCCTAAATTAATATGGACTCATAACTGGGATGACATTGATCTTGTCTTAGATAGAGGTGAAGTTGATTTAGATTTTCTTGAAGAATTGAAATAAGGAAGGTGGCGCCAAGGTGGCAAATTAGCTTCGAACGCTATGCCGTGGTAAAACACGAGGTTTCGATTACTTCATCTTCCTCTTGACCATTTATACAGCCCGGGAGATTATCATGGCCGAAACAATGACGATTAAAATCAAAGTTAAAACTTGTCCGAATTGTAACGGTGCCGGTAAGACACAGCAGAACGAATATACTCCGCCATTCGAATCCTTCATCGGAACGTGTCGTGTATGCGGTGGAAGCGGAAGAGTTCCAATAGAGTAAATACATAAAATGATTCTTAGAAGTTGCATTGATAATCTTGATGCAACTTTTATTATACAATCAACACGTGGAGAAAATTATGAACGAAGAACTGTTGAATGAAATTCTTAAAAAGCTCGAAGCAAATGCTACCTATGCAGATCTGATCTGGGTCGGGAAAGCTTATTCAAAGGCCGATCTTATTTCCGATTTAAAGAAATTAAAGATTGACACGAGTGCCGAATAATGATATAATTTGCTCCTCATGGTCGTTTAACAATAGGATACCCTTTCATAAAAGGGAGATGTTGGCCTCGAAACCAACCCATGAGCCTGATGAAAGGAACAGATATGACACATCCAAATATAACAAATCATCTAACAGAAAAAATAGGTCATGACGATATGACCTGGGTTGAACTAAACCGAATAGAGCGAAAAATGAGGCCGGTTAACAGTCCGTCCGCATTAATGGTTCAGATATGTCAAGGTCTTGACAAGGAAGACCCAAGCATGGTTTCATTAAGTCCCTGGGAGCTTGATGAGTTGATGATCGTACTTACGAAAGCAAAAACCAAAATAAAAGAAATGATGCAGAACCCATCATAGAATGCGGCATGATTGTTATATCATTCCATACTATCAGATGTGACCACAAGCAAGACCAGATACATCAAGTAATAGCTAAAGACTATAATAAAAAGATTTGGCGTGGTTGACTAACGGTAGGTCAGCTGCTTGGAAAGCAGCCAGCCGATGATGAATCGGTTTAAGGGTTCGATTCCCTTCCTCGCCGCCGGGTTTTGATTACAAAGATGCATAAAACGGTACATCGTTGATACAAAAACAAACGAAGGTGAAACAAATAATGAATGAATTCAACAGTGAAAATTTAAAGCAATATCTCGAATCTGATTATCCTTTACTAGGAAGATTCAAAGCTGCTGCCCCGGGTACATTCAGGCATTGTCAGAATGTCTCGACTCTTGCTGAAGCTATTGCCGCTGACCTTGGTCTTGACCAGACATTTATGAAGGTCTGTGCAATGTATCATGACATCGGTAAAATCATCAACCCACATTATTTCACCGAAAATCAAGAAGAAGAAAATCCCCACGATAACCTCGAACCACACATCTCCTATCAAATACTAACAAGGCACGTATCTGACAGTGTTATGATTCTTTTAACACAAACAGATATGCCAAGGGAAGTTCTCCAAGTCATCGCTAAACATCACGGCGACTCTCCGCTCATGGCCATCTGCAACAAAACAGAATCTAAGGCAATTGACAAATTCCGCTATAAGTGCCCCAAACCCGATTGTGAATACTCCAGCATCCTCATGATTACCGATGCCGTAGAGGCAACTTCATGCGGCCGGGCTGATAGAATGTTAGAGCCCATTGCCAGGACCGACGTTGTCAGGGAGACCATTGAGCGATTGAGAGATGACAAACAACTTGACCAAATGCGGGTCGGTATCTTGCGGCAGGTCCAATTGAAACTCGTCAGAGAACTTGACGGTATCTATCATACTCGAATAGATTATGATAAACAATCGAAAAAGAAATAACATATGAAGTGTCATGGTTCAAGATGTGAAAATAACAAGACAGACTGTTGTCTTGATTGTGAACTTCTAGGTGTATGTAATTCTAGGGAATTGTGCAATGCTGTAATTAAGCATGATGTCACTAAGAAATGCACTGTAAAGAAAAATGTTGTTGACATTAATGATGAAATTTGATTTAATACTCTGATACAAATTGAACAAAGAGAGTTTAGAAAATGTGGCATCCGGGCACAGGAAAAATCATCTATGATCCATTTCGTGGAGAAATGAAAAAGAAGACGGAGCATTGGTGTGTCCTTAATGTAGACAAAGAAATCACCCGCTACTATCGTTGGTGGGTTAAACGGATGATGGGTATTGATTTGTACCAGCCTTCTTGGGATGCGCATGTTTCGATTTTCCGCGGAGAGAATGTTGGTGAGTTCTGGAAAAAGTATGATGGAGAAATCGTTGACTTTCGATATAAGCATGATGTGCGTCGTAGCGGAGATACTACAGGTTGGGATCGCCCGGATCATTACTGGTTCGTTGAAGTTGATGCACCGTTTCTCAAGATGATGCGAGATGAAGCAGGGCGACCGAGTGATTGGAAATTCCATTTAACAATTGGGAGGACTTATTAAAATGAATGAAGAGTTCGTTTATAAGATCTGGGATCATAAATGTAAATCTTGGTTCCAAAGCGGCACTAACCGAAGAGTATGGGACAAGAGTCCCGGTGCCGCAGTGAAAGCAGCAGGTTCTTACGGTGTAAATTTGGAAATCAAGAAATTTAAATTGCTTCCAATGTAAATTAACCATTTACATCTTCATAAGGATGAATTATAATGGCTTTCACAATACGGAATTGATCTTAAGGTGGGGTTTGAGTTTGATTCGCGAACGGCCGACGCCCTTCCGATTTAAACTCGCTCTACTAGAAGTTTGTTTATAACGTGTCATTCGTCTATAGGAAAGGACAATCCACCTGGGTTGGCGCTGGGTTCGATTCCCACATTTAACGGTTGCCGTAATTCCGCATGGAGAAACAAAGGCTCGAATCCTTTATGACACGCAAAGTTTTTGAAAAAGACGATGGATGATATTTCTATCGAGGTCCGCCCCTTTATGGAAGTACGTCGGCGGCATCGTCTCGCGGTGTAGATAAATTGGTAGATCAGCCGCATAAGAGCGGAAGATGCAGGTTCGACTCCTGTCCACCGCACCAAATTTTATTGGGTGATAGCTCAGTGATAGAGTACCGCCATTCGGGCGGAGGTCGTTAGTTTGATTCTAACTCACTCATCCACTTTAATGTAACCTAATAAGGGGTTACATAATCCAATCAACCAACAAACGAAAGGCAACAAATCATGAAATTTACATCCTTTTTGGTCAAACAGAAAACCGGTAAAGCTCGTATCGCTGATGTCCTCGCCGACTTCAAACTCAAGCTCCGTGAACTTGACCTCGGCATCAAAGAAACCGAGACGCTGATCGAAGAAAACAACAAAGCTCTCGCCGCCGCCCGGATTGAATTCGAGAAATTCGCCGCAAAAATCGAAGGCGAAAACTTCGACCTCGCCAACACCATCGCCGAGGGTCGTAACATGAAACTCTCCTTGGCCAATCTTCTCAACCCCCAGGTTTCTACCGGCGTTTAATCCAAATGAAAATGCGGCTGAACATTTTTCATTGTGTTCAGCCGCATTTTCATTTTGAAATGATCTAACTAACCAAATCGGAGTATTTATGATTTTCACAGATGATCAGAAGCAAAATTTCCTGGACGGTTTGAAAGAGATTCGTGATGGTAGGATAGTGCACAAATTTACAGGGATTTGCTCTAATCTTTCCGACATCAGCGGTAAATATGCATATCCATTCGTTGGAATTTATGCATGCGGGTGGGGTAAACATAGTGGCAGTGTTTCGTATCCTGTTCCTCGACCGACAATGGGCGCCAACGATATGTGGTCGGGTGAATACGGCCGGCGCCGACTAGAACTCGTGGCCTTCTTGATTGCAAAATTAGAAGATCAGTTGGCCGGACATGATAAAAATCAAGGACAAGAAATCAATGAAGAATGTTGATCATTTATCAGCTCACACTGCTGAGGTTTTCAAAGAAGCATTCGGCCGATCATCAATAAAAACCAGAGTCAATGATATCCTCGGTGAAGCGATTGAACTTAGTCGCTTCACCGACATCAAAAACTTCAGGGAAGAACTGGGTGATATCATTGCCTCGTGTTTTGTTGCAGCTGAAGAGTTGGGTGTCTCTGTTGAAGTTCTGCTTCAAGAGAACTGGGAAAAGATAAAGAATCGTCGCGTCCAATACAAATCAATGGGGAGGAAAATCAACGTCGCATTAATGGGTGGTGCTTTTGACCCGATTCATCTTGGCCATATTCAAGTGGCAAAAACAGTTCTTAAGGCCGCCAAGGAATTTGATGAAGTTTGGTTGTGCCCCTGCTACAAATCTGTGTACGGTAAAAAGATGGAAAATGCTGAACATCGTCTTCGGATGTGTGAACTCGCCATTGATGATCCACGAATCAAAGTGTTCGATTATGAAATAGCCAATAAGTTCGGTGGGACAACGCTTCACTTCATGAATACACTGAATGAAGACCCGCTGTATAAAGATACATATCGGTTCGCATTCATCATGGGTATGGATAATGCGAACCATGCTGAAGATTGGTTTCAGTGGGAAGAATTGGAGAAACGAGTTCGTTTCGTTGTGGCCCCAAGAAAAGGGGAGACGGTTGATGTATCACGTAACCCTTGGTATCTTTCCGCGCCTCATGTCTTTCTTGCCGGCGAAAACATTATGGAACTGTCCTCAACAGAAATCCGGGCTGGATTTAAGGGGGGATTTCACCAAGGATTCTTTGATGAAAGACTTTACCCAGCAGTGACAGAATACATCTTCGATAATAAACTCTACGGTTGCAGCGATTTGCTTGACGACATGGATTAAGGAGAATCATCTTGGGCGAACATTATACAAATAAGTGTTCCTGTGGTAAAATCATTAGTCAGTGCCGATGTATGAGCCCTGATAAGAAGATAACCGTGTTTGAAAACGGGTGTGCGGAGTGCATGCAAAAGGTTAAAAATGAAAACAAGGCAAAATTGAAAGACATGCTTTAGAAAGGATTGTCACTGATGCTTAAGACGAAGTATATTGTGTTTGATTCAAAGATTGACGCCGAGGTGCCGATTCTTTTTCCTTCGATATTACAGCACTCTGACATTGCAGAAACATTCACGAAAAAATTTCCGCACTATAAACCACTGAGCGCAGGATTCGTATCTTTCGGCGATGGTGGCGCTGTCACGTGTCATGGTGATTCGTTTTCACTCAATATTGTTAGTCGCGGCGCGATTGATGCGATGATAATTGAAATCTTTATGACGAAAGAATTTTAAAAAGTAAAACACATATACTGAAGTTCCCTTGTTGATAAATAAATTTAAACTTCAACAAGGGGTACATTCATGGAAAATCAGAATCACAAATTAATAGTTGAGACTCTTAAAGATAATTCTCTCAAAGAATCAAGCGGTTCTACTGCGATGGCTCCTTGGGAACCACTTATCTATCCGCTCCTCAATCATCTTTATAATGAAATGCTCATCACCCAGATCGCTGATGTGCAGCCAACAAAGTCTCCGTCTGCAAAAATTGCGGCGCTGTACTCAATTTACACCGGTGATAAATCTTTATCAGATGGTATTCATCTTGAGACGAGTAGAATCATTGCTCTCGATGATACGACTGGTATTGCCGTTGGCGATTCATTGACATTTTCAGCGGCTGGTGCTGTTGCCGAGGTCATCTTTAAAGAAGGTACATTCCTTCTTGTAAGAATCGATATCGTTGATAATGCCGTTCCGAAAATTTTGGTCACCAACACAACCGACATCGGAACAGTAGAAGTCCCGGATGTTCGTACTGTTACCTATTCATCTGTTAACAGAACATCGATCAAGAAGGTGTTTAAGAATTATTCTGGTCCGTTCCTTGACGACAATTCACTCGTTAAGAATGTTGAATTTGAAGTTCGCACAATCTTGAAAGAAGTTAAGTCCCGCAAAATCAAAAGTAAATTCACTAAAGAAAAGCTTCAAGATTATATGGCTTACTTTGGTGTAGAGGGAACCGAACTAGCAGGCAAAACACTTTCAACCGAAATCAAGCAAGAAATTGATATTGAGACGATTGCTTATCTTCGTGATATTGCCACACCAATGAATGATGTTGTTCTACTCAATTCATATGGTATTCAGGGCGACATCATGGCCGTTGCTAGTGATATCTATACCAACATTTACAATGCTGCGGAACAAATCGTAAGAGCAATCCGCAAGCCAAGAAAGATGTTTGTTTTAGCCGATTCGTCAACATGCGCTCTGCTACTCACAAACCCACTCCACACAAAAACAAAGCCAGACGAAGAGAATCCCTATTATGTCGGTAAAGTTGGTACGTTGCCACTAATGTGCGATTTTTATAGCACAGATCATTATGTGCTAATTGGATATATGGGGGAGAAAGATTGCACGGGCGATTGTGGTTTGATTTATTCGCCTTATTCTAATCTTATTGCAACAGCGGTTGATCCAGATACATTCCAGGAACACTTTATGTTGATTTCGCGTTACTTCATGACCCGTCATCCACAAGATACTGGTACTGATATCGGTGATAGTGACTTCTTTAGAATTTTTTCAATTGACCACGGAGATGGTGTAAATAACTTCGCGGTTTAAACATCTCGAGACTCCTAACCCAGGGAGTGACATTATAGTCTGTTTGGGTGTTCTGCTTCGCGGGCAGCTTGTCTATTAGATGAATGTAGTGTATGGACGCACGGCTGCCCTGACGGCAGCAGGTTCCAGTTCGATTCTGGACTTCATCGTCAACCATTTATGAAGGGTCTGTTAATTGTTTATCATTAAACTAACAGACCCTTCATAGTATCTAATTAAACAATTAACAAGGAGAACTTATGTCAACACCCTTAGTAGTAATTGAACCGGCTCGTAAACGCTATAGAAGATTTGATGGGAGGAAAGTAACACACAGTGCAATTGCAGATGATCTTTTAGTTGCCGAAGATGTGGAACAATTTCGCTTAAATCCTGATGTAATCGTTGAAGAATGATTAAAGGAGAAACTAAATGATAACGATTGGTCTTTTTGGTACATGTGGTTCAAGCAAGTGGCGCGAACCGTTTATAAATGAATATGAGAAAAATGGTATTGATTTCTTTAACCCACAGGTCGCTGAAGGTACGTGGTCCCCGGGCATGGTTGCAGATGAAAACAAACATCTGATAGAAGATGATATAATTCTATTTCCCGTCACGTCTGAGACGACTGGACAAGGTTCGTTGGCGGAGATTGGATTTTCTATTGCCTCGGCTTTACGAGCAAACAAGCATCGCTATTTCATTTTTATGATTGATGATCTGTGTAACGATCCGAGTGCAAGTGTGGCCCAGATTGTCGAATCAAATCGCTCCAGGAAACTTGTTAAAAGCAAACTGCAAGAAATAGCAAATAATAACAACATTTTCCTAGTTGACGATCTCGAAAATATGCTTGAGATATCAAAATGGCTTCATAAGAGTTGTGTGTATCATTCTGCTGCTGTTAAAAAAATTAAGCGGGCAGCATAATTTTTATTGACATCCACACAAAAGTTTGATATTCTATATCCGCAAGGTAAGAACTCTTAACTAATGGAGGCCACTAGTGAAAACAAATGTTATGTTCGCAGTTATGGTTGCATTAGTCCTGGCATCAGGATATGCACGTGCTGAAGAGAAGAAAATTTATATCCCCGATCGTACAACCGGTGCTATTGAGACCCAGTGTCTTAACGGATTTTTGTTTGCGATTGCAACAATTCGCGGCGAAACTGACCAGGAGGGAATCGGCATCTCCATTGTTCAAGTATTTGGATCAGTTGCGGGCACCGGGTATATACCCCAACCCGTTCGTTGTAGATAAGGAGGTAGCCATGACAGTCAAGATGCAAGACGGCGTCGAGGTCGATACATCCGGGCCGATGCGAAAGATCACGATCAAAGAACAGCAGTACGTAGTCGGCCACAACATGTGCCTTCCGGTAGCAGATGAGGCGGAAGCAGATGCTCTCATTGAGAAGTTCAAGCGACCAGCTGAGTAAGAAACCACCATGACGACCATACGATTCTTCCGATGCACCGATCTCAACGGTATGCAGAAGAACATCAAGCGATGGTTAGAGCGTCGAGCAAAGAAGGGGTCTGTTGTCGACATCAAGTCAACCAACCTCGTCATTGATCCACTCCAGCCAAAGCGCCCATATGTTCTAACGATCGTCTATGACATCCAACTCGGTGAAAAGGACGACGGAGAATAAAAATTCATCTATATGAAAAAAGTGCATTTTTTCTATTGACACCAATCATCTTCTTTGTTATTGTTTATCCAACAAACAATCAAACAACCAACAGGAGATGAAAAATGAAATTCCTTAAGCACAACGAAAACGTAATCCTCAATGGGAAAAAAGGTTCGGTTGCTACTATCAAGGGTTTCTTTGCTGCTGACTATACAAACAAATTTACCCGCGGTGATAAAACGCCTTCTGAGGTTGCTGCTGAAATTAAGGCAAAGATTGAGCAGTCAATCGAAATTGACAAGTCGGTTCCAAGGAAAACAGAAGTTGCATGGATCAATCAATGCTCCGCTTGTATCTGTTCTGATAAAAGTTATTATGAGCGGGAAGCACTCAAGTGGGCCAACGCTCAGGAGCTGACCGACGGTGAACTCGTAATGCTCGATGGAGAGTTCTACACCGTCAAGTATAAAGGCAATTATTCCGACATGGCAACTTTCATTCCGGTTGCTTAAACTAAACTAAAAGGCCCAACGGATTCTTGATTGAACTGTTGGGCCTTTTAGTGTTTGACTTCGATCAAGAAACCTGATATTTAATTATTTTACTTTAAAAAATCTCTGGAATCAGGAAATATAAATAATTAAAAATTCCTGCACCAGAGAGGTCATATATGAGACAAGTTCTTTCCTTTAGTAATTATTTGCAAATTATCAACGAAGCCCAATTTTCTGGAGATAAACTTGAGAGAGCCGTTAAACTCATTAAGAGAGTTCTCGAAAAGCAGCTTCACAAAACACTTTACCAATTCGGTGTTGTTGATGAGTTCTCTGTCGAAGGAAAGAGGAAGTACGGTCTCCGTTATTTTGTCGGGGACGATGCAAAGAAGCAGTTTAGAATCAACTGGCTTCGTGGTAATACGTCGGACCAAATTGACTCCGTTGACATCTGGGACGTCAATGCAAAATGGGACAAACCGACGATCCATGTTGACCTCAAAGATAAGAACATTGTCCAGGTTCTTGGGGCGATTGTTGAACTAATTAAGGACCCGAAGGTCGGGCCCGTCAAACTAAAGGAATCTTTGAAGATGCATCTCGTTGATCCTATTGAAGAAACGGCAGCAGAACTTCCAGACACCGGTTACATCGACCTTGCCCCCGACGGCAGCGGTGAATATACATTGACGGTGAATGGTAAAGTTGCGACCAAGTCTGTTTATAAGCAAGGTCTTCCGAACCGTTGGCGGCACATGAAAACGAAAGACCCGGCGCTGAAGGGTCTTATTGACCGCACCACTGATAATTCTATCAGCCTTGCAAAGTGGGGCGTTGTGGTTATCGGTGAGCACGGTAAGCCCGAGGTTTCTCATATCGGCGATATTGCTCAGAAGAGACTCGATGCAACCCCAACCGCCGACCCAGATATTGTATTCAAGGACCTCGAAGACCTCACCACGCTCGTCACTGGCAAGTTTCGTAACTCGCTGGTCGTCACTGGTATGGCGGGTGTCGGTAAGACATATGTTATCGAACAAGTTATCAAAGAAAGCGGTCTTGTTGAAAACGAGGATTGGTTCAGCATCTCGGGTTCCGTTACGGCATACGGTATGTATGCTAGGTTCGTCAAGAGTCCGAACAAGTTAATCCTATTCGACGACTGTGACTCCGTCTTTAAGGATGCAGATGCAAGAAACATTCTGAAGGCCGCTCTTGACACGAAGGCCATTCGCCGTATCTCCTGGATCAACGCGAATACATACGATCCTGACGGTGTCGATGAGGACGAAAAATTGGATTTGGCGAAGAAAGGAAAGCTCCCGAATTATGTGGACTTCTCCGGCCAGGTTATCTTCATTTCGAACCTTCCGCAGTCGAAGATGGAGCCGGCGCTCCTCTCCCGTTCTTTCACCATTGACATTACATTGTCGGCCAAGGATATTTTCAAGCGTATTGAGACTCTTCTCGACCACATCGAACCAGATGTTGAGCATGCGATGAAACTTGAGGTCCTTGAGTTTCTCAAAAAAGAGGGAAGCGGCAATAATAAACAGATCAATATGAGAACATTCCTCGGCGCTCTCGGCATCAGAAAATCTGGTGTTGCTCGTTGGCAAGACCTCGTCCACCGTTACGCTTAAGGAGAATATGAATATGAAAAGACATGATGAATTGATAAAGGAGTCCGAAGGAACTAAACCCGCACCGATCAACGAAGAATGGAACATTGAGAAAGTCGCAAAGGTGAAAGAGTTTGATGATAGCGCTACGGCAACCGACTTCATGTATGGCATCGGTCACCTACTGAAGTCAAAGCCGCTCATGGGTTGGGCAAAAATCACAGACGAGAACTATAGCGTTAGAACCGTCGGGAAACTGAAGACTGCTATTGCTGCTTATGACGCTTTCCTTGAGGAGATCGAGCGTGCTGAATAACTTCGATAAGGTTATAACAGTTCTTGCTGAAGGCAAAGCTGAAAAGACTTTTAGCTATTGGTATGTTGACGGCGAAAAGGTAAAGCAACATGGTACTATTGAGGCGAATTCTCGTAGTTCAGCAAAAGCAAAAGTAATTGAGTTGGCCAAAGCCGCTGGTGGAAAATTCGGCGATGTTTTTGATGTCGAAGAACGGAAGAAGACTATACCGCTGTCAGCTATTAAACCAGACCCTACTGTTCATCCACAGAACGGTAGAAGAAAGTATGATTTATGAAAAGACATTATGAATTGATTACTGAAGATAAAAATTTCGGTATTAAAGATGCACTCAAAATACTTCAGGGCGATGACTTCGGTATGTCAGAGAGTGGCGGCAATGGTTTTGCGAAACTTGTTGGCGGTGATACGATAAAACTTATGTACCCCTGCTCATTCTTCGAGAAAAAACGACTTGAAAATTTGGCTGATGACTGGATTAAGGGCGGGGTTTATAATAAATATTTTTTGAGCGTTTCGGTGTCAACTTGACAACATCAAGAAAATATCATGATGACAAGAATCAGAAAAAGCAATTCTATGTCATCGAGATTAAGGTGGTCTAATTATGCTAGGATTCAAGAAATATTTTGCTGAAGACAACAATGACTCTCGCTATCGTGACATGGCTCACAATATGTTCAAGCGAGAAATTGAGAAGATCAAATTCATCAAAGATGGAAATTGCTGGGTAGCTGATTTTCGTGGCACGAAGCTGAAGGCCGAAGGTGTCGATGCTGATCTCAATCCGATCAAGGATAAGACGGTCAAACGATGGGTTGGCTATGCTGGTGATAAGAAGATCAATGGTGGTACTCTAGAGATCGTTAAGAAAGGTCTCATACACTATGTCTGGGCCGCGGCTCGCTGGAATAAAGAAAGATCAGAAATCATTTCAAAAATTACAGCCGACCTCAAAAAAGAAAAGCCGAATTTCTTCGACTAATTGACTCATCTATATTATCTTTTTTCCGGCGAACATGGTTCTATTATAACACGAATTCATTGACCTGTCAATAGGAAAATACTTTGCAGAAATTCAAAACATTTATCATAACCGAATCACTCATTTCATTCAACAAGAAGTTAGAAAAGAAACATCCTGGGTTAGCTCTCACAAAGGGAAAGGGATATTTCTATCTATATGCAAAAGAGACAGCATCAGAGAACGTCAAGCACATGGTTGACTTGATGAAAACAACGATGATTCCGGTCAACTCATTCGGACAACAAAGTGAAGATGTGTGGATGAAAGATGTTGAAGAATTGATTAACAGCGTGGAAGAATAAGAGGTTCGATGGACATCTATAATTCAAAAATACCCTTGATTTTTGCTAAGTCGGTTGCTAAAGAGGGGTCCACTATTTTCGGATTCACGCTTGGGCAATGTACATGGTACTCTTCAAACAAAGATGGTGTTACTGATGAATTGCGCCGCCATGAAGATTGTCATAAGGTACAGTGGAAGCGAGATGGAATCGTTAAGTTTTCAATAAAGTATCTTTGGTATAATATTCGATATGGGTATGATAAAAACCCCTATGAAATAGAAGCAAGAAACAAAGAAAAAAGTTGTTGACATTCGGTTCATCCTTTGTTATAATTGACCCATAATCAATTACAACATGGGAGAAATAAAAATGGAAACGATTGACCAGAATTTATTCATCTACATTACTTGCTTGTTGATCGTCGCGGCTCTCATCAAATTCGGGCCGTGGTTCAAAGAAAAGAAACAACCACCCGCCGACCTTTTACATGCATCGGTTCTTCTTGGTGCAGTTGTTGGCGGAAGAAAATCAAAGTAAAATCTACATCTGTTATAAATAAAATTTTAAACATCTGATCTACCAAGTGTAGAAACAGTTACATCACCGTTCATCGGCGATAGCCAGGATTACTCATGTCACAGCGAATTTCCCCACAACTCAATTGCAATATTCTTTTAGCCACAGGTCTTGAAGAACGCGCACTCGTGGGTAAAGCATGGGAGAATGACAAAGGCGCATAATTACAGCAAGAAGTGAATCCTCATCCAAGGTTCTAGCTTTTGCTAGAACCTTTTTAGTTTGTAGTAAAATAATGATTGACATTAACATCGTTCTTTGTTAAAATACACCTTCATTTGTTGATTGACGCGGAATTATCAGATAATTTAGGCACTCGTCTTCCACCGAAAAACAGCGCCCAGATGCGGGGAGTTGAGAATTTGTGCCGTCTCATCCATGTGGAAGTGGATTGGTGTAAGGAAGATTATTTGATCGTTCCACGTGAGTCAACAAATAACATGCAATCGTCTTCTAACGGTAGGAACCTAGGCTTTCAACCTAGACAATGCGGGTCCGACTCCCGTCGGTTGCACAAAGTTTAAAACATAGGCGCAGTGGTTAATTTGTGAAGGGACACAAGCCGGCCTCCAAAACCGGTACCTAGGAGTTCGAGTCTTCCTGCGCTTGCCGCTAACATTTCTGACATACTTTTATAAATACTTCTATACGGAGGTATTTATGAAAACTGACAGAGCAGACAGAAGAAAGTTCCACGTCATCTACAAGACAACCCATATTGCATCTGGTAAATTTTATATTGGTATGCATTCGACAGACAATCTCAATGATGGTTATATGGGTTCAGGAAAACGAATCAGATACATCATCAATAAGTACGGTAAAGAAGCTTGCTCATTTGAAATTCTTGAATATCTTTCTGATAGAAAATCATTAGCAGCGAGAGAGAAAGATATTATCAATGAAGATCTTTTAAAGATGCCGTTGTGTATTAATTTGAAAATTGGTGGTACGGGCGGCGGTTCTGATTGCTCGGCGGCAAGGAAAGGCTTTCAAGAAAAACTAAAGAATGATCCAGAATTCAGAAAATTTTTTAAATCAAGAGCAATGAACGGTTCTGTTGCATTTTCCGATAAATTTAAAAATGATCCTGCTTTTAAAGAAAAGATCATCAAACATTGTTCTGAAATTGGAAAGATTGGATTTAAGAACAAACGTCATACTGATGCTACAAAAGCAAAGATCGGCGCTACTAACTCAAAACATCAGATGGGTAGTGGTAATTCACAGTTTGGGACAATGTGGATTACGAACGGTATAGAAAATACGAAGATTAAAAATAGTAACAAAATACCCGAAGGTTTTAGAAAGGGTAGAGTAAGATTAATGATCGCGTCGTCTACGAATGGTTAGGCCGCTTGCTTCTCAAGCTTGAAAAGTGGGTTCGACTCCCACCGCGATCTCTGAATAATATCAGGAGGAATTAAAATGAATAAATAGAGTAAACAACGGAAGGAAGATATTATGTTTGAGCCAGTCATCGTATTAAATGCTGATATGAATCCGCTAAATGAGATTCATTGGAAAGAGGCGGTTCGTCTTGTTTTCCTTGACAAAGCCGAGGTTCTAGTCAACACGAATGTACAACTTGCGAAGAACTTCTTCTTACCAAAAGTTATTCGTTTACTTACAATCATTAAAACTTTCCGAAAATCAAAAACAAAGGTTCCTTGGACAAAAAGGGGTGTTGCATTACGAGATGATCATACATGTCAGTACTGCGGCAAGTCAGATTTACAAGGACAGGACGTTACTGTTGACCATATTATCCCACGAGCACAAGGTGGTAAATCAACATGGGAGAACACAGTATTAGCCTGCTTTAGTTGCAACAACAAGAAAGATAATAGAACACCAACACAAGCAAAAATGAAACTTCGTACAACACCGAAAATGCCATCATTCCTTTCAGTGTTCAGGGGTAATGTTTCAAATCTTGAAGCGGAATTAGTGAGGTTGGGTGTTTGGTAACATAATGAGGGCAGGACTAAAGGTATCGGGGTATTCCCTGAGCGTCTTGTCATGTATCGCGATGTGATGTAATTAGGGAAACGTGCCAGAATGAGAGTCTGGTGTCCGAAAGGGCGTGCGGGTTCGAGTCCCGCCATCGCGACGAAAATTAAATTAACGAAAGCGAGGAACAAACATGGAAGACGGAAGAGATGTTCCAAACGTTCAGTTTGATGTCAACGGTGATGCTTCTTACGTAACACAGGACGGTTATCGAATCAGCGGAATAAAACCGGGAGACGGTAGAAAATATAAAGAACTTGAAACAGAGATGCGGTTCAGAACCCAGTTCCCGATGGGAATGAAATAATGCATATTTTCTTTACGATACTTTTTATCCTCGGAGCCTTTCTCGGATATTTCGCCTTCCTTTGGACTCATGTTTTTGCCCTTGTAATATTCATTGGCTGGGTTTGTCGGAGTGAAGAGATAGAAGCATTAATTCCATTGGGTGGCGGTGTTCTCTATTTCATTGGTTGCTTTTTCGGGAATGTCGTTTATATCATCGCTAATCCAAAAGCTCTCGAAGAGCTTAAAATTGTAATAACAGAATTCATTACACTCTTTCCGATTTGGCGGTGAATGAATGAACACCAGAGAACTTAGAATCCGTTTACAAATTATAGCATCGAAATTAGAGTTAGAAGAAGCTGTTTCAAAGAATCTTAAAGATATTTCTGAACCGATCACCAATGAGATAATGAATCTTGCTTCTGATATCAGGTGCGCAAAACGGAGGGATGAATAATGACTTCTGAACTCGAAAAGATTATGCAGCTCAAGTTGTGGGACGAATTTGTTAAAGATTATGGTTACATCAAGTACAGCGGCCCCAAGGTCAAAAGATCAAATATCCAACCAAAGAAAGATTATCTATTTCCAGTGTTTTGGACAGAAGAGATGATTATTTCGATGTTTCGTCGGTATGAAATGCATAAAACATTGCCGCGTGAAGTGGCCTTCTGATCAGACTCTGAATCTGATTGACTGGGTTCGACTCCCAGCGCGGTGGCCAAAAACATCTCCTTGTAACTCAATGGACAGAGCGCTCGGCTCCTACCCGGGAAATGCAGGTTCGATTCCTGCCCTGGAGACTCACTATAACAAAAAAGCGGTCGATGTGGATGGACACATGAGATAGCTTCTGGAAATGACCTCAACCGGATAATGCCGCTGGATGGTTCAGTAACTGAAGGTAGTCTTTCTTGAACGAAAGAGAGTTGGTATCAAGCCCAACACCGCTAAGGAATGATATGACAAAAGAAGGTTTCCTCGAACTGCTTCCAAAGATTAGAGAAGCAGCAAGAGCGCTTGGATATGCAATCGGTGTACACGGAAGTCTTTCAAGAGACTATGATTTGATCGCAGTGCCGTGGACTTCTGATGCTGCTTCATCGGATGATTTAGCTTTTGCTGTTTTTGAGGCCTCGGGTGCCGTCCGTTGGAGAGTTTGGTGGGATGTTGGACAACAGAAACCACATGGTAGAAAAGCTTATGCTTTTGACTGGGACAAACATAATTATGAGAATCGAGATTATTGTGACCTGAGCGTAATGCCAAGAATTGATGTTACACCAAATCGCGACTCACGTTCAGTGGTGAAGCAGGATCGATTATTAAGTTAATGAATTCGTTCTGATTCTGATATGCCGTCGAAAGCTGAACAAACCCAAAACAATAAATAATATTTTTAGATGGGCTGAAGTAATGGGGTTACGGGGTGGCCTTGCACGCTTCCTGACTTGAAGGGTTCGATTCCCTCTCGGTCCACAAAAACAAAATTATAGTGATTTTGGTAGAGCATTTATAAATATTCTAAAAAGGATATTTTATGAATCGAACCAAAATCACATGTGAAAAATGTTTAAAGAACTTTACTAGTAATAATATCGCCCGTCACAATATTTCATGCGGTAATAAAAAAGATCACCAGATTTCATTAAGCATGTTTGAACAGATTGGCGATCTCTATAAGTGTCCCATTTGTAATAAGTTAAGACCAAAGATGGGTATTAGTTTTCATTATTGGAGATCGCATACCGATATTGGGAATCAACATAATCTGAATCCAAATAATGTTCCGATCTGGAATAAAGGAAAACAGAAAAAAGATCACCCATCTATAGCAAGTAGCGCTATAAAATTATCAAACATTATGAGGGGCAAAAGAAGAGCGAAGAAATGTTTAGGCGATGATTATAAGAATTATCGCCGTGATTGTCAATTCAAGTTTTCTTTAAATGATTTTCCTGATAAATTTGATTTTGGTCTAATCGGTGTTCATGGTTGGTATAAAGCAAAGAATCGCGGTGATAATCCGAACGGTATTTCAAGAGATCATGCTATTTCAATAAAGTTCGGTTGGAATAATGATATTTCTCCAGAGATCATAGCGCATCCCGCAAATTGTATCTTGATGCCACACACTGATAATATGAAAAAGAATATGAAGTGTTCTTTGTCTTTGGAAGAACTAAAAATTAAAATAGAAAATTGGTAAGAGTGCCGGTTCGACCCCGGCCAGCTCCACAAATATTTTGCCCGCATAGCCCAACTAAGGCAGAGGCAGTAGATTTAAGACCTACTAAGTGGTGAGTTCGAATCTCCCTGCGGGTACTCACAAACAATTATAAATGGAGTGAAATTAAATGACATCACTTGAAAGATTTTACTACAGAGCAAATGCCAGATACTTTGAGCATATTGCAACAGAAGGCGAAATCATTTCCGAGATAAAGAACGAACACATTCAAATTGAACCGTCATTTGATGAAATGACGAATGATGAATTTGAAAAGATTCCGTTATTCGTTAACGGACAACTATATCGTCCTGACACAATCGTTCGATTTGGAGATGCTGTTGATAAGGTTGGAATTCTCATGAAGAAGGTTCGACGTTGTATTGAGAATCCGTTTTGCAATTGGGAAGTCTCTAATTGTAGCATCACATAGTAAAAGTATGGCCACATAGCCCAACTACGGCAGATTGAACCCACAGAATATAAATAAAATAAAATAAAAATATATTCTGGGAGTTCAAAAATGATTTGTGAAAACTGTAATAAGGATCATGATGGTCTTTATGGGTCTGGTAGATTCTGTTCGTCAATATGTGCCCGTGGATTTTCTACTAAAAACAAAAGAGAAGAAATTAATCAACGCGTCAGCGAAAAATTGAAGGGCCGTCAATCTGCTTCCGGTGGTTGTCCTTTTAAGAAAGGCTTTGATAAAAGGCGGAAAATTTTTACCATAGAAGATCGTAAAAAAGCAAAAAATAAAAAATCAGAAAATTTACAACGAAAAATTAATTTTGGTAAATTTGAAGATTTTTCAGAAGCAATAAAAAGACGAATTATTCTTGAAGAACAGAATAATTCTTGTCTTTGGTGTGGTATTAGCGATTGGAACGGAAAACCGATATCTTTTGAATTAGATCACATAAACGGTAATAACAAAGACAATTCTAAACTTAATTTGAGGATATTGTGTCCGAATTGTCATTCACAGACACCAACGTTTAGAAGAAAGAAAAATGCGCCGCTGAAGGGAATTGGCATACCTAGCTGACTTAGAATCAGCTGCTTCCGGGTTCGACCCCCGGGTGGCGCACTCATAAGAAGCCAGACAGTGATGGGTTCGAATCCCTCTGTGGCTACCAAGGAGAAAAACGAATGAATGTAAAATTAAACGAGAAATGTTCTTGTGGTGGAACCTTTAAAGAAATGTCCCTTTATGATAATTGGGACGGAACATTAACTTGTGATAAATGTAAACAGACTAAACCAGACGTTCGTTATGTGAAAATTAAACATGGGTCAGTACGCTAACTGGTATTGCGGTCTGTTTCAAAAGCAGATGTTTTTGTGGGTTCGACTCCCACCTGGCCTACCAACTAATGAATGAGGTAATCAATGAGCAAGAAAAACATATTTTGGTTTATAGTGTTGGCATTGGTTATAGTTTGGGTATCAGAACTTTATAATACAAAGAACAATGCCACAAACAACATCAAAGACTACCAAAAGTATGTTGATAAATCAAAAGGTAAAACATGGGAAATCGTCACCATCGGTAAATGTAAATACATAGCCAGTTGTGATAAAAAATTCTCTGATGCAAGTGCCCAATTCGTTTATGTACATTGTGGAGATTGTGACAACCCGATTCATAAAAAGTAAATTAGGAATCTCCTTTGACAGATACAAAACTTAAACAACTCGGTATTATTGCTTCAGATAATTATTGGAATGCAAGCGAAGAAGTAAGAAAGATCGTTAGTGCCGGTTGCGGACCCAACGGTTGGAAAGTTGATATAGTTCCCGATAGAATTCTTTTTCTTAGTGTTAAAGATGCCTGTAAAATCCATGATTGGATGTATAGGGAAGGCATAACTGACAAAGATAAAAAGTATGCTGATGTTGTCTTCTATTTGAATATGAAAAACATCATCAACAAGAAACCCTGGTTCAATCCGAAATTCTTACGCCTGACTCGGTTAGAGATTGCTCGTAATTACTATCGTGCTGTTAAGGTTTTTGGTAAGGTTGCATTTTATAAAGGGAAATGAATGGAAGTCGAAGATGTTTCTTACAGACCAACGAACAGAGAAAAAGCTCGCAACCCCTCAAAGGCATTTCAGTTTTGGTGTATGAACTGTGACCTAGATCTCGTTCAAGTTGGAAGTAAATGTCCGCACTGCGGCTCAACGGTCAGACAAAGAAAAGACAAAAAGACCACATTCTTTGATTAATGATTATCCCCTCGCCGTGGGACTGCGGCGCCGGTGCTACGAACGCTGGTCGTGAGAGGCTCGACTCCTCCCGAGGGGACCGCTGATAAATAAAACATATGCCCGACCCGGCGGAACCGGACTCTTGGCTTCGAACCAGGAAGAGATTGTTCGACTCAATCGTGGGGCACCAACAATTTAACAAGGAGATCATACATGAATAACTTTGATAAGATCGTTAGAGTTTTGAATGAAGCAGCGCCAACACAAAAGGCTCTGTCGGATTATCTTGTTGGATTAGATTTGAAGCGCGATTCTTTTGATCCTGTTAAGTTCAAATTAGGACACGGTGTATACTTGGACACGTCTGATCGTACTGTTGGAACATTCACCGGCGGCGATGACAATAAAGTCCCGTATATTATGAAAACGATAGGATTCAAGGAGGGAACACGCGGAACAAAAGAGATTGCTCGAATCAATCATAGGACCACGGAGTATACACATCCTACACTAGGGACAGTCACTCATATCAATTCAAGATTAAATTAAAGTTACATATGCCGTCGTAGCCCAGTGGACAGAGCAGGGAGCTTCTACCTCCAAGGTCGTAGGTTCGAATCCTACCGTCGGTACCAACAAACAAGGGAGATTTACTTATGAATAATTTCGATAAAGTTTTAGGAATCATTTCTGAAGGTCCCGGTGGATATAAGCCAGTCAGACGTGCTGATTGGTACATCATGAAGGGTTATCATTTCCCGAAGAGTAAAACGACCATTGAAGAAATTCTCGCGATGGATAAAGAATACGATCAGACGGTCATGGTTTGTCTACGCGGCTCTGGTTATCCTGTCAAGTGGCAAGAGGTTTTCATCATCGGTTCGGGTGGAGAATACGGTAAGGTGGGCGAAAAGAAAACATACATCATCGATACTGGAAACGGTTATCGTGGACAAGGCGATGAAGTTGAAATCCAAAACATCATCCAGATTAAAAAAGGTGAAATTGTAAAAACGGCGAACAATGTCGGTCTTAAAGAAAAAAGAACACCTTACGTTTTCAAATAAACTTTTCTATTTACATATTCATTACAATGTTATATAATAGCTTCATAATTAACAAGGAGTACACAAGATGAAATACAAACAGAAACCTGGGTCTAAACCAGGAGACAGAATTTAATATGCGCGCATAACTCAATTGGCAGAGTACCCGGCTCTTAACCGGAAGGTTGTAGGTTCAATTCCCACTGCGCGCACCATACCTTCAGGGCGTCGTAGAGAGGTACTACACTCGACTTTTAATCGAGAGCGGGAAACCGCATCGTGGGTTCGAATCCCCCCGCCCTGACTTGCTTTATCGGGGCGTAGTAAAAATTGGTTTTACATCTGGCTTTTAACCAGGTAGATGTCGGTTCGATTCCGGCCGCCTCGACCAAACAAATACATTAATCGGAGCTTCTGCTCTAGGCGATAAAATATGCTCACTATTTTATATGCGACGATTTTGATTCTGTGATGCCGAGTAGTGGAGGCCTTGAGCCGTTGAAGCAATGACCTCGAGATTTCTGACTGATAAATGATTTGGTCTAGTACGGTTGGGTATGAACTATTGAAAAAGGAAAGGTACCAATCTACCTTTTCAAAATTACATTCCCAGGTGGCTCATTGGTAGAGCAGCTGACTTAAATAGAATTTATAAATACGATAAAGACACCAAGAAAGGTTCTTTATCGTGTATTGTCAATTCTGTGCCAAGGAATGTAAAAACGAAAATAGTCATCGTAATCATGAGCGGTGTTGTCCTGTTAATCCAAATCGTCGTTACAAAAACGGTATGACTGGTAAGAAGGGTACTAATCAGTTCATGAAGGCTAAAGATAATGGTCTTCGGTTTATTGTTACTGAAGACACTCGTAGGAAGTTAGGCATAGCAGGAACAGGCAGGATTCTTAGCGTTAAGACAAAGAATAAAATTAGCGAATCAATGAAACTGGCTCATTCTTCAGGAAAGGCCTGGAACATCGGTAAATCAAGATGGAATAATGAACCTTCTTGGCCCGAACAATTTTTCATGAGAGTAATTGAAAATGAGTTCGATGATAAAAATTTCAACAGAGAACATTGTGTTGGTATTTACTCAATAGATTTTGCTTGGCCACATTTAAAGAAGGCGATTGAAATCGACGGAGACCAACACGAAAGATTTACAGATGTTAAAGAAAGAGATATAAGAAAGGATAGACTTTTAAATGAACATGGTTGGGTCGTTCATCGTATTAAGTGGAAAGATATGATGAGCAATACCAAAGGTGAAATTTCAAAGGCTATATCATTTATACATTCCGCTTGAGTCGTCCGGGCGACGACACTCGGCTGTTAACCGAGACTGAGACAGGTTCGAGTCCTGTAGGCGGAGCTTAAGAAAGAATGAAAGATGTTTATTCTACTTTGTAAGAACACAGAGATTCAATGCAACCATGAATGGCAATCACCCGCAGTTGGTGTAGACTGTCCTTGGTGTGGCTGTAAAGATGTTAAAGTTTTAAGTAAACAGGAACCGACGGATATGAGGTCCCTGCTGCTTAGAATGACGAAATAAAGACTTTATTCCGGTGGGTCCCTGAGGGTAGGGGAGTACGGCTGTTAACCGTATCGTTCCGAGATCGAAGCTCGGCTCCGGAGCTTATGAAAGAATGATGAAATGAAATTTTTGATCCAACATAACTTAATTAATCCAAAGCATCTTTTGGCAATTAAGGAAGCGGTTTCGCCGTATCCACATGAGTTCATTGGTTTACTTCCGTTTTCTCATGAGTTGATGTCAGATGAACCAATCGTTGGTAAAGAATTCATTCCATACGGTTCAACATCGCTTACAGAAGTTGGATTAGAATTGGGTTGGGCAGGATTACATTTTGATCTGTCTAAAGCGAACTATGATGCATTTGTGTCAAATCGCGATGATATGTTGAACACTTCGCCGATCAGATTAGATGAAGCTATTAAGTTCCTCGAGACAAGACCTTCAGATGAAATGTGGTTCACTCGACCTTCGAAGGATTTGAAAGAATACACGGGGTTGGTTGATACTGCTGGTGAATTGGTTCTTTGGCTTCGGGACAGAGTTCTTTGTGCATCGTCTGGGTCATATCAGCTTCAGCCTGATACGATGATCGTTCTTTCAGAACCGCAAAACATTGATGCCGAATATCGTTGGTTCATTGTTGGTGGAAAAGTCATCACCGGGAGTATGTACCGAAATAACGGACAATTATTTTCCCAGAGACAGGTTGATAAAGGTGTCATTCTTGAAGCACAAGAATTTGCCGATAAGTGGTTGCCTAATTCTTGTTGTGTGATGGACCTTGCGTTGATTAATGAGTCAGAGATGAAGGTGATTGAGTTTAACTGCATCAACTCCTCCGGATTTTATGATTGTGATGTCAATGCAATCTTCAAAGCATTATGGGAATATCATACCAGATAAATAACAACAGAACATAAATTCTGTTGGAGGAATATGATGAATAATTTTGATTTAGTATTAGAAGGTCTAGGCGGCCGGAATTCTGCACAGGCCCGTGTAGGCGCCCAGCAAAGACAAGACGCACAGAAGAAACGTCAATCTGAACATGATGATGCTACCCGTGAAAAAGAGGCGGCACTCGGTAAGATGAAAGCAAAGGTTGATTTTGATTTTTGGGAGTATGCACTTAATACTCTTAAAGATCGTAAACTCGCCGATCTCCTGAATGATGTTCTTAAGTCATCAAACAATATCGATGGTAAACTTCGCATCGTTGATGAAAAAGATGATTGTTACATCATTCGAATGAAGTCTTGGGAAATTGATGTCCCGAAGAAGTTTGTCACGATTACAAGCAAGAAGAAATAATCATGATGAATAATTTTGACAAGATTAAAGATGTTCTGTCAGAGGGTTCGGGTGCCGGTGATGCTTGGAAAAATATGCCGGAGAAAACGCATCAGGAAGTAAAAGATAAGATTCAGCGAATTAAGGAACTGATTCGCTTTTGTAAGAAATATGACAACACTAAACACGAAGTACCAGAGTTGAATAAAGAATGGCAACGTCTTGATGACATCGATGACGAATTCCGTGCTGGGAAAAGAAAGTAAATAGTCAAACGTGACGGTGACCTCAAGGTGGGGCTTAAGTCTGCAAAACTTAAAGATTGGGGTTCGAATCCCCACATCGTCTCTTGTGTAACATGGTCCCATAGCTCAATGGTAGAGTGTCGGTCTGACGTACCGAATACCCCGGTCCGATTCCGGGTGGGACTACCAAGTAAAAACATGTTCCTGTACCTCAACGGTTAGAGGACCTTCCTTATAAGAGGGCTACACTCGTTCAACTCGAGTCAGGAATACCATTTTGTACTACATGCGCCTATCGTCCAATGGTAGGACACCCGGCCGATTACCGGATAATGAGAGTTCGAATCTTTCTTGGCGTACTTAAATTTTGCTTACTGCGTGGAGCCCTCATGTAGACGTACCCATCCTATTCCTGGTGCGTCAAACCAGATGTCCACGGGTATCGTTCTATGGACGGTATGCAAGCATAAATAGGTAAATGCTTGCAGGCAAAACATTTCATCCCTTCGTAGCTCAATGGTAGTAGCCGCCGACTGATAATCGGCAGACGAAGATTCGATTTCTTCCGAAGGGACTAGCAAATACATCATAGCTTCGGGACTCGGTTGAACGAGGTGCCGCTCTTACAAAGCGGATTAACAGGGTTTGATTCCCTGCGGGGCTACCAAGATCATGGAGAAGAAATCAGCAAGGTTGCTGAGGCTGCCTGCTAAGCAGTTCGGACCGCAAGGTCTGCGTTTCAAGTACGCTCTTCTCTTCCACAACTAACGAAGGAGACAAACATGGAAACTGCATGCAATGAAGCAAAGTATTTTCTTTCTCTTGGCAATGATGTTATCACTGAGTCTGAACGGTTAGAGATGAAAGATGAATGGATGATGCGCCACAACTCGGATGTTTTTCGTTGTGATGGTTGTCCGGTGATCAATTAATTTAATGCAGGCTGATAAGTTGTAAGGTAGCAATACTGGTCTTCCAAACCAGCAATAAGGGGTTCGATTCCCCCAGCCCGCTCCAAGTATCGCCCTACCGGCCTCTCAACGATGCACACTTACAGATCTGAATTAACAGATATCACTCATTGGACGCGGTGAGGGTGGGCCACTTAAATTACAACAAAAGGAATACGAATGTCATCTTTAATTAGATTTAGAGATTTTCTTAAAGAAGGCAAACAAGTTGGACTTCTATATCATATTACACCGGCTGAAAATGTTGGAAGGATATTGATTGATGATGAATTAAAGACGCATGCTCAACAGATTTCATTTTCTCGCGATAAGAGATTTTGGATAGTAACGGGTAAAGATGAGAATTCTGATATTCGTTTCGTAATTGATGGTGATAAACTTTCTCATAAATACAAAATTGTTCCTACTTCAGGATATAAACATAAAGATCATGAAGCAGAAGAACGAATTTATACAAAGGCCGTTAAACCACTGAGTAAGTACTTGCTTGCAATAGAAATCATCGGCAAACACTTGACGTGGCATGATTTGACTTTACTGCGATCGTACTTAGGTAAACATCCACATATTAAAATATCATCTACCGTCGGGGCATTACCAATTGCACTTAGATTGAAAGATTTGTTGAAGAGCATTGAGGGATTCTATTGGAGGGGTGACATTCTTTCGATTGATGAATACCTCGAAAAACATCCACATTTTGAAGATTGGGATGGCATGGATCGTGGTGCCGCAAAGACCGGTGCTATCCCAGCAGAATCACTAGTGCAAAAGGGCGTCATATTCGTTGATGTTGTAAATGAAGACCCGTTAAAAATTAAAGTATGTTATCATAAAGACGATCATAAGTCGACCGCCGATGGAATAGTCAAGGGCATTGAGAAGAAAATACCAGAAGCAAATGTATATTCTGAGATGTATGAAGAACCAACCGAAGATCGTTATGATGACGACGAATAAAATTTCTCGGATGTATCGTAGGAGATGACTAATAATTTCATCTCCTGGATGTTTGGGCCTAGTGACATCATCGGACGGATGGCCTGACACGGGGTAGCTAGCTGGGGGACGTTAGCACGGTGCGCTTGACGAGAGACCAAGGGAAGGTAGTTTCGGTAGTCTATGTGCGTCTTGGTATATAAGCGAGGCACAAAAACCGTATGCAGGCGTAACTCAGTGGTAGAGATTCACATTGCCAATGTGAAAGTCGAGGGTTCGAATCCCTTCGCCCGCTCCAAGAATGAAATAGCGGAACGAATGTAAATCAATTACATCTATGATTGGAGAACAGCCGTGGCCGCAAAAGCAACAACAAAGGTTAAACCGACGAAGAGCGATACTGGATCATTGAAGAGGATCGTTCGTAAGAATAAGGTCACCTCCCAGGGTTCGAGCAAATACACTCGCTTTAAGAGTAAGAATGCTCGTCGTATGAAGAAGATCAGTCGGGGTCAGGGGTGATATCATTTAAGCGATATCTAACCGAGTCTGTTGGCGGTGGTGGTCTTGAAGATCTTGCAAGAGATTATGTAAAGGCTTTACACGCTAAATGGATGCGGGATTTTCCGGATGAAGCCGGGATTGATGATGTTTCTTATATGAAGGAAGAATTCTTCCGATTAACACATAACGCCGGACCATGGATTTTTGATAAGATTCGCTCCGGCGATTTTGTTGATTCTGTTGGTGTTAAAAGCTTTCCGAAAGATGCTGAGGCTTGTAGTCGTAAAGTCGGGAGATGTTATTATAATGCCCTTGACTTCGTTAACAGGAACGGCACGAAGTACGGTGATCTTGCTTACGTGATTATCATCAATAAAGGTTCGTTAGGTGATGCTGCTTCTTGGGCTAAGACGGGTGAAGGTCCGAGACCGTTCTTGTTTGATATCTTAGAACACGGCGTCATCCTGACAAAAGACAACAAGATATTGGACCCAACACTCGGGAGATACGCGGGAGGAAAGATCGCCGTCTATCATCGAGTTCCCGAGAGTACATGGAAGAACTTCAGTTATAAACCAAACGATTCAAATCAAGATGCTCGCGCTTTCTATGACGACTATATCTTGAAAGAAATCGAAAAAGAAAAGAAATCATTCAATTTTAAATCTTGGATGTTAAAAGGATGAACTAATTCTATGTATTCGTTTAATGCATATTTGAAAAGTGTTATTAGCGGAGATCAGATTGTCGTTGACGTTGATCTAGGATTTAATATTTGGGTACATGATAAACAAATTAAATTAGCATCTATAAAAGAATGCGGTCCTGATTCAAAGGTCTTTCTTGAGAAATGCTTCGAGCAATATCCAGGAATGTTTAAACTTCATACATTTGATCATGGACAAAATGGTGTCATATTTTTACAAGATGGTGGATATGCACTCAATCTGAATAAATTACTCGTTGACAATGGTCATGCTACTTGGTCAAGCGCGGTTAGTGATTTAGCAAAAGATTAAGAAAAATATGTTTGGCGAAGAAGATTTTTGTTGACATAGTTCGTCATCTTTGTTATAATTCGACCTTATGAATGGAACCGAACACCTCGAATAAGTTATCATTGACTAGAAATTTGAAGAAGTATGGATTGAATACTCGAGGTCACTGTTCAATCTTTAATTCCGCTCGTCGGAACATTGCTCGGTTATTTCTAATTTCAAAAATGCCAGATCTGGCGGACGTCCAAACACCATGCGCGCAGGACGGTTGATGAGGGTTCGATTCCCTCGGGTATAATTCTACTTCTCGGAGACAAGGGTTCGATTCCCTACGCTGGCACGAAGTAACAAAATACACAAGGATGAAAAAAGTTATTGACATTGTGGTTCATCTTTGTTATAATAACATCTTTCAATCAGCAAATCAGTTCTTTTAAAATTTGAAGTTTTACGGCCGTTTGGGGGTCGAAGATAAGCGTTGGTAACAGCGTGAAAGGGACGAATCTTACATAGTCCCGCCATATGAACTATACATATGGTCAACCAAACAAGCCTCGTCTCCACATTTTAGTGTGGCTTCATCGATTGGTTTCGGTGGAGATAGTTGGGACGTCAGGAATGGGAGAAATCGGATGGCCTAACGGTGACCGAAAGACTAACAGGTGGTGCTGAGCTCCATTCAACCAAACTGATGAACAATAAGAGATAAGGGGTATCTGTGTTAAGGTCCGAGTATGGTGTACAAGGGCGCGCAGAAGATTTTAGGGGTTCGGTGAATACGAATTCCGACAAATCCGTTGAGTATCCGACCCACGGAGAAAGACATAAAGGAGTGTGGTATTTCGTTGTCGAAAGATAATGAAGCCACTGCGGCTGCACTTCTTGGTAAGTTCCTTAATGATTTGGATATCATATATACAAAATGGAAAGACAGCCGCGATGATGATGGATAAATGGTTTAACTCCCAACTATCTAACGAAAGAATTGGGATGTGGTAAGGCCCCAAGCCTGATACACATTGGTCGGAATCCGCACTTGGTTGGTTAGCTGCCAGTCAGGGTACGATGATCGCCGAGTACATCATCATGACAAGAGAAACGCCACTCTTCAACAAAGGCAACCATGTTAGAATACCATCGTACGATCTATTTGGATGTGCGGGGTGGACAATGCGGCAACAATTGGGGTAGGACCCGGTTGGTAATCCGTTGAAAGTTCTAATGCAAATGATTTAGTCTCAGTCATTAAAACATTATCCGGGTGATAGCTTTAATCTGCGCAGATTAAAGGAAGATGGTAAAATCGTAGGTTCGATTCCTGCCTCTCCGGGCAAATGAATTCCTGAATAGTGGCTAAAGTCCGATGCTAGAACCTAAGGGCGGTTCTATTGAGCAGTCACAGACCTTAATGCGGACCTAGGGAATATTTTAAAATTTATGTTTAGGGAGTTTGGTGAACCCATTAAGAAGGAACGGATCGTCTTGCGGTAACCCTTCACACCGAAATCGGGAACTGATTAATTCAGCGAAGATTTTGCCCTCCAAATTATAGTGTTGCAACATTTCTTTTGGTTCCCACTGACTAGCAGACGAATTTGGGAGAACATAAATTTGATTTCATTGCAGGAAGCGGCGGTCCTCTGCTGAGTCTCATAAGCTCAGTTTTCTTGGTTCGACTCCAAGTCCTGCATCTTAGTAATGCCCGTGTAGTTCTAGTTGGTAAAACGTTGGTTTCGTAATCCAAAGTCCTCGGTTCAAGGCCGGGCATGGGCTCCACTGATAAAGGAAATAAATAATGAGTGATAAGATTACATCGTTTAATGCAAGACATATTGTCTCGAGGAAATCGGAGTTTCCAAAAGAACATCATCTTGCTATCATTATCTTCGATTCAATTCATATCGAAGGCGATGAAAGAAGTCGTACCAATCCGGGTCATGGTTACCCAGCACATGATGTTTCGTGTATTCGTTATCATTGGTGGAAGCTCGAACATCGGGAATATTGGGAAGCAGACATTCTTAGTATGATGACCGTTGTTAAGAAAGATTTCGTTGCTTTAAATAACGGTGTCATCTATGAACCCAAATTGGGTTTAGTTTAACATCAAAACATTATGCCCCTGAAACATTTAACTGGATGATGTCCTGTCTTGTAAGCAGGAGAAGTCGGATCATTTCCGGCCCGGGGCTCCAATCAAAAAAAACACGCCCGCATATTTCAATGGTAGATTAAATCCTTGGTAAGGATGAGACCGTGGGTTCGATTCCCCGTGTGGGCTCTCAGGAGAAATGAATGTCAGACAAACTTGACTTGCATGGTGTTAAGCATGAAGATGTTCATAACACGGTAAAGAGGTTCGTTGAAGATCATTGGGCCGATTATGGTGCCCGCCTTGAAATTATCACCGGACATAGTGAGCAGATGATGAAGCTTGTTGAAACTGAATTAGACCGATATGGGTTAAGTCATTATCGTGAACCGGCCGTTATAATGGTCGACTTTTGAAAGAGGAGAAAAGAATGCTCAAAGTAAAAATCGAAAAAGATGGTGTAACATACGATATCGAAGGATCAGTTGGCGAGGTAATTGAGGTCATCAGTAAAATCAATGAAAAGACGGCCGTGGTCGGGCCGATTACATATCCTTGGCCACCGGGGTTTCCGACCACATACAGACCGAATGTCTATGGCACCACTGGCGACAGCATCCCATGCGCTTCTTCAACTCTGTTGAATGATGGTAACTCCGTGGGTAAATTTGAAGTGAAAGAATTTGCAAATATCAACGAGTTGCTTGATTTCGTTTTAGCAAACGAGCAGTTTTAATATAGGGGTTGGAAGTTGGTTGCTTCGCTCTGGGCTTTGAACCTAGAGAATCCAGTTCGATTCCGGAAATCCCTGCCATCAAAAAGGCCATGACATTATTTGTCATGGCCTTTTTATTTTTCATCTCAAGAAAATAATCATTTTTTCTATTGACATTTGATTTGACTTGGTTTATTATCAAATCAAATGATAATAAACCAATACGGAGAATGACAATGGACACCATCGAAATTAATGCAAAGAGTTTAGAGGCCGTTGTTGAGTTCATTGAAAATAACGAAGAGCGGTTTCCTGAAGCTGTACAGAATATGGTCGTTGAGGGTAGCGATGCATTCGGTCGCACCCGGGTTGATGTTACTTTTGTTACCTACGAATTAACCTTCAAGGTTGATCCGGACAATTTTGAGGTTGCCTTAGGCGGGTAACCTCAAGGAGGTTGTATGACAGACGCAAAGTTAAGATGTCCCGAGTGTAAAGTTTTCATAGACGAGAAAGATGTTGAAACTCTTGAGGTCGAGATTAAAGTAGACGATGTGGAGTTTTTCATCTGCCCTCACTGCAAAAAGAAACAGCAGTCTTTGCGATACGGGCAATCATAAGGGCTGATTATGAATTTCAATCTCGAATTTAAAGGGCTTTCAAATGTTGAGTTAGAATCTGTCTTTGATGTCTTGATCCGGGAGCTTCCGACCCAACAAGAAATCTTTGAAAGAACTAAATCCATTGAAGACGTCGAACAGCGAATTGAGACGAAGATTAAGGATTATATGTCCGCGAAGATTCGTATGGCCCGTGGCGCCGCTTTGCTGGGCATATAGAGAATAGAGGTATCAATACGTTTTCTAAATAGTAACTTCAGTATATCAAACCAAAGTATTAATATTTTTTGAATATTAGGGTTCACCAGGGCGATTCTGGTGAACCCTTTTATATTGCCCAATGGTTTGATATAGCCCAAATTACAGGCCTTTCTACGCGTAATATAATTGCACGTAAATGTCAATAAAAATAAGATTATTTAATTTTAATAATATTAAAATATTAAACGAAAATTAATGGAATTAAAACTAAAGTTTGATATTTTTCTATTTACATCCTTTTAAATTTGTATTAATATCTGTCCATAAATTAATTGATTGTTACTCGCAACCGATAATAGCAAACCCGGAGCAATCCGGCGACGCAGAGCCACGGGACCCAATGGGTTAGCCGGGCCGCCGAAAGGTGGGATTTTTAATGCCCAATTTCGTTTAACCACAGGAGGTAGTACTCGCATGAATCGTGAACAAGTCAAAGCTGCAATCGAAAAAGTCAAGAATCATTTCGTTGGCACCGTGCACAAAGAAGCCGAAGAACCTTTGAGCTTTGAAGCTGCTGCAAACGAAGACGGTTCCGTCGTTCAGGTTGAAGTTCCTCTTCACGGCGGCTGTTCCCGTTGGTTCTACTTCTTCCCCCTGGAAGATTCGATCCAGGAATATTGCCCGGCATAAACGCCACGACAACATCCAAAAGAAAGCAAGGCGATAGAATTTTAATTCTATCGCCTTGCTTTCTCTATTTACATCATCATCACTTTTTGATATAATCTCATTCTTGCTATTGAACTAACTTTTATGTATGATTGTCCTCCTCTTTATAAATAAAAATAAAGAGGAGGACAATCATGATAATTTATAAAATAACAGATAAAAGAAATGGTAAAATTTATGTAGGCCAAGATTCGCTTGATAGGCCAGGATACTTCGGTTCCGGTATTATTATTTCTAAATTGGTATTAAAATACGGCACTGATAATTTTCATAAAGAAACTTTAGAAAAATGTGAATCAAAAAAAGAATTAAACGAAAGAGAAATTTTTTGGATTGATAAGTTAAAAGCAAATAATAAAAACATCGGTTATAATTTAACAAACGGTGGTGAAGGTGGGAATACACTCATATCAGAAGAAAGTCGTAAAAGACGATCTTTGAAATATATGGGAAATGGAAATCCGTTCTTCGGAAAGAAACACACAGAAGAAACACTGAAAAATATAAGCAATTCAAAAGAAGGAAAATCATTTCATACTACTGAATCGAAGTCACGGATATCTATCAAAATGAAGGAATTGATTTGCGCCGGAATCATAGACAGAACAAATATATCTGACGAAGAACGAACACGGCGATCAATCCTAATGAAAACTAATAATCCTCTGAAAAGGGACGATGTAAAACAAAGAGTTTCTTTAAGTATGACTGGTGAAAAAAACCCATCAGCAAAAAAATGGGTTTTTAAAAATAGGAACAACGAAGAAGTTATTATTATCGGCGCATTTAGAAAATTCTGTATTGATAATAATTTAAGTCATAAATCGATGAGATTGATTGCATGTAATAAAAGAAAAGACAAATGGTGCAACGGGTGGACGGTTTATCACTATAATCAATAAAGAGGAGAAACGGAATGAAAGAACTTAGGAAAAGGGAATTTGCCAACGGTGTTGTTTATGCATTATCAACACCTGATGGGTACCCCGTCGAGGTCACTGATACGTTCTTGCCATTTTATACAAAGGATGCAATCGGGAGGAAACAGAATCTACTCGATGATTGTTGTTTGGGTGATAGGAGTGAAAGATGGTTACTGGGTGTCTCCTGTATGAGTGGTTGCCCCGTTGGTTGTAAGTTCTGTGCAACTGGAAAGCTCAATGGGTGGCGCAATCTTACTTCCTATGAAATGGTGTCGCAGGTTAAGTTTATTCTTGACAAACAGAATGCAGAGAACATCTATCCGCCCGACCCAACAAAAGCAAAAGAGTTCAAGATCAATTGGACTCGCATGGGCGAACCGTTCCTCAATCTTGAGAATGTTCGTTTCGCGATGCAGGCGATCACAGGAACAATTCCGAACACACATCACTACATCTCTACGGTAGGTATTCGTGGTAGTGTCTTCTCTTGGATCGAGGGCAACACAACCCTCCAGATTTCACTACACAGCCTTGACGAAGACCGCCGCAAAGAACTTATTCCTATCAACAACCTTATGACCATTGAAGAGCTCGGCCAGATTCGCACAAGATCAAATCAGAAGACGACTGTAAACCTGACACTCGTCGATGAAAAGGATTTTGACATTGAAAAGCTGAAGAAATACTTTGACCCAAAATACTTCTTCATTAAACTTTCACCCGTGAATGAATCTGATATCACGAGAAAAAATAACATTGGCCCCGGAATCATCAAAGGAAACAATTTAGTCTAGTATTGGGGTTAGTTTTATAAATAAGAATAAAACAGTGGAGGTCTCATGTTTTATTCTTATTTTTATCTTGACCCAAGATGCCCGGGAAAGTATGAATATCCGGAAATTGATTTGTGCTTCCTATTTGAACCAATTTATGTTGGTAAGGGTAGTGGCGGAATCGGACGAGCAATGTGTCATCTAAAACATGCTCGTAAAAGAATTAAAAAATTAAAAATATATGATGGGAACAATCTTAAGATCAATAAGATTGTTCGTATATTAAAAGAAGATAAAGAACCTTATGTTTTGATAATACCAAAAAATACAAATGAGTCCGCTCTATGTTTTGAGAGCCAATGTATAAGTATAATAGGGCGGTTAGATTTAAAAACTGGACCGTTAACAAACTTAACGGGTGGTGGTGAAGGAAATATTCCAGGACCAATCACAAGAGAAAAGCAACGTGCCGTAAAGATGGGAACAAAGAGACCTCTAATAGAACGTCTTGAAAGATCTCTACGTATGATGGGCAAAGATAACCATTTCTTTGGAAAGAAGCACTCAAAACAATCTTTAGAAAAAATTTCAATAAGTAGAAAAGGTAAAAGGGCTGGTGAAGATCATCCTTTCTTCGGCAAAACACATACACCCGAAGTAAGAAAAATAATAAGTGTGGCCCGCAAAAAATTAACAGGAGATAAGGCAACACATGCAAATCGGTGGAAGGTGATTTCGCCGAATAATGAGGTTTTTATTTTTAGGGGTGGTTTTAATAATTTTTGTATAGAACATAATATTAAATCACCGCAATTATTAGGGGCGGTTGCTAAAGGAAAACGTGATAATTACAAGGGTTGGAAATGCGAATACATTAATGATATTTGCATCACTGATAACAATGAATGATATTTCTATTGCCAATAACATGGGCGAAGGTATCATCAAGGGAAGGAACATCGTATGACATTGTTTGAAGAAATTCGATTTTTCATGGCAAGCCTCGAGAAGGTTGTTGCTGCAGGCAAGCCCGTATCCGATTTCAAGTCGCGGCTCAATGAGTTGTATCTTCAGGGTGAGTGCACGAAGCCAGCCCACGAAATAATGAAGCAGATCGCTGATGCCTCGGCACCCGGCGCAAAGAAATCGGTCACGACTTTTAGCGACGGATGTAGCGGATCAAGCAAAGTACTTTCCTCGAATGGACGGTGCTAATGAAAATCGGCGGTGTTGAGATCAAACTAACGAATGACTTCTGTGGTCTTAATGGTCAGCCGGGTCAAAAGAAAGAAATGCCGGCGGTTAACATCTACGTTCGGATGACTGACTTCTGTGTTAGTGATTGCGAATTCTGTACATTCCACGGAGTGGCAACCAAGGCCTTTGATTTCTACAAATTCTTCTATGCATTCTGTATGATTGCCGCCCAATGTAAAATAAACAAAGTCTCATTTACCGGCGGCGAACCGATGCTTCATGTTGAAGCGATTAAAAGATGTTTGGAATTCATCAAGCAGCATGATAAAAATATCTACACAGTTATCAATACACAATCGTATGATGCCATGAAGCTTCTTGGCGATGCGGTGAGTTTGGTTGATAGTGTTGCCATGAGTGTTCATCATTATGAAGATTCTCTGAATAATTGTGTTTTCAATTCAAAGCATAAAATCGACGACATCTTTGAATACGGGAATCTTAATAAGGTCCATCTCAGTTGCAATCTCATCCTGGGTTACATTGACAGCTCCGAGAGAGTTCAACAATATGTCTCCCACTTCATGAGTCGTGGTATCATGGATTTCGGATTTGTTACACTGATGCCGGTGAACGATTATGCAAAAGAAAACTGCGTGAAATTCACCGACCTTGACCTTACCAGATTCCAGGATTTTGTAAAGACAAAAGATTGGTGTCGCGGAAATGATATATGCCGCTGTGCTAACTATCTTGTGACAAATTCACGGGGGGATATCGCAAAGGTTTATGCTCGCCACCACAGCAAGTCTGATGTTTGCGAGAACACCCTTGTCTATGACATCAACCAACTCCGCAATGGGTTCGTTGGAGAAGCTATCTTTTAAGGAGAACAAAATGATCGAACTATATACACAGATTGAAAAAGAACGTATGATGGCTCGCATTGCTAGAGATGTCATCAAATCAAATCTTTTAACGACATTGAAGTCTGACATCGATATGCGGGCAAAGAACGAAGTTCGGGAGGTGACACTTGAAGATGTTCTCTCCGCCCTCAAGAAGTTCAAGAATTCTACAGAAGAGACGATTGCTCTTGTGCTACCCGGAACATCCGTTCTGTTGAAGTTAAACAAAGAGCTCGAGATTATCAACTCGTTCCTCCCGGCCCAAGTTTCTGGTGTCGAACTTGAGCAGACGATTGATATCATTCTCATGGCATTCGAGAAACCGACGATGAAGAACATGGGAAGCATCATGGGTGAACTGAAGCGTCAGCTCAACGGAAATTACGATGCGAAGGTGGCTGGAGAAATTCTCAAAAGGAAACTGGGCCAATGATCAGTGACAAATTAATCAGTGACGCAAATTCTATTCTCATTGCAAATGGGTTCACTGATAACAGCATAGAGATATTATCAACGGGCCATTTGAATAAATCGGTGCGTATAGCCGGCGCGATAGTGTATTCAATTGAGGGTGGAGAAATTGCGATGCGCGATGCTGCCTGCTCAGTATTCATCGGCGGTATTGTTTTTATGGGTAATAATGTTTACACCGAGTAAATTTGTATTGACATGTGATGATGATTTTGTTAAAATTCAATTTTAAAGGTTGAAAAGAAATGGATATCAAGATTGAAGATTACTACGATGGGTTTGCCGTCATTGTGAATGGTAAAAGATTTTCTTTTGATCAAGAAGACGATAGAGAATTATTGGCTGAAGCATTCAAAGAAGCCAATCCCGCCGCCACCGTCAACTATGAAGTATGTTGTTAAGGAGGTACCAAGATGGAAGCAATTCAGGAACAATTGGAAGAAGCTGGTTTTGATTTCGCCCTCGCCGTGGCAACCGACGCCGAAATTGCAGCCGGTGCTGCTTGCGGGATGTTATCTTTGATCGGATAACACGCTGCACCAATTTTAACTCCCACTTTATAAATAAAAATAAAGTGGGAGTTAAAATTATGAATTATCAACAAGCTTATGATAACATTATACTTAATGCAAAACAAAGAGCAACACAACAGGAAATGTGTGAGATACATCATATAGTTCCAAGAAGCTTAGGTGGGTCTAATAAAAAAGAAAATCTCGTAAAACTGTTTCTCAGAGAACATTTAATATGTCATCTTTTATTAGCCAAGATCTACGGTGGTGGAATGTTACATGCAGCACTTATGATGACATCATTTGGAAAGTATAATAGCAGATCATATAAATGGGTTAGAGAAAAATATATAAAGGAACGATTGCTTGGTGATAATAATCACGTTAGACGAATACCATGCAAAGATCAGAAACGACAAAAATGTTCTGATGCATCTAAAGATCGCCGTTGGTTAAATGATGGAAATAATTCTTGTATGACAAAAGGAATAGAAATGGAAAAACTTTTGTCGGAAGGATGGGTTCTTGGTCGTTTACGAACCGATTCATTGATTATCGGCGCTAAAAGAGGTGGATCGCTAACGGGTGGTTACAACAAGGGGGTTCCTTGTTCCGATGAACAAAGAGAAAAAATTAGTAATTCTCTTATGGGACAAATATCACCATTAAGAGGTATAAAACGTTCGGTAGATTTTTGTCAGAAAAATAGCCAATCACATAAAGGAAAAACACACTCTGTTGAAACAAAGAAGAAAATATCAGAATCGCATAAGAATCGGATTCTTATAAACAGCCTGCTTTAATTAGCAGACAACGATTTGGGTGGTCAGAGCACCCAATACAAATTCAAAAGGATTAAGCGATGTCAACACCCAGTCAGGAAAGAGAAATTGATAAGGAATATCTTGACGAAAATCCGGAGTGTTACTTTGTCTTCGGAGACAATACCATCCGCAAAGGATGTGGTGGTGCAGCAATCCTTCGGTTCCATAAACAGGCTATCGGATTCATAACGAAGATTCTCCCAACCCATGATGACCGTGCTTATTATCGGCCAGAAAATTACGAAGCGGTTTTTGGGCGCGAATTATCAAAGATCACCGCAAGAATTATTGCGGAACCCGATAAGACGTTCCTCATCTCTCGCCTCGGCGGCGGATTGGCAAATAAATACGGCATCTATGAGGCGATCATCAAAGACGGAATCCGCGTCCTCGCCAAATATCCCAATGTCGAATTTCTCTGGGAAGATTAAATAAACATTGACATTCGTGCTTCATCCTTGTATAATACAAGAATCAAATAACCCAACACAGAAGGAGATCAACAGATGGCAAACGAAGCCCGCCTCATCGGTGGAAACAAATGGGAACGCGTTAATTCGTATCACACCGGTGCAGAGCGCGTGAGTCCGCACAAGATCACCGTAAAGAAGTTCTTTGAGACAAACGGTCAGTTCCAATCGGCATGTGAAGTTGCCGGTGTCAAAGTTACTCGGCGCCAGGCAAGCAAGTGGCTCAACGGTAAGGGTTCGGCCTATGCCAACCGCGGATCGGTGGTGCGCTAATGAGAAAGTTAATCATCGTCGCACTAATGGCCCTCGCAATTTCCGGTTGCGGTACGATCGAACGAACCTACGATCAAGAAAATTATGAGAGCCTCTCGAACGAAGAAGGTACGCTGCATCTTGTCGGTCCGGGTATGACGGATTATAAGGTTGTGCCCAATGCCAAGATCATTTACTCCAATGCAGATTCGATGGCGGTATTCTATAAAGTCGCCGGGAAGAAATTTTATTGGCAGGGATTCGTCTGGATGGAAATTGATTAATTCCTTCTGCCCGGTTGGGTGATCGGTTGAGCCACCGGACTCTAAATCCGGCAAGATGGGTTCGATTCCCATACCGGGCACCAAAGGAAATAATATGACGAACGGCGCATTCAACCAAATTTCAACATATCATGAAATGTTTGTTGCTATGATGAACATTAGAAATGATTACCAAGAAACATGGTCATCAATGTCACCACACGATTTCTGTTGTATTATTATGAAAGAAACGCGTGGACATCTGAATCCGAACGTGGTGATGGAATTCATCGTGGGTATGAATAAATAATATTCCAAAAAGAAAGGACGGTGAATGACTATGCGCAATCTCTAGGTGAATCCTTATAGCAACCCGCCTTGACAAGTTTACTTTATTGGCCCGTTTGATTTTTTCTATAAACTACCACTATTAAGTAAACCCAAGGAGATAAGCTATGAGCGAAAACAAATTTTTCTTTCAAGATAAATCACAGTATGAAAATTTCATCGGTTCATGGAAAACGGCAACGAATTCCGAAATGAAACACAGATTAACGGTTGAACATTTTGTTCTCTATAAAATGTTCAAGGGGCAAGATTGGACGAAGTGTTTTTGTCCTGCCACGAATCTCATTAAAATGCGATCACAAGGCAAGTCTTCCCCATATCACGCAGCCAACGAAGCAATGAGGAACATTGAATATGCGCAGACGCACAAATGGATCGCCGAAAACATGCTCAAACCCTTTGGAGGGAGTCTTACCTTTGAAGAGTTTCAGTCTCTTACAATCCCTACCAATCCTGAAGAACATTTCGGGTGCCATGCGGCGGTGGCAAATGCGTAATATTCCTTATACATATTGCTTCCTACGTGAAGACCTCAGCCAAGCTGCTTCCATTATCCAGGCGGCTCACGCTAACTTTGAACTCGGCCTGCGTTTGACCGACGAGGAAAAGCCGACAAGGACCGCTCATATGGTTCTTCTGGGTGTGTCGGGGGAAAAAGAGTTGATCCGAATCCACGAACAATTGAAGGAAGACGGCATCAAGTCCCACATTTTCTTCGAACCCGATTATGACCTCGGCTACACAGCACTTGCAACCCAACCGCTTTATGGAAAGAATCGGAACAGGTTCAAGAATTTTCAGCTGTGGACCGCGCCTGTGAATACCTAACAAATTCAAATACTTTCCCTTTAAAATGCTCGGGCAGAAATGCTCGGGCATTTTTTTTTCTAATTTATTTACTTTTTCCTATTGACATACAACCAGCCTATGTTAAATTATAATTACACAATGATTAAAAAGGAAAAATTAAAAAAAGATTGTTAAAGAAAATAAAAAATGATTATTTAGAAAAAAATGATTGACATTCTCAAAAAGCTATATACAATATAATCAACACGATGATTCAACGGCACAAAATAAAAAAATGATTATTTGGAAAAAAGTTGTTTGACTTGTAAAAACATAGTATACAATATAATCAAGATTAACAAAAAATGATTCATCCGCGCTGGGCGGTATTGAACATTCCAACGAACCAACAAACGAAAGGAGCTAGGCCATGATTAAGAAAGAAATTTTGATTGCTGAAGCGGAGATTATTTCCAAACTGATGGGCAAAGGACAGTCCATTGCGGTTAGCCCGATCGAAAAGGGGCATTGGATGGTTCAGCTGCTCCGCGGTACGAAACCGATCCGCACCTTGAAAGACGATCTTCGCAACCGCGCCGAATGCAAAATTTTCCTTGACGGCATCCACACCCACATCGCACTGGGCTTCGCCAAGCCGCTCATCGAACTGACGAAAGCCGGCCTGACCGCCGACACCAAACACAAGCAGGACGAACTCCTCGCCAAGGAACGCGGCAAGGAAGCTCCCGAAAAGGCGCCCCGCTTGATGAAGGCTCCCCACGGTCTCAAGCTCAACAACGAACCGAAGAAAAAGCCCGGTCCGTTGCCCCTCGTCGGCAACCGCGCGCCTGATGCCAATGCTCCCTGGGGTTACAAGGCCGACGGCGTTACGCCGCGAGTGAAACCCGGCCCGAACAAAAACAAAGAGCCGAAGGTTGCTAAACCCGTGAAAGAAAAGGTTGAAAAGGTTGCCGCGGCCGCCAAACCGGCAAAGGAACCTCGTGCCAAGAAGGCAAAGGTCTTGACCGAAGCCGATCTTATGGCAACCCACCTTCCGGGAGCCCTTGCCAACCACAAGATCGGATGCAAATGCGGCGCCTGCGTCGTGGTCCGCAAGCGGATGCTCGCGGGGCAGCCTTACCCCGCGCCGAAGACCCCTGCTCGTCAGGTGGCCGCCACCCGCTAAACCAACACAAACCACAATCACACAGGGAAAAGGCGATCTTCGGGTCGCCTTTTCCCTTTTCTTTTCTCTTGTGCAATAAATAATTGATAAAACTAAGGAGGTTACAAGAATGCTAAAATTCGTAAATTCAGTCGGTGGTCTATGTACAATGTGTATAGCAGCATTATTGATGCTGTGGATGCTTTTGGGAGGCATTCCGTGGTATGTCAATTGGTTATCCGATTCGTCAATTCGGAGAGCCGAAAATGAGGCTATAAGGATCAGAGTTATCGGTGAGGCTCTTAAGCAAAACAAAGAGTACGTCGATTATCTTCATGCAAAGAATTTATAATTAACAACCAACAAATTTTCTATTGACATTTTCTTCCGTTTAGGTTAAAATAAAGCTTGCCTTTGCGGAAAATAGAATATAGAAAAACAAGAAAGGATTTTACGATGATCGCTTTCCTTAAAGCAATTAAAACCCGCATGGGCACTGGCCAATTCAATCTACTGTTCTCTGTTTTTGCAATTGCATTTACCATGGCTGCGGGTGCATTCGGTGGTAATATTAATATTGCTTCGCTGTGGGGCCTCTTCGCCGCAATGCTTAATAATGTGGCCCTTTACATGGTTATTATTTTCACTCTTCAATACTTTCAGTTTGGTAGTCAACGTGATGTCAACGAAAGTATCTTCAAAGAAGGTAATGTTGCGGCTGGTGTATTCCAAGGCTGCATCGTAATCGGTATTGCAATCGTGATGTCGAGAGCAATGCTTTAAACAACAAAGGAAAATATATGAGAGTGTTCACAGTAGCAATTTTACTGTGGGCTCTTTTAATAAATGGATTTAAAGAAACAGCGTATGCTGTAGAAAAAACTACTAAAGAGCCCACCTACGTTAACTTCCCAAGCTTAGCCGTAAAGACAGCTGAATCATATCTGTATGTAAGAGAAAAAGGCGGGGCGAATCGTGGAAAGGAAGTTGATAAATTCCACAACTTCGCTGGCCTTCCCTACGGCAATCCTTGGTGTCTGATGTTTATCAATTATATTTGGCATGAATCAAGTCAGCCGTATCTCCTAAACTTTCCCCAACATCGTGGTGCAAGAGTTTCACGCTTTCTTCAGCATGCAATCAATCGCCCTTATGAATATAAGGTCATAACATCGAAGTCACTTGTTTACGGTGTCAACAAACTTGAGGCCGGGGATATGCCTATCTGGGTCAAGGGTGCGAATAAGACGATGCTAGACAACTTCAACGGGCATGTTGGTATTGTCACCAAACAACTTTCGTCTACTGCTTTTGAATCAATCGAGGGAAACACCAGTAGCGGCGCAGGAGGAAATCAGCGCGACGGTGACGGTGTTTATCGCCGTGTTCGTATTATTGAAATGGGCTCGGATTTTCGCGTAGAGGCTTTCGTAAGACACATCTTTCCGAAGAAGGAAATCAAACAATGAGCAAAAATGTATCAATAGGAATATTCATTCTCGTAGTTGTTTTGTTTTTAACATCTGCCTTTTCAATCAATTCATATTTCGGTTTAAAAAGGCAGATCGACATTATGGTATCAGAAAAGGATAAACAACAAAAGATCGCCGATGCGGAAAAGGATGCAGCTGTTATGGCGGAAAGAACAAGACTCGGCAAAGAACTTGAAGCAAAGACAGCAGAACTTGAGGTTGCAAATGATCGCATAAAGCAATTGATTAGAGAAATCCCAACACCGAATAGGAAGGAAATAGAAGCCAATGTTAAGAAACTTAGCGGTACTGCCGTTGCTGATAATTTTAACAATCTCGATTATGGTGCCGAACTTATCATACGCTGAAGAAGGCGTATTCTTTAAAATAGACCAAGCAAAGAAGCTGTTGGCAGATCTTCAGTATTATAAAGAAGATTCGAAAGCTAAGCAGACCCTGATATCGCTTCTCCGTGTTGAGGTTTCTAATGACGAGAAAATCATCGATAAACAAAAAACGATGATTAGTTTGTTGGAAGATAACACAGCTGATCTTCAAAGACAATCAGCTAATTTTAAATTACTGTATGAAGAGGAGAATGGTAAGGTTCAAAAATTAATCAAAGACCAACCGTCGAGGATGACCTGGTTTAGTTATGGTGCAGGTTCTGCGGGGACCGTCTTTCTTCTACTGGCAATAGCATTGTTATAAATAATTTTTTTAAATAAACCAAACAGAAATTGAAGGAGGTTACACAATGAAAGAAAGTACTTTCAATCGTTTTTTCACACAGGCAAAAACAGGCAAGCAGACACTTAAGGTTTTTCTCGAGGGAGAATCTCGCGATGCCAAGAAGACAATGTTGACGGGTGTCATTACTGATTTTGATGAAGAAGATATCGTTTTGGGTGAGTGCTTGATTCCGCGTAATCGGATCATCTCAGCAACACCTTTTAGATAATCATCATTTAAGGAGATACAAGTATGAAGCAGACAAGAACAGACCCTAATGCCGAATTTACTACGGTCCTTCAGGCTGAAGTAACAGGTACGACCGCCGACACTCTTATTGCCGTCACGGGCATGGAAGCAACGGATGTTATCGTTTCTGTTTATGGTGCAACTGCCGGCCCAGCACTAACAGATTACACACCAACTGCTTTTGCTGGTGGTTTCAAATGTACCGAAGATACATCAACCATTGCTCTATTGGTTACATACAAAAAACAGTAAAGAATATTTTCATAAAAAATCATTATTCTTGTTGACATGGCCTTCTCCTATTGTTATATTCAATCCAACTACGGATTAATAACAATAGGAGAAGGCCATGTCAGTTTATACCGGGCGAATTCTTAAAGAGAACATCGGGTGGTTTGAAACCAAGATTGAACGCTTAAACAAGAAAGCGAAGAAGCTTGGCTGTCCGCCGATCGTGGTTGTCTTTAATGGGGAAGAGTTTGCCCCCGCCACGATGTATTATGATAATGCTCGTTTCGGTGAAATGGTTACACTCGTCAATGTTTCCGTTAGCGGCGAAAGCCCGAAGATCAACGGTTGGGAGTTGGCCGCGGTCGTCGTCCCGGTTAACACGGAAGATGGAAATAAGAACATCATCTTAACTGTTCCTGATTTCATCATTCCCGAAAGATTCCGCGCCAATGATACTTTCTGCGAACATTGCAATTCTCAACGTCGCAGAAACAATGTATTCGTCCTCCATAATATCAACACCGATGAATTCAAACAAGTCGGTCGTTCTTGCATTGCTGATTTCCTCGGTCATGCTTCTCCTGAAAGTTTTATGTTTTCCGCGGGATGGCCGAGACAGTTCCAAGAAATGTTTGAGGAAGGCCTTGAATTTAAATGTGGTTATGTTGCTGAATACGGAACAAAGAATTTCTTGGCATACACCGCGGCGGTCATTGATGTCTGTGGATGGGTAAGTCGCGGTGCTGCTGCCGACAACCCCAATCTTGCGGCAACGGCCGATCGTGTTCTCCTCAACATGTTTCCTCCTACCTCTTTAGATGAACCGATCACACCTGAACCCAAACACCACAAAGAAGCCGCCGATGTCATTTCATACTTCCGCAATCTCAAAGATGTGAAGAATGACTACGTTCTAAACTGCATCGGTGCTGCTCATAAAGAGACTGTTAACCTCAGAACGATCGGACTTACGGCATCTTTGATATCTGCTTACCGCCGGGAAACGATAAAGATTGAAGAAAAGCAGAAACCCACTGTTGTAAGTCAACACATCGGTGAGGTCGGTAAGTTGATCGAGGTGAAGGCGACGTTTGTCTCTGCCCACATCTTTGAAGGTGAATTTGGTATGACCGGGTATCACAAGTTCATCGATGACTGTGGGAACAACATCGTTTGGAAAACAAAGGTCCTCGGCCTGGAGAAAGATGATCGCGTTATCCTTTCTGGTCGCGTTAAGTCTCATAATGAATTCCGCGGCATTAAGGAAACACAGATCACCAGAGCAAAAATCATTAGCACCCAAAATTCAAACGGTAAGTGGGATTGATACAAATAAGGAGCATCAAATGAAAAAGAATATCATATACGGTTCCTGCACCTGTGGAAAATGGGGTTGGCCACCAGAAGGCTTTGATGAGAGAAAACACTTTATGAAATGTCCTTGTGGAAAAACCGCCTTTCTTCTTCATTCTGACCCCGAGGAAGCCGGTGATACAGAACGCTATAGGGTCGAGCTTACATTGACGGCACAGAAGTAATATAACGAAGGTGGAGAAATAAAACATGGTTCAATTAACGAGTAATAATGAGGGCATCGTTCGTGAAGCAATTAATGTTTTACGTGAACTTGCCATTGGAATCGGCATAAAAGAAACAAAGTACGGGCTATGCTACAATCTCTTCACAACACTGCGCATACAAGAATTTCCCCGACCAGTCATTAACGAAGTCGGTAATATGATTAAAGTGGCCTTTATGGAATGGCCCCTCTGTTCTGGTGACAGAGCTTATCCAGTACCCGGTGGGAAAGCTCGATATTTTAATACAGCGGATAAATGGGTCGGCGAGAATGGGAACCGGCGTAAGGAACTCTGTGTGTTCTGCGCTGATTATCTTGAGAAGTTATTAGCGGAGGAAAATCATGCCACGATTTAAAGGAAGTTTGTTAAGAAGTGATCTTGAGACATTAGAGGTAGAACCCGGTCGATGCGGTGAAGGTCTTTCTGTAAATGTTGAGGAAATTCCTGAAGGTTCAGTTAGAATCTTTGCCGAACCGGTATCCACTCACACTGGCGGCCAACAGGGTAAGCTCAATATAATTTCTTTTTCGCTCGGCCAATTTATCGGAAAAGAAGTAGATGTTATTATCATCCCAAGGGAGAAATGAAAATGAATTGTGCACGTTGTATAATCGACTCCGATGATTTTGAAATGCCACCAAAGAGTGATCTTTTCGGCGATACTAAAAAACACTGCGGTGATAAATGTTGTCCGTCGTTTCAATCAGCTCTTTATTATGCAGTCGTCATATCCGTTGGAAGATATAAGGGTTATGCCGCCACATACGTCGGTATTGGTAAAATGACCTTTTTTAATGAAGCGACAGACGATACATTTATCACCGATCACAATTTAATCAAACAGGGACAGAATAATGAACCCTGTTGGATGGAGTTGTGTTGGAATGATTTCCTGGAATATATTGAAATGAAAGGTCTATAATATAAGATGAGTGTAACGATTCCGAAAAAACTCTGGCGCATTCACAATGAAAGAGAAGGACAAGAAAATCTTGTCTATATGACAAATCATGCCACCGACTCCGCCTTCGAAAAACGAAAAGCAACCGGTTTACATTGGGCTCGACGTTGTATCGCCGATGATATGTTCAAACTCCCAGAGGTAACTTTCGAGAATGAACCGCTCCCCGGCTTCAAGCTCCTAAAGAACGTCACTCGTTGGTCAACGTCAAATGTTGTGTGGCGAGTACAGGACCCACGTGGATTCGAGCTTGAGATTTACAGCGGCAATCTCATGGAAATTCTTCAGTGCTCAAAGATTGAGAACGGCGTCATCATGGACGCGTGTGTATGGGGTCGAGAAGATGGAAAGAACATTCTTCTACCGTTGTCATCTGAACCCTATGTTGCTGCCTTTAAGAACACCACCATGATCAACAACCCAATATCATGGGATATGGTGTGGGCCGGGGACAAGATAGAACTAACCAACGGTGTCATTGGAATTTACATCGGTAAGTACTATGTTGGGTATGTTGATTTTTACGAGCCAGGAAAGGTCGAGATGCTGTCAAGCAAACAACACATCTTGGAGATAGAAGAAGGTAAATATCTCCGAGGTGATAAGTTGATGCCGTTTAAAATTCTACGACCCAATAATCATACGAGCGCCGAATCACTTTACGATATCGTCAACATTGCCCTCACCAAAGAAAAAGTGGTTTTTGACGGGGGTGCTAGGGGTGGTTATCGTAGTCGTCCATTCTTATCAACGAAAAAAGACGCACCCAATTTGATTTGGAATGCGTCTGAATTAGATGTATCGGATTCATCTATGTTACGATATGATGGAGTGTTTGTCATCAAGGACGAGACAACTGACACATTTCACGTGAAGTTTGACTTGAACCAAAATGAAATCCACGGCATAATTCCAAAGGGTAACTGTAATGATTTAGAAAATTTTAGGGATGTTCTTGAAAGTGGCAAGGCGCCGAAGTTTTCTCCGTATCGCCACCAATATTCATATTATAACAGTGATGTAAGGACCCCACGAAAATTCATCATGGGCAATCGTAAAATCTATAAGATCGGTGTAACGGTAAACGGTATCTAACCGACCTTAAACAGTGTCACGGCAAAGATGTCATTTGGTGCATAAAGTTCAAGGAGCCTCATTGATTCAGCGATTGTGTTTCCACTCGTGACATAATCATCTACAATAAGAATGTTCTTCCCTTCTATCTTCTTTACTAGTTTTTCATCGAGTTCGAGGAAGTCAACTAAAAACTGCCGGTCTTGAGGACGTAACTTTTTAATCTCAAGACCGGCAGTTTTTCCAGTCTTAACATTATCGATGACTCGTTGAATATCTTTCCTCATCTTTTCATTCGGAACATCATCAGATACTTTTACTTTATCAATTGCTGCTTTAGTGATTGCTGCGGGAAAGAAGACTTGATTATTGATTCTTCTTGTAAACTGTTCGGCAAATCTTTTAGTCAGATTAGAACTTGATTTGATTGTGACGACTAGATCAATACTCTTTCCCTTCAGGACGGTCGCCAATAAGTGTTGTGTTGTTCTATTGAGAAAATGATCAAGGTCTTCTTCTCCAACAACTAAATCAGGATGTTTGCCCTTTAGTGCAACCATGATGTCTTTGGCCCCAGGAATCTTTGTATCGACGACATAGCTGCTGAAGACTTCGTGACCATCGAACATTCGCCCACCCGTCTTAAACGGCATACGATTCCGCTTACCCATCTTAAGACCGACAACATCTCCATCGTTATTCTTATAATCAATACTGACTCTGTTACCAGCCAGCGCAATTCCTTCTGATATGAAGTCTTTGAATCGTATCATAAATTTCTCCAAGTAATATTTTTTTATTATTTATCATTTTTCTATTTACATCTACTATGAAGTTTGATAATTTAAAACAAAATAATCTTTAACCAATCTGAATGGAGATAGAAATGTTTTGGTGTGATACTGTACGAATCGGTATTGTTGGTTCACGAAAACGCGATAGCGCAGCTGATAAAGAAGCGACACGTAAAGTTCTACTAGAACTACTGGGTGAACTGAATGCCAACATTAAAGTTGTGATCGTCTCTGGTGGGTGCGTTGTATATGATCGAAAGTTAAGGAAAAGAGTGCCTTGTGGCGGTGATCGTTTTGCCGAAGAGTTTGCTGAAGAGTACGGCTGGGAAAAAGAAATTTTCTTACCAAAGTGGGAAGACGTTGATCCGGAAAAGAACCAGCGATTTGAGGCGGCCCGTGTTCTTCTTGAACGCAACACACCGATTGCGGTGACATCTGATTATCTGATTGCGGTCGTTACTGAAGATCGCACGGGTGGCACAGAAGATACCGTCCGCAAGTTCAAGAAACATAAGGGTAGACACAGTGATGATCGGCTTCGCCTTGTTCCACAAATTTAACCAATTGCCTTAAGGAGATCAACTGATGTCAATCTTTGATGAAACTAAAATCGCTGCTCTTCAAGAAACCTTGGAGAAGGCTCTTTCTAAGAATGACTTCAGAACTGCGGCCGATGCCTTTAGTGATCTCTCGAAAGCACAGGGCCGCATCCAGGCCCTGTTGTCAGCAACGCACGGTGTTATGGAAATCACGGGAACTATGCGAGAGGTACAACGTAGCACCGATCCCGATCCCTTCGACGAAGAGACGATCTTTGATAAGAAGGCAAAGAAATATATTACAGGCGAAGGATATCCTTGTGATGTCATAAAAAGAGCATTTCCGAAATTCAAAATGAATATTTCTTATTAATGAATATTTTTATTGACATCATCTTCTGATGTTGTATAATCGTCTCAAATAAAACAAACGGAGAACATCATGGCCAAGAAAACCGATGCAGAAAAACTCGAAGCTCAACGCAAACTTAACGAGAAGCGGGAAGCCGAGAATCATGTGAGATATCTTGATGACCTTCGCCGCGCCTATATCAACGATCCCACGGTTCTTTATGTTGTTGGAAATCGTGTTCAACATGGTGCTATTTACGAATCCATTGTCGTCGCCGTTCTTGATGGTGGAAAGATTCTTGAGCTTAAAGAGCGGATCAATCCCGGCCGAGATGACAAACCCGCCGCAGATGGTTTTATGCATCGTCTCATGTATGTTCCCTGGCACAGTGTTGAACCGTATCGCACCCTTAATGAAAAGATGGCGATTCAAGAATTTCATGTCAAAGATGACATTTATGTCGAAGCAACATCTCGTTGCATTGACGGTATTGTCGGTATGCATTGGCATTTCGGGGTTGACTTTGATCCTGATTATCAGCGCGGTAACGTGTGGACCCTCGAAGATAAAGTTGCCCTCATTCACTCCATCTTCAACAATATTGACATCGGTAAGTTTGTCTTCATCAAGTTGCCATACAAGGATAACTCCCACTCCTATGAAATTCTCGATGGAAAACAGCGCCTGACCGCACTGATCGAATTCATGGAAGGCCGATTCACCTATCGTGGTAAGACTTTCTTTGAACTTCATCCCTATGATCAGAATCACCTCGAGAACTATTCTGTTGCCGTTGGTCAGATTACCGGCGTTGTTACGGCCGAGCAGAAGTACCGTTACTTCCTCAAGCTCAACGTTTCCGGGCATGCACAGGACCCGAAGCACATCGCTTATGTCGAAGAACTTCATCGTAAGGCTCTTGAAGCAATCGGGAAGAAATAATCATGGCCTGTTTATTAGACTTCGAATACACAACAAAGATTGATGATGAAGAAGTTACATTCGATGTTGAATTCAGTCTCACAACCGGTTTGCCGGGGTTTCGTGAAAAGAAGACGAATCTTCCACTCAGCCCCGATGATGAAGACGAAATTGAAGTAATCAAGATTACTGACTGTGAAGGCGAGGATGTTACCGAAAGCATCAAGCAGTCTCACGGTAATAAAATTATCGAGGCAGCCTGGGAATATCTTGAAAAGCAAAAGAACTCTTGGTAAACACCAATAGGGAGATCGGTAATGACAAAGAAAGTTCTACACTTCTTCAACCCCGGTCGATTTAAAGCCATCAAGTTAGTTCTTGAACACTGTCTGAATAATCAGCCGTTGGTTGGCCCGGACCGTCTTCTTGTTTCTGATCTGATCGACGAAGTCTCTTTGGAGATCGAATGTCAAACACGCCAAGATCAAATCGTTGCCCCGGCTCCAATTTTCATTGTCCGTTGGCGTTACACCGGTGCACCACAATCTCATTGGCGCATTGGTAATACACCGGAAGAAGTGAAAAAATTCAAGAAACAACTAGAAGAGGTCGGCACTCTCGCCGCCTTCACTGTCTATACTGCGGAGGAATCAGAATGAGTGGAAAAGAGAAACGAATCATTGATCTGTCGGGACCGGAGGGTAATGTGTTTTTCCTTTTCGGTATTGCCAAGCAACTCGCTGAGAAAACCGGGAAGAACGGCGACGATATCGTCAGGCGGATGAAGCAAGGAAATTATCGCAATGCAGTTGCTGTATTCAAGGAGGAGTTCGGCGATCACGTTGAACTTATCAACGAATGAAGAATGAAAAATTAAAAGGTCTCCGGGTCATCACAAATTTGCACTGTAACTATAACTGCTCCATGTGCTACCAGGTTGACAAGTCACGGAAGATTTTGACAACATGGACACTTGACGACGCTATTGCCGCCTATCCGAATAAGCACTTTGAATATGCGACAATCATGGGTGGAGAATCAACACTTCTTCCGGACCTCATCGATTACATTCGCATAGCAGCAGCGAAATCTAAAGCAACGCGCCTGACGACGAACGGTTCGCTCCTCACCGATGCTGATATGCAGCAATTCAAGAAATACGGTCTAACCGGCCTCAATATTTCAATTCCGTCATTCCGTCATTATCATCCACTAACCGGTGGAGGGAGCCTCAAGCACGTCATTAGCAATCTTCTGATTGCCGCGGAAATCTTCGGTGATGAAAATGTCCGGGTCAACATTGCACTCTGTAAGGAAAATGTCGAGGGGCCCAACCCCGAGCTAAAAGAGCTGCTTGCCTGGTTTGTTGGACTGATGCATTTCAATGTCACATTATGCGAAGACATCCTCGGCACATATTCCTTTTACGGTAAGTTCGACGAGATCGGTTGTACCGTCGAAGAAGAAACGAATTACGGTCTGATCCTTCTCAAATATGCCGGCCATCAGATCGGTTATTACACACATCGCAACTCGGCATATAATGACACCGATCTTGTCGTAACGCCGAACGGAACATTCACCAATTGGGACGGCTATTGCGAATCGGTTGGTCATAATGTCAGGAAGGATTAATATGGCATCATCGTCACCCACAAAGAGATTAAAGACAATACGGAGGCAGCCCACTTACGAAAACAAGATAGGGCTCATTTATCAATGGGTTACTGCCGGAGCAATAGCATTCAAGGAATACAAGAAGCTTCTTAAGGAAGCGCATAGTTACTCTGGGAATGAAGACCCGGAAAATATAATGGGGTGATGTAATGTCAGGGAGGACTGATCTATGTTAGAGCGTGCATCGGTGATGAGGTTGTTAAGAAAGAAGCGCCGTTATTTCGGCCACCAAAGTCGAGGCATCATCTCTGATCATTTTGGTCATGTTGGACCAAAGATCGAGGTCGGCTTCCTTATGTATCATATCCTGAAGTTTTTTTCGTATCGTACATCTGTTGAAGAAATCAAGTATGACGATGACAATCAATCTTGATACACATGATATGAAAAACGAGCACAAAGAAAATTGTCATTGTGTCCGTTGTCGGCCTCTTGAACGTCCATGCGGATGTGAACATTGCGAAGAATATAAATCAATGAAGAAATAAATGAAGATTGACTTTGGTTCGGGACATGCTCCGGCCGTCGGTTACAGAACCTGTGACATGACGGCCGCACCATTTTTAGATTACTACTTTGATGCCAACGAGTATGCAATCTTGGATTGTGGTGATGCAAGTGTTGATGTGATCCGCTGTAGGAATGTCTTACATCATGTTAAAGATATTCGCCAACTGTTAATTGAATTCCGTCGTGTACTGAAACCTAACGGCAGAATCATAATCATCGAGGCATCCAAAGATTGTTATCGTATCAATGTCTTCCTTGACATTCTTTGGTACAGATATGTAACTTCTCGCCCCGACATCTGGGTGTCTCCTGTCTATAGAGATTATAAAGAAGATTTTATATCTATCTTCGGTAATGATTTTTCTTTCATTTCTCGTCGTGAAAAAGAATATCTTATAATGTGAAAAAATAGTTTGACATCATCTGTATATTTGTTATAATCAACTCAAATCAAATTGCCAAGGAGATCAAGATGTCGGTCATCGAAAGAAAGAAGAAAATCAAAATGTGGAATCGTTCATATCGCGAAGGAAATCCCGCTGTCACCGATCTTCGTTATGACGATGAACTCGAACTTCTTCGCCTTGAAATTTCTCATGAGGAATACGAGGACTTCATCAAGGAACTCATGGAAGTCGGTGGTGACATCGTCCACGATTACGTCATCGGTTCCCTTCGCAAATGCAAGTACGGCGAAGCCGATCAACCCCTCACCAAATTCCTTACCAAGTTTCACATCAACAAACTTCTCGCCCAAGTAAAACTCGACGGGATGTGCTTCGTTGCAAAATACTCCTTCGGTAATTATATGTCGGCCGCAACTCGTGGCGACGGAACATCCGGTGAAGATATCACTGAGGCCTGCCGATTTGTTCTCCCGGCCACGATTGATAGTAAAGAGGAACTCACCGAGGTTCGCGGTGAACTTACCCTAACGGGAGATTCCCACATCGTTCTCGGCTACAAGAACCGCCGCAATGGCACGGTTGGGATCATCAAGAAAGAAAAGATCATTCCTACTCGCCTTGCCCACGTCAAAGCATACTGTTACCAAATTCTCGGTTCAAGGAACACCCGGGTCGGTCAGTTGCTCAAACTAGAGGAGCTCGGATTCCTTATTCCTGATTACGACATCATCTCGATTACGCCTGACATGGAAGAAATCCTGAAGGCGCATCTCGAGGCGGTCAAGGTTGTCGTTCCTTATGACATCGATGGGTTGGTCATTTGCGATATCAATTACGGCGCCGAGAATGTAACTCATCCCGAAGGAATGGTTGCTTTCAAGGTTGATACCCCGGCCGTGCAGACGAAGGTCACCGGGCTTCGGTTGAGAATTTCCAAAGGCGGATTGCTGAAACCGACCGTTTTGCTTGAACCGCAAGAACTCTGTGGTACGACGGTTGCCAAAGCAACCGGGTACAACATGCGGTACATTCTCAACAACCGCATCTGGGAAGGTGCAATCGTCCGGGTTACCAAAGGCGGAGACATTATCCCGAAGATTGTTGAGACGATGGAACCGGGTAAAGGTGGCGCCCCGTGGTCGGTTTGTCCGTCTTGTGGTGGAGATCTTGAATGGAATATTGTTAATAAGAATCTCGTTCCTGTCGATCTGAAATGTAACAACGATGCTTGCCCCGCTCAAGGAATGCGTCAGCTTGAATACTTCATCCGCTGCTGTAATGTTGAGGGTGCATCGGGAACTTCCTTTGAGAAGTGGGGAATCAATTGCATTGAGGACCTTCTCACCTGGTCGCCGAACGGTCAAGGTCGTATGGCTGAAAAGTTCTATGACAACCTTCAGGCGATCTTCAAGATGTCGAAGGCCGATCTTATGGGTGCCATGCCTTTTAACGGTGGCGGCAAGAACACCGTCGGTAAGATCATCGAGTTCTACGGTTCCTGCATGCTGAAGCAAGGCCTCTGTAAAACGGAAGGCGAAATCGGCGGACCGTATCCCGAAGGAATGGGAGAGAAATCCCTCCTCAAAATTTTCGTGGCATGGAAAGCAAATCTTGAAATTGTTGACAAGATCGTAGACGACCCCCGCTACAAAGAGGAAAAGAAAGTTGAAGCTCCTAAGGCAAGCGACAAATTCGCTGGGAAAACGTTCTGCATCACCGGGACACTCTCCAAGCCTCGGAAACATTTCGAGCAGATGGTTGTTGCCAATGGCGGCGAACTTGCAAGCGTCTCGAAGAATCTGAATTATCTGCTCGTCGGCGAAGATGCAGGTGGTAAACTAGCCAAAGCCGAAAAGCTCGGCATCACGATTCTTAACGAACAGGCATTCATGAAAATGATCTGATAGATTGTATAGCTCAATTGCCGACGGTCCTCTAGAATCACTTAGAGGACCGTTAGAGTGTCAGCAACGTTCCACTTGATAAATATTTCTAAACTATCAAGTGGAGGAACTATGATTACTGTAGGCATTGACCTCTCAATGAGATCAACGGGTTTGGTCGCTCTTAACGACGAAAGAAAAATCATTTCAAAAATGCTCATCATGCCTTCTGCTAAAGAGTATAATGATGAGCATTTGCTTTTTCATGTTAGTGAAAATATTTCACGCTTTCTTTGTAAACTTGTAGAGAAAGACGAGGTCAGGGTAGTGATCGAGGGTCTCTCGCTTGGCTCTGCATCGGGCTCAAAGGATATCCTTTACGGTAACTATTGGATGGCTCGATGCGCGGTCAAAAGCGTTGAAGAAACGATCGACATTTTCTCCGTGCCGGTCACTCGGTGGAGAAAGTATATTGTCAACAAAGATGATCGTGATCGTATCAAAGAGGAGGACCTCAAAGATGGCCTCAAGATTGTCGCCGTTGAAAAATTACCGGAGAATGTCAAAGAAGAACTTCAGTTATATGTGAAGGTAACACCGGGGGCAAAGCCGGCTTCTTTATACGATCTCACTGATGCATATTGGCTCGCGGATTATGCTTTCGAGCATAAAGCAATCGACGATGAATCTGATCGCATTGAGTATGAGAAGAAAGCTGCAAAGAAGGCTGAAAAGAAAAAGAAGAAATAAGTAAAATTTCTATTTACATTAAACATCATATGAATTATAATGGCTAAGTTATGAAAGTTAAAAATACTTCAATATCATTCGGAGAAAAGAAAATGAATGACAAAAAGAAGAACACCAAGACGGTTCAACAGATTGCTTCGTTCCGTTGCATCCTCCCTCCTAACAATGCCTTCAAGAACAAACGGAAGGACGCGGACCGAAAGTTCTGCCGCAGGAAGGTTGAATATTGATGCGGAGAATAAATGGTTTCACCCTAATTGAATTGATGATCGTCATATCCATCGTCGGTATCATTGCATCCATTGCCATTCCGCAATTTGCAGCTTATCGAAATCGTGGCCTTCAAAAAAGCGGGCCCGTTGTGGTTAAAGAGGTACAGCGTGAAAACGGCGGGATTAAATCAATATCAGTGAGGCGAGAATGTATTGATGGGTTTGCATTCACTGCTCTCGGTGGAGAAGTTATCCAGGTTCGTAATGAAAAAGGCGGCGGGGTTCCTTGTAAATAATCATCGCCACACAACATTGCTATTGACATTCAAAGGTGGTTGGGATATAATCTCCCAACCATTTTTATTTGACAGTGAAGTGAATTCATTGATAACGGAGTAATGAAATATGACAGCACCATTAAGAAAGAATGACATCGTAGAACTAACAGACGTTGAACATGTTATCAAGCGTCCGGGTATTTACATCGGTTCCGTTAAAGAGTCGGTAGTTCCTATCAGGATGTATGAAGATGACAAGATGGTCATCCGTGAAACAGCATTCCTTCCCGGGCTCCAAAAGATCATTGAAGAAGTCATTGATAACTGCATTGATGAAAGTATCAAGACGGGTTTTAAGTACGGCACGACAATCGAAGTCAAGTATGACAACGGCATTATCACGGTAAGAGATGATGGTCGTGGATTACCGATCGAGAAAAATGGGGATGATAAGTGGATTCCAGAAATCATCTTTACCAAGCTGCGTTCCGGTTCAAATTTCGACGATGATAAGCTCGAAGAACAGAAGGGCCAGAATGGTGTCGGTGTATCACTCACAAACATCTTCTCCAAGTGGTTCAGGGTTCGGACGGCCAACGGCGCACTGTTCTATGAACAGACATATCGGAACTCTACGATGGTCAAAGAAAAACCGACCGTCAGAAAATCAACAGAGAATTTCACCGAGATTTCGTTTGAACCGAACTATGATTACTTTAAGATCAGTCAAGACGGAATGAACATCTTGCCACAATTGATCTTCCGCTATCTCAAGAACTCCGCCTTCTGTTATCCAGAGATTTGCTTCAAATTCAATGGGAAGAAGATCACCGCCACTCGGCTGAAAATCTTCCTTCAGGGAATCAGCGAAAACTTTGAATACTTCGAAGGTCAGAAGGCTAGGATCGGCGTTTTCTATTCAGACACCGACTTTGATCATCTATCATTCGTCAACGGCTTAGAGACACGGCGGGGTGGATCGCATATTGATTACCTTTCATGGAAGATATGCGATAACATTCGGGAGTTCATCAAAAGAAAACATAAGCTTGACGTCAAGCCCGCCGACATCAAAAGTAAGTTGTTCATCATGTTCTCAATGAGGATGCCTGGAGCAAGATTCAACGGTCAGACAAAAGAAGAGTTGATGAATAGCGTCACCGATTTTAAAGATATCATTGAGGAAGTTCTTAATGATAAATTCCTCGGTGCCATCTGTCGGAATGCAGATATCATTGATCCGATCGTCGAGACATATAAGCTGAAAGAACAGGTCAAAGAAAATCTTGCACTGAAGAACGCAAGCAAGACGACAAAGAAAATCCGCGTTGAGAAATATCTTCCAGCAACAAAGGAACATAAGTATCTCGTTCTTGCTGAAGGTGATTCGGCCGTTGGTGGTATCTCCGCCGTACTTGGTCGGGAACAGTTTGGATTCTTTCCTCTCAAAGGTAAACCCCTCAATGCCTTTGAGGCGGCGACAAGGAAGATCGTTGAGAATGACGAAATCAAATCTATTCGTGATATCCTTAACCTAAATCTAGTCAAAGATAAACAAGACGAACTTCGTTATCAAAATGTTCTCCTCACCACCGACCAAGATGCAGACGGTATACACATTCGTTCGCTGCTTCTAGGTTTCTTCCATCGCTTCTCTCCTTCCCTCGTCAAGTCTAACCGCATCAAGTACATGCGAACGCCCCTCATTGCCCTTAAAAAGAAAGACAAGATCGTTCACTACTTCTTTGACTTCAATGCATATAATGATTGGCTATCAAAGAACTCCACGAACGGCTTTGAAATCAAGTACTATAAAGGGTTGGGTAGCTTCCGTGGACCAGAATTGAAGGAGTTGATTGTCCGCGAAGGCATTGACCATTTCATCCAGGACTTTGAGTTTGATGATGATGCTGCTACATCAATAAAGAATTGGTTAAGCGCTACGACCGTCGATGAGAGGAAGAAAGTACTCAGAGGAAATGCCTTCGTTATCGACGCAATGTAATTGACATCTCTCCAACTCTTTGATATAATAGGAGTCTTGATGAAACAAAGATTAACTGAAGAAATGGCCAGGAGAGTTTATGATGAACTGATCGATGCTGCTGGAGCAAATCCTGTAGACAAAGATTATTTCATCTGGGCACTCAGTAATAAAGACCCGTTTTCACGATGGGTAATCATGAATAGCCGATTCGGTAAGTCTGTTAATTTTTGGAATGTCAATCATCGATTGTATGTTACAGTCGGTCATCTATCTGTCAGTGAAGCAAACGAGAAAATACTCCATGAACTAAATGAACGACTACAATTAATCAACGATAAAAGAAACGGAGAAAAAGAAAATGGCAAAACTTACAATGGATGCAAAGAAGATAGCAGTCAATCGTTTAACCGCGGCGGTGTTTGCTGAACGCACGGCGGCACTTGATAAAATTAAGATTGAATTTTCGCATCGACTGTATGCGATCCTTACCGAGAATAAATCACAGGAAGTTCTTACCAAAGATATACCACTATCCTTCCGTAGCACATCTTGCACTTTTGATTGTCATCTTGAGGGCAGGAGTGTTAGTGGAAATATGGGAGATGAACGCGTCATCGTACCCCGCGATAACCGATTCAACACGGGATCAATTCCATTAGAGCAACAGCAGGCATTAGTGGTCGAGTATGTTGATATCACCGCTGACTATAAGAGCATCAGCAAAGACATGGATAGTTTTCGGTGGTCGCTCAATAATGCCATCAGAAATAAAACCACTCACAAGTCTGTAGTCGATGATTACCCGCAACTCGAACAGTACCTTCCATCAGACAACCTTCCAGCGAAATCATGCGGAACTGTAATTGATCTTCCGACCATGATTGAAGAGATGCAAAATAAACGTCCTTAAGGAGAACACATGAAACAAAAACTTAAAGCGGTAAAGGAATTCTTTTCTTTTCTGATTGACATGATGACACTACCGTTTCGATATGCATTTGATATCGGCGGGGAAAGATCGAACGACGGATGGGGTTTCGTGGGAATGATGGCGTTTTGTATCTTCATCATTGAGGTGCTCGATGTCATTGTGCTTGTTTTACTCTATAAATTGTATTTTGGGAGTTAACGTTTGAAAATCACCGACTTCTTTACAAATGAACATTCTCAGTTTTCACAGTATGATCTTTATCGGTCAGTTGCTTGTTATGTAGATGGCCTAAAACCTTCCTCCAGAAAGGTGATCCATACGGTACTGCGGAACAATATTACTTCACCGATTAAAGTCAGCCAGTTGATGTCTAAGGTTGCTGAATGTCTACACCCAGATACGCTGATTAACATTGAAGGCGAACTTATAACCGTCAAAGAATTGATTGGTAAAAATTTTGATATTCAATCATTTAATGAAAACTCTAAACAGTGGGAATTAGATGAATGTTTGGATGTATTTGTTACCAAACAGAGCGACGAATTTATTGAGATCGAGTTGGTGAACGGTGAAACATTCAAGGTGACGCCGAATCATCCGATAAGAACGATTTCTGGTTGGAAGCGGGCCGATGCTCTTACAGCGGACGATGAAATAGTTTCGTTAGTGTAATTTACGATTTTTCACCATGAAGATATAAATACCTTTAAACGGAGGTATCTTCATGGTGATACAAGATAAACCACATTCGTATTTAATTACACATTTACAGACAGGCGATCGTTATGTTGGAATAGTATTAAAAAGAGGGAAGACATTATTTGACAGATTTGAAGAACATATGACGAGAAGAGGCGCCCTTGGTTTTATTCCTTATCTTGAAGATGGTTTTTCGAATGACGATTTTTCCATATCTCTAATCAGTTATTATGATTCTAGGTATGAGGCTGGTAAAGATGAAACGAGATTAATCAAATCGTTAAAACCAGAAATTAATAACAACTGTGGTGGTAGTTATGACTGGGTGCACTACAAACTTCGCGGTTTTTGTTGGTTATCTTTTAGCGGACTTCGCCGCAAAATAAACAGCACACCAATTCAACGTAGAATAGATTCTTTATCTTTTACTCAATACGAGAATGATTTTGATTATGATGGTCGTCATAACCGTGGTGGAGAATATGTAATTCTGTTAAACAGATTCGGTAGGGACCACACAAAAATTTTAAGTAATGATAATTGGAAGAATGGTAGAAAAAAATATAAACAAAGAATGAACAAAAAAGAATTTACTGATGCTGAAAAATTGTCATATAGTAAAAGAGATGCAATGGTTAAGAATATATGGGAAGGCCGCGACGAAACCACCAGAAAAACAATAGCAGCGAATGGTTTATCAATAATGAATGCAAAAATTTGGGCCTGTGAACATTGTGGGTTCATAACAACAAAAGGTAACTACGGGAGATGGCATGGAGATAAATGCAAGCATAAAAATAAAGTCAATTAAAAGAATAAAGTTAGAAAAACCAATTGACGTATATGATCTTCATGTGAAGAAAAATCATAATTTTCCTATTGGTAAATCTGGAATTTGTGTTCACAATTGCACACAATACTTACACGGTGAGCAGAGTCTCGGTGGCGTCATCTGTGGATTGGCCCAAGATTTCGTCGGAACGAATAACATTACGCTGATGATTCCCGATGGAACGTTCGGCTCTCGTTTGAAACCGGCCCCGTCTGCAACTCGTTACATCTTCACCTACAAGGCTCCTGTCTTTAATCAAATTTTCAATAAGGATGACATCCCGCTTCTCACCGAGCAGGTTTTCGAGGGAGATGTCATTGAGCCGAGATTCTTTGTTCCGACCTTGCCACTCATTCTCATCAACGGCTCAGAAGGTATCGGTTCTGGTTGGTCACAGAAGATTCTTCCTCGCGATTCTAAGGAGGTTACCAAACACATTCGTAATTATCTGAAGAATGGAAAATTGCCACAACGGATTGCTCCTTATTATAAGGGCTTTAACGGTGTGATTGAATACGAAGCAGAGAAGAACCGTTGGTTGATTAAAGGTGACTTTGAGAAAGTCAATCGGACCACACTTCGTATTACAGAACTACCGATCGGATATGACCTCGATAAGTATGTCAAAGTGTTGACAGAACTTGAAGAGAAAAAGGTCATCCGGGATTTTGATGACCTTTCTAATCCAGGAAATAGTAAGTTTGAATTCATCGTTAAGGTTACAAGCGAATTCATTGATCGTGATAAAGAGATCGTGCTCAATGATCTCAAACTCATCAAACGAGTAACAGAGAACTTCACATGTCTTGACGAGAACAACATGGTCCGCGAGTTCAAGTCTGATATTGAGATTCTTGAAGACTATTGCAAAATTCGTCTTCGGTATTATCAGCTCCGTAAAGACTCAATTCTTGATAAACTTACGAATCAGATTACAGTTGCCCAAGCAAAGTATCAATTCATCGGTGACGTTCTTGATAAGGCGATCATCCTCGAACGCCGCAGGAAAGACGAAATCATTACACAGATCCAAGCTCGGGGATATGACGAGGTAGAAGGATCATACGCTTATCTCATCAACATGCCACTGCACTCTCTATCAGAAGATACGATGTCTGAATTAAAGAAAAAGTGGCTTGAGCATTCTGAAGAATATAAAGTAGTTGCCGATACGTCTCCTGGTCAATTCTGGGAAGACGATCTCAAGGAAATAAAATGAAGATGATTTTTGGCCTCAAAGATAAAGTTGGGCGATCAATCACCGCCGAGTTAACAGATGAAGGTAAACTCTCGGTGTTAATTGAATATAGAGGTGTGATGAACGAAACGGATGTTCGCGACACATTTCAACGTCTTGGTTGGGTACTTGAAACAGAGTGTACCGATAAACTTTTAACCCTTCACTAGGAGAACATTTAAATGACAGAAGCACAAGTTGTTTCACCGAAAAGAGAATTGAGCGCCGAAGAGCGTTATGAACAAATTTTGGCCGATCTGATGGCACAAGGAATGACGCCCCGCAAAGCAAAGCGTTATCTCGCCGCTCATACCAGGCGTGTCATTAAGAAGATTCATCGGCGTGTTGATAAAGTGAAGGCTACCGCAAAGAAGGCCGGTTATAAAGAACCGACCCGTGAAGAATTGCTCGGCGAAGAGAATGTCGAACTTGCAGAAGATGTTCCGCTATTGACCGACGATGTTCTTGAAACACAACAGGGACCCCTGTAATTTCCATTGACATTGTCTCGCTGATTTGTTAAAATAGACGAATCAAATGACGGAGAATCTTTATGCCTGTTGGACCCGGATTATTTTTAGAAGTCAATAGATCTCATCTGCTTCACGGTATTGACTATATCGATAGCATGCTTAAGATGGCTGCTAAAAGCAAGAATATCGATTATATGTCAGTAAATAAAGTCAAAATCCCATTAAGAGATTTTTTTAATATGGGAGAGTTGAACGAGATCATATTTGCATATGAGAAGGCTGGGTGGTCAAAGGTCGAATATGAATCCGGTCATAAATTTCTACCCGAAGGTTTTTACGGTCAGCTTGTATTCTCGGCTAAGAAATGAGATAGTGTTAAAATGAAAAAATCAGATCATCTATTAGATACAGCAAATGCGGAACTCGATGCAATGGTCAAGGAAGTAACAAACGAATTCTTGACCGATAAATTTCTTGGTCGATGTTGGCACGATTGGCAAGATTTACATAAATGTAAGGGTGGACAAGAAGAGTATAATGTCTATCTTTATAAGTGTTCTAAATGTGGTGAAGTTGGAGAGGATCATGAGTATGGGCATTCATGTTTCAATGACTCGCCCGACCTCTTCACCTGGGATGGTTTTGGTCTGCTCTGGGATAAAGTACAAGGAAAGAAATGGTTCCCCGATTTCTGGACAGCTAATATGGAAATGGCATGGAGTAAACCACACTCTATTATCAATCGCCTCACCTTTCCAACGATCTTAATGAACTACATAAAGAAGGAGAACCTATGCCCGTAGGACCTGAAATATTTGAGCGCCTTCGTGAGCCGATCCTTGGAAACACACTGAGGATTATTGACGGTAAGTTGAAGGATTGTGCAAGAAACAATCAACTCATCGGAGAGTCCGTTGACATCATTCTCCCCGACAACCTAAACATGACCGAGCGTAAAGAGGTTGTTAGATTATACGTTGATGCCGGTTGGTCGAAAGTTGAATGTAAAACATGGGCGGACACGCAACTCCGCTCTGGTACTATTATGTTCACATTTTGGAAATAAACAATGCAAATACTTTTATCACCAGAAGAATATGCGGCACTAGTTCCAAAGGAGAAGTTTGATAAACTCCAAGTTGCTAACGATGAACTCCGAAAGAAGTTTCTCGAAGCAAAGAACTTCATCTGCATCCATGAATTTTCTTCGTCACATACTTATTGTACCCAATGCCCGCTTTATCCGACTGAACTTAATTCCCTCAGTATCGAAATGCTTGGTTATCTCTGCCCCTTCAATAAGCAACTCCCGAAGTAAATCAAATTCCGTTAACATCATAATGTAATGTGTAGCCTTCTTAACTGAGGGCTACTATACACTCGTCTCTTTTGGAGGTATGCCATGGACATGTTCAATATGGCAAAGCAAAATCGTATTCTTGAAATTCAGGTTGGTTCACGTCTCTACGGAACGTCGAATGATGATCCGACCAAAGGCAAGTTGTCTGACACGGATTACTCTGGTGTGTTCGTAGCCGATCTCTCTTGTTACATTGGATTTAACCATGTAGAGGAGGTTGACTTTTCGAAGATCAGTAAACTCGAGAATGGTCAGAACGCCCCAGATGCAATTGATAAGAAGTTGTATGAAGTGAAGAAGTTCCTTCGTTTGGCGATGGATAACAACCCAAACATCATTGAGCATGTTTTCGTCAATGAAAAGAACATTGTCTATTCAAATCATTGGGGCAAAGAGATTCTTCGTTATGCAAAATTATTTCCGCATAAAGGATGTTTTGAGAAATTCATCGGTTATGCAACCTCACAGAAGCACAAGATGATTATCAAACGTGATAACATGGAGTTCATTGAGGCGGCAATCGAGTTCTTTTCTAAACAAGACCCCAAATCTCTAATGGCAGAACACAAACAAATGTTCGGTTTGTGTAAGTTTAAATTCAACAACAACCATGTTACGATTGGCGACATGGCGATTCAATTGAACATCAATGTCAAGCGGGCATTGGAACAATTGAATGAACGTAAAGACAAATTTGGTAGTCGCCATGAGCTCGTATCAAAGCATGGTTACGATACGAAATTTGCATCGCATCTTATTCGTTTATTGAAGGAAGGAGAAGACCTTCTCAAGTATGGTGAATTGACGTTCCCACTGCCACAGGCCGAGCTTATTCTTGACATCAAGCAGGGTAAATACTCTGTAGAAGAAGTTATGCATATGGCAACAATGACCGAGGATGACATGCGATGCGCGCTGAACGAATCAAAGCTACCAAGTGGTCCTCGTGTATGGAACATCGAACAATTATTGCTTCAGATCATTCGTGGACATCATAATTTTTAAGGAGGATTGTATGATAACTATTATTTTTATCGTAAACGGTGTTGATGTCCACATTGAGGCCGACGGAAATCAACCGCTATCGGTAGCCAGGAACCTTGCTCTCACTGAGTCAAATAATACCGGGCGACCGATGGATGAATGGGAAGTTCATAATGACGAAGGTGTCTTACTTGATCCCTTGAAGACGCCAATTGAGCTTAACATACAAAACGCTGATAGATTATTTCTAAATCTCAGCGTCGGGTGCGGCGGACATAACTGATGCCAAAGATTAAATGCTCTGCTAATGATTGTTTACACCACAAACATGGTACGTGTTGGGTAACTGAAGATACCACTATTGATATTTCTCTAGACGATGGCCATGCGGTGTGCCTTGACTATTCTCCCGTCACAAACCGCGAGTATGTGTTAATCACCGGTAAAGAAAGGGAAACAACAAAATGAAACCGAGCATTTACCTAGCAGGACCGATTACTGGGTTACATTATTCAGACTCTATTGGCTGGCGAGATCGTGCGGCCGCTGCCTTCAAAGATAGTGGTATCGTGTGTTTCTCGCCACTCCGGGCAAAGAGTTATCTACGACCGACAAACGGCGATCCCAACTTAATGCAAGATGTCATAAAGGATACATATGAAGAACATGTTCTATCGTCACAGCGCGGAATCTTCGGTCGTGATTATCATGATGCAACGAAACGAGATCTTATTTTTGTTAACCTTCTTGGCGCCGATCGCATCAGCATAGGCACCGTCATGGAGATGGCATGGGCGTTTCAAGCAAATGTACCAATTGTGCTTGTCATGGAGAAGACCGGATATCCCCACGAACACGCTATGCTCCGCGAGACTTCATATTTTCGTACAGATGATTTTGATGAGGGCGTTCATATTGCAAAAACAATTCTTCTACCAGTTCCGCATTAACTATTGACATACATCATCATTTAGTTTAAAATAGCGGTCCAATCAATCAACCACAACTAAAAGGAGCAACACAAATGAAATTTTCTGACACAGAACTCGGCATTCTCAAAAACTTTGCCGGCATCAATCCTTCAATGGTCATCTATCCTGACCGCCTTGAAGTCATCAACAATACCAAGACGATTGTTGGGAAGTATAAGTTCGACAATCCCTACGGATTTGACTCTTTCGGTATTTATGAAGTGACAGAGTTGCTTCAGGCCGTCGGTGCCTTCAAGGATGCGGACATTGATGTTCAGACAAAACGTCTTGTCATTAAAGATGGTGGAGCAAAGATCACCTATTACACCACACCGTCTGAACTCTGCCCCAATGTCCCGGACATTGATAAGAAGTTTGCTACTGTTGATTGCGAGCTTGACTTCTCTTTGCCCGCCGAAAAGCTTGCAACGATCTTCAAGATGGCATCTGTCCTGAAGGCGGAGTTTGTTTTCTTCGAGACCGACGAGAAAGACAACGGCATTCGTATCACTGTTGCCAAGGAAAAGGATTCGACAGCAAACGCATTTGACATCGTCATTCGCGAAGGCATCCGTTCCAACACTCTCGGTAAAGGTGTCATCAAGATGGCCGTCTCCGAACTCAAGATTCTTCCGGGTGACTATGATGTCAAAATCTCTTCAAAGAAAATCACCAAATGGGGCTCTTACACCGGCGTTGAGTATTACATCGGATGTAATGTCATTTAATTTGTAGTGGTAGTAATTGAATAGGGCAACCCGAACAAATTAAGGTTGCCCTATTCAATTCATAAAAAAATTAATGAAAGAGGACGAGGAATATGGAGAAGATTGGCACAAGTTCGCTTTGGGTTGAACGTTATCGACCACAGACAATGAATGATGTGATTGCACCAGCAACAGTTCATAAATTGTTCAAAGAAATTAAGAAAACCAATGAAGTACCGAACCTAATGTTTTATGGTTCGGCGGGGCTCGGCAAGACCTCGTCGGCAAAAGCAATCGCCAACGAAATGGGGATGGACCTGCTCTACATCAACGGTTCTCTTCAAACGCAAGTTGAGGTTATTCGTAATGATGTTATGCAATTTGCATCTACGAGTTCGCTGATGGGTGGAAAGAAACTTGTCATCCTTGACGAGATGGATCGTATGTCAGGAAATGCACAAGACTCCATCAAAGTTCTCATGGAACAGATGGAATCAAATGCTCGTTTTATTATCTGCACAAACAACCTTCAGAAAATCATTGACCCTATCCACTCTCGTTGCCAAATGATTTCTTTCAACTATGGACCCAAGGTTCAGGATGAAATCATGTTGAACTACTTCAAAAGAGTATGCTTCATTCTCGAGAACGAAAAGGTTGAATATGACAAGCAATCAGTTGCAACCCTCGTAAAGAACTTCTTCCCTGACTTCCGCAAAACAATCGGCGCACTTCAAAAATTCTCAAGTATGAATGACGGAAAGATCACGGCATCGGTTCTTGCTGTTAGTGACAATTCCTATATGTCCGAACTGATCCCAGCGATGAAGGCCGGTAAGTTTGCAACCGTTCGTAAGTTGTGTACTGAAATTGATACAAGTTCTTTCTATACGACCTTCTATAAGGAAATTGATAGTCATATTAAAGACGTATCGTTGCTAGACATCATTCCAATCCTCGGACAGTATAACTATCAGCATTGTTCATGTGTTGACTCAGAGGTCAATCTGGTTGCTTGTGTCACCGAGATCATGAAGGTCGCACAATGGAAGTAAATTAGATTCGATTAATTTCCCACCCCTCACAATTAGCGGTCGATGGATCTTTGAGTTTTCTTTTAAATTTTATGATTCCATGGCCCGCATGTCTAATCATGGTTGTGAATGGTAGTTTGTTTTCTAAACAGAATGCAGAAAGTTCGCCATGTAATTCAAATGTTTCTCCTGATGGCGATGTTAAAAGAAAGTCTCCCGCCTTTGGATTATTTTTGCCTTTAGCAAGGCCCTTAATCTTTCTTACTTCTGACATTTTTCTTTTATGTTCATCGCTTTTTGGTCTCTGCATTTTATCAATATGTTCTTTTGATCCAAACACGGCCCTGTTAGGATTTCTTGCCTGAATACGTATTGTTCTTATTTGTTTTTGTTTTGTTGTTCTTATTTGTTTTGGTGTTCTTGGTTTCTTTATTATAATTGAATATCGTTTAATTTGGGCGAGTTTCATGTTTGCTTTGTGTTCTTCTGACCATATTCTTCCCTTATTACTTTTAGACACCTTAGAATATATTTCTGATTTCATTGGGTGTTGGGAATTCGTATCTCCTCCATCCCCACCCATAGTCATATTATAACCACAACAATCAGGGAGTCCCAAATATGTGTGATATTTCTGAATATAAAAACATTCCATTTCATTGAGCATTTCAACGGGACCTTCATAAAGTGTTTCATATATAAAGTTTTCTCTACCATGTTTTTGTATAGCACGATAAAAAACTCTCGTTGGTGAATTTTTTAATGCATTTTGAAAATGACCCTCGATATATGAATCTATATCTTGTTTTGTTTTTCCGATATAAGATTTATTGTTTATCGTACACGTTACTTTGTATATAAAACCGTTCATATAAATTCTCCAAAAATAAATTTTAATTTTATTTATAAAATCATAAAGAAGTAAGGTGAAAAATTATGGCAGCAAAAGGACTATTCGATTACCTCAATGCAATCAACAAAAAATCCCTCCCAAAAGATGAAGACAAATCGACATTCGTCAAAGGCTTCTCCCCGTTCATAATTAATCGTTTTATGTCATGCGAACCTAGCTTCGTATTCTTAGCAAATGCAATGAATATGAACTACGGCTATACACCAGAAATGGTCTTTGACTTTTATTATCTCGGTGTCCCAAAGAATAATAAGTTCATAAAGTACAATGCTAAAAAGGAAAAGGCTGAGAAGACAATTCAGTACCTCATGGATTGGTTCAAGGTTAACACTGACACTGCAAAGCAGTATGCGACTGTTATCTCCGAAGAAGAACTTGGAACTATAACTGAGTATTACGAAAATAGAGGAAGAAAATAAAGGAGAAATGAAAGATGATTCGTTATTCAAAGGTTAGAGATGTTAAAGATATCGAACGCGGTACCCCAAAGTCAGCAGGATTAGATTTCTTCGTTCCTAATGACGTAATGACGATTACACTTGAAGGTGGTGAACGTGCCCTGATTCCTTCAGGCATCCGTGCACAAATTCCCGAAGGCCATGCACTGATCTTCTTCAACAAGTCGGGAGTCGGTTCAAAATTCGGCCTTGACATTCTTGCATGTGTTGTAGATGAAGATTATCAAGGAGAAATCCACCTCAATGTTGTTAACACCGGCAACGATACGGTCTACATTGGGCCGGGAATGAAACTCGTACAAGGGGTTCTTATCCCAGTACTTTATTCTAAACCTATGTTAGTTTCTGATGGTGAACTTTTTACTAGCGAAACAGAACGCGGGGCGGGTGGTTTCGGTAGCACCAATAAGGAAGGTTAATCATATGAAGAAAGTCATTGTTATTAATGGCCCAGCGAGGGTTGGAAAAGATACATTTTGCGAAATGTGTATCAAGTATGCCGCCGAGCATTATAATATTCCGGGTTTTAACATCTCTTCTGTTGATCGTGTGAAAGAGGCCGCGATGACTCTCGGGTGGGATGGGGTGAAGGATGAGATTGGTCGCAAGTTTCTCGCTGATCTCAAAGACCTCTCCACTAAAGCATATGATGGACCAATGAACTATATGCTGAATGTCCTTCAAACAAACCAACGTGGGATTTTCTTCTTTCATATCAGAGAACCAGAAGAAATTGCTAAGTTTGTTGAAAAAACCGGAGCAACGGCGGTCTGTGTGAAACGTGATGTTGTTGAACAATTCATGAATCGTGCAGATGCGAATGCATACAATTACAAATATGATGTCACTATAATGAACGGCGGAAAACTTAAACATCTTGAGAAGGCCGCCGCCCAGTTCGTAGATATGCTGTTTGGTTAATGATTGACATCGGGGAGCTGTTGTGATATAATAACTCCCCAAGTTAATTCAACACGAGAGGTATTAAATGGCAAAGAGTTATCTGAATGTTACACAAGTCGGTAGAGATGTCATCTATCATCGCTACATTGAAGACGGTGAACGAAAGGAAGAACGAATCAACTTTCGTCCGTTTCTTGGTGTAGACGCATCTCCGGGTGCAAAAACAAGTTTCACTACGATCCACGGAAAACCAATTGAGCATCGAGTCTTCGAAAGTATTTCCGAGATGCGAAATTGGAAAAAGGAAAACGGTGATTACATTGATATTCACGGCGACATTAGTCCGCTGTATCAATTCATCGCATTGAATTATCCAGGGCAGGTTCTCCCTCAGATGAATCATATGCGTATCTTTAACCTTGACGTGGAGGTACAGTGCACGAAGGGTTTCCCAAAACCCGAAGATGCAGCTTGGCCGATATCCGCATTGACTGTTGAAGAAATCATCAGTGGAAAAATCACAGCATTCGGCTATAAAGAAAATTACATCCCAACAGAAGATGATGTTACTTATATCTTCTGTGAAGACGAAAAGGATTTGATTATCAAGTTCGTTGATTTCTGGTCGTCTGCGTATCCTGATATCTACACCGGGTGGAACACTGAGGGATTTGACATACCATACATCGTCACTCGTATCAACAAGATTATGCCGACGAATTATGTTCTTCAACTTTCACCGATTCGGAAAGTATCGGCGCATAAGTATACCGACAACTTTGGTAACGAGCAGATCGGTTACTCAATTGAGGGCATCGTTCATTATGATTACAAAAACCTCTATGAGAAATTCTGTGTTGAACCAAGAGAACAGAAGTCTCTGTCATATATTGCAAAAGTTGAATTAGGCGATGACAAGTTAGACTATGACGGGCCACTGAACGAGTTGTATGAAAATGATTTTCAGACATACATGTCATACAACATCAAAGACGTTCGGTTGGTGACAGCGATTGATAAGAAGCGTAACTATCTTGCACTTGCTATCACGATGACCTACATGGCGAAATGTGATTTCAAGGACGTCTTTGGTACAGTTGGTATCTGGGATGCATATCTCTACAACATTCTGCTGTCAAAAAAGATTCTTGCCCCACCGAAGAAATCAAACATCAAAGGTCAGTTCCCTGGTGGATTCGTTGAGGACCCAAGACGTGGCCTTAACTACTGGGTTATGGTACGAGATATCGCATCTTCATATCCAAACTCTATCATCACATATAACATGTCTCCAGAGACAATTGTTGATGAATCAATTCTACCAGATGAACTCAAGAACATCGCCATGCAGTTCGGTAATATTGAAAGCTGTCTTGACCCCGATGTTCTTATGGAAAGAGTACAACCCGTCTTGGACAGATATGATGTCTGTATGGCACCAAACGGAACATTCTATCGTCGTGACAAGATCGGATTCATTCCAGAAATCGTTGCTGAAATTTTCGCTGGTCGTAAAGGTGCAAAGAGATCAATTAAGGAACTTGATGTATTAGAGAAGACACCTGACATTAAGAACCAAATTGCTTCACTTGATGCAATTCAGGGAGCATTTAAGGTATTCATGAACAGTCTTTACGGTGCGATGTCAAACGAATGGTTTAGATATTTTGACCTTCGTATCGCCGCCGCCATTACATCAGCAGGTCAGACATCCGTTCGTGGTGCTGCAAGATACATTGAAAAGAAACTCCCGGATGTCAAAAACATTTACACAGACACCGACTCCGTTTTCCTTGACATGGTTCCGACTCTTAATAAACGTTTTGGGGATGAACTACCAGACAATGAAACGGTCGTACACTTCCTGTTGAAATATAGTGACATGGTTCTTGATCCTGTCCTCAAGGAGTTCTTCAACAAGTTGACGGATGGTCTTAACACAAAACAGAAGACTCTGACGATGGAGCATGAATCTATCTCAAACGTCTGCTTGTTCCGTGAAAAGAAAATGTATGCCATGCGGTTGCTTGAGAACGAAGGTACATTCTACTTCGACAAAACGAAACTGAAGATCAAAGGCATCGAAGTGGTGCGGACATCAACACCGCAATTTGTTCGTGATGCCCTTAAACGAACACTTGAGTTAATCTTCGAAACGGCCGATCAGAAAGCCGTTAAGGATTATCTTGATTCACAACATGTTATCTTCAAGACATTGCCATTTGAGAAGGTTGCATTCCCTCGTGGTGTCAACGAATTCAACAAGTACATTGGTCAAACGAAAGGTGTTCCGTTAGCACCAAGAGCCGCCATTGTCTTTAACAAATTCGTTAAGATGATGAATCTTGAAGATAAGTATCAACTGATACACGAAGGCGATAAAGTTAAATACTGCTATCTCAAAGAACCAAATCGAGTTGGCTCTAATGCCATTGCTTGTTTAGATAAGTTCCCCGTTGAGTTTGATCGAATGTGTCCGATTGATTATGACCTTCAGTGGGAGAAGGCTTATATGAATCCAATGGAGAAGATCTTTGAACTGATCGGTTGGTCAATGAATAATAAAGCAGTCAGTTTAGAAGATTTTTTCTCCTAGCAGTATTTTTTAATTGACATAGCCTCTTGATGATTGTATTTTGCATCTGCGAATTACAATTCATCAGGAGGCTTTTTAATGTCACTTGAAAAAACATTTGGTGTTTTGCGTTTTGAGATTAAGCGAGATGATAATGATCAAGATTTTGGTGGGATTTATACTTCTCGTTGCCACCATGACGAAGTTCGATCTTATATGTCCAACAGCCCCCATATTTTTGCCCACCCGGAACCATACCGTGATATGCTCAGTGATATGGAAGAAGATGACTTTTGTGGATTTATTTCACCACAGCAGCTTTTCGATTGGTTCTATCCGAAGGATGTCATGTTCTTTAGTAGAGTCGGTGGGGTTTTTCTTAGTCAATACGAAACCGATATTGCTCCGCGGGTTGGGCAGATGCAGACTCTTTTCAAAAAGAATGAATCGACCCTTAAACATCGATGCCAACTAGGATGTATGTTGGGTCAGCACCAAAAAGATATGGAAGAGGAATAAAGTTGTTGACAAGTGATGATAAATGTTATAAAATAAACACTTTGTCGATGATTGCCTTTAAGGAGAACAATGAAGAATAAAATTAGAGAATTCTTGAAGACGTTGAGTATTGAGGAAATCAATATGATACCGTCATTGATCACCGAAGGATTAAATGAACGCCTTCTCGCCGACCTTCAACCCGGAATGGATGTTATCACTCTCTGTTCTGGTTTCAGTTGTGGTGCGGGTCGCAGGTGTAAATTCATGGGTTTTGTAAAACAAGGGGAACCGACTGACCGTGATTCTGTTTGGGGCGATGATTACGCCACATTCGGTGACGGTCATCGTGTTCAGTGGTTAGTAACACCAGATAAATTGAGTTCCAAGATCAAAATTTATCTCACTAACAAAGAAAAGGAGTAACATCACGTATGCTGTCAAAACAAATCAGTAGTCCAAAAGTCGGTCTCATCGTACAAGGTCGCAACGGAATTCGGGAGGTCGTGCGGGTCTTTGACGGGATTAGCACAAACAGAGTTCCAACCCATTTCATCGATTACAAACAGAACGGCGTTGTCAAGTGCATCAGTCGCGAGTCATGGCAGGATTGGTGCCGCAAGAACAACGTCAACATCGTTTCCCAAAAGATTTCGGTCAATCCGACGACAATCAAGGAGTTCACCGACCCGGCTCAGATAAAAACGGCCCCGATTGGTATGGGTACCGGTGCTAAGAAGACGCACATTGCATTCTGTCTTGATGAGAGCGGTTCTGTTGCAACCATTAAGCGTGCACTTATTGCGGCCTACAACATCAATGTGGTCGGCATCCGCAATGCTGTCATGAATGAGGGACAGGAAGCGACAATGTCGGCATATGCTTTCGGCGATCGCTATCTCAAGCATCGTACCATTTATGAAGGAGTCCAGGTTCAAACGGTTCGCAGTCTCAATGACAATGATCTTAAACCCTCAGGGATGACCCCTCTGTTCGATTCCGTTCACCGCGCCATCCGCGCACTCGAGAAACTTGACGACGGTAATCCTGATACTGTTTTCATCATCACAGCCGTAACGGATGGTGATGAAAATGATTCGCGTAGTCCCGGTGTCGCCGAGACACAGCGTCTTATTCAAGAAAAGGTCGGCTCTGATCGTTGGACCTTCACCTGGCTGGTTCCCAATAAGTACGTTAACTCATTTTGCAGTAAATATAAAATCAACCGCGGCAATATTCTTCCCTGGGATGAAACCAGCGATATGGGAACCGAGCAGGCTTTCCAAACAAACACCGAGGCATATTCCTCATTCTTTTCCGCCCGTTCGGCCGGCGCTAAATCGACCAACACCTTCTATTCCAATGTCGCCAATGTCTCCAAGGAAGAGGTTAAACAGAAACTCGTTGATATTACTAGCGAGGTCTGCATCCTTCCGATCAACTCCACCGTCGAGATTGCGCCGTACATCGAAAGCGTTACTCGTAAAGCCTTCGTCAAAGGCAGTGCATTTTACATGCTCATGAAGGCCGAAAAGGAAGTTCAGGATTACAAAAAGATCGTCATTCGTGATCGTACCACCAAACATGTTTATACCGGTGGCGGTGCTCGCCAACTCCTCGGACTCCCTGCTTTCGGAACCGTCCGTCTTGTTCCCGGTGACCACGGTGACTTCGATATTTTCATCCAATCGACTTCGCTGAATCGCAAACTGCTGCCCGGTACCTTCGTCCTTCACTGGCCGACCGTGCGTTAACAAAGAACATTGGCGGTGCTGATATTATCAGCACCGCCAAATCATGAAAGGAACTAATTAATGAAAAAAACGTCCAAGGCTAATTTCGTAGTCCTTCTCGGTATTGCAGCAATTATGAGCGGTTGTGGGGCAAGTGCTGCGGAGAAGCAGCGGGCATTGGTGTTCGTGAAGACGACACCGCCATCACCAAGAACACCAGTCGCTATGTACCCCACCTCTTTCGTTAAGGAGACAAAATGAAACACTTTATTCTTTCGGTCATTCTCGTTCTCTCCCTTGTCTCTTCTGCATGGTGCTTGGGAGCAGAAACTGTTAGTTCGGCAGGATTCGGCGACTTAACCGTCGAGCAGCAGGCCGATGTATTAAAAAACATTGCATCGATGAAGGCTGCTTCTGTTACAGCAAAGACAGAACTATCAACAGCAAAGCAGGCCGAGGAATGGGTTGATCTCGGACAGAAAGTTGGTAGTGCTCTCGGTGGCGCAGCAAGAGAACTTGGTGTTGCGGCGAATGATTTTGTGAAGACACCGGTCGGCAAGATGGCGATGTTCATCATCATCTGGAAATTTGCGGGTCACAGCGTCGTCATGGTCTGTGCCGGATTTATAATTCTTATCTGTGGCATTTCTGTCATTACTTACTGTATGCGGCGATCTAACCCATCCATCGTTGAATATGAAGCAAGTGGCCGAAAAATTTTCGGGTTTGAATTACGGACAGTTAAAAAGAGAAATAAACCAGCAGTAGATAATATTCTCGGGTGGGTTCTTTTGTATGGGTGTGTTCTCGTTGCATCCGTGATCCTCTTTGCCAACGCATAATAACCGCTTCACTTTAGATCGGATGACATCATGACAACATTCATATTCATAATGATGATTGTGTGGACAATGGTTCATCTTTATGTGACACCATCAAATTATGGCCCGATTGAAGGTATTTTGAACAACCTATTATATCATGGCAGTTTGCTTATTGTTATAATCTGTTGGGTATTATTGATGTTCTTTTACAAATATCTTTAAGAGAGCGAGTGAGATCATGGAATTATCTTCAACAAAAGCAAAAGCAATTATTTGGATGGCAAAAATGAATTTCCAAAAGGCCGTCGATGACTACAGCAAAGTCAGGGAAGAGATTGCCGGTATTGAAATAAGACGAATGATATATGATGCCAACAACAGAGATGATGGATTTGGTCCGGTGAGCAATCGTCCTGATGTCAGCCAATACCTCAAGGACAAAGAAGTTCAAATGCTTGAGAAAAAGAAAGAGGCCGAAGCAATCTACGATTATGCCATCGAAGTCTTTCTCTTGAAACTGGATGACAAATGAAAAAGCTTGATACACTAATCCACTTCTTCGATGACCCTTGTGATGATCTTCTCATCAAGGTTAACCCCGTCATTGACTACACCGTCAGGGCGCTATGTGTTGAACCTTATGAAGCTCATCCCAAGGGTTGTCCGAATGTTGGGAAGTGCGATCGGTGTCCACCAGAAGCACCACTGTTCGATCGTTTCTTTGATACATCAAAGCCGATCTATGCAATCGTCAATGAGTTCGATCTTGGTTCACATGTTGAGCGACTGAGAGTGAAGCACCCCGATTGGAGTGAAAGACAACTACGATGTGTTCTCTATTGGCAGGGAACAGCAAGGAAACAACTCAGGGAGAAAATCGGATACGCCCTTGCTTCTGAGAAATGTCAAGGATATGTTGCAACATGGTGTCCCGAAGGAATGGGTGTTAATGTTTCTGAGACTCTCGTTGAGGTTGGTATTCATCTCGAATGGCCCCCAACAAAAATCGCCCGGCAGGTTGCCTTCGTCGGTGAAAGGGCAAAGTGATGGAATTCTTTACTGATGAACTGATTAAACTGAAAGAGCAAGAACGTGTTATCAAGAGACAACACCTAGACATCGAGGAAAAGATTCGGGCGATAGAGGATTTAAATTACCTCATAAAGACGTTTGGTATTGTCTGTGATTTCTTACCTCCATCTTTAGAGGACTGGACCCACTTTGAACACATGTTCGAACGTTATGACGGAACAACACTTATCATCAATTATGATCGCCGTTGGGTTGGTTTTCATGAGTTAAGCGAATATGACCATATGCAGGAATTTATTTTGCCGCGATGGTACGAATTTAAAAAGGATGAGGACACAACAAAATGAGTATGAGCGAGATCGAAGGAAAGGATGTCCACTGCGACATTTGTAAAAGACACGTTGGTCGCATCCGCGAAGGCAGTAAGTTGATGAAGGGAATGGTTTGCCTTTGCCCAACATGCAATGTCACAGAACAGTCAAGACGGATGCGCGATGATATGACTCGTAATGGCGTGAAGAAATCAGAACCAGATTTTAGTAGTATTTTCGGTGATGTGTTCAGTGGAAAAAATGATTAATATTTTTGTTGACATGGTCTTCATCTTGTGTTAAAATTGTTTCAAATCACAAGAGGAGATCAAGATGAAATGCCCGGAATGTGGTAAGAACCATCGTTCAGAAGATTTGAAGTATCACTGCTACATCAAGATCGAAAATCTGTGGGTACATTACATCATTCTCTGTTCAAACTTACCCGGCGGTGTTACCGAAGAAAATCTACTGTCGTATACGCAGCCGACCAACATTGAGTTTTACCGGGAAGTCAAGGCGCGCCGGGAAGCGATGGCGCTATATTACAAACCACAGGAAGGCTAAGTGATGGAACACGACATTGATTCAATCATCGCCCACATCATAGAGCTAACGAACCGGGTAGACAGAAATTTTGATGTATCTCCCGTTGAGATTCTGAATGCTTATACGATGGTGATCACCCATATCATCATGACGAACCCTGTCATTGAAGATGGGTTGACTGAGACTGTCCCGAAAGCATTGATGATCATCAACCACAATATTTGGTTGACACGGTGGAAGTACGAACAGTCTTTTGATTTTAAGAATCGGCGAATCGGTGATCATAACAAAGCGTATCACATTAGTCAGTTGAACTTTATGTTATCAAAATGCGAAAAGATTAAGATTATCGAGGGGTTAAAGAAATGAAAACTCGTTTAATAGAAGCATGCATTGATTGCGTTGGTAATGTCTATATCAGGAATCAGAATCGTGGGTGTTTATCACGCGTTTGTGTTGACGCTAAACGTATATTTTCTGATATTGTTGACATCATGCAGGTCGGGAAAACTTACACCATCGAGGTTAAGATTTCGAGTCTTCCTGTACTGTCTAAAACTGATGGTGTAACATTACATCGTGATGGCGCGTTTTGGGGACTCTCGAAAAACAACTATCGTACTAGTCTCACGGGTGCTCATGAAAGGATTCTTAACATCAGTCTAAAGTATGGTGGGTTTAATCCTTACCATATTTTCAAACGGAGAGTCACCGCAACAGTGATATCGGTAACCGAATGAGTACATCAGCCTGGCAAAGTTCTATGGATGATGCAAGAGAAGTTAAACAGATTCATGCCAATAAGAAGAACCGATGTTCAAATTGGCGATGTTGGTCAGCCGACGTCTTCGTTGTCAACATCCTTTTTCACCATTCACTCGTCACCTTTAAATGTTCGTGTTGTGGAAATATTTTCCAACTGAATCGTTTTAAAGCATTGAACAGAAAACCTTATGTCTGGGAAAAAAGTTAATGCAAAGATTGCTGACGAATTAGATAAGATTTTCTGATCTTATCCCAAAACATAAATAAACACATCAAGGCGGACCGAAAGGTTGGATGAATTCGGTCCGCCTACTTTTGTCTTAAGGAGAATGAATTATGTCAACCAAAGATAGTCTCGGAGATCGTATGAAAGGCTTCTATGAAGCCAGGTCAAAAACATATTTAGCTCGAAGAACACCGGTCATCCTGCGTCTTGATGGGAAAGCATTCCACACGTTCACTCGTGGTTGTGTGAAACCGTTTGATGAACGCCTACAAGGTGCAATGGAAGCGACTGCAAGATTTCTTTTAGAAAACATTCAAGGGGTCAAGTTGGCATACACCCAGTCTGACGAGATCACCCTGCTGTTGACTGACTATGATCGTCTTGAGACAGACGCCTGGTTTGATTACAATGTGCAGAAGATGTGTTCGATTGCCGCGAGTATGGCGGGCGTTAAGTTCACGTTAGAGTATGCAGATGATGACACTCATTTGTGTGATGTCGACCCAGCATACTTTGATTGCCGCGCATTCAACATTCCGAAAGAAGAAGTCAGCAACTGTTTTTATTGGCGGTGCCTTGACTGGGAACGGAATTCGGTTCAGATGTTGGCACAGGCTCACTATTCGGCTAAACAACTTCATGGCGTATCATGTGCAATGGCAAAGGACATGTTAATCTGTCAGAAGAATATCAATTGGAATGAATTGGCCGATAAGTGGAAGTATGGTTCATTCATTCAACGTGATGAATTCGGTGATGTATCAATATCATCGGTTAACCTCAAGAATGATCGTTCATGGATTGACGAACTCGTAAACAGAGGTGAATATGTTTAGTTGGTGGAAGAAAGAAAAGAAAGAGGTCGATGAAAAGCCGATCCAACAGAATCATATTGCCATCGTAATTGAGGAGCCGACGCTGTTGGAATTGGCAACCGTCGCCTCTCGTGCTTTTGAATTTCGACGTGGTGGCTTTACAATAAAACAAAGAGCAAAATCCCAACGCAATTCAGATGAAGCCTGTAAAAAATTCTTTGATGCATTTTATGCGGTCTATCCTTGGCCCGGCTACATATATCTGCGCCGCCTTCATTATGGTCAGAAGGCAACATATGTGGCCATTGTCACTAGTGTTTTACCCGAGTCACCAATAAAACATGATGGGCGATTGGCGCGTATTGAATGTATCAGCGATACTGAGATAAAATAAACTCTATCATTCCTGGTCTTTCCTCTGGATTCATCAAATTCTTTAAACATAAATACTATCACAACAAATTTAAAGTCCTAACAGAGGAGGAATTAGAGAATGTCTCTTTTTACACCAACGAATATCCAACCGCTTGATCCAACGAAAGAAAATGTCGTCTGCTTCATCAATAAGAATGCAGAGAATTTTAGGGATCATTGGGGATTTGCATTTCCGATCATCGATGCGCTGAAGGAAAAGTACAACCTGCTTTTTGTTGTGCTCAATGATCGGACATTCCCAACTCTTTATCCTAACTGCTTTGTGTTTAACAACAAAGAGTTAACCCGCATCAATGAAACCGAATTTAAGCGAGTAAAGGAATCAGACAATTCTCGTGATCATAATCAATCAATCCTAGAACGGGAGTTCGAACACTCGTTTGGGCAATTCAAAATTCACCGCATCATTCTGCTCCAAGATTATATGTTTGCACTTCCGTTGATTCCGTATGTCCCCGCCAAAAAGCACCGAGAACTCCATGATATGCAAAACGAGTACTTTGATTATGTTGGTGACGACAACGAACGAATGAATATCATTGATGAGACGAATGCATCAATCGTAGAAAACTTCAACGAACGTGTCAGCGTCATCGCATTCTCAATGTGGGATAAGAACCTCTTTTCCAACCTTGTGTTGTGGATGTACAAGAAAAATAAAGAACACTTCAAGATGCTCTATACATCAATCATCGATCCCGGCATCTTCTTCGCATTCTTTGAGATGAACGGAATTCCACTCACAAATTATTACTTCGTAGATGACAAACGTGGCACCCGTAATCTTTCGGCATTTCCTTTGGCTGAACTTCAACATCTTGTCTATGAAGAACCAATAAAGGATGATTTTGATTTCTTCGGAGCATCGCTACCAACTGAAATCGAAAAGGACAAAGATTTCATTTTCTTCGGTTCGATCTTTTATGAAAAGGGTCCACGTTTGACAATGTGGGACACCTTTCTTCGCGACCTTGATGCATCAAATGCCGAACTCTATATACCGCTCAAAGCAAACGGTGTGTACTACGGAAAACTTCAACAAGGTTGGCTGGACAAAGCAAAGACGATCGGTGGGCGTGTTTATGATGAAGTTGTCAATCATCCGTGTTATAAGGGTTACCTCCACCCAGATAATCTTTATGCACAGATTCAACGCTTTAAGTATTCGCTTATCCTACGATGCGTGTCGACATTTGATTCGTTGAACTTCCGCCCCGTACTTTATGCCAAGTACAACATCCTTCCTTTCTTTGATGTTGGGTATGATCCTGAATATCTTCAGATTCCAAAGGAGATTCAAGATAAGCTTATCGTAAAGAATTCCGTTGACATTATGGCGAAAATGGATTATTATAACAGTCACGATGCCGAACGGCTCGCCCTCCTCAAATCCCTCCGCGATCATTTCAATGTAGACTTTTGGCTCAATAGACAATGGAGTAATGATGACATCACAAAATACTATTCTTAACCTCTGGGACTTTGACGGTACGCTTTTTGATACCGAACCAGCCCTCTATAAGGTATACAGTCAGGCCCTCCGAGAAGTCACCGGACATATACTTACACCCGAAGTGTGGCAAAGTATTTTTGGAAAAAGTGCATATGCACTTGAAGAACATTACGGCATCTCGCATGAAACGATGGTGAAGGTCCGTGATCGTAAATACGAACTCTATCCACACACACTGTACGATGGCATTTTCATGATCAATCATGTCAGGCAATTCTGGGATCACCCATTGGCGCTGAATTATGTTTGTACACATACCAATCCTGATGTTGCCGAGACGATACTCGATAAGTTCGAGATTCGCCCTTGGTTCAAACGTGTCTATGGGCTCAAGGATGTCGGTCATAAGGCAAAACCAGACCCCGCTATGTATCTCTTGGCGATGGGTGTTGGTATCATCGAGTCGCATGGAATTATCAAACACATAAATATTTTTGAAGATTCGGACTTTGGTCTGGGGGCTGCGGCGAATACGAAAAATGCATTTGATGAAGAACTCTACAAAGCATTTCCACCCGAGACTAAACTGACAATTTATAAAGTCACCAATGAAGGTATTAATGAATATGAAGCTCCTTAAAGGCGGGTCAGCCTCATCCGTTTATTTAGATGAAATACATAATGAAATCCTTAAGACCGTTAGAGTTACCGACACTAACGGTTTTAATCATCTTCGTGACCAGCACTGCTGGATGGCCTATCACAAAGAAGCCCTCCCTAACTATTTTCCGCATATAGGCGACGACTTCTTCAAAGATGGTCTGTATTGCTATCGGATGGAATTTGTTGAGGGTAAAACTCTCGACAAGATGCTTGATAATAAATTCATCGCAAGAAATTTACTTGAAGATGTAATGCACACCGTGGTGAGTATATCAGACATTGATTTCATTCCAAAAGGAAACACGACATTCACGACATACATTGATCGACTCAAGGGTCACCTCCGCCGTCTGAAGAAAGAGACGATCTTTGTTGATATGTTGATGAAAAAAGAATTTATCCTCGTAGAGAACGGTGTTGAGAAAGTCATACCAAACATTGACTTTATTAAATTCATTTCTATGTTGACATCAATGACATCGTACATGGACAAGCAGTACTCAAACTGCCACGGCGACCTCACTCTTGAAAACATAATCATAAACGAGTATGAAGATTTTGGCTGCAACCGCATCAAGTTCATTGATGACAACTTTATCTTCAACGGGTGGAATTCATATCTGCTTGATTATTCAAAAATATTTCAAAGTCTTCATTTTAATTATGAAGAAACATTTTCTGATTCGTCGTCGTTAATCATTGACGATGGTAAATATTTGTTGACTTATAACACAGAAAATGTTAAAATTAAAGAATACTTATTTGGACATGGTTGTGGATTTTTTACCGACGCCGTTCGTGATGCGTCACTCGTACTTGAGGTAACGCATTACATTCGTATGCTTATCTATAAACTCGCCATCAGTCAAAAGGATTTCATCGTTGCATATATTCGCACCTGCCAAGCCTATCACGAATTAAAGAAAAGAGGATCATAAATGGAAGATATCAAATATCTAATGTTATCACCAACAAGCAGGTGCAACCTTGCTTGTGAGAAGTGTAACAGAAAAGGTTCGGGAACCGATTTCCCCTGGGATGATTACAAGGCCATTATTTTTTCATCCTTCCCCAACTTGAATTTTGCAAAACTTCAAGGAATGGGCGAACCATTCATGGCCAAGGACCTCGGTCGGATGGCAAAAGAACTTAAGGATCATTATCCAGGAATCAAGACTCTCACAATCACCAACGGAACTCTTAATTACAATGCTCCGGCATTTGATGATGTCTATAAGAATCTTGATATGCTTTATGTCTCGATTGATTCTGTGAACAATATCAGCGAAACGATCGGCGCTCATGCCGTTCTTGCAACGCTTTTTGAGAAGTCAAAGGAGTTTGGGTTCCAACTATATGTCAACACTATTCTTTTTCCGTGGAACCTCAAGTGCATTGCCGATGTGAAGAGGCTTGTTCAAGAGTATCCTGGTGTGAAGATGCGTGTCCAACATCAACAATGTTGGAATGATGTATCAAACATCGAATCAGTGGACATCGAAGTCTTCAATAAATTCGTTGCACCGTTGTTTGATGATGTTATGGAATACATCGGCCGTGATGATTTTTATTATACCGAATGTGATTGGAATACTAAGCGGATTCAGATTGACGAGCTCGGTAACATCCGTCTCTGTTGTCTGAAAACTGATAACTCTATCATCGGTCAAATCACCGATCTTGGACTATATAAAGCTGTTGCTGAACGGATCAAAGCAAGAATATCTGTTGATGCGTGGCCGATGGTGATTCGTCCACATTTTGGTCTTTGTGAGACATGCACATTCGTTCAGCTGAACCCAATTAACAAACAGATCTTGAAGATTTTGGAGGAAAGATGATTCCAAAGGCTGCTCTTATTCTTGCGGCGGGCGCGTCAACCCGCTTCGGAAAAAATAAACTTCTTACTAAGATCGGCGACAGAACTCTTCCACAGCAATGTGTTGAGTTTGCGATCAATAACGGTATGGATGACGTCTATGTCACGATCAGTAAAAGAGATTTCTTTTTCCTCAACGATCATAAGACATTGACACATCCAATAATCGAATCATTGTCTCCATATGATTGCCTTATTAACCTTCACTACCAATTCCAGAATGAAGAGGAGAAGGGGCCGGGAGCCGCTATCAAGGTTTGGCAAGGTATCATAAATAAACCTTTCGTTTGTCTGTTCGGTGATAACTATTATTCGGGTTCTCTTCCTTACATGGATTTCAATGAATATGATTGCTTTGTGAGTTATCGTGAACTTGAAAAGAATTCGCGGAACTTACAACTTGCATATCTTGACGGTAACATCGTCATCGAGAAGCCCCATGCATTCACCGAAGGAAAGTTCTTCTGCGGCTATACGGCATTCAGCGAAAAGGTGTTTGACCAACTCAATAACTGCCTCATATCTGGACGCGGCGAATATGAAATCACTGATCTGATTAACTTTATGGATCGGAGATGTTTCCTTTTCAATAGTCTCGTGTGGGGTGACATTACTTTTGCTGGAGATGAAGCAAAAATCGTTGATATGATTGGAGGAAAGAAATGAATTTTTGGCAATTTTTAAATCTGAGACCTGTACTATCATTCTTTATTATTTTTATCTTTTGTGCAACCATTATTGATGTCGTGCATTCACTTTCTACGAAAACAGTAGAATGCAAGCATGGATGGGTGGTGCCCAAGTGAAAGTTGGATATGGGAAAATAGGCAAGAGCATTCTTTTTAATGAATCGCTGTGGGCAGCGATCGGCGGAGACTGTGAGGCGCCGGCCGTCATCACCTCTGTTGCTCGCTATAACCCCGATGACACTTTCTATCTGATCGGTAAGTCTGACTTCTCTCGATTGTCAGATGCTAAACGAAAAGAGGTTGCACCGAATAACAACATCATTGATGTTTGGGGTGATTTCCGCCGTGGAGATAATGTCACTGACTTTGTCGTCAATTGGTTTGAGAAGAATAATGTCAAACTTGACACCGCATTCTTTTATGGTGGCCCAGCCGGTAATGCAAACATGCCTGATAAGATCAAGACGGTAAAGGGAGATCGGATTGCTAAGGTTCTTGAGTGCTTTGAGAACTATGTCGGTCCTATCGCTCACTATCTGAACGTATCTGGGATTGACTATTTTACTCTAACGCCGGACCCGCGATATCATCCTATTCGTGCACGAGACCTCTACAATATCTCGAAGTTTGCACTGTCTCAATTCAATTCAAAGGACATGCAAGTCAAGCATATCGTCAACTATGAGGATCAGTCATATCTGTTCTCTAAGGTGCCGACATTCTATACCGCGCTTGAAACGGTGTTCCTCATTGATAAAAAGAAACCCGACCTTCTTGAACTTGCCAAACATAAAAAGAAGAAGTTCATGGTGGTGTTGAATGAGGGCGGCAACGGTGGATTGAGCCGCGGTCCTGAGCTTAAGCGCTGGGTACTCAATCACCTTGAGGACGTTGACATTTACGGTAAGTGGTCTGACGAGTGGATGAAGGATACTCGATTCAAAGGATCGGTGAAATTCCAAACTCTTCAGGATATGTTGCCTGATGTTAAATACACCTTCATCATACCGATTCAGCGTGGTTGGGCAACGATGAAGTTCTGGGAAGTATTACAATATGGCATCATTCCGTTTATGCATCCTTGGTACGACGAGCAGATGAATCTTGATGTTCCAGAATTCATTCGTGTGGAAACTCCCGAAGAACTATTTGAAAAAATTGAGTTTTTGGAGAACAACCCGGCTGAATACACCGCCCTTCTCGAGAAACTTAACCAAGTTCTCAAGAATAAATATTACACCGGTGAACATATCAACAACCTCATCATGAAGTCGTGCTACAGGGTTGCCGGAAAAGATGCCAGTTTATATGAATTAACCTCCGAGAAAATGTTGCAGATTGATTCTGGTCTATCGGTGAAGATGAAAGCCGAAGGAACCGATCTGTCTGACTTCTTCTCCTAATGAAAGGATGCTCAATGTCAAAAATTTTTACAGATGCATATGGCCAGGAAATTTCGATTGGTGATCTCATTTTCCATTCACCAAGAACAAAATACGGCCGGGCACGTATTGGTGTTGTCATTAGTACTAATATGCACGGTGTACGATATGTTAAAGCCAACGTAATTCAAGAACCGGGCTTACCCGACAACTTTAGTATTTCTTCTTGTAAGAGATCACGTAACTGTATTGTGATGAAATTCGACAGTATTTCAAATCAGAACAGCAAAGAGATGACAACACTTGCTGGGTTAGTTGAACATGCTGTTGGGTTGATTAACAAAAGAGAAAAGTTCAATCACAAAGACCAACTCGGACAAGACATTAATGTCGGTGACTTCGTTGTTTATGGGGCGAGTGCTTTTGGTGGTGGAGCGGTGACCCGTTGTGGCATCGTTACAAAGCTTAACCAAACATCCATTACTTACTTGACGATGATGCTCAAGTGGACCGGAAGAGAGTATAAAAATAAACCCAAACTCACCTGTGCTTTTGCCCCCGGGCAAGCCGTCATCATCAAGAATAAAGAGTATGACACCCCAGAATTAAGGGCCCTCAAGGAGGCATTCAAAAATGTCAAGTAAAAAGAAGAATATCAAATGGGCGTCGATCATCCCTCTCGCCGGCGGTATGTCAATCGGTATGGAACAGGCAATCGGTCACAAACCAGAATTCATCATTAGCTTCCCGGGTTTCCAGGCTAATGATGCTCACCTTCGTAACTATTGGCCGGATGTCCCTTATCATATCATCGACGAGAACTTCGACAAGGGTGCGGTATTCAAACCGGGCAGTATTGACATCGTAAACTCCGTGTGTCCCTGTGCAGGACTTTCGATGTTGAACACAGGTGGCAACAAAAATTCTGGTAAAGCTCGTGGATCAGATGCCGTCCAAAATCAGCATATGTACAATTCATCTCGCTATGTTCTTGAGCATATCCAACCGAAAGTTCTGTTCGGTGAAAACGCCCCGGGACTTATCACCAAGATCGGTGAAGGCGTTCAGGCTGAACTCTACAAGATTGCTGAAGAATTCGGTTATTCATTCTCGATTGTCAAGACGAGCACCAAGTATCATGGCATTCCCCAGAATCGTATTCGTACATTCTTCTTTTTCTGGAAAGCGGACTCTGCACCGATCCTCAATTACTACGATCGCACGAAAGAGACCAAGAACATCGTTGATTATCTCAAGGACATCCCTGCAGATGCTTCTTATCAGGACACCAATGATGTCCTTCGTGAAAAGATGTTCAAGAACTACACCTTCCTATTCATGCGGGACAAGTACGGCGCCGACAATTGGCGAGAAGTCATGTGGAAAGAGAACAGCAAAACAGTCTGGGCTCATGTCTGTAAGAACAATCTCGTCGAAGAACTGAAGGAATTCTCCTACAAGATCAATGACCGTCGTGGTATCAAAGAGACCGAACATGCGATCAAAAAGTTTGCTGCTGGACTCGGTATCTGGGATGGTTCTGTTCATCTGTTCAAAGACGAGATCAATGCTGTCGTCGGTCGTAACATGGCTGACTCTATTCACCCGACAGAAGATCGTTATATGAATGCCCGTGAATATCTCCACCTCATGGGACACCCTCATGACTATGAACTCACTGACATCAAGTGGCAACACCACCTCACACAAAATGTCCCCACCTGCACATCAAGAGATTGGACATATGAGGTTATTAAATTTATCGAAGGTAAACTTCCTTTCTCTGGTGTCAGGGACCTTCGTCAGGATAACATCAAGCAGTGCATCAACACAAAAGGTGTCAATGTCGAGAACGAGTTCTCATCTGACTTTTTTGCTTAAATCAAAATCGGCGATGGTCTATGATTAGACCATCGCCGAGAAAGATGTAACATTATGTTTAAACGCGGAACAATGATAATAAAATGCAAATTTGGTCTAACATGTTCAATCAAGAGATCATCTGATGGGAAGTGGGCACATGATGGAGAAACTGTTAGATTTTTCAAGATCATTCCTTATAGCAAAGGGAAACCGCCCCACGATAATAAATGGATAGCAGGTCTGATCTGTTGGGAAATAGCAATTATGATTGCGGGTTATACTAAAGACTAAATGTTTATCAATGAAAGCGAGGTAATGCATGGATATCGAGCATGAATTTGTTGATGTTATGAAAGTACCACGTCTTAAGCGGCGCCATCACCGCGATCGCTTGAAACGTAAACGGCGCTATCATTGGGGACACGACAGAGATCTGTCTCTTGAACCAGAGATACTTGCAAGGGCGGTCAATACACCAACACCCTGTTCTTGTTGGATGTGTCGTAATAATCGTGAAAAGACTCGTAAGGAACGTGAATCGGAACTACTTCTTATTGAAGGACTTGAACTATTAAAGGATGGTGACAACGAATGACTCTAAGACAATTGATTAAAAGATCGACACAACGGAGAAATGATGTTAACAATTTCAGACTCTTCGGAAATAACATACGTGAGGCAAAAGAAATCATTTTAGATTTCATTAAACTAATCAAACGGAGGATGAAAAAGAATGAACAGAATAAAGGTTAATCTGATAGCGCATTCTGACCCAACGGCTGTCATCAATGCAATGGGCAAGCCGTATAAAAATGAAAAGGTCACAACGGAACTCATCAAGAGAATCTGTCTCGGTGAGAAGCTTGCAGAACGACATGGTTCTGTTCTTGAACATATTACTCTAACATGGGAGGTTCTCGGTTCATCTCGTCTTGAACTCCAAGAACACATGCGACACCGCATTGCATCTCCGACCGTCGAGAGCACTCGTTATGTTCTTGATAAGATGATGCTGCAGTATGAAAATCGCGGTTGGGCATTTGCTCCGGTCAAAGATTACTTCGTGTTTCCTGACCTATCAAACACCGATTGGTCAGACGAGAAGAAGGCTAAGTTCGATGAGATGTATGCCGAGAAGTGTCGGGCTAATCTCGACAGCATTTATGCTTTCTTCAAAACATTTTACACCACGAAGAAAGATAACGACACGATCAAGTATGTCCTTCCTGAAAACCTCCGGACGAACTTCACATTTACTTTGAATTTTAGATCATTTATCAACTTCATTCGGCTGCGCAACTCTTCAGCCGCACACTTTGAAATACGATACATAGCCAGATTGATGTTAGAAGAACTTAAACAGACATGGTTGTGGGAATTGATCGAAGATCAGTTTGACGAGGATCTTTGTCCCAAATAAACCACCCGACTGTGTTATGACCTTCCTGACTAATTCGAGTTGCTTTATCTGACAGAGAAATTTTACCTTTGTTTAAATTTGATTTTAGCATGGTCATAGATAGATTATTATTTTTCACAAAATCAGAAAAGCCATAGTGTACTATATGAAATTCTGAATTCGGGTCTATTAGATACCATGTTTTCTTTTTACCCGAATTCATTTTCATTTTATCACGACATTCCCCGGTTCTCTTTTTACCTTTGTTCGCGGCAGCAAGTTTCATTTTTGTTTCATCTGTATGATGTTTGCCGCTCATTGGGTTGTTGATTAACATCCTATTTCGCATATCATCAATTGCTCGCGGGTTCTCGTTTAGAAATTTCTTTCTACTGTCCGATTGTTTTATTTTTGTTTCTAAACTTCGGTGTTGGCCTCGACGTTTTTCAGCGGCAACTTTCCATGACTGTTTGTCACGTAATGCGGTGGTACACTTGATTCTCTTAATGATGTCGTCTCTATTTGGATGATTGCTGATTGTGTCTCCACCATCGCCACCTTCGGTTATATTGAGGAGAGGACCATTATCACAAATTCTTCCTATATGTAATATCATAAATTTTTCATACTCTAGTGCAAGCTTTGATGAATTTCTATTTAATATGACCACATATGAAAGTGGGTCATATTTTTCTTTTATAATTTTCTTTATTTTTGCACGTTTCTTTGAATTTGGAAAACTGTCTACATATAGCGTATGATGTTTCCATCTGTTTGCCGTACCTTTACCAACGTAAAATGGTTCGAATAAAAATGACACATCAAGGCCATCATAATCGAATTTTCCCGGGCGTCTTGGGTCCACATAAACATAATTGTAATTCATAAAAACTCCTTTATTTTATTTATTTTCAACTTTTGAATTATCTTAAATTCTTGTGTAAATAATTAGTTGACATTGTTGGACATCTTTGTTAAAATAATACCAACAAAGATGTCCAACCTTAACTAGGAGTGATCGTGATGGTACACGACTTCGGAACAAACAACGGATTTGATAAAGATCATTTGGTGCACATCGCTGTTACCATTATGATCGAAATCAGCAAAGCGGTCGAATCAAAAATCATCTCCAATGTCAGGTCTGACACAGGTATCATATGGACACTTGAAAACGGTGTCATCGTTGCATTTCCATTTCCTGACAACGGTGAACCAATTGATTTCTATGTCACCGATGAGATTAGTAATCTCGAGTGGCTTCTTTCATACACCGACCATGCAAAGAACAACATGGAAGAACTCGTCGACATAATCAAAAAATTTGCATAGGAGTACATTAAAGTTATGTCCGAACAAAAACAGAAGTGCGGGTGCTCACATTATATTCTGAAATGGTACGAGCAGTTAAGTGTTATCATTTTAGTTTTTATAATATTTGGGACGAGTTTTTACGGATTTCATGCTTTGTCGACCGATACTCCGTTGTCAACCACCGGTAGGTGTTTGTCCTTCTCCGCCATAAGTTACGTTGCACTTATGTATTATCTTCTCGTACATCTCAGGACTAAGGACGTTTGTCTTGGGCATGAGGAAGAGGAATATTGGTAAGTACAGAAGGAGGTGATTCATATGAGAGGTTCATCGCACCGACGACCGAAGAGTAAGGGCAGTTCAATTTAATTCGGCAAGATGATAAACAAAAGGGCGACTCGTAAGGGTTCGCCCTTTTTGCTTTTGAAAGAATATAAATAAAATAAACTCATTCAAAATAGGAGTAACCAACATATGCAAGAGGAACTCTTTCAATCATTCAAAAAATTCCGAGTTGGCCAAGTCAACGAAGATTATTATGACCGAGATGAAGAAGAATCAGAAGAGTCGACGGCAAAAACTCTAAAAGAAGTCATTGAAATTATTCTTGAAGATGCTGCCGACGATGACGAACTTAGCTTCGGGTTGATTCTTATTTCCGAATATGCCGATCGTTTGCCTTCAGATGTTGCTGAAGAGATTCTTGA
>Ga0209727_1000042_pt1 | contig 165726 bp, 158 predicted proteins | sample RifGroC1_FD_183995 | JGI IMG/M metagenome (GOLD analysis project Ga0209727, IMG submission 183995) | Groundwater microbial communities from Rifle, Colorado, USA - Groundwater C1 (SPAdes) (version 2) | ecosystem: Environmental > Aquatic > Deep subsurface > Groundwater | place: Rifle, Colorado... | reverse complement strand
ATCTCTCAAACTCACGGGATTATTTGCGAATCACCAACCGGGTATTATTATCCGTTACGGGACTTTTTTTCATCAATTATTTATTTTCCACCATTTCCACCGCAGGTTATGTTTCCTCCACGGCCGACCGGTTAATGCTGCAGGTATCCCCCTTTTTCTATCCGCTTTTTGCGGTCAAAACCCGGGAAATTTTTGCCTCTCCCCTGTGATATCATTTTAAGGAATGGAATACCTTTTCTGGCACTATTCTTCCGGTCTCAGGCTTTACCTTTCCCGCTGGGTTTTCCTGATGGGTTGGGTTGTGCATTATTTTTCCCTGCCCCTGTTGTTACCTACGTTATTTTCCCCGTACAAAAGACTTTTAGACGAGGAAGCTTATATAGGTTTCCGTCCCGACGTATTTTTCCGCCAGCTGACCTTTAACCTGATTTCCCGCTGTATCGGAGCCATCGTGCGGTTGTTCTTGTTTATCTGTGGGACTTTGCTGCTGATCCCGGTGTTTTTTGCCGGTATCGCAGGCTTGATCTGCTGGATTTGCCTGCCGGCCATCGGCCTGCCTTATTACTATCTTACGGACCGTTTTGGCCCCCGGTTTTTCAAAAATCTGGCCATCCGGCTGCGCGAGTCCGCTTCCCCGGTTCAGGAGTTGTGGACAACGGTTCCCGGAAAATTCCTATTGTTTCATTTAGGTCTGGATCCCGATCAGCTGGCCGGAAACAAACCGGATCTGACCGCGTTTTCCCCCGCCTCACTGATTGATATTATTTCTTCCTTCATCAATGCCGGCGTTTGGGACGAACAGCATCTCCGCTCTTTGGGAACGGATTTTGAAGATATAAAGACCGGGGCTTCCTGGTGGGATTTTCTGAATTTACCCGGTAACCCTGTTCCCTTACGGTACGGTCGGCCGGGAGTCGGATTGGAGCTGCTTTACGGGTATACTCCGCAGCTGAACCAAATTTCAGAAGATCTGTCCGTAAACCGGCAGTTTTCCCACCATCTGATCGGTCGCCAGGAACTAGTTTCCCGGATCGAACGCAGCCTGACTTCCGGTCAGAGCGTAATTTTGACCGGCCTGCCGGGAGTGGGTAAAAAAACCATTATTCTGGAATTTGCCCGTCGGGCTATGTCCGGAGAGTTGGGCCCCCGGATGGTATACAAAAGAGTATTGGAATTGGATTTCAATTTCCTGCTGTCGGAAAGCATTGACCTCAATCAGAAAAAAGCTAAATTCTCGCTTTTGCTTCAGGAGGCAGCGGCCGCCGGAAATGTAATTCTGGTAGTCAAAGATCTGCACCGCATCACCAATTCTGCCGTCGAGGGCATGGATTTCACGGACGTGCTGGATAAATATCTGGAAAAACGTAAATTGCTTATCATCGCCATATCTGCCCAGGTTGATTATGAACGGTTTTTAGCTGTCAATTCCCGTTTACGGAAATATTTTGAAACCATAGAAGCCACCGCTCCCGGCAAAGATACCGCCCTGCAAATTTTGTTTGAATCCTCAGCCGACTGGGAAAAACAAAAGCATGTCCTTATTTCCGTCCAGGCTATCAGAGCGATTCTTGATGGCAGTGATCGTTACGTCACCGATACTCCGTTCCCCGAAAAAGCCCTGGAATTATTGGATCATGTCATCGTCTATCTGGAGAGCAACAACAAATACTTCATGGACAAAGATACTGTTAATGCCGTCTTATCGGAAAAAACCGGAATCTCTTTGGCTCGTCTTACCCAAAAAGAAAAGGATTTGTTGGGTAATCTGGAAGAAGTTTTACATTCCCGCCTGGTGGGTCAGGACCCGGCAGTTTCCTTGATCGCCAAAACATTGCGGGCCAGGACTATAGGCACAAAGGATGACACCCGGCCTATCGGCTCATTTCTATTTTTGGGTCCCACTGGTGTGGGTAAAACCGAAACCGCCAAAACCCTGGCCAAAATATATTACGGTAGTCACAAGCAAATCATCCGTTTCGATATGGCGGAATTTTCCGGGACCGAGGGAGTCGCCCGTTTAATCGGCTCAGTAGCCCAAAATCAACCCGGCCTATTGACCACAGCCATAATCAATCGTCCGGCCAGCCTGCTTTTGCTGGATGAAATCGAAAAAGCTCCACCGGACGTATATAACCTGTTTCTGTCGCTTCTCGACGAAGGCAGTATTTCCGATGCGTTCGGCAAAAAAATCGATTGTCGGCATTTATTTGTCATAGCCACCTCCAATGCCGGTGCGGAATTCATCCGCCGGCAGGTCAAAAATCAGGTTTCAGGCGAACCTTTACAGAAACAGGTTCTGGAATACATCCAGACCCGGGGTATTTTTTCGCCGGAGTTTCTTAATCGTTTCGACGGAGTGGTGGTTTATGAACCCCTGACGGAAGATCAGCTGATCCTGATCGCCGGCCTGCTTTTGGATGAACTCAAAGCCAATCTTCTGCAAAAAAACATTGTATTGGAAGACTCTCCTCAGGCTTTAGCCAAACTCGCCCGTGAAGGTTACCAACCCGAGCTGGGAGCCAGACCCATGCGCCGGATAGTGGACATTACTCTGGGTGATCTGTTTGGTAAAGCGATTCTGTCCGGTACCCTCAAACCCGGAGACAAGACACTACTTACAGCCGGGCCGGGGACAGGAGAATATCTCTTGCAACCCTTGACCTAGCCCGGTAATATATTGGGACTATGTTTACACTTCCGAAACTGCCCTACTCGGTTTCAGCTCTCGAGCCCTATATCGACGCTCAAACTATGGAAATCCACCACTCCAAACATCATGCCGCCTATGTCAAAGGTCTTTCCGAAGCTCTTCCCGACAAGTCTGAATCTGACCTGACTGTTATCTTACAAAAACTGAATGCTTTACCCGAAACTATTCGCACCAAAGTCCGAAATATGGGTGGTGGACACGCCAACCATTCCTTATTCTGGCCCTTAATGACCCCAAAACCCGGCTCGCCTGCAGGAAAAATTTTGACTGCCATAAATTCCGTATTCGGAAGTTTCGATAACTTCAAAGGAAAATTTTCCACTCGGGCATTGGGTCAGTTTGGCAGCGGTTGGGCATGGCTGGTTGTTGCCGACGGCAAAATGGATATTATAAATACCCCGAACCAGGATTCACCTTTGTCCCTGGGGAAAGTGCCGGTACTGGCGCTTGACGTTTGGGAACACGCGTACTATCTCAAATACCAAAACCGCCGGGCGGATTACATCACCGCCTGGTGGAATGTCGTTAACTGGGCGGAAGTTTCCCGTCTTTTTGAACTTGTTTAGATTCTGCGATGTATAGTGCCAATGCAATTCGCGCTATTTGTTTCTGTGTCTCCGGGGAAATCTGATTACCGGTAATGTATTGGAACTCCGGCCTTTTAACAGTTGATTCTCCTCTGAATAACGCCATATAATCATTAGACGGTGAGTGACAATAAATCCCACGCCACGCTGACCTATCTCTACCGGGTCTTCGGTCAACGCATCCTCAAGTTGGTTCTCAAAAGAAACGGAGGAAATCTGGCAGCAGCCGAGCAGGTTCTCCAGGACACGTTTGTTTCTGCTTACACTTCATTTCACACTTTTCACCACAAGAGTACATATTTTACCTGGTTATGTAAAATCGCCCTCAATAAACTCGCCGATTATTATCGTCAGCAAGTTCATCAAAATTCCCGTATAGTAATCCCCACCATTGCTCAGTTTAACACCCTTATCGACCCCGCTCTGACTTCGGAGGAAAGACTGGTTCTGGAGGAGTTACGTAATGATGTCAACCGTAGTCTTAATTTGTTGCCGGAAGATTATCGCCGGTTGTTGCATCTCAAGTATTATCAGCAGTTATCTAATCGGGAAATTAGCCTCCGTCTGAACCTATCCCCGCGTAAAATCGAAGGCCGCCTCTACCGGGCCCGCCACCGTCTGGCATCCGTTATAGCCGCTGCCTCCCCCCACCTCAAACCCCGGTGATAAAATTGGCAAATGCTGATTGATCCCTTCGTTTTGCCTTTCCACAATGCTAGTCTTATCACCAAGCTCAAACGATATGCGTATACTAAGAGATTCTGACCTGGGGCTGGAACAGTGGTAATATACAAATTTATCAGTGAAAATATCAGTTGACAGAATTTGACTCTATCTCCTAGAACCTATAACCTAGTCACAAGAACCTAGACGTATGTTTGGTTTCCTGCTCAAGGTTGGAATTATCGCCGCGGTGGTTGTCGGTGTATTCACTCTCGTCTCCTGGCGCCGCACCGGTCAGGTTCGGCTGCCTTCAGCCCGCAACCTGACTTTATGGGTTGCTTCTTCTTTAAACCGGGAAGCATTGTCAAAAATAAAAAATGTAAATATGGGATCCGTCAGCCGTAATTTGAGTTCCGCTCTGGATTCACTGGTCACCCATCCGGACCGCAACTCTCCGGTGGTTCTGGGTGTAAAAATTACCAACGACAGCCTCAATACCGTCGTCGACGTCATTCAGAATCTGCCTCCGGATCAGGTTAACCAGATAAAAGCCCTGCTTTGCACCCCGGCTACTTCTTCCGGCAGGTAAATCACTGTCCGGCGGGTATAATCTCCTCATGGCCGATATTAAAACCCAAATTACTGATTTACGGTCCCGGCTGGACCAGATCCGGATAAAATTAAATCCTGAAGTTGTAGCCGGTCAGATCCGGGATCTGGAAACCAAAACCGCCGATCCGGATTTTTGGACCGACACGTCTGCCGCCAAAACTGCCATGAAACGTCTGTCTGATTTAAAAGACCAGCAGGACCAGCTTTCCCGCCTCGATGGAGAAATTTCAGACTTGTCCGGATTGGCGGATTTACAGGCGGATATTAACGATCTGGAAAAGGAAGTCAAAAAAGTTGACCGCAGGCTGAGTCTCGTGGAAATCAGGACCTTTCTTGGCGGTAAGTACGATATAAATAACGCCATAGTATCCATCCATGCCGGTCAGGGCGGTGTCGAAGCCATGGATTGGGTGGCAATGCTGCTACGGATGTATCTAAGGTTTTGCGAAAAGCGGGGCTGGGATACGGAGGTTGTGGAACAGATTCCCGGGGAAGAAACCGGATTCAAATCAGTAACGTTTACCGTTTCAGGTCCGTATGCATATGGATATTTGTCAGGTGAAAAAGGTACTCATCGTTTGGTGCGCCAGTCTCCGTTTAATGCCGACAATTTGCGTCAGACGTCATTTGCTCTGGTGGAAATTTTACCCGAATTGCCGGAAACCAATGCGGAAATAGAAATTTCCCCCGACGACATTGAGTTCGAAGCTTACCGGGCAACAGGTCATGGTGGCCAGAACGTCAACAAGGTATCCACAGCAGTCCGGCTTACCCACAAACCTACCGGTATGACCGTAGCCTGCCAGACCCAGCGTTATCAGGAACAAAACCGGAAAATTGCTCTGGCGTTGTTAAAATCCAAACTTTGGGCCCTCAAACTTCAGGAAAAAACTGACGCCCAAAAAGAATTGAAAGGAATTTACAAAGCCGCTTCCTGGGGTAATCAGATCCGATCCTATGTTTTGCATCCTTACAAAATGGTCAAAGATTTGCGTACGGGAACCGAAACTTCAGCGGCATTTGCGGTCCTGGACGGGGACCTGGACGAATTCATAGAATCGGAAGTCAGGTATCTCAACATATGATATACTGATCTCCATGGATCAGCCTGTCCCCGGCCTGGTTTCCCCTCTCGAACCGGCACCAAAAAAATCCGCTAAATTACCCCTGATTATCACCGGATTGATCATTGTTTTGGCCGGTATAGGTACGGGTTTTTTCCTGCAGCGCGGCCGTCGGCCGTCAGCCCCATCCGATACTTCCGCGGGGATGGTCAAATCTGCCACGGAGGTGGGTTCCACAGACACCAAGACTTTTCGTGATTCAGCCCAGGGAGTTTTGGAACTAGGCGGTTTCAACGGGGAGGGAACACACAAACTAATTCGTGAGGGCGGGCCTTCCAAAACAGCTTATCTGGTTTCTTCAATCGTTGATTTGGACGAATTTGTAGGTAAGAAATTAGAAGTCTGGGGAGAAACCATGAAAGCTCAAAAAGTCGGTTGGCTAATGGACGTAGGTCGCGTCAAAATTTTGGACTAGACATGGTAACTGCCCGTAATGTCACCAAGAAATTCGGAAATATCACAGCTTTGGGTGACGTCTCCTTCTCTGTTGATGCGGGTGAATTTGTTTTCTTAACCGGAGCCTCCGGATCTGGAAAAACTACCATATTTCGTCTGATTCTACGCGATCTGAAGCCGAATTCCGGGGAATTGGTTGTTGACGGCCACCATCTGTCCAGACTTTCCACCCGGGATCTGCCTCATTATCGCCGTCATTTGGGACCGATTTTTCAGGACTTCAAGCTTCTCCCGGACCGCAGTGTTTGGGAAAATGTCTCCCTGCCACTTGAGGTTAGGTTTGCCAAACCAGGTGATGTTTTTGCAGCGGTCAAGATTGCTTTGCAGATGGTTGGTCTGTCCGACCGCAGTTCACTTTTTCCCAGTCAACTATCCGGAGGTGAACTCCAACGGGTAGCCATTGCCAGGGCAATAGTCGGCAAACCCAAACTGCTTTTGGCGGATGAGCCCACCGGAAATCTGGATCCTAAAACTGCCCGGAGCATTGTCTCGCTTTTAAAAGATATCCATTCAGAGCTGAAAACAACGGTAATTATGGCCACCCACAACGCGGATATCGTCAACCGTTATGGGTTGCGGGTGATTACATTGGAAAACGGTAAATTAACCAAAGATACACCCAAAGGTAAATATGAATAAATATTTCAAAACAGCCTGGCAGCGCCTGCGCCGCACTCCGTACCAGACTCTCATCTCCCTATTAGTAGTTTCACTGACCCTTTTTTCTGCCACCGTCTTTTTTTTGGACGCTGCAGCAGCTCACAAGATCCTCCGCTTTTTTGAAACCCGGCCCCAGGTTAATGCTTTCTTCAAAGCTGATATCACCCCCACCTCCCAGCAGGTGGAGCTTATTCGCTCCCGCTTGGAATCTACCGGCCTGGTGGAAAATTTCAAATATATTTCCAAAGAAGACGCACTGCGCATCTACAAAGAACTTAATTCCACCGACCCCCTGCTATTGGAAGCAGTCACCTCCAACATGTTACCCGCTTCCCTGGAAGTTTCGGCCAAAGATCCCGCCCAGCTCAAAACTCTGGCCGACCAACTCAAAAAGGAGGAGGGGATCGAGGAAGTCCGGTTTGCGGAAGATGTGGTATTTACTCTTATCCGCTGGACCCGATCTGTCCGTACCGCACGCATCGCCCTGACTTCCTCCCAGATATTTATCACTTTTATAGTTATTCTTTCGGTGATCGGAGCCCGGGTTACCAGCCGCAAGGAAGAAATAACCATCCTTCAGCTAATGGGTGCCACCCGGAGCTTCGTGACCGCTCCTTTCATTCTCGAAGGCATGTTATACGGTTTCCTGGGAGCATCTATTGCCTGGGGGATCACTTATCTGGCTTTTCTTTACTCCACACCGTTTTTGTCCACTTTCATTTTTCAGATTCCGGAACTTTATCCTACCCCGGTATTTATGCTGGAAGTCCTGGGCGGTGAACTGATTTTGGGATCGCTGGTTGGTGGCCTGGGCGGGTTGCTTGCTACCCGGCGTTTCCTTAAATCATGAAGAATATTCGTATTTTTTGCATTAGTTTGCTTTGTATTCTGACGCTTGCTTTGCCGGTCGTCCGGGCCTCCGAACTCGAAGACAAGGAAAATCAGATCAAAGAATTAGAAAAGAAAATCACCGAACTCCAGACACAGGCTAAAACTCTGGCAGATCAGGTCACCTACTATGATGTTCAAATTGCCCTGAATACGCTAAAAATATCACAAACCGAGGACATGATTGCCTCATTATCCGGAAAAATAAATATTTTAGAGACACGCCTGTTGCAACGGTCGTTAATATTGGAAAAACAAATAGTGCATACCTATAAACAAGGGTCATTGGATCCACTTCAAATAATGTTATCGAGTACAAACTTTTCTCTTCTATTATCCAGACTAAAATATGCCCAGACCGTTCAGGCCAACAACCGCCGTATTTTGCATGATACCCAGGTTATTCAACTAAATTATGCCCGCCAAAAAACCTTAGTCGAAGATGCCCAAAAAAAGCTGGAAGTTCAGAAAAAAACTCTGGCAGGGTTGAGGGAGGAAAAAGATAATCTTCTTCTGCAGACCAAAAATAGCGAGGCTGTTTACGAGAAACAGCTGGAGTCCGCCCGGTTGGAGCTGGCGGCTATTCAGACCGCGTTGGCTACCGGTATCAGAGAAGGCCCGGTCAAAGCCGGTGACCCCATCGCTCTGGTAGGTAATACCGGTTATCCCAGCTGCAGCACCGGCAAACACCTGCATTTTGAAGTCCGGCTTAATGATACCTGGGTCAACGCCGAGTTATATTTAAAGAAGATATCCGATAAATGGGGCTTAAATATTGGTTCAGGCAACTGGAACTGGCCAATTTCCGGGGACATCGAAATCACTCAACGCTACGGAAAAACTCCGTATTCATACCGCTATATTTACAGCGGTGGTACCCATACCGGCATCGACATGGTCAGCAATCAGGACGTCATCAAAGCCGTTGCCGACGGAATTTTATATTCTTCCACCCAGAAATGCGGGTCTTCCGATCTCAAAATTAAGTACATCGACCACGGTTCCGGTCTCAAGACCTTCTTTCTCCACGTACAGTAATCAGCCTTCACACACCGGGAGTGTGAAGGCTAAAAAAACCATCGTCTGTATCTGCGGAACACCAATGTAATAATGCTGGTGTATAGTTGGAATTATGAAATGGGGTGAGAAGTTAATCATTGTATTCTCCTTTCTTTTTTTCCCTCTTTCTGTCTATGCCGTTACAGTAAATTTTTCAGGTTTGCCTGCATCTATTGATAAGGATCAGGAAACAGAAATCATAGTAAACATGTCCTGTTCGGGGTGTAAGGATTCGTATCTGCGGGGTGCATTTTATCCATCGGGATCAAATTACTTCGGTCTGACCCAAAACAATTCCGGCAGCTGGATCGGCACCTCTTCCGACCGGACTCAATATTTTCGGGTGGGGGAGAGCGATTTGACCGAGGGTTCATGGAGCGGAAAATTGAAAATCAAACCTGAGCCCACTGACTCAAAATACGCCGGTCCCGGTGGTTATTTTTTCAAAGTCGGCCGCTATACAGCCGGGGAAAACAGTTCTGCCGAGTGGAGCCCCGAACAGGCAATAATCATTACCGGTCCCTCTCTCACCCCTACCCCCACTACTGGCCCCACAAATACCCCCGTTCCGCCCACCTCCACTCCCACCACCGCTCCTTCATCCACCCCCAAACCGTCTTCCACTCCCAAACCCACCTCCACTCCCAAACCATCGGCCACATCCACACTTACCCCGGTCGTGAACCGCAGCACCGCCTCCCCCATCCGGTCGCTGGCGGAACCTACCTGGCCGGATTTCCAAAGCTTACTAGAGAATGCGGACCGGGAGGTGCTCAATACTCCCACACCCGTGGTGTTGGGGGATTCGGACATCGCTTTGCGTGCGGATGAGCCTGTTACCGGAGCAAATGATTCATCTTCAAACCTGGGTGGTTGGCTGCTCATCGGAGCGGGAATTGTGGCTCTTGTTACATCCGGTCTGTTGTTGGTATTCCGCAAAGCTTCCCCCCCTTCCGTGCTTTAGTTGTATACTCGAAAGATGATTTCCTACCACAAAATTTATGGCTGGATACCTGTTGTTTTATGGATGTGTCTTATTTTCTGGTTTTCCTCCCGCCCTGCAATGCATACTTCCCAAATCTACTGGCAGGATTTCATCGTCAAAAAAACAGCTCATTTTATAGAGTATTTTATTTTGGCAGTCCTGATATTCCGGGCGCTCAAACAAAGTACCGAATATTCCCGGGTGGTATTGATATTACTCACCCTGCTGGTAACTGTAGTTTACGCCTCCACCGATGAATACCACCAGAGCCTTGTTCCCGGGCGTGAGCCCCGGTATCGGGATGTCGCCATTGACAGTCTCGGAGTTGTTACGGCCTCGGTCCTTATCAGCCTCCGGAAATTAGACATTCTGATAGACCTGTAGTATAATTTTTGACATCAGACTGGCTTTAGCTGGTTTGTTTTTTTAACTGATACACATGTCATCTCACCGTCTGAATGTGGTTACCCCGATTCCTCCCTCCACTGTTTCGTCCCAGTTAGGTGCGGGTGTAGCCTGGAAAATGCGCCGGTTCATCACCCATACAGTTCTACCCGTGGATAGTTCTGCCCTGATTACCCTGGTCGGATGGCAGAAACTATTGCTCACCGTTACAACCTTGGCTTTTCTCTTATCGTTATGGTTCAATCCTATTTCCACGGGAATTTTCACAGTCACAGTTCTGAGTCTAATTTATTTCATCGATGGCCTTTTTAATTTAGCTTTGGTCAGCCGCAGTATGCACCGCTCACAGGAGATCACTTTTTCGCCCCAACGGCTGAAAAAGCTTGATGAGTCCGATCTGCCTGTTTATTCCATCCTGTGTCCCATGTACAAGGAATCAGCGGTATTTAGGCACTTTTTGACTTCTATCAACCGTTTGGATTGGCCCAAATCAAAACTTGACGTAATCTTGTTATTGGAAGCAGACGATTCTGAGACTTTTCGGGCAGTATCTGCTATCAATTTGCCAAAACACATCAGAGTAGTAATTGTACCCGATACTCTGCCAAAAACCAAACCCAAAGCCTGTAATTACGGGCTGGCAATCGCCCGGGGAAAATACGTGGTTATCTACGATGCCGAAGATCAACCGGACCCCCAACAGCTAAAAAAGGCATATCTGGCTTTTCAGCAAGTCAACCCGAAGGTGGTTTGCCTACAAGCCAAATTGAATTACTATAACCCCAACCACAACTTACTCACCCGGCTGTTTACCGCCGAATATTCACTGTGGTTTGACATAATTTTACCCGGCCTTCAGTCTCTGGGCACCACCATCCCCCTGGGTGGCACTTCCAATCATTTCCGTACCCACATACTTCGCCAGCTGGCTGGGTGGGACGCTTTTAATGTTACTGAAGATTGCGATTTGGGAATAAGGTTATTTTTAAAGGGCTATCGGACAGCCATGATCGACTCTACTACCCTGGAGGAAGCCAACAGCCATCTGGGAAACTGGATGCGCCAGCGTTCCAGGTGGATAAAAGGTTACATCCAGACCTATTTAGTCCACAACCGCCACCCTCTGAGATTTTGGAAAACCCGGGGTATTCATGCTCTTATTTTTCAGTTGGTAATCGGCGGCAAGATTCTCTTCATGCTGATAAATCCGCTGCTGTGGCTGGCTACCCTGTCATATTTCGTTTTCCGTGCCCAGGCCGGCCCCCTCATGGAAACTCTCTATTCCGGTCCGATTTACTATCTGGCTGTCCTCTGTACCATCTTTGGAAATTTTATTTTCCTCTACTATTACATGCTGGGCTGTGCCCGGCGGGGTTTGTGGGATCAGATCAAATACGTTTATTTAATTCCCGTGTATTGGTTTCTCATCAGTCTGGCCGGCCTGAAAGCAGTATACCAGCTCATAGTCAAGCCTCATTATTGGGAAAAGACCCATCATGGTTTGCATTTGGCGCCGCGGCAAAAAAGCCGGACTTTTCGTCTCGGCATCTCTTTACCGCACGTGCCGGTTCCGGGAGGTTGGCGGCCGCAGCCGTCACCGGGTCTGGTTCTGGTGACAGCCACAATCATCGCCAACTTTATCAATTTTGTATACAACGTATTCTTGGGCAGGGTATTGTCTGTTGCCGATTACGGCCTTATCGGTTTTGCAGCGGGTTTGATCTATATCAGTCAAATCCCTTTGGGTGCCGTGGCGCGGACTGTTTCACATCGCAGTGCATATCTGCTGGGTCGCCACCGTCTTCCCACCCTGCAGTTCTGGTTATTCACCCGTAGTCGGGCATTGACCATTTCCCTGTTGGTTACTGTGGCATGGATTATCACGATTCCTGGCATCTCGTATTTTTTCCGGCTGGAATCAGTCTTACCACTGCTGCTGATCACCCCGCTTTGGCCCATAGCCGCGTTACTGGCCGTCGATTCCGGTTTCTTATCCGGAAATCTCCGCTTTATTTCTTTGTCTGCGGTTATTCTGGCCGAGTCGGTAATCAAGCTTCTGCTGACTGTTTTTCTGGTCACGGCAGGCTGGGAAAGATACATTTATATCGCAATCCCCCTGGCCACGTTCGGCGCCCTGCTCATTGCTTTTATCATGGTCAAACGTTTCAGTGCTAAATCTGTCACATATGATTTGCCCCGGAATTTTCTTACTTTTCCCGGCAAGTTTTTCAGCTCATCGGCTTTGGTGTCTCTCTCCTCCCTGATTTTCTTAAGCTTGGATGTGATACTGGCCAAACACTATCTTTCTCCCGAACAGGCCGGTTACTATACCCTGTTGTCCCTGATCGGAAAAATTGTCTTTTTCGCCGGCACACTTTTCAGTCAGTTCGTCAACCCGCTGGTCAGCCATTCTGAAGGCGCACAACAAAACCCCAACCGGACTTTTTACAGGCTTCTCGGGGCTACAATTTTCAGTTCCTCTATTGCCCTGATTATTTTAGGGCCGTTGGGTAGATACACCGTTCCTTTTATCCTGGGGTCCAGGGCAATACCGATAATTCCCTATCTGACCGGTTACTGTCTGGCTATGTGCAGTTTTGCTATGGCCGGAGCCATCGTCAGCTACCACCAGGCCAGAAAGCATTACTATTTCTCCCTGCTATCCGTCTTCCTAGCCATTCTGTTGCTGGCGGGAATCACCCTTTATCACCGGAATATCAGGGATTTTTCTACCATTATCCTCATATCCTCCGGTTTGTATCTCGGGCTGGTCCTGATCTGTCACGGCATACAAGCCAAACTGGCCGATGTTACCCTGGCTCTGCGGGATTTAGCCGGACTTTTCCGCCTTCTGCCGGCGCCTGCCGCCGGAACCGGTGGCAATATCAGGATCCTTATTTTCAACTGGCGCGATATCCGCCATGTCTGGGCCGGAGGCGCCGAGGTATATTTGCACGAACTGGCCAGACGCTGGGTGACTGCCGGACATGAAGTAACGCTCTTTTGCGGCAACGACCGGCAGCATCCCGGTACCGAAGTCATCGACGGAATCCGGATCATCCGCCGGGGAGGCTTCTATACCGTGTATATCTGGGCGGTTTTATATTATCTCTTCCGGTTCCGGGGTCACTATGACATTATCATCGACAGCGAAAACGGTATTCCGTTTTTTACCCCCCTCTATTCCCGGATTCCCAAATTTTTACTCATCCACCATGTCCATCAGGATTATTTCATCCGCCATGTCCGTTTCCCGCTGGCTCAGATTGCCAAATTCCTGGAAGCCGGGATTGCCCCTCTGGTCTATCATAACCAGCCGGTCATCACCGTTTCCGAATCATCTCGTAAAGATATTGCCGCCCTCGGTTTGGCTCGGACAGAGAATATTTCCGTCATTAACCCCGGAATAGATCTCCGGCAGTTCCTTTACCAGTCTCCAAAAACCAGTTACCCCTCTTTCCTGTATTTAGGTCGGGTCCGTCCTTACAAGCAGATTGATATTGCTGTCAGGGCTTTCGCCCGGATATTAACGGATCACCCCGACGCCAGGCTGAATATCGCAGGTGATGGAGAAAGCATCAAATCCCTACGGGCTTTAACCGACCGTCTGGGCATAGAAACGCGGGTCAGTTTTCTCGGCCGTGTCAGTGACAAAGAGAGGATCCATTTATTATCTTCATCTTGGGCAATGCTCCAGCCCTCTTCTTTTGAAGGCTGGGGTATAACCGTCATCGAGGCCAATATTTGTTCCACTCCGGTCATTGCTTCAAATGTAGTCGGTTTGCGTGATTCCGTCCGGGATGGCCAGACCGGGCTGCTGGTGCCCAACGCCGACGTCTCGGCCTTGACTGCGGCCATGGGTTTTCTTATCCGTCACTCAGACGTTCGCCGTCAGTTGTCCGCCCAGGCTGGTATTTGGGCCCGGCATTTCGATTGGGATATCCAGGCGGCATCGTTGCTATGTCTCATCCGCTCCCGTTTCGGGGAAAAATTATCCGACCGCCACCCGGGACAGGCTTTTGTCCCCGCTTCCTGATCTATGGCCCGTATTCCTTCCCTCACTGTGGGAATCATTGCTTTCAACGAGGCCGGGAACATCGGACATATTTTGGAATCAGTCCTCGGCCAAAACCGGACAGGCTTCACGTTGGAACGAATACTGGTGATTTCCGACGGCAGTTCTGATACCACACAGGATTTAGTCAGGCAATTCAGTCACCGTTTTCCCTTGGTACAGTTGGTATCAGCCCGGACCCGTAAGGGAAAACCCTTCCGTTTAAATCAGCTATTCCGGCTTAATCACAGCGATATTTTAGTAGCTTTGGACGCGGACATAAATCTGGTAGGGCGCAAATTCTTGACCACACTGGTTTCGGCAATTGTTGCCGATCCCCGGGCGGGTATGATGGCCGCACATCAGATTCCGCTCCGGCCGCCGGGCATTGCGGGCGGGTTGATTCATTCCAGTTTCGCCATGTGGGACGATATTCGCTTAAGCGTTCCAGGTTTTAACCATGTTCAAAATTTCTATGGTGCCGCCACCGCCTTCAGAAAATCTTTCTCAGATACTCTACGCATACCAGTAGAGTCCTCCGAACTGCGCTTATACATCTATCTCACAGCCGTAAAAGCGGGAGCGTTCCGCTATTGCCGGTCCGCAGTCATAACCTACTGGCCTCCTTCAACCTGGAGCGATTATTTTAAGTTGGCCAACCGCTCTTTTTCCAAACCCCAGCCTGAACTGGACAGACTGTTCGGTTACCCTACCGTTTCCGATTATGTAATTCCCAGGAAATACCTCCTATCAGGAATTCTCAAGTCCTTGCGGCACCGGCCTCTATCTTTTCCGCTCGCTCTGTTTATGATTTTTTTCCTAAGCCGTTTCACCAGGGTGAACAAGAACCGCACCCGCCTGCCATGGGAAATGGCCGGTTCCACCAAGAGAAGTTTCAAACCTGTTCTTGTAATTTCCTCATACGACGATCTTCGCAATCCCTGGTATGGTGGTGGGGGAGCGGTCGCTGTTCACGAGATTGCCAAAAGATTGGCAGGTCACTTTGATATCACGGTCATCACGGGAAAATACCCCTTTTCCTCAGACCTGATACTGGATGGGGTTTCTTATCGCCGGATAGGAATTTCCGTTTTGGGAGGGAAATTCGGTCAGCTGGCATTTTTGTGTCTGATTCCTTTCAGAGTTATGTTTGGCCGATATGATATCTGGATGGAAAGTTTTACCCCTCCCTTTTCCACGGCTTTTCTTCCGCTTTTCACCCGTAAACCGGTCATTGGACTGGCTCATATGCTGGCCGGAGCGGATATGCAGCGTAAATATCTTCTTCCGTTTGTCAGTGTTGAAAACCTGGGACTCAGGCTGTACCGTCGGATTATTTCCCCCTCCCCTTTCTACAGCAAACAGATTAAAAAAATTAGTCCTCAAACAGATGTGGTGTGGATTCCCAACGGAGTCACTTCTCCCGTCTATCCCGCGGATTCGGCTTACCGCCCCAGGAATATTTCGTTTATCGGCCGGATTGAAGTCAACCAGAAAGGATTGGATCTTTTATTGCAGTCTTTCAAACACATCACCGGTAACTTGCCTCATGACCTGTATATCGCCGGAAGCGGCAGCCGGGGTGAAATAAACCGCCTCAAATCACTGATCAACCATCTTCATCTGGACTCCCGGGCAAAACTGACAGGATTAGTACGCGGGAGAGAGCGGTCACGCTTTTTTGCCCGGACTTTGGTTATGGCTTTGCCGTCCCGGTTTGAAACCTTTCCACTTGTAGCTCTGGAAACACTGGCTTCAGGTATTCCTTTCGTCTGCTTCGATATCGATGGTTTGAAGTGGCTTCCTGACAACTGCGGTATAAAGGTCCGTGCTTTCGATCACCGGGCATTTGGTGAAGCTTTGATAAAATTGGTTAACGATCCGCATTTAAGACAAAAGTTGTCCCACCGGGCAAAGTTATTAGCGGAGAAATTTTCGTGGAAAAAAACCGCTGTCAGTTACTCTGATTATTTAAACAAAGCTTTGTTATGAAAAAATTGATAGATCGCATTATTGAGCATCGTTTACCAGTTTACTTCATTTCTCCACATCTGGATGATGCAGTTTTCTCCGCGGGTGGACTGATTTCGCGGCTTTCCCGCAAAACCCAGGTGAAAATTATTAACGTTTTTACCCGTGCGGATAACCTCCGTCCGACTTTGTCAGCCGCCGTCTACCTCCGCCAGTGCGGCAGCCCGGATGCCCGGCGGTTGTTTATCATCCGCAAACGGGAAGATGCCGGGATTCTAAAAACATTGGGAATAAAACCAATTGATCTGGATTATACGGACGCTCTCTGGCGCCGAAAAAAACGATTCCCGGGCAGTTTCATTCCCGAGCTTGGAGCCGTCTATCCCACCTATCGCTGGCATGTAGTTACCGGAAAATCGTCACCCGCTGATTCCGGTCTAATAGATAAATTATCACACCGGCTGTCACGGGCGGTACCTTCAGAGGCAGTGGTTTTCGCTCCCCTGTCAATCGGCCGTCATGTAGACCATGTCATTATTCGGAATATATGTTCTCAGTTGCCTAACAGGGTAATTTACTGGTGTGATTTCCCCTACAATCAGAAATTTCGCCCTGACATGAAATTTATCGGTCAGCACCACCTTCACAAAAGTGTATTACCCGTGAGTCCGACGGTCAGACACCGGCTTATTTCCGGTTACCGTTCTCAAACTCCGGCGGTTTTTCCTGCAGGTATCCCTCCTTTATCCCGGGAAATTTATTACTATGCAGTCTGAAATTTACTATTCTTTAACCGCCGGGTTGCTTACATCCTGGCAGGACCTGTGGGATCGGTCGGACTCCGGTCATCTTTTCAACTCTCCCGCTTGGTTTCTTGCCTGCCGTTCAGTTTTCAATTACTCCATGTTAGCCATTTTGGCTGTATATCGGAATTCGGCGCTGGTTGCCGTCCTGCCGTTGGTCCAAACCCGCAAATGGGGTATTAAGTGCTTTATTCCTCCCGGTAACCAATATCTGGATCGGTCGTCCCTTCTGTTGCTGGAGCGGGACCCTCTGATAACCGGGGAGTTGTTAATCAAATTAAAAGAATTACGAAATGTCTATCTTAGTGAAACTCCCGAGATTCATAAATCTCTCTTTTCGTCGGATCCCTGTATGAAAATCTTTTTTTCTTCGGTCGGTTGGATTCTTCCCCTGCAGCCGGACCCATACCGTTTCTTAAATTCCAAGCACAAAAAACAAATCCGTAAAGTCATCTCTGCAGACCCTGACGGTTTCCGCCTGGAAACTTCCGCCGGGAGCTTCGCTGACATACTTCCGGTTATTTTGGATATCGAGAGACGCAGTACCAAGAAATCTGAACACAAGGAAGTCTTTTCCCAACCGGCCATCGCCCGCCTTTTTAACCTGATCGATCAATACCGCCCCGGGACTATCCTGGTTAATTTATTGTATTACCGGAACCGGCCGGTAAGCTATCAGGTTGGTTTCGCGAGTCACGGCACATACCATTGTTATCAAATAGCTTTTTTAGCCGAATATGCCCATTTGATCCCCGGTCGTATCCTGTTATACCAATCGCTTCAGACATCAATGAACTGTAATTTTCACACTCTGGATTTTTCCCGGGGTACAAACCGGTACAAAAAGGATTTTACTCCCCACTCCTATACACAATTTACAGTTATTTACTCTTCTCACTTATGGATCCGTGCCTGGTGGTCGTTGACCATTACGGTTTTTAATTATTTGCAGAGCCGCCCCGGATTATTTAACATTACTAGGGTACTAAAGCTTAAGTTCGTATGAAAACCTTTGCCCTTCTCCTGCCGGGATTGCTCCTGATGCTGACCTTACACGGCCGGCCGGGCAATCCGGCTCCTGAGGAAATATTGGAGAATTTGCGCGGTCCGTCCCAGCCTTTCGAATTGTCCCCGGAACGCGGTAGATATGCCCTGACTATGTCCGTGGTCGAAAACAATTCTTTTTTCTTCACCACCCCTATTGCCCGGTTTGTGGTTCCCGATCTGGGTTACATCGGGGGAAAATACGTTTCCCTTTTTGCCCCCGGAGTTTCACTTTTAGCGGTACCCCTGTATTCACTTGGCAAAAGCCTGGGGTTAGCCCAAATCATGACTTTTTCCTTGTCAGCTATTTTTGCCTGGGCTAACCTGGTATTAATATTTCTGATTCTGCGGCGGCTCCTGGGAAATCCGTATCCCGGTCTGGTTGCCGGATTGGTATTCACTTTTGCGTCTCCGGCTTGGGCCTATTCGGCCACTTTTTACCAGCATCATCTGACCACTTTTTTGCTGTTGTCCTGTTTTTATATGCTTCAACTCACCCGGTCACCCTCACGGACTTTTTTAATCGGTATTCTGGTCGGATTTAGTATCTTTGTTGAATATCCGAATGTGATTTTCTTTATTCCGCTGTTGCTGCTTCTGGCTTATCGCTACCTGGACATCCGATCATTTAGGGACAAAATTTCCGTTTCATTAAACTTTTCACTAACGGTTATTGTTGCCGGTCTCGTACTGGGATTGATTCCCTTGTTATGGTACAACCGCCTGGCTTACAACAATCCTTTTCAGTTAGCCGGGACTTTGACCAATGTTCGTCGGTTTGATATCACCACCGGTCAGCCAGTTCTGGATGAATGGTCGGATTCTGGATCCGATTACAGCCGGGCTGTCGGATTCTTTAAATACCAGCAATTGCCGGCCAGTCTTTCAGTGCTGTTAACCAGCCGCGACCGGGGGCTGATTTACTTCACCCCGGTACTATTATTGGGTTTGCTGGGTTTGGCTCCTCTGATAAAAAAGGACCGGTCCCTCGGATGGACTGCAGCCGGAGTTATTTTTGCCGTCACAGCCCTTTATGGAATGTGGGGTGACCCCTGGGGCGGATGGGCCTTTGGTCCGCGCTACCTGATTCCGGCAATGGCTTTTCTGGCTGTGCCTTTAGGCACAGCTATCGAAAAATATGGCCGGAAGTTATGGTTTAATTTATTGTTTTTTAGTCTGTTTCTCTATAGTCTGGCCATCAATTTGGCCGGGGTTCTGACTACCAACCAGATACCACCCAGTGTTGAAACCGAATCCGCTTCCCTTATTCCCCGGCTGACTTTTCTGCACAATTTTTCACTTCTTCAATCCGGGATATCCGGCTCATTTATTTTTCGGACTTATCTGTCTTCCTACCTCAGTTTGCAGATTTTTGCGATCATTTTATACATATTAATTTTTTCCGGTGTTTGCTTGGTATATCTGCACCACCGCTCATCTGATTATGATCAGTCTTAACTCCCGCCGGATTACGTTAACCTGGCCGCTGTCTGGTTCAACTCGCCTCGAGCCGGTCCGAAACCCGGCCGGATTTCTGACCGCGTGTCTGGTCCTTTTGATCCTGATAAGTATTGGTGCCTGGATATTTTATTTCCGTCAGAATCTCACTTTGTCTTATAACGATGCCCGTTCTCATCTGAACATCGCCCGCAGAATGGTAGACAGTTTGCAGCCCGGGTTTGCCCAGATCGGATCGGTTTGGTTGCCTCTTTTCCACATCCTGGAATTGCCGTTGGTGTCAAATGATTATCTCTGGCACAGCGGTATCGCCGGCAGTTTGATTTCCATGGTCTCCTACGTCCTCGGAGGTATTTATCTGGTTCGGATTTCCGGCAAGCTCCGTTTTTCAACACCTGCAGTTATCATCAGCCTGGCCGTGTATTGTCTCAATCCCAACCTGATCTTCCTGCAAACCACCCCCATGACGGAATCCTTGCTGTTATTTTTAACCATCGCCTCAGTGTTCTACCTGTTGTCATGGACCGAAGACCTGAATACATCTTCACTTGTCAAAGCGGCATTTTTTACTTTTTTGACGACTATTACCAGATACGACGGCTGGTTTCTGTTAGCATATATGGGGCTGGCCGTGGCTTATATCGGTAAACAAAAAAAAGGGTGGATTTTCGCCCAGGGCAATTTTTTTCTCTTTTGCACACTGGCTGGTTTCGGTATCGTCTTATGGCTTTTCTGGAACCGGATAATTTTCGGAGACTTTTTCTACTTCGTCACCGGGCCTTTCTCCGCCAAAGCCCAGCAGGATGCCATTATGTACCAGCTCGGTCTGGCTACCAAATTCGATTTCATTTACTCCCTATTTGTCTACCTGTTCACGATCCGTTACAACCTGGGTACCTGGATACTCATTCTCAGCCTGGCAGGCAGTGGAATGTTCTTCAGTTCCGGGCGGTATTCACGCATGGTTAAAGTGGCGGTAGCCGCTCTGTTAACCCCTTTCGTTTTCAACGTCACCAGTCTCTTTTTTGGACACTCCGTTATTTATCTTCCGGATCTGCCTCCCTATACCTGGTTCAACGATCGCTACGGGGTAATGATGCTGCCTGCAGCCGCACTGGCTATCGGTTTTCTGGCCGGCAGGAAAAAAGTATTTGCCGCATTGGCTCTGGCGGTCATAGTCATTCAGTTTGCGCTTATGTATACAGGTAACAACATTATCACTATCGAAGATGGCGTCCGGGGAGCCAGCGGAGAATATCTGGATGATGCCGCCGCCTGGATTCAAAACCACGCCCCGGAAGGTTTGATTCTGGTTGCTGCCTCCAGCAACGATGCCCTCCTTTTCAGGTCAGGGCTTCCTTTGCGGCGTTTTATTACCGAAGGTGTCAGGCGCTATTGGGATGTAGCTTTGGCCGAACCTTCGGCTTACGCAGCTTATGTCATCTCTCACCGGGGTGATATAGTGGACAACCACTTACGCCAGAATCCCGATTTCCTTAATAATTACAGATTGGTTTATCAGGATTCGTTCTCGCACATTTACCGTTTGGATCCCGGGACAGCCACTCCCCTGACTCCCAAAGACCTACCCTGACCTATGATCAATTCAAAAATAAAGAGTTTCCGTCGTGACTTTTTTGCTCTGGCGGTGCTGATAGCTTGTCTTATTGGCGGTTTGTCTCAGGCCGTACTGATTTACTTACATCAGAGGGTTATTTATCCCCAGGGAGATTACAGCCAACCAACCCTACCGGCTTCCGATTCTGCCTGGTCCATCCGCAGTATAGACACTCAGGTTATCAGTAAACATTGGCCGGACGTCAGTGCCCGGGCTATAGCCGAACAGGTCAAACTTGTCGCGGACTTGGGAGTAAATTATATTGCTGTCGGCACACCGTATGACCGGGTGGATGAATTGTATATGTGGGCGGATGCCATCCATGCCCGTGGTCTGCATGTCTGGTTCAGAAGCCACTGGGCGGATTGGGAAGGGGACGAAGGACAGCCGGCAACGCTCAATCCCGAAGAATACCTCGCCCGGACAGAGCGCTTTATCAAGGCTAACCCCGGATTATTTTTACCCGGAGATGCTTTTACTTTGGCCGTAGAGGCAGAAAACGTCGGAGTGGGTTTGGGAAAAAGATTTCTCAATTGGGATCAATACCGGCATTTTCTTCTGTCTCAGATCACGGTTTCCAACCGCGCATTTGCATCAATCGGTCTCAAACAACAGATTCATACCAACTGGATATCAATCAACGGTTGGGTGGTGGAGAATCAGCTGACTCAGGAAGTGGTAGACAAGATGGGCATAATTACCGTGGATCATTTCGTCAGTCAGAGTAATACCATTGGACTGATGGATGATCCATTTATGGTTACGGTCCAGACTCTGGCTGATTTGGACAAGTTCTACCGCCGCTGGCGGGTACCGGTATTCCTGGGAGAATGGGGTTATCAGATATTCCAGCCTGTATCGGACCAGCTGCAGGCGGAAGTTATTACCCTGATGTACTCCGGCCTGCGGGAAAAGCAGTATCTGGTAGGGGTCAACTATTGGGTTCACATGGGTAACACCGCCAGTCTGATCGGGGACGAATTTGGTTCCAATCTGACCTACCGTCCGGCGGCGGATGTTGTCAAAACATTTTTTACCGGAAAACCCATAGTCCAATGAGAATTAAGACAAAAACTTGCAATTCAAACTAGCCCGTAGTATACTACTGGCTACATTCTTCCTGGCTGCCCTCAGGGTACCTTCTGCCCTGTCTCATGAAATATATATCGCTCATCACTTTAGCTTTAAGCTTGCTAGTGTCACTTCTCTTATCTGCCTCTCCGGTTGTAGCTTCACAATCAGTCCCGGATTTCCCTTCCTGTACCAACCCTTCCGGCAGCAGCCTCAAAGTAGCCTACGACTCGGGTATTCATGGTATTGTGGGTGACCCAGGGGTTTATTCGGGCAGCGACAGTGTATACACCTTGAGTGACACCAGACTCATTCAGTGTTTTTGTCCCGCAGGTTCCGGTTCAGGTATTCAGACAGACTGGTGGAAGTATTCTGAATCTGTCCCGGCGGGTTGGACATTCGTCCCCTCCGGTGCTGTCTGGGGCCTGGATGCCGCTCCCTATGTCGCTCGTAATTCAGGCTACAACTGCCATGAAGGCGGTACCGAACCTACTCCCACTTTCAGCCCTCCCGGAACCGGCGGTGCCCCGGTATGTGATTCAGCCAAACCTCAGCCTCCGACTTTGTTGTCGGTGGAGCGCCAGGGGACCAAAGCTATTCTTGCCTGGAGTCTGATAGACAATGCCACCCACTACACCATTCTTTACGGTCTTAAACCCGGAGACTATATATATGGTGTCCCGAATACCGGCCAAGTCACTTCCTACACCGTTGATGCTCTGGATCCGGGTCAGACTTATTACTTTGCCGTGAAGGCGGTCAATAATTGTATGCCTTCTGATTCATCCTCTGACAAACCCGTCGGCGGAGCCGTCCTTGGTACCGCCTCTTTCGCTCCCACAGGTAATCAGGTCATGATCTCCATTCTTCTGGGATTGGGATCTTTCCTCTTGGTACTGTCCCTAGCTGCCAAAAAGTACAACCGTGACCGCTAAACTCCCCCTGCTTCTTTTTATCCTCTCGCTATTGGCTTTCGCTGCCGCCGGATTGTTGATACTGGAAAGATTCGCCCCACTGTCGATTCCTGCATCCGGCTTTACCCGTAACCCGCCTTCAAAGCTGGGTGTTACCAGTCTTCCTTCCCGGATTTTACTGCCGGAAGTGGGCATCGACTTGCCGGTATATGCCGCCGATGTCTTCAGCTCCCGTTTTCCCGCCACTCCCGACGGGGTCACTTTTCTTTTATCCACAGCGCTTCCCGGTCAATCAGGCGTGTCCATCATGTACGGCCACAACTGGCCGCGTCTCTTAAAACCCTTACATCAGGCCAAAACAGGTCAGATTATTAGTATAACTTTTGCCAACGGCCGCACCCGCGATTTCAAAATAATCAACATTTCCAAAGTCAGCCCCAAAGAAATTTCAGCCCTTTCACCAGTCACCGCCGCTGATTCTGCATTGGTTCTGTATACCTGCACTGGTTTTCTGGATCGCCAGCGCCTCATTCTCACGGCTACTCCCGTCTGAACAATTGACTCTGGTGTCATAATTGGAGAGGATATGCAAGCACTGGCAATATTAGCTGCCTCCCTGATATTTGTCTTCGGAATCGTTTTCCGTCCGCCTCGCATCCCCCCCCGGGTAACTCCGGAATTATCACCGACTCCTTTTCCTGTACCCTCCCGCACCCCGGTTCCGGTCGCCCGCACCACCCCGGTCTTGCCGATAGCCCCTCCCCCCGAAACCATCTGGTTCTATCCGGGCTCTGTTTTGGTATCACCGGATACTTACGAGACACCTGACGATCCGGACAAAGTTACCCTCTGGTATAAAGAAAAGATTAATGCCATAGGGCTTAATGTCAGGTCTTATGTCCAGACAAAAACCAACGACTCGGTTTTGAACAAATTAGTTGGTGCCGGTGCTGACAACATCAAAATCTCCGTCGAAATATCCAAAGCTGCAGGTACTGTTACTACCCGCATCAGGGTTACTATTGACAACCAATAAGCTTCTTGTTAGCATTCAGACCCAAACTGCCAAAAGGCAGTTTTTGTTTTTTTAGACAGATCATGACTTTATCTTTTAGAGACTATCCGGTTCGCATCAGACAGGCTTTAACCTACAGGCTAAATTTACGACGCTGGCGATTGAAAAAGACTCTTCCTTTACTTATCCTTATTATTACTGCCGGTATTACCATTTGGTGGATTTTGGGAGTATTACGCAGGGTAACTGCCAAAAAAACAATATCCAGGACAAACATTTCTGCAGACGGCAGGGTAGTCATAGCGGGTCCTACAGCTTCTCAGCAACTGAATCAGGAATTTCTGTTTCCACTGAATGATTCAAAAGGAAAAACAGTAACCGAGGTGAAATTTCTGCTTGAATTGGCAGAACTTCGCAATGAAATTATTGTCAAAGGTCAAAGAGCGACATCGGTCGAAGGCCGGTCATTTCTTATACTAACGATAAAAATAACCAGCACTTTTGCCCGGGCTTTGGAAATCAACGCCAAAGATTATTTCCGATTAACCGTCAATGACAATACTGCCGAATTATTAGCTCCGGAAATACATAACGATCCGGTTATCATCCAGCCCACTTCCACCAAATACACGCGACTGGGGTTTCCGATAAATGATTCGGATAAAAATTTAAAACTTATGATCGGAGAAATTGAAGGTGAAAAATCCACAGTGGATTTGAATTTACAATGAGCGCCAAACCCCTGAATAAGTACTCTACTCAGATTTTGTCACAATCTTTAATTGATGAAATTATCCATTCTTTAAAAACAATTCAGGGATTTGGCAGCCTGGAAATATTCGTCCAGGACAACATGGTTACTCAAATTACAGTCCGCAATATAAAAAAAACTCTTGGTAAGTCGCAGGTAACGGCAAAGCCACACTAACAGAAATGTCTGTTGATACTTGACAAACGGTCCGGTATATACTAAACAATTATAAGATAATTCAAAATATAAAAGCGTTAAAAACTTCATAATCTGAATCAACTGCCCCGGATTTAGAAGTTACGACTCTCGACTTTAAAAAATTAAAGCTGACCGCAAACGGAGGCTTCTTAGTCTTCCCGCCAACTGGCGGAAGGAAAAAGAGGCCTCCGTTTATTTGGAGGAGTCGAAGTGCTTCCCCGGAGTTTATCAAAGGGGAAAATCATAAACCGAAAGGAGGTGAGAAAATACAAATGACAAAATTTTCAAAAAGATTGTTGGCTGCAGCTTCTGCGGGTACCATGTTTCTAAGCTTGGTAACTCCCGCACTGGCTGAAACCACAATCGAAATAACGGGAAACGGGTATAACTCCACAAACGATGCAACTGTCAAGTTTACTGGTGACACTACGGTTTACCAGGAAAATACAGCTATCGTCATCAACAAAGTTGAAAGCGACGCCGATACCGGGAATAACGATGCAAATCAGAATACCGGGGGTAGCGTGGGTGTTTTAACAGGTGATGCCTCCACCAAAGTGGCGGTTTCAAACCTTTTAAACTCCAACATTGCCAGCGTTGATTGTTGTGACTTGGGGGATACCCATATACTCATTTCTGAAAACGGTGCTGAAACAGACAATGACGCCACGATCAAAGATTATGGTGACATTTATGTTGATCAGTACAACAAAGCTTTTGTCAAGAATGATGTAGATGCTGATGCCGATACCGGCGACAACGACGCCAACCAGAATACTGGGGGTGAAGTGCTGGTAGCCACCGGCAATGCCAAAGCCAAAGTTGAAATCTCCACTATCGCCAACGCAAACGAAGTCCAGGTTGGAAGTGGTGGCCAATCAGGTTCAGAGCTTTCGGCTGAAATCGTTGGTAACGGATACAAATCCATCAACGATATCTATCTCAAACTGGATCAGGACATAACTCTGAACCAGGAGAATTCAGCAAAAGTATTCAACGAAGTTGATGCCGATGCCGATACCGGCGACAACGACGCCAACCAGAATACCGGAGGTGATGTTTTACTTCACACCGGAAACGCCAAGACTTGGATTGAAGTGGATAATATGGTCAACTTCAATTCAGCCGACGTTGATTGTGGTTGTGTAGTCGATCTTCTCGCCAAGATCGGTGTGAACGGAGCCGAAACCGATAATGATATTTACGCCAAATTGGGCAATGATTTGTGGGTTAACCAAGGTTACGATGGGGCAGGCAATTTTGCTCTCCTCAAAAACTACCTTGATGGCGACTCTGATACCGGCAAAAACGATGTTGATCAGAATACCGGGGATCCGGAAGGAGATCCGGCAATACTCACAGGTGATGCCTGGGATCACGTAGCTGTAGAAAATTCCGGTAACGTCAACGTTTACGGTGAAGGTGCCGGCATTGACTGGCCTGAATTACCGAACTGGTCCGATTTTGATTTCGATTTCAACATCACGTTGAATCTGGGTCAATTAATGGGTTGGCTCGGTTTAGTCTAATTTTGATGTTTGTGGGGTGAGTCTGTTAGCACTTCAACAGACCACCTCGCAAACTCAAAAAAATTATTTAGAAATTAGTAATTAGAAATTATAAATTTTTAAAAAATGTTAATAAAAAAGCAATTGAGATTTGTTCAGCAACTGCTGTCTGTCGTCGCTCTCTGCGGCATTTTGCTGGTTCAGGTCCTTCCGATCCGGGCTCAGGAAGCCCCTCCTCCCCCGCCCCCCCCGCCGCCTCCGCCGGCGGATACCCCCCCTCCCGCACCCACGGCTGTTCCCCAGCCGACTATCACCCAGGCTTCCCCGACTATTGCCCCCGCTCCCGCTGATCCCTCTCCTACTTCTGCAGTTTCCGACCCCGCACCTACCACCGCACCGGTTGTAATCGCATCCGATTCAAACCCGACACCTACGCCGGTTGATGGCGTGGTACAAAATGGACAGACTGGAGATACCATCATCGCTACCGGCGATGCCGACAATTCGGGCATCGTCATTTCCGAAGCCAACACCAACCTGGCTGTAACTCCCACCGGTACCGGGGGAGGCATAAGTATATCCAACACCGGCAATGGCGCCGGCTCGGACAACACCGGCTCGATGCAGATTTCCGACACCAATTCCACCACCCAGAATAATTCCGTTTCAGTATCCAACGACTTAAACCAGACCAGTAATACCGGCGACAATTCCGCCTCGATGAATGTGGGTAATTCGCTTATTCAAACCGGTAATGCCAATGTTTCGGGCACGGCCATCACCTCGGTGAACACCAATCTCGCCGGAGTCAGCGTATCTGAATTTAACATTGTTGACGATCATCAGGGAGACTATGTGCTGGACTTCGCAGCCAATTGTATATCCGGCTGCGGGGGGAATGATGTCACACTGGCCAATACAGGGAATGGAGCGGATTCAACCAATACTACCGATCTGACAGCCAGTACCACTAACACGACATTCCAGAATAATGATGCCACTGTAGGTAACAACCTGATCTTGTCTGCGGATTCCGGAGGAAATCAGACAAACTTCAACACCGGAGGTGATAACCTGATCACTACCGGTGATGCCAATGTTTCCGCCAGCGCTTTAACTTTTGCCAACAACAATATTACCGGTAATGTGGTTTACGGTGTGATTAATATTTACGGTGATCTGATAGGGGACATCGTCTTCCCGGAGGAACAATTCGGCCCCTGCTGCGGTCAGAATGTTACCGTCGCCAACACGGATAATGGGGCTGGTTCGGTCAATACCGCCAACGTCAATACAACCGTCACCGACTCTACCTATCAGTCCAACCTGGCTAATATCGATAACAATCTGGTCCTGGATGCCGATACCGGTTCCAACCAGACCACCGGTAACACCGGCGGGGACAACCTGATTTCCACGGGAGACACTTCCGTCACCGCCTCCGTTCTGAACGTGGCCAATTCCAACGTGTCCGGGAGTACTTGGTGGCTGGTGCTGGTTAATGAAGCCGGAAACTGGATCGGAAAGATTTTCGGATCACCCGACGGCACCAATTATGCCGGTTCTCCCGGTACCCAATTCGCCGTCGGCCCCAACGGTGAAATTACAGCCGTTAACAGCGGCAACGGCGCCGGCTCGGTCAACACCACCAATGTGGATACCGCTACTACCAACACCACAACCCAGACCAATACTGCCGATCTGAATAACAATTTACAGCTTTCCGCCAATACCGGCGGAAATTCCGCCAGCTACAACACCGGTGGTTCCAACGGAATTCTTACCGGAGACGCCCAGATAATTGCCAATCTGGTTAATTTCGTCAACAACAACATTACAGGAGGCGGCCGGCTGGTGGTATCGGTAGTCAACGTCTTCGGCAGTTGGCTGGGAGACTTTGTTACATCCGGACAAAAGAAAACCCCGAACCCGGATCTACCGGTCACTGCTCAATCCGAAAATATTTCTAATCCCGTGTCTGAACCGGCCGTCGGTGGGGCCGATTTACAGGAGTCATCTGCTCCCACTACCGCACCGGCTATTTCTGTCCTGACATCACAAACTCCTTCCAACCCCGGCCAAACAGCCACAATCAAATCCGGTATTCGCCGCCTCCTGGGCAGGAAACCCGGAGTTTTCGCGATCGACAGTGAATCCAAACCCGACGCCTTGATCGCCAGTTTCACTGCCGGAGATCTGCGGGATGTGATCATTACCCCCGCACCCTCCGGATTGAGTCGAAAAATAATTCATATCAATTTAGCTTGGTTGTTGCTAATCATTCCGGCCGCTGGTATACTCGGCCTACTCAAACTTCGCCGCTTGCCCCTCTGAACTTCTTGCCCGAGCCGGTCGAGGACCTGCCGGACATATGCCAAGGATAATTATTTTTGTAGTTTTTCTTCTCACTCTTTCCGGAATATCCCGCCTGGTTTTTGCCCAGGAGCTGACTATCACCGGCAATGGTGGCGGATCGGAAAACAGTATTGTCGTTCAGTCGGGATCATCAATAAATGTCCGGCAGGGAAACAGTATCGATGTGGTGAACGATATCAAATCATCAGCCAATACCGGGGGTAATTCCGCTTCGGGAAATTCCGGCAACGCCGTGATCCAAACCGGGGATGCAACTACAGAGGTGGATATCAAAAACTTTTTCAACACCAATTTCGTCAAAACCGATTGCTGTGCCACTCCCGCACCGGAGATCACTCCCGATCCCGGATCGGCCGTCAACCCTACTTCCACACCTGTTCCGGACCCGGGAAGCCTGCCCCAAAACAACACCGGTTCATCATCACCTTCTTCATCCGGAGGCTCGTCATCCGGAGATGGGGGAGGGGGGACGGGGGGTACTCAGGTTTTGGGCCTGTCAGCTACCGCTGGACCCGCAGGATTTTCCGAATACGCTTTTTATCTGGCTGGAGCGCTATGCTTAATTTGCGCCAAATATTACAGCGTTTTCCCCGAAAAGCTGTCAAAATCAGTCTGATCGTCACCGGCGTTCTTCTGGCTTTCTTCCCCCAACTATACCGCCGGGTAGATTCGGCACCGGTTATCTCAGTTACTACACCCGGGATATCACCTGCTCCTTCCCCGGCTCCTTCTCTCCCGGCGGTTGCCGGCCCCATCCGCATTGATCCCGGCTTATTATCCCCGGTCGATCCGCCCCAACCGCCCGTCCGGATTCTAATCCCCGGCATCAACATCGACCTGCCGGTGGTGGAAGCCAAAGTCATTAACGGTTATTGGGAGTTGTCAGAAACATCTGCTTCTCACGGTGTAGGCTCTGCCAATCCCGGCCAATCCGGAAATACCGTCATTTTCGCCCACGCTCGGGAAGGGTTATTTGTGTCCCTGAGAAATATTAAAACCGGCGACCGGATATATTTACTGACATCGGGTCGATGGTACCGGTATTCAGTGGATACCACAAAGTTGGTGTCTCCCGACCAGACGGAAGTAATATCCCCGGCCACCGACGAAATTTTGACTCTCTTCACCTGTTCCGGATTTTTGGATTCCAAACGATTGATTGTCAGGGCTAAACCCGTGCGCTTGTGATCAAAAAAAGCCCTACCATGGGCAGGGCTTTTATTTTCCGTAACCCGAGTATTGCTACGGATTGATGGTATTGGACGATCCGGTCACTTTGACTTTCAAAGTGGAACTGGCTTTACCGGTCTTGATTTTTGTATTACCGCCGGTATTGGCATTGGCTTTATTGTCTCCGGTATCGGAAGCAACTTTGGCCAGCGTCAGTACTCCAGTCAGGTTTCCCTGGCCGACAAAAGTTGACGATGAGTCCTTGATTACGACTTTGTTGTCGGATTTGTAGCCGTTATCTTTGATTTTGACCACGTTGGAATCCGGGCAACCGCAGGGCTCAGGCAGAGAGGCTTCGTTCGATCCGCCTTCCACACTTACTTTCAAAAGAGAGGACGCGTCACCGGTTTTGACCGTAGTGTCACCGCCGGTATTTTTGCTGGCAGTGTTATCACCGCTGTCGCTTTTAACCTCGGCCACGGTCACTACGATGGTCGCATTTCCCTGTAATACGCCGGTGCTGGATTCGTCAACGATTTTTACAGTATTATCCGATTTGGCTCCGTTGTCGGCGATGGTCACCTCATCAGCCATTACCGGTAATACCGCAAAAGCAGCGAAGACTCCGGAAATTAAAGCAGTCTTGATTAACTTCATTTTTTATCACCTCCTTTCTGTGGAAAAATCCCAAAAAACACCTCTAGGCAAAAATTGAGGAAATGTTTCTCGCCTCCGTTGGCGGTCGGCCTATAAAGAATAATTTCGAAACCGGTACTTTGTCAATCCGGTCAAAATACAAAAAACTACATCACAATTGACATTGATGTAGATAGTCCCAATAATGGAGCTAATGTCCGTAATTACGCATCTTTTTCTGCCGCATCACACTAACAATCAGCGCGCAAAAATTCTCCACCCTTCATCACTTTTGGTAGTTCTGTCACTGGTTCTGGTTTTTCAGATGGCCGTGGGAAAAATATCCTACCGTTACCCCCGGATTTTGGGTTATGCCTCCGTTATTCAACCCGTACAGATACTTACACTCACCAATCAGCAGCGCCAGTCCCAGGGCTTGCCGGCTCTGGAGCTGGACCCGCAGTTATCCGCCGCCGCCGCCCGTAAAGCTGCGGATATGTTTGCCCGGGATTATTGGTCGCACGTCTCACCTGCCGGAACCCAGCCCTGGACTTTTATAACCGCCGCCGGTTACTCCTACCGCTATGCCGGAGAAAACCTGGCCCGGGATTTTTCGGATCCGGACTCGGTGGTCCAAGCCTGGATGAACTCACCGTCTCACCGGGAAAATATGCTTTCCAACCGCTATCGGGATATGGGGGTGGCTGTGGCCGACGGAAATTTAGGAGGGAGGGAAACCACTCTGGTCGTTCAGATGTTCGGTACGCGTTTGGGGCAGGCTCCAGCGACTGCGGCAGTGGGTTCGGCTTTTACAGTTAAAGCTCAGGAAGTTCTGCCCACATCCGCACCGGTCACTTCACCTTTTACATTGACCAAAATTTTTTCCGTCAGTCTGCTGGTACTGTTTGCAGCAGTTCTGCTGTTGGATGTGGTCATAGTTAACCGTCGGCGGCTAGTCCGCTGGACCAGTAAAAGTTTCGCCCACTTTATTTTCCTGGCTGTGGTTGCCCTGGCTGCCATTACTCTCATTCGTGGCCAAATTATATGAATAGAATTATTTTTGAAAAAGATTTCTCCCGTCACCCCCTGCATTACTTCACCTTATTGTGTGTACAGGTTATTGGCTTGTGGGGTTTGTTCTGGTATGCCCACCAGCCCCGCATGCAGTTAGCCATTATCATCAGTATGGGGGTTTCGTATGTAGTCTGGGGTATAATTCATCACTATGACCACCGGGATTTGCATATTAAAATTATTGCCGAATATATTTTAATCGCCCTCCTGGCTGTCCTGATCTTCGGCACGCTGTTGATAAATTCTTGACTCGCCGACTTTTCATCGCCATCACCCCTCCCCAGGTTATTCTGGACTCTCTGGGTGAATTTCAGTTACAGCTGCAGTCACTGAATTTGCCCGTCGACTGGGAACCCCGGGAAAAGTTGCATATCACCTTAAATTTCCTGGGCCGGGTCGCCGATGATGATTTCACTCCCGTTATCCGGAACCTGGCCGCCTTTGCCCGCAGCCGTACCGGCTTATCCCTTACCCCGATGTTTTTGGAAACCCTCTATCAGCGCCACGACAATTCGCTTATTTACATTGGTTTTTCCGGTGACCTGAAACAGCTCAGGCAGATGCAGAAATCTCTTTCTCTGTCTCTATCTCAACTCTCGTTTCCCCAACCCCGCCGCTTCCTGCCCCATTTGACCATCGGCCGGTTAAAGCGGACTGATCCCACTACCACTAAAAAATATATGGATCTGATAAGAACCCGGGAATTTATTCCCCTGCCTGCATTTACTGTTGATAGCCTGGCTCTTTACCAAAGTTTTCTCTCCCGCGCCGGTAGCCACTACCAAAGGCTGCGCACCTTCACCCTGGGGGATTCTCCCTCCACTCTCTGATTTGTTTATGGTTTCCGGATAATAATACCTCCGGTACTTTCCAGCCTTTAAATTTCTCCGGCCGGGTATACTGCGGGTACTCTGTCACTATGCTACTTTGCTGCTTTGTCACTCCTGAAAAAGACTCTTCAGAAAGCGACTCGGGATTCCCCAGCACTCCGGGTATCAGCCTTACTACGCTATCTACAATTATCATTGCCGGGATTTCTCCGCCGGAAAGTACGAAATCACCGACGGAAATCACCTCTTGCGCGATGTGCTCATGTACCCGGTGATCCACCCCCTCATAGTGCCCGCAAATAATAATCAAATGCTCGCATCCGGAAAGCTCCTCTGCCTTTTTCTGGTTAAACTTATCTCCCCCCGCATCCAACAATATTACTTTTTGAGTTTTGGGATTTGAATTTGATTTGAATTTTAGTTTTTGAATTTTGATATTTTTTATTGCCTTGTCAATTACATCAACTCGCAGTATCATCCCCGCTCCTCCCCCGTACGGCCGGTCATCAACGGATTTATATTTATCCGTCGCCCAGTCTCTCAGATTATGCAGTTTTATATCCGCCAATCCCTTTTCCTGAGCCCTTTTAATAATGGAGTAACTGAACACCCCCTCAAACTGCTCGGGAAACAAAGTCAGAATATCGATTCTCATGCCGTGATTTTACCACCCTCTTTATCTCCCCCTCCTAGATTAGGAGGGGGAAGGGGGTGGTAAATTATAGTAATGGATTCATACACCAGATTTATCTATAACAATCCCAGATTTAAGACGAGACGACAGTCTCTCAGAAACTTCTCAACTGAGGTCGAGAAAATGCTCTGGAAAAAGTTACAAAAAAGTCAATTGGGGGTTAAGTTTAGAAGACAATACGGGCTTGGGCCATATATATTAGATTTTTATTGCCCGGAGAAAAAATTGGCAATAGAGTTAGATGGGAGTATACATAAGCGGAAAAAAGATCTTGATGAATATAGAACCAGGACTTTGCATATTTACAAAATGAAGGTAATTAGATTTTGGAATTCGGAAGTGGAAAATGATATCAATAAAGTGATTAAGAAAATTATTACCACCCTCTTTAATTCCCACTCCTAGATTAGGAGGGGGAAGGGGGTGGTACTTCTTAACTTAAAAGATTATGATTATAAATATGAAAATAATTATTATCATCCCCACCTACAACGAGAGGGAAAATACCGACCGGATGATCGAGACCCTGGCTGAAATTCTACCCGGTATTCCCGACCATATTGTCGAAGTCCTTTATGTCGACGGTAACAGCCCGGATGGTACTGCCGAACTTATCCGTTCTCTGCAAAAAACTTATTCCTGGCTGCATCTGTTGGTCGAAAACAAAAAGGAGGGTTTGGGCATGGCGTACGCCAAAGGTATGCGTTACGCTATGGAAAAGCTGGATGCGGATTATCTGATGGAATTCGACAGTGATTTCCAGCACCCGCCACAGGATATACCCCGGCTGATTGCCGAAATTAATCACGGTTATGACTACATCATCGGTTCCCGTTACATCCCCGGCGGTTCGATTCCCGTGGCCTGGAGTTTTAAACGCAAGTTTTTAAGCGTTGTCGGAAATATTGTAGCCCGGGTATTTCTGATCCTGCCGCAGATTCATGATGTCACAGGAGGTTTCAAACTGGCCAGGGTAAAAGGATTCATGGACGGATTCGACTTTTCCAAACTGTTATCAAAAAGTTTCGCTTACAAGATTCATTTGCTTTTTTATATGGTTCAGAAAGGCGCCAAAGTAAAAGAAGTCCCTTTCCTGTTCGCCCACCGTACTTCAGGTGAATCAAAAATCATCAAAAACGAAATGCAGGAGACGCTGAGAGTTATCTTCCGTCTGCAGATGCAAAACCCCAAAATTATGCGCTTCATAAAATTCGTAATTGTCGGTGGTACCGGTTTAGTCATTCAAACTGCGTTCTTCGAAGTCACATCAGTCTTTATGCATTTACTCACTCCCTCCATAGCCACGGTAATCGGGGGTGAGATGGCCATCATCAGCAACTTTTCCCTCAACAATCTATGGACCTTCAGAGAGTACCGGATTGCCGGATCCAAAATTATTTTCAAATTTCTCCAGTTTAATTTAACGTCCTTCATTGCACTGGGCATTCAGTACACGGTGTTAAAAATCGGTGAAGATGTCGCCCAAGGCAGCCCGTTCGTCATTCAGTTTTTCTTCTTCGGCGCTTTAATTCTGGTTTTAATTACCAACTACATTATTTACAACAAAATCATCTGGAAAACGAAAGACTAAAGAAAAGGCGCCCAGTTGGCAATCGGCAGGAAATTATGGTTTACAAAATTCAGGGTATACAAAAACGCCGGTAGCAATAATCCCGCCAGTATATACACAGTCTCCTTTTTCTCCAGCCATTTATGGACTCCGATTAAAACTACCGGAATCAGAGGCAGGCTATATCGGCTGATGTCCCGATGCGAAACAAACAACAGACTGATATAAAATACCAACCCCCACCATCCCCAGACCCGGTTATACCGGAATACTGCCAGTACCCCCCAGGCTCCTGCCAGATATATCCACAGCACATCCTCCAGCCAGAAATTTCCGACCCAGGGTTGATTGCTGTCAAAGACTTTAAACGGCAGTATCTGCAGATGGATGTTATCCCCGGAATGGAAATACGCCCAGAAGTCTCCCGTCTGCAATTTATAAAAACAGAACACACCTGCCAATGCCAACCCCGCCAGAAACACCGGATACATCCGCTTTTCCCACCTTTTATTTTTCAGATAATCTTCTGTTGCCCACAAGCCATACGCCAAAATTAACAATATCCCCGGGCTTTTTGTAACCACAGCCACAATTGCCCCCAATGCCGACCACCAGTACATTTTCCGGTTAAAGAAGTACACGGAACTGATAATTCCGGCTATAAATAATGTCTCCGGGCTGCCCACGGATCTCACCGCCCACATTCTTGGCCAAAAAAACAGCCACACCAGAGCTGCCACCCACGGTTTGGACATTCCCGCCTGCTGGGCTGCCGCAAACATAAAAATTGCTCCCGTTACTCCTGCTGCCAGGTTCACCGCCAGCATAGCCTGAGGCCGGTTTATTCCCGTTAAGGCCGCCAGGTTTATCAGCAACGGATATCCCGGAAAATGAGCCGGGTAGTATTCCAGCGGCGTGGGAAAAGAAAAATTAGTCCGCAGTACATCCTGTTTGTACCAGCTTTTAGCCACTGCCAAATAATACGGTCCGTCAAAATTTTCATAAATCTTTTCCATCCCCGTTGCCCACCATACTCCGAAGACCGAAAAACAAGCCACTACCGCCACAATCAACACCTGTTTCAGATTCCCGGTCATCTACCAATCATATTAGCATACTGGTATGATTAGACGGCATGAAAAGTCCCGGTTTGAGCGTGGTAATTCCGGCTTACAACGAGGAGAAAAATATTGCCGCTTGTTTAACTGCGGTTCATACTGTCATCAGGCAGCTTCGGCTTTCGGACTGGGAGATTATTGTTGTCAATGATGGTTCCCGTGACCGTACCGGAGCCATTGCTGCAGGTTTCCAAAAAAAAATCCCCCGTCTACGTATAGTTACCAATTCTCCCAACAAGGGATACGGTGGGGCGCTAAAAACCGGTTTCTCCGCTGCCACACAGGATTTTATTGTGTTTGTCCCGGCAGACAACCAGTTCGATTTTTCCCAGGTTAGACTATTAATTGCCAAACAGCAGGCCACCGGCGCCGATATCGTCAGTGGTATCCGTCAACAAACCCGGGAATCACACGTCCGGCGTTTCAACCGCTGGGGTTGGAATACAGCTGTCAGGGCGCTTTTTGGATATCTGGCTACGGACATCGACTGTGGATTCAAACTTTTTCGCCGGGAAATTCTGTCCCGGATCCAGCTTCACTCTGACGGGGCATTAATTGATACCGAGTTGTTCGCCCAGGCCAGAACCCGGGGATTCACGGTAGTCGAGGTTCCCCTCACGCACTTGTTGCGCACCGCCGGCCATTCCACCGGGGCAGACCCCCGGGTAATTATCAAAGCCTTTCGGGAATTATTTACCTTCTGGTGGCAATTCCGCCGGGAAATTTTTGTGGAACAGGGCCGTACGGTTTTTCGTTGGGAAATACTAACCCTGGCTGTCATATTGGGGGGCGCAGCCATCTCCCGCTTTTGGCACATCAGCCAATATCTGACTTTTCTGGGGGATGAAGGCCGGGATGCTCTGGTTATGCATGCGATTGTCACCGGCCGCCACTTCCCGCTTATCGGACCCGGGACTTCCATCGGCAATATGTACCTGGGACCTCTCTATTATTACCTGGTATCCCCCTGGCTGGCATTCTTCCGGTTTTCTCCCGTCGGACCGGCTGTATTTGTCGGGCTCACCGGTTTGGCTGCAATAACTTTAATGTGGTGGATCGGGCGGCAATGGTTCGGCCGCAGACCAGCGCTTTTTATATCGGCGTTGTATACCCTGTCCCCCACGGTAATTGTTTACTCCCGGTCTTCTTGGAACCCCAACATAATGCCCTTCTTTGCCCTGCTTACGATGTACGGCATCTGGAAAGTCTGGCGTCTGGGGTATTGGCGCTGGTTGCTGATATCCGCAATTTCCTTTGCTTTCGTTCTCAACTCCCATTACCTGGGTCTGCTGCTGTTGTTTCCCATGGTAATTTTCATATCCCTTTCCCGGAAAAATTTAAATTCCGGTAAATATCTCAACTACGCAATCGTAATATTGGTTATATTATTATCTCCTCTGATTTTGTTTGATCTCCGCCATGGCTGGTCGAACTTTTCCGCCCTGTATAAATTTTTTAGCGACCGGCAAACAACCGTTAACCTCAAAGCCTACAAAGCCCTGCCCCATATCTGGCCCCTTTGGGAGGATGTTAACGCTACTCTGCTGACTGCCAGCAACCCTCTGTTAGGGCGCTGGGTGGCACTGGCTGTTACCACTCTTACAGCTCTTGAACTAGGACTTGGACTTAGGCTAAAGAAAGTTTCTCCCGATCTGGTTTTCTGCCTGGTCTGGCTGGTAACAGGAATAGTCGGGTTGGGCCTGTACAAACAGCACGTTTATCCGCATTATTACGGATTTTTATTTCCGGCTCCGTTTTTACTGCTGGGATTTGCGGTCAGATTCCTGATGCACCACCGTCTCACTCGTTTCCCCGTCATCCTGCTGCTTTTGTTGTTACTGGCTTTCAATCTCGTTTACAGCCCGCTGCGTTCTTCCCCCAACCGCCAGCTGGAGCGAACCGCATCCATATCGGATTTTATAGCCGTTCAGTCCGGTTCCCGGCCGTTTAATCTGGCATTGATAGCCAAAAGCAATTATGACGCCTCATACCGATATTTTCTGCTTTTAAACCGGGCCCCCTTTTTCACCATTCACGACCACCTCTCAGACCAGCTATTCGTCATCTGTGAACCGGCGGGGTTGCCGCCTGACGGCTGCAATCCCATCAATCACCCCTTGTGGGAAATCGCGGCATTCGGTTGGGCTAAAATTGACAAAGAGTGGGACTTTCCCTGGGGGGTCAGGCTTTTCAGATTGATTCATAACCCGACAGGCTAATGACAATTTTTTCCGGCCTTATCCGGCGTTACGGAATATTTTTTATCTTGGGAGCTGCATTGGCTCTTCGCGTATACCGCACCCCCGATTTTCTGGGATTTTGGTATGACCAGGGACGGGATGCCTTGGTCGTCTGGAATCTTTGGCACAAAGGCAAACTTTTTTTAATCGGACCGACCACCGGCATCGAAGGCATATTCCTTGGCCCTTTTTATTATTATTTGATTGCTCCCGCTTATTTGTTAGGTGGGGGAAACCCCGTATTTCCCGCCGTCTGGCTGGCGGTTCTGAATATCGCTGGCATCGGTGTTACATATTATCTGGCCAATACATTTTTTTCCCGGACCACGGCCATTATTTCCGTTCTGTTTCTGGCATTTTCCTACCGTTTGGCATTATCCCATCGCTGGCTTTCAAATCCCACCCCGCTACCTCTATTTGCTGCTTTGACGGTTTTAGCCTTGCTGAAAGTTATCCATAACCAACCCCGTTGGTGGTGGGTTTTAGGTTTGTGTGCCGGGTTATCCCTGCAGTTGGAAGCAGCTTCAGCCATCTTCTTTCTCCCGGCTATTTTGCTAATTCTCATCTGGAAACATATCAGGCCTACTCTTTTCGGTTTGGCTTTGTTCGGATTGACCCTCGCTCCCCAGGTTATATTTGATCTGCGTCACCAGCACCTGTTAGTGCAGTCATTTCAACGTTTCTTGGTCGCCGAACAAAGTTTCCAGCCCCGGATTACCCGGTTTATTTACGAAAGATTATTGTTCTACTTTCATGCATTCTCCGATCGGTTTTTCACAAATACAATTATTGCGGTGATCGCGGCTGGTGTGGTTCTTCTGCTGGCCTTAACCGCCGGCCGGCGATTATTCCGGGTACCCTTCATCAGTCTGTTGATCTGGTGCCTGGTTCCGCTGGTAATACTGCTTTTCTATCACGGCAATCACGGATATATCTGGGATTATTATTTCACCGGCATCTACCCCGTTATGGCCGTGATTATCGCCTGCATCCTTGCCCGGGCTTGGACAGCAGGAAACGCACCCCGGATCATCGCGGGATTATTTATGGCCGTTTTTCTGATGCATAATTTATCCCGGCTGGGAATTTATCTCACCGGCCGCGGTCCGGATTGGGTGAATTACTCTTCCGAATTGGCGGCTGTTGATTGGGTATATTCCGATTCCGGGGGCAACGATTTCAACATCGACGTTTATGTGCCTCCGGTAGTGCCCTACGCCTACGACTATCTGTTCCTCTGGCAGGGAACGGTAAAATATTCGAGTCTTCCCCTGTCGTCGCTTACTTCCAGGCTGTACACTTTATATGAACCCGATGACCAGCATCCTCAGTTCCTTTCCGCCTGGCTCCGCCGCCAGGCGGCCATCGGTTCGGTCCTTGACACCAGGGTTTTTAACACCATTACCGTCCAGCGGCGTAACCGCATGTAACTGACATGAAATTCTCTGCACTGCTAATCATTGCCCTGCTGCTGGGTATGGTGACCCGGGGCTACCAGCTGCGGGAACGGTTCATGTACGGGCATGACAACGATCTGGCTTCGTGGATTGTCAAAGATATAGTTGTCGACAGGCATCCCCGGCTCATCGGCCAGCTGACTTCCTCACCGGGAATATTTATCGGACCGTTGTTTTACTACATTCTCATTCCGTTTTACCTCGCAGCGGGGATGGATCCTGTGGGCTCCTTGGGATTTTCTCTGATTGTCGGATTGGCTGCCATTACCAGTATATACTGGGTTTTTAACCGCCTCTATTCCCGTCCGGCAGGAAGTTTGGCTTCGCTGATTTATGCCGTATCCTTTTCCATCTCCTCCGGTGAGAGGGAAGTGGTACCAACCACCCCCGTTTTCCTCTGGTCCGTCTGGTTTTTCTATGCTTTAAACAGGCTTTTTTCCGGTCACAAATCATCACTTCTGATATTGGCGGTTTTATTTTCTCTCGTCTGGCACCTGCATTTGGCATTAGTTCTGCTTATTCCTCTGGTTTTTGTCGCGGTCTGGCTAAACCGCAGCCTTTACCGACCCCGGGATTTTTTGGTGCCTTTAGCGGTGTTTATTTCTCTCTCCGTCCCGCTGCTGATTTTTGAACTCCGGCACAATTTCCAACAGACTACCGCCCTGCTTACCAGTTTGGCGTCAATCGGTACCAAGTCCGGCAGTCTGTGGCAAAAAATATCCCACGTGATTCTCTATGCCTCCCGCAACAGCACGGGGTTATTTGTTCCGTTCCGCCCGCCGATCCTGCCTGTTTATATTATTCCCGCATTGTGCCTGTTGGTAATGGTTTTTCTATCACTTAAAAAAACTTTGCCCCGGTATACTCTGCTTCTTTATGCTCTGTGGATAATCCTCTTCCTGCTGTTTTTCGCCGCCCACCCCATCAACTTATCCGAATATTATCTCAACGGCTTGAATATTCTTTGGCTGGCTGCAGCCGTTTTGTTTTTGACTTATATTTACCGCCGGCCCGCCGGCCGGATTTTGGTCACTGCCGCATTGGCCGGTTTTGTCGCCTATCATTTGGGATTATTTCTCACATCCCCTATCAACCGCAGTGGTTATTTGGAGCGGACAGCCGTGGTTAATGCCATTTCAGCAGACGCCCGGGCTCATGATTATCCCTGCGTTTCCGTATCCTATATGACCAACCCCGGTTATGAACTCGGCTATCGTTACCTTTTTTGGCGGGCACGGCTTCATGTTAATCAGCCCAAAAGCCAAAGCCCGGTTTATACTGTCGTTTTTCCCCACACCCGGGCCGACCGTTTGGATTGGACTTTCGGCGCTCTGGGTTTAATTTTGCCGGATTATGCCAAATATTCACCTGACAGCATCCGGCAAAGCTGTTCCGGAGCCAATGCCAATTTAACCGATCCCATGTTTGGCTTCACCAAGTGAATCTGACTATTTATGAAGTAAAATGTTTTCAGCAGCTATGGACAAAGAACCCTACCTCTCAGTCATTATTCCGATATATAACGAAGTTCCCAATTTTCGTAGGGGTTCACTGAACCGTGTTCATTCATACCTGGCCTCGCAACCCTTCTCCTGGGAAATTATTTTAGTTAATGACGGTTCGACGGATGGTACTCTGTCCTTGTTGCAGAATTTTTCAGCAACCCACCCTCATACCCGGGTACTGGATAATCCTCATCAGGGTAAAGCCGCCTCGGTTATGGCCGGGGTTTTTGCTTCTGCGGGACAAATTATCCTGTTCACCGATACGGATCAGGCTACCCCGATTACTGAGTTCGACAAATTCCGGGAAGCTTTTACCCGGGGTTTTGATTTAGCGGTCGGTTCCAGAAGCGGCAGACCGGGAGCCCCTGTGTTCCGTCAGATTCTCGCCTACGGCATGATTATTGTCAGGACTTTGATTCTGCGTTTGCCGGTCAGGGACACTCAATGCGGCTTCAAAGCTTTTACCTCTCAGGCAGGCCGGAAAATCTTCACCGCCTTCAGCCTGGTCCATCCTGCCCGGCCGATTTCCGGCCCGGCTGTCAACCCGGGATTCGATGTGGAGATATTGTATCTGGCCCGGAAAATGGGTTTTAAAATTGCCGAAGTCCCTGTTCTCTGGACACATCAGGAAACCAAAAGGGTCCGCTTCTTTCATGATGCAGTTTCGGGTCTGAAAGAATTACTGTTAATTCGTTATCGTTCACTGACCCATGTTTACCGTTATTAAAAGCCGTTGGCCGGTTGTCCTGTTGCTGGTTCTGGGTTTGGCCGGAATTCTGCGGACTGTGCGGATTAATTCATTTCCGGTATTTGCCGACGAAGCCATATATGTCCGTTGGGCTCAGGTCATGCGATCCGAAGCCACCCTGCGCTTCCTGCCCTTATCAGACGGCAAGCAGCCTCTGTACATGTGGGGAATGATTCCCTTTCTAAAAATAATCTCCGATCCGCTGGCGGCCGGCCGGTTTTTTTCAGGTCTGGCGGGAATCGGCTCTGCCCTGGGAGTAGCCTTGGCGGCATTTTTATTATTTAACCGGCCCCGTCAGGCTGTAATGTCCGGATTATTGTGGGCGGTACTCCCGTATACCGTATTTTTTGACCGTCTGGCTTTAAGTGACAGCTTACTGGTGTTGTTTATCGTTTGGGCGTTTAATTTTATGTATTTGGCCACCAGGTATTTACGTCTGGATATGGCCATGTTAGGGGGTTTTTGTCTGGGATTTGCCTGGTTGACCAAATCACCGGCGGTTTTTGCGATCGCTTTGACTCCGTCCCTGGTCCTGTTTCTTCCCAAACCCAAACCAAAAAACATTCTTGTGGCTTGTGGATTATGGCTTGCGGCTTTCGCTATCGCCTTTGCTATGTATAACATTCTCCGTCTGGGACCCGAATTTCATATGATCGCTATCCGGAACCGGGATTATGTTTATCCGCTTTCAGAAATATTGCGCCATCCTCTCGATCCTTTAGTACCACACCTCCGGGACTCATTCCAATTTTACCTGTATCTGGCTACTCCTTTCGGCCTGATTTTCGCAGTCTGGGGCATGCTGGCTGAAAAGTTTACCCACTGGCGGCAAAGACTGGTTTTGTCTGCCTGGTGGTTGTTACCGGTTATCGTCCAGAGTTTCGTTGCTGTTACTTTTACTGCCCGTTATCTTTTGTTTTCCGTTCCTTTTGGCGTGATTCTGATCACCCATGCCCTGGAACATCTCGGCGAACGGACCAAAAAACATCTGCTGGTCTACGCCGGGTCCGCTCTGATTATCCTGCCCTCGCTGTTTATTGATTATCAGTTGCTTTTCTCTCCTTTAGCCGCCCCGCTTCCCCGGATAGAACGGGCCGGATATTTGGAGGAATGGACTGCGGGGTTTGGCTTGAAAGAGATCGGTGAATATTTGCGCGCCGAAGCCTCCCTGGGCCCGGTTCTGGTTGGTTCGGAAGGCTTTTTCGGTACTCCCTTTGATGCATTGAAACTGTACACCGAAGGTGCTTCCAACGTCCGCATTGTCGGAGTTGGCGTCTGGATCGACTCTGTGCACGATAAATTAATTTCCGCACTCGTTGATAATCGGGTGTTTTTGGTGGTCAATTCTTCTCGCTTCCACGCCGATCCCGACAAACTCGGACTCAGGCTGATTTATAGTTACCCCAAGGCTGCCGCTCCCGACGGCAACCGGGAATATCTGCTGTTTTTTGAAGTTCTTCCGCGGAAATGAAAAAAGATCTGCTGATCCTGTTACTGCTGATTCTGCCGGCTTTCGCCGGCTTGATCCAGCCCGGATATTTCACCATGCACGATGACCTGCAAGGTATGCGCCAGCTTCAGATGCAAAAGTGTTTGAATGATTTACAAATTCCCTGCCGCTGGGTTTCGGATTTAGGTTATGGGTTTGGCTATCCGTTGTTCAACTATTACCCTCCCTTACCATATTACATCGGTCAAATCTTCCACTGGTCAGGATTGTCCTATCTGGATACTGTCAAAGCTGTAGGTATCCTGGGTTTTATTCTGACAGCCTGGTTTATGTATCTTTTAGGGAAGAAGTTTTGGGGTCGTTCGGGGGGTCTGGTCAGCGCGGCCTTTTATACCTACGCTCCGTACCACTCTTTGGATTTCTATGTCCGGGGAGCGATGAACGAATTTTGGGCGATGGCTTTTTACCCGGCGATTTTCTTCACTTCCTATAAACTTATAGCCACCGCTCAAAAAAAGTGGATTCCACTTCTTTCGCTGTCTGTTGCCTGTCTCATGCTATCCCATAATCCTATGCTGATGATTTTTGCCCCCTTTTTGCTTATTTGGATTATTTACTGGTGGTGGAAGTTCAGGTCAGTCAGATCTTTATTTCCGCTGGCTGTCAGTGCCATCTGGGCAGCTGGTTTATCAGCCTTTTTCACTCTCCCGGTAGTATTCGAACAAAAATACGCCCACGTACAGACTCTGATCATCGGCTATTTCAATTACCTGGCCCATTTTTTGAATCTCTACCAGATATTCATCCGTAATTACTGGGGTTACGGCGAATCCATCAACGGGCCGGGGGACACCATGAGTTTTTCCCTGGGGTATCTTCACTGGATAATACCGGCAGTGATAATTATTTCCCTGCTGTTTTCAAAAAAAATCCGAAGCCATGCTTCTTTGTTGATATTACTGACCTTGACTATGCTATTCAGCTTATTCATGTCCCATACCCGGTCTATTCCTGTTTGGCAGCTGATAAAACCCCTGGAGTATCTGCAGTTCCCCTGGCGTTTCCTGACACTGGCGGTTTTTTTCACCTCCTTTATTTCCGGGGCGGTCATTTTGATATTTTCAAAAAAAATTCTCATCCTCTTATTCTTACTCTTGCTCCTGCTTAATGCCGGCTTTTTCCGTCCCCGTCTCTGGTATCCTGATGCCACCGATGCCACTAAGTTTTCCGGCAATTCGTGGCGGTTGTTAGTCACGTCCGGAATATTTGATTACCTGCCGATTTGGGCTCCCTTGCCGCCTCCGGATGCCGCCGGTGACGACCTGAATATTACCGGGGGTGAGGGTTCGTTTCGACGCATCAGTAAAAAAACTAATTTTCAGCAATATCAAATAGACATCACTTCCCCGGGGGCAGTAGTCGAACTGCAAACCTTTTACTTTCCGGGTTGGAAAATCTGGGTAGACGGCAGTCCCGTACCAATTGATCCCGCCCGGGACAAATTATTAGGCCGGATGCAGGTGGATATGAACACCGGCGTTCACATTTTAACTGCCCGTTTCACCAACACTCCCGTTCGCACCATCGGCAACTCCCTTTCCCTCCTGTCCTGGTTATTGCTCATCTATACTATAGGCGCCCCCAGCCTCACAAGAGGACCTCTTGCGAAGCTATGGCCTCAAAAAACTCTGTAAAATTATATCTCCAGGATTCCTTTTACCACATTTACAATCGTGGGGTTGAAAAACGCAGTATATTTCTGGACGAGCAGGATTATTCTGTCTTCCTTTCCTACTTGGAAAACTATCTTTCACCCAAGGACAATACCTTGCTTCAAAACATTGTCACTTCACCAGGATCATCAGGGAAGCAAAAAGACCAGGCCAAGAAATTAGTCAGGCTTAAAAATTATTTCGGTCAGATTGAATTACTAAGCTACGCCCTTCTACCGAACCACTTCCATCTTCTGGTTAAACAGAAAGAAAGTGTTATTAATAGTTTCACCAATTCCCTTGGTACCAGGTATGCTATGTACTTTAATAAGAAATACCAAAGAACCGGTGTATTATTCCAGGATGTGTATAAAGCCGTACTGGTTTCCAGCGAAGAGCAGCTATTGTATCTGTCAAAATATATTCACCTGAACCCTGTTAAGTGGATGAGTTATCCCGTAACCAGATGGCGAGAGGTGCCGTATCCTAGTTCTTTGGCCGATTACATTAACGGTCTTCAGTCAAAGTGGATATGTAAAGAGTTTCTCCTGAAGTTTTTTTCAAAAAACAGATACGCCAATTCCTACGCAGATTTTATTTTGTCACCTGTCGAATCAGAAACAATTTCCCGCCTCACACTCGATTAATATCAGCCATAATACTATAGGAGGCGTCAACCTCACAAGAGGACCTCTTTTGAGGCTAATCTATACAATCTTTGCGTGTGCAAGCGCCCCCATCAGGAAACACTTCTGTTATTCGATTTTTAAATTCAGTTAATAATCCTCCCCCTGCTCGAATTCCCTCTACCACTTCATCTTCACTAATCCCATATCTAACTGCCAAAAAATTTATTAGGTTTCCGGAAGCTCCTTTGTTATGACACCGGCGACAGTCCATTTCAGGTTTGCTGATACATGGTACATTCTCCATGGGAAAGAACAATATCATAATTATGAGTTAAAATGAAGCTATGGATGATGAGATAACCCTGGTGGACATCGATCTGGATACTGTCAAAGCCAGATCTTTATCCGGCGTTGTTACCCTTATCAGCCGCTCTTTTATCCTGCAGATTGTCTCCACCATCGGTTTTTTTCTGTTGTCCGTCTTTTTAGGTCGTCCCGAAATCGGTCTCTTTATTGCCGTCAATGATTTGGTGTCAATACTGGGTTATTTTTCGGACATCGGTTTGGCTGCCTCTCTGATTCAGAAAAAAGCCAAAGTCACCCTCACCGACCTGCGCACCACCTTCACCCTGCAGCAGGTATTGGTAATTTTACTTCTTATAATTACTCTTTCACTCACCCCCCGGATTTCAGCTTATTACCACATCTCCGGCTCCGGCATGTGGCTTTTATATTCGCTGTTAGCTGCGTTCTTCCTGGCTTCCCTGAAAACCATTCCCTCGGTCATATTGGAGCGTCATCTCCAATTCAAAACATTGGCTGCGGTCGAAGTCGCGGAAACTCTGGTTTTCTACTTTGTTGCGGTGCTGTTAGCCTGGCAGGGCAGGGGAGTTACCGCATATGCCTGGGCTGTTATTTTACGGGGATTGGTCGGAACGATCCTAATCTACTGGCTGGCCCCCTGGAAATTAGGATTGTCCGTCTCTGTCACTTCACTCAAAACCCTCTTGTCTTTCGGTTTACCATTTCAGATCAACACTTTCATGGCTGTTATCAAAGACCGTTTATTAAACATTTTTCTCTGGAAGATAATTGGGGCGGATGGGATCGGAATCATCGGATGGGCTCAGACCTGGTCCCAAAAACCCCTGCGGTTTGTAATGGACAATGTCACCAAAGTCACGTTTCCGGCCTACGCCCGACTTCAGGATCAGCCCCAACAACTGCGTTCGGCTCTGGAAAAAACTCTCTTTTTCATCACTTTAATTACTTTCCCTGTAGTTGGTGGTATGGCAGCCATTGCTCCTCAATTAATCCGGATAATTCCCCAGTACGGTAAATGGGAAGCGGCACTGATCCCATTGATAATATTTTGTTTCGGGAGCGCCTGGGCGGCGGTTTCAACCCCGATAACCAATTATTTTAATGCCGTCGGCAAGGTTAAGTACAATTCGTTCCTGATGATGATGTGGACTGTATTGACTTGGCTTCTTATCCCGCCCTTTGCCGTAAAATATGGATATATTGGTGTAGCATACGCCTCAGGTATTATTGCATTATCATCTATAGTCCCGATAATAATCGCCCTTAGACTCACTCACTTTAATATATTAAATAGTTTCGGCAAGACCGCTATTGCCACCCTTTCCATGTTGACCGCATCAGTTTCTTTATCTGTTATTCTTTCCGCTACTTTGACTAATTTAATTTTAAATTGTTTAATTTCCGGACTTGTATACATTCTGGCGGTTTATTTATTGGTCGGATCGTCTTTGATAGCTGACGGTCAAAAATTTTTCCATGCCCTGGTCAAAAAAAGCTAAATGGGGTTTAATTCTCTGTGGTTCCCTGGTATGGTCCGCCACCATGGTCAAAAGCGGTCTGGTTTATGACTACGGTATTGGATTCTGGGGACCAAACGGCCACGATGGGGTGTGGCATATTTCCCTGGCCTCAGGTCTCTCCCGGGGAACTCTGCAAATGCCGATCTTTGCGGGTGAAAATATCCGCAACTATCATCTGGGATTCGACTTTCTTCTTGCAGTCATTTTTCGTCTGACCAGCCTGCCTGTCTCCAGGATCTATTTTCAGGTATTACCTCCCGTAATTTCAATTTTGACAGGTTTAGCCGTTTATAGTCTGGTTCTTCGCTGGTGCAGAGACAAAACAGCCGCCTGGTGGTCCGCTTTTTTTATATATTTTGGTGGCAGCTGGGGTTGGCTGGTTTCCTGGCTTCGTTCTGGTCGTCTCGGAGGTGAGTCTATGTTTTGGTCCCAGCAAGCCATTTCCACTCTTATCAATCCGCCGTTTGCTTTATCCGTTCTTCTGATTTTGATAGGTTTGCTGAGCTTTCAAAGAAAGAGATTCTGGCCGGCGGTCCTGGTTTTCGCTGTAACCGGCTGGGTAAAGATTTATGCCGGTGTGATCAGTTTTTCTGGTTTGTTGATATGGGGTATGTTTGACTGGATTCGATATCGAGAGACATTTACGCTCCGGGTACTGCTGGCTTCCGGTGCTATCTTTTCTCTGCTATTTTTCCCCTTCAACCAGGCCTCTGCAAATTTGCTCGTCTGGAAGCCCTTTTGGTTTTTAGAAACGCTTACCGGATTTTCGGACAGGCTGAACTGGCCATATCTTCATCAGGTCATGGTAAACAACTTTGCCACCGGCGACTGGATGAAATATTCGATTGCAGTTATAGCGGCATTTTGCATATTTATCGTAGGCAACTTAGGTACCAGAATCGTTTCGATTTTCTGTTTGATCCGTGATAATCATGGTCTGTCTCTGCCCTACGTTTTTCTGGGGCAGGGGATAATATTGGGAATTTTGTTCCCTCTACTTTTTATTCAGACCGGAACCCCCTGGAACACCATCCAGTTCTTCTATTACTCCCAGGTATTCGCAGGAATTCTCGCCGGTGTAGCCGTCTCAAATATTTTGAAAATCGTGAAATTTAGCAATTTTTTAAGAATTGGAATTTGGATATTGGTAATTGGGCTGACATTGCCCACCACCTATGACACTCTCCATCATTACCTGCCTTCACGACCACCGGCCATGATTCCCCAATCCGAAATCCTGGCCTTGGATTTTCTCTCCCGTCAGCCTCCGGGAGTGGTCCTTACTCCGGTTTTCACCCGGTCTGATTTCCCCCCTCCCAAACCTCTCTACTTGTATGAATCCACAGCCTACGTTTCGGCTTTTGGGGGACACCCGGTTTTTCTGGAGGACGAAATCAACCTGGACATTACCGGCTACGACTGGCGTTCCGCCAGACAGGAACTCGAGGATTTTTTCACCACTACCGATGCTTCCGCCGCCCGCGGCTTCCTCCAGGGCCGGAATATCCGCTACCTGTATCTTCCCGATGTGGCCCGTATGCACCCGCGGCTGGGAGCAGGGGAAATGGGGATGAAGACGGTCTTTGAAAACACCCAAGTCGCCGTCTGGGCCGGGAACTAGCACCTTTCCGGTAAATCCCTATTGTTTGCTAAATGCACTGGGGTAGGGGAGTCGGCTCCAATTAGTTAGCAGGTACTGGATACCCCTGAAATTCCATACATACATCCGGTGCAGAATAATCACTAATAATATCGGCCAGATTAGGGTGCTCCAATTAAATTTATTACCCCATCTCTCCCCGATTATTTTTAGCATCACCAGAACTAATGCTCCTATCCGGATGATATTCGTCGGATTGCCGGCCGTGTGATACTGGGCGTAACCCCAATACCAGCTGCTGGAAAATCCGAAAAAGAAAAGCAATCCCAAGTTGATCCAGTTCGGTTTCAGTCGGATTTCATTAATCAATCCCGCCCACAACAGGCAAAACACTGCCCCCAAAGGGAAGAAATACCAGGCTGAATTTCCCCCGCCAAATAAGGTGACGGACAGGATATAGGTGGCAGCAAAAATCACCGGCAAAAAATGGGCAGCTTTTGTCCCCAGATAGATCAGTACCAGCCATCCTCCGATCCACCAGCCGTCGATGGGAAAATCCAAAAACCACAGCCTGCCAACCGCTTCCCAGAGGTTGACAGTCCCCCACAGTCCCCTGCCCGCTTGAGCCAGCATCACCCGTATAAATAGTTGAGGGGCAATCCATAAACCGTATATGACATATAACCCTCCGATGAACAGCCCGCTGGCTAGAAATATTATTAGGTATTTCCAGCTGATTTTTTCTTTAACTCCCCAGACTACACCGGCTACCAACACCCCTATTCCCGGGAATTTAGACAGCATCGCCGCCCCGGATACTAATCCCGCACCGGCAAATAATTTGACATTCCCGCGGCTTTTTGCCAGCTTCAGGATAATCATAGCCAGCAACATCAGGGGGCTGATCACGTTCTCAGTCAGCACCATCCTACCGGAAAATACAGTCGACGGCATGGTTGAATAAAGGGCGACCGCAGCAATTCCGCCTGTCGCTCCGTATAACAGATATCCCAGAATACCAGTCAAACCCGCAGTTACCAGACTGACGTAACGGGGGATCGCCCGCAATTGATCCGGTGTAATATCAATCAGGGATTTGTTGTCATTTTTCGCTCCCCATGTGTAAATCAGCCCCGCCAGCGGCGGATGGTCAAAATACGGCTGGACAAGGGCAATCTGTTTTTTCCCCAAACCGTAATCATATTCCACTACCGCAATTCCCGGCATAGGAACATTTTTAATCCGGGTCCAATTCGGTGTTTTTCCCTGCACTTCCAGATTCGTACCCTTCAGACTGCTCCCCGGAAAATTCGGACTGTACGCGCCCAAATTCGTCGTCCACCCTACAGGCAGCCCCCCGTTTGCCAGGCTCATTCCTGACCACAGGACGGCATATTCATCAAACGTTTCGCCCACCTTGGGAATGCTGTCGACACTGATTATTTTAAGCGGCCAGGTGTGAAATAAAATTAAACCGCAAACCACTCCGGTTATAAGAATTTTAATGATTCGCATAAACTGTATTATAAAACGGATTTGGCTTAGGGCCGATTTGAATTATTTATTAGAAACACCGATAATACAAAGTCAGAAGCTATGCTTTCGGTTGTTATCACTGCCTGGAATGAGGCCCAAAATCTCCCACGGGTTGTTGAATCAGTCCGCAAACTGGCGGATGAAATAGTAGTAGTTGTGGACCAGTCATCGACCGACGGCACTAAACAAGTCGCCACAAAATTAGGTTGTACGGTATATTCCCACGCTCATTCCGGCTTCGTGGAGCCGATGCGCAATTATTCTATCTCCAAAGCTAAAAATGACTGGGTTTTGCTCCTGGATGCTGATGAAGAGATTCCTTCCGGACTAGGACAAAAAATAAAATCGCTTATTTCCCGGTCTGACGTAGATTATTATCGCCTGCCCCGGAAAAATATTATTTTTAATAAATGGATTAAAAGCCAGCATTGGTGGCCGGATTATGTCTATCGATTATTCAAAAAAGGCCATATCACCTGGGAAGATACCATTCATAGTGTCCCGTTTACCAGAGGTCGGGGTGAGGATCTCCCGTCACATGAGTCTTTAGCCATCATTCATCACCATTACGATTCGGTCAGCCAGTACCTGGATCGGATCAATCGCTATACCGATCACCAATTGCGGCATTTACATGACAATAACCATCGTTTTTCGCCTGCAGATCTGATCGTTTATCCGGTTAAAGAATTTCTCTCGCAGTACTTTGCCAGACGTGGGTACTCGGAAGGACTACACGGTTTGGCTTTGTCTTTACTGCAGGCTTATTCAGAACTGGTCTTGTATTTAAAATTCTGGGAGACACTTAAATTCCCCCAAAATAAATTTACTCCCGGGGATTTAAATAACGAATTACGAAAAACGAATAACGAGCTGTCATGGTGGTATTACCAGTCAAAAATTGACTCCGCTCCCTTTGTTCTCAAACCCTGGTGGAAATTCATTCGTCGTCTGAAGGTATGAACATAGCCGCCGTAGTACTGGCTTACAATTCCCGTGATTATATCCCGGCCTGCCTCGAATCCCTGCTTCGTGTAAAAACGGCTTCGCACGATCTGCAAATTACCGTCATAGACAACAATTCCTCTGACCAATCTGCCGATGTTGTCAGACAAAAATTTCCCCGCATCAAACTAATTACCAATACCCGCAATCTGGGTTACGCTGAAGGCAACAACATTGGTATCCGTGATGCATTGGAAAACAAGGCCTCTTTTATCTGGATTATCAACCCGGATGTTACGGTGGATACAAACTGTTTATTGCACTTGCTGGCTGCAGCTGAAAAAGACAGAAGTGCGGGGATATTCGGCCCAAAAATCTATTTTTCCCCTGGCCACGAGTTCCATCAGGAAAGGTATCTTGATAGCGACCGGGGTAATGTATTGTGGTATGCCGGTGGGAATATGGATTGGCCGAATCTCATCGCCGCCCACCGGGGAGTCGATCAGGTTGACAAAGGCCAATATGACCACGACATAGAGACCGATTTCATTACCGGTGCCTGTATGTTTATTAGAAATCGGGTAATAAATGACATAGGCTTCTTCGACCCGAAATATTTTTTATATTACGAGGAAAATGATTTCTGCCAGAAGGCCAAAAGGCATCACTGGAAATTGATGTACGTCAGCCAGGCCGTAGCCTGGCATATCAATGCCCACTCTGCAGGCGTCGGCTCTTCCCTGCAGGACTACTACATTGCCCGTAATCGTCTCCTGTTCGGGTTGCGCTATGCTCCTTTAAGAACCAGAATTGCCCTGGTTAGGGAATCCATCCGGCTCTACCTGTCCGGACGGCCTTGGCAACGGCGGGGGGTGTTGGATTACTATACCGGCAATCTGGGATTCGGTTCTTTCCAGGCTGAATAATATGCTTTCCGCAATTGTTATCGCTGAAAACGAGGAAAAATTGATCGGTGACTGTCTGATGTCGCTTTCTTTCGCCGACGAAATCATAGTAGTCGACAGCGGCAGTACTGATAATACGATTACCGTTGCGAAATCCCGCGGTGCCCGCGTAGTCAAAGTCCGGGGTGATGATTTTTCCGCGTTCAGAAACAAGGGACTGTATGCGGCTGAAGGCGACTGGATTCTTTACGTGGATGCCGATGAGCGCGTCAGTCCGTTACTGCGTCGCGAGGTACAAACTGCAATATCCGACGGTTCACCTGTGGGGGCTTATGCCCTATTGCGGAAAAATATCTACCTGGGTCGTCACATGCAACATGGAGGTTGGGGGAATGATTATGTTATCAGATTGTTTAATAAATCAAAGTTAGAAAAATGGCAGTATCCCCTGCACGAGCAGCCGGTATATTCGGGTAAGTTGGAGAAACTTTCAGAAGCCTTGATTCATTTCTCACACCGGGATCTTTCGTCAATGGTCGATAAAACTCTCTTATTTACGGTATACGAAGCCCGGCTAAGATTTGATTCCGGTCATCCCCCGATGGTAGTCTGGAGGTTTTTGCGGGTCATGTATACGGAATTCTGGCTGCGGTTTGTAAAGCTGGGAGCCTGGCGGGACGGAACCGAAGGCGTCATCGACGGCATTTTTCAAGTTTTCAATATGTTTATAATTTACGCCCGACTCTGGGAAATGCAAAATATTGTAAAATCAGATCATTCCCCCCAGTCTTAAACAACCGATTTACGTTTCCCGGGCAGGCAGAGCCTCCTATATAATCCCTCTCTGGTCGTAACTTTTTGTTAAGATATATTCATGCGTGCGGCGGTTTACAATCCTTATTGGGAAACCATGGGAGGGGGAGAGCGGTACACAGCCTCGTTCGTGAAACTGCTACAGGATTCCGGTTGGCAGGTGGACATTCTCTGGCCGCGAGACATTTCTCCTGAGATTAATCTCCGTTTCGGAATAGACATCTCCGGAGTAAATTTTATTTCTTCTACCCCCTATTCACTAATCACTAATCACTATCAACTCGTATTCTGGCTTTCTGACGGTAGTCTGCCCACCTCTCTGGCCAAAAAAACTTTAATCCATTTTCAATTCCCGTTTAAAAACGTCGGGGGTAAAATATTTACCAATCTGATTAAATCACGCTTCTATACTTTTGTTGTCAACTCTAAATTTACCAAATCCGTTGTCGATCCTGAGTTCAGGATTAACAGTACAGTCGTATACCCGCCAATAGATACCTCAAAGTTTAAACCGGGTAAAAAAACAAACACTATTCTTTATTTAGGGCGTTTTTCCGATTTGACACAGGCCAAAGGTCACGCCTTATTGATCGACGTCTTTAAACAAATCTACTCAAAAATTTCCGGTTGGGAATTAATCATAGCCGGTGGTACCAGGGTAGGAACAGCTCCGGGACAATTAAAAAAGCTGCAGCAGCAGGCAGGTAATCTCCCTTTAACCATTATCACCGACCCGGAATTTACCCGGATACGGGAAATGTATTCCCATTCAAAAATCTTCTGGTCTGCCAGTGGTTACTATGCAGACGAAATTAAAGATCCGGCTAAAACCGAACATTTCGGAATCAGCCTGGTCGAGGCTATGGCGGCCGGTTGTGTGCCGTTGGTCACCAACCACGGAGGTCATAAGGAAATTGTTGACCATAATCTTAACGGTTTCTTGTGGGATCAACCCGGTCAGCTCGCGGATTTAACGCTTCAAATAATCAAAGACCCAAATAAACTTGGTCATCTTTCCCTTGCCGCCCGCACCAGGAGTAAAATATTCGATATCAGCAAGTTTAATCGGAAATTTGAGGAACTTTTAATACTATGAAAAATATGCTTCCCTGGTTGATACTCGGACTTAGTCTCAGGTTGGTACTGATGCCCGTTACCCTGCATCCGGATTTCCGGGCTGTTAATTTTGCCGCAGATATAATCGTTCACAAAGGTCAAATTTTAGATTTTTATAACTATCTCAGCCGTCAGCCGCGGACCGATCCCTTGGTAAAACTTTATGGAGACGGACTGTTTATTTATCCGCCTTTAGCGTATCTGACCCATGCTCTTTTCAATTTTTTTCTATCACCCCTTTATCCTCACTCAGCTTTTAATACCCTTATATCCGATATCGGTCAGTTAAGATCGGATCCCGGGTTGCCGTTCTTGCTGCTGTTATTAAAACTGCCGTATTTGCTGGCGGATATTCTCTGTCTGCTGCTGATTTACCGGTTATTACCAGACAAATTAAAAATTTCAGGCAGCTTGCTCTGGATTTTTAACCCTGTAAATATTTACGTCTCATACATGATCGGCCAATTCGATATCTTTATCGCTTTATTCTTGCTGTTGGCTGTGTATTTATCCAAACGCAAATCACTTCTGGCAGCCGTCTGCATCGGACTGGCTGCAGGTTTCAAACCCCTGCCGTTGTTTTTTCTACCCCTGCTCCCCGGACCAAAGTTAAAAAATATTATTGTCGGACTATTGACTTATCTGGTGATTATAATTCCGTATCTTGCATCTTCGGGATTCAGACAATATGCGCTTCTGGCGGGCCTGTCTGACAAAATAGTGTATGCCAAAATTATGGTCTCCGGATCTCAGTTCATACCCCTTTTTGTATTGGGTCTGGTATTGATTTACTGGTGGCAATGGTTAAAGCCTGGCGATTTATCACTTTCCGGATGGTTCAGTGCACTGCTTCTTCTGTTTTACTCGGTTACCCATTTTCATCCCCAATGGTTTGTCTGGGTTACCCCTTTCCTTCTACTTTTATATATTCGCAATCCTCGTCTAAAATTTCCGACTCTGATTATAATGCTCTCTTATTTAATAATTATACTGGGATTCGAACCTTCATTACATCTGGGATTATTCGGCATTAATTTTAGTTTCTTTGATTGGATGAATCGGTTCTATCCGGCGGGTACGGCAATCTCCATTGCCCGGGGAATATTAGCTGCTTCCGGATTGTTTTTGGTCTCTCAGATCCGTCATCCGGACTCTGATTAAATCACGAAGCGACCCGAAAATATCTTTGGCTAATTTAACTTTAGTCATACCGTCATTTTTCCATACCATTGGCACCTCTCTTATTTTCAGACCCTTTTTCACAGCCAGATATAGTACCTGGGTATCAAAACCCCACCCGGATATTGTAAGTTTAGGAAAGATCAAATCCACTGCTTCGCGGTTAAAACATTTAAACCCGCAAGTGAAATCCGAAATCGGGTAACCCGCTATCCACTGGGACAATTTCGTAAATCCCCGCCCCAGCCACTCCCGAATCAGAGGTTGGTGAACCAGTATTTTCGCTCCCGGTCGGCGTCTGACTCCGATAATCACATCGTCACTGGTCAGAAACGGCGCCAGCTTATCCCATTCACTCACCGGAGTGGATAAGTCAATGTCGGTAAAAAGGCTGTATTTACCTTTTCCGGCCAGCATCCCAGTTTTGACGGCAAATCCCTTACCCCGGTTATGCGGGTATGATACTATTTTTACAAGCTTGGAAGGATACTTTTTGAAGATCCGGCGGACTTCCTCCGCTGTATTGTCCGTGCTCCCGTCATCAACCACAATCACTTCAAAATTAAATCCTTTTCCTGAAAAATATGCCAGAATTTCACGCAGATGCCACACCCGTTGACTCTCGTTATAAACCGGTACCACCACAGTTAAAAATGGCATAATAGTAGAATTATCTCATATTATGGGCAAACCTCTTTTTTGGATAGTCACATTTATCTTGTTTCTGCCTCTCATATTTTTCCGCCCGGTGTTTTCCGGTCGGATTCCCCTGCCGCTTGATGTCATGGTAGGGGGTTATTATCCCTGGCTGGATTATAAATGGGGATACGTTGTGGGTGTGCCCTACAAGAACGCCTCCCTCAGCGATGTGTTTTCCCAGCTCTACCCCTGGCGAACTCTGGCGGCGGACATGATGCGCCATGGACACCTGCCGTTATGGAATCCTTATTCCTTCTCCGGCACTCCGCTTTTGGCCAATTGGCAGTCCGCCCCGTTCTATCCCCTTAACCTATTCCTTCTGCTGCTGGGCCCGGTATGGGGCTGGTCGACCCTTCTTTTTTTACAGCTCCTGCTATCCGTACTCTTCATGTATTTCTATCTGCGGGTAATCCATGCGTCCCGTGCTGCCTCACTTACAGGAGGTATCGTATTCGCCTTTTCCGGCTTCATGATGACTTATTTGGAATATGCTACTACCGGACAGATTATCATGTGGCTGCCGTTGGCATTGTTATTGTGGGAAAAATTTGTTAATACCCGTAATTTCCGCTTCCTCTACATCCTACCCCTGATTTTATTTTTCGTCTTTACCGGAGGTTTTTTCCAGCCTGCCGTTTATTTCCTTATTGTCTGCGCTGTTTACTTCATGTGGCGGTCACCCTCCCCCCGCAGGCTGCCGCGATTGATACTCCCCGGGCTGATTTTGCTCTGGGGAGTGGGCACAGCAGCTTTGCAGTTATTACCAACCTGGGAACTGTTGGGGTTATCAATCCGCAGCCTGGATCACAACATCATCGAGTATTCTTACGGTCTTCTGCCGCTGAAAAATCTGATCACTTTATGGTCCCCGGATTTTTTCGGTAACCCTTCAACTCAGAATTTTTGGGGATTTATGGGTTATCAGGAGACAGCCGGGTACTTTTCCGTTATTGCCATATGTTTCGCTGTTTGGGGAATTACAAAAGCTCAGACCGGATTCCACCGCCGCTTTTTCACCCTGGTATTTCTTGCTACTCTGCTCCTGGCGTTCAAAAACCCGGTGTCCCAATCAGTTTACCGGTTTTCCCTGCCGGGATTGTCCACCGGTTATGCATCCCGATGGTTGATTCTGACTACTTTTGCCGGTGCCGTATTAGCTGGTTTGGGTATTGATGCCTGGTCCAAAAAACCTGCCCGGTTTTTCCGCATCCCGATGTTTACCGTGGCTGCTTTATCCGGCTTGATCATCGGTTTATATTTTGTGGTCAGGACGTTCAACTCCTCGGGTGCCGACATTGCCGGGATTGTTGCCATGGCCGGTCATTACCGCATCGGACTCCGCAATACCCTGGTTCCGGTAATGTTATTGTCCGGATTGTGTTTAATTTTATTCCTGCCCCTGCCTAAACGTCTAAAGCCCTGGCTATTTATGCTGCTGATTTCTCTCGATTTATTGCGGTTTGCAGTCAAATTTACCCCGTTTTCGCCCGCCGGGTTTACAAAGACATCCCTCCCGGTGATCGATTATATTTCTCAAAATATCGGCAATTATCGGATGGAACGGGAAAAAAAGACTTCCCTGCCGCCCAATACCTGGACCTATTTCAGACTCATGACCCCCTCTGGATATGATCCGCTGTATCCCAAAACTTATGCCTGGTTTTATCATCTTTATGCCACCGGACCGGCGGCTACCCAGTCGGCTATGAGAGATTTCCCTCCCCGCTATTTCACCCGTTATGCCGAAAATGATAGTTATGATTCGCAATTAATGAACCTGGCCGGCGTCAAATATTTGTTGGCAGTCAAAAAAGATGCGGAAGGTCATGTTACCCCGGACGGTATTTTCACCGATTACCGGATATCCACGGCCCAATTTATCCCCAAATTCACGGACGGAGCCTCGGTAGTTCTGGAAAATATCCGGGTTTTACCGCGGGTCAAATTATATTCAGGATTTGATGTCCGGTCTGATTCCGTTTCTGCAATCCAATTGCTCGCCCAAGGTTATGATTTCACCAAAAGGATTATTATTGACCGCGACCCCGGTATACCTCTGGGGGTGGGGGAGAATGACCGGGTGGAAATCACTTCCTATCAGCCGGACAGGGTCCGTATCTCCGCCTCCACCGGCGCTGACTCCTTACTTTTATTGACAGACTCCAATTATCCCGGTTGGAAAGCCGATATCGACGGAAACCCCACCACCGTCATGACGGCATTCGGAAACTTTCGGGCAGTGTTATTACCGGCAGGTACTCACACGGTCACTTTTTCCTACTTTCCCGCCAGTTTCACAGCCGGTTTCATGATCACTGTCGTAAGTTTGCTTATCGCTTTTAAAAAGCTAAAATCAGCATCGTGACAGTATCTGTTATAATTCCCGCCTATAACGGCTTGGAATTTATAAAGTCCAACTTGGACACAGTGCTGGCCCTTAAAGCCGGGGAAGTGATAGTTGTGGATGATGCCTCGACAGACGGAACTGCCGGATACATTACGAGAAATTATCCGCTGGTAAAAGTTATCGCCCTGTCGCAAAACGTCCGCTTCCCCAAAGCGGTTAATTTAGGAGTAAAAAAAGCCTCCGGAGATATTATTGTCCTTTTAAACCAGGACGTTAAGCCGGAATCTGATCTTTTAAAATCAGTTCTTCCCCATTTTTCCCAATCTGGTCTGTTTGCCGTCACCTTCCATGAGCAAAAATATTCGTGGGCTTCAGCTCATATAAATCAGGGTATGTTGGAATTTTCTGACGGCACCCGCGACAATCGAATCCACGCCTCGTTTTGGGCTTCAGGTGCGGGGTCAGCGTTTCGAAAATCGATGTGGCGGGAATTGGGCGGATTTGACGAAAGCCTTACCCCGGGTTATTACGAGGATTTGGATCTGGGATGGAGGGCTCACAAGCGGGGGTACAACATTATCTGGGACCCGGAGGCCAAAATATCCCATATTCGGGAAACGGCCTACCCCAAAGCTTTCCCTGCCGGGTATTTACACCGGATAAAAGAACGCAATTTTCTGCTGGTCCAATGGAAAAACCTGGACCGCAAATATCTCCTTTCTCATATCTCATCTCTCATTTCCCGTGTCACCCATCACCCCGGCTTCCTCGTCCCCGCATTAATGGCGGTCGTTCGTCTGCCTCAGGTTCTGATTTTCAGGAATCGTGAGAAAAAATACATCCGCACCGCTGACGACCGGCTGTTTACAGAGTTTAGCCGTCCCCAAACTGCATATCCTCCGAATAGTACCGCACTGTAAAACAAATCACCGGCCAGCGAATTTCTAAAAAACGGAATTCCCATCACATAAGATTGCGCCAGACCCATCATGGTCTTGGGGTACATTCCGGAGGACGCCCACACCCCGAAATTTGTAATCAGAAAAAACTGGACGGAAAATAATATCGCTGCCCCGGCAACCGGTAAGGCACTCACCCGATTCTTAAGTCTTTTCCCCATCAGGACTCCCATAAAAAAACTACCGTAAACCCAGATCATAGTACTATGGAAACCCAGGAAAACATCCGATACCAGCAGGGCAAGCAAAGGGACAGCCGGGGCTTTCTTTCCGGACAAATACGTTCCGCAAAACAATGCCATCGCACCTATCGGTGCGAAGTTTGCCGGATGCGGTAATAGTCGTACAGCCACCGTCGCCCATATCATCAACAACACTGTCATTTTTTCTCCTTCTCCAGTTTCCACTCAATTTTATCCCCCGGTTTCAACCGGTATTGATTGGCTCCCACCTGTCCCATAGTCCCGTTTACATAATAAATCCAATATTTTCCGTCACCGGATTTTACTCCGTCTATTACCTCCACCAGTTTACCGAAATCGAATTCCTTAATCTGTACTTCATGTAAATTTCGGAGGGACTCCAGTACCGATGCCTCCGACGCAACGGTAATTACATTTTCAACTATTCTGCCTTCCCCGTAGTCTATTCTTAAACTTGAACTTTGACTTAAACTTGGTTTCGGACTTGGACTCAGACTTGAACTATTCTCCGTAATCGGCCTGTACAACACTACCCCCAGCGTCAGTATCGCGACAAGAAAAAGAAGTTTTTTAACTTTCATATACCCGGCTACGGGGTGTTGCTAAAGTAATCAGGCGACCCGGCTGTTACGGTTGCGGCCCAGTGTCTGAGTTGCACAGACTTCGCTGATATACCGCCACTAGAGTAAAATATATTCCAATGGTTGTCAACCGTCCCGTTATCAGTGTGATCATAGTCAGTTGGAATGTCCGGGAGTCTGTTTCGCGTTGTCTGGATTCTGTATTTGCAGCAGCTTACCCCCGACTGGAAGTCATTGTCGTCGACAATGCTTCTACCGACGGATCAGTTCAAATGATAAAAGATAAATTCAAAAATGTAAAACTTATATCCAATACCGAAAACTCCGGTTTTCCGAAAGCCGTCAACCGGGGAATTTTTGCAGCTGTCGGTGATTATTACCTGGTATTGAACCCGGATACCCGAATTCCACGGCATTTTTTTGATTTTGTTCTGGAATATGCCCGGACTAATCCGGATCTGGGAGTACTCGGACCGCGGTTTAAAAACCCTGACGGCTCACTCCAGGGATCGGTATTCCCCGAACCGTCGGTTTCCGATACCATCCGCGAATATTGGTTTGGTCAACAGGGCTTGACTGCAAAATTTACCCCCGACTCGGACTCTCCGGTGACCGTCAATGCCGTCTCCGGGGGGTGTATGTTTATACCCAAATCCACTTTTACCAGGATCGGTACTTTTACCGAAAGTGTATTTATGTACTATGAGGACCTAGATTATTGCCGCCGCATTCGTAATTCAGGATTGCAGGTTATCTTCCATCCGGGTATATCCATAATTCATAAACATGGTATGAGTTCCGGAAAATCGAGTCAGGGAAAATACCGGAATTTTATCGAATCAATAATTTATCCGTTTCGAAAATTACTGAAGTTACCCAACCGGATTCAAAGCTTCCAGCGTTATCAAACCGAATCCGGAGTCTGGTACAACGGTTGGCTAAAGCACACTCTCATTGCAGGTATTATCTGGACTTCTCGAAAGTGGCCCGCCATATTTCACCGGAAAGTGCAAAATTAGCCCCGGCCCATTCTTTATTATCCAACACTCTCCAGGCGATGGATTTATAAATCCCTCCGAAAATCAGGATCCAGGGCAGAATAATCTGCTGCCACCGCGGATTGTGTTTGGAAAACCAGTAGATATAACCTTTTGCCTCCCCGGCAAAGGCTTTGGCCATGCTTTTGATACTGGCACCTTTAAGATGCACACATTTTGCCGCCGGGGTAAAGAACACTTTAAATCCCGCTTTTTTAATTCGGTACATCCACTCCGTTTCCTCCCCATACATAAAATACTTCTCATCCAACCCGCCGGTCTTTTCCCGGACCGTTCTTTTTAACCAGACAAACGCTCCCATCACCCAGTCCGCTTCCGTGGTCTTTGTATACCGGGAAAAATCCCGGACATGAATAGCCCTGAAATACTTGCGGATGACGGGAAAATTATCAATAAATGACATAAACAGGATAATGCGGGACAGGGTGGGAAAATATCCCCACGATTGTTGCAGGGTTAAGTCCTGATTTAAAAGTTGGCATCCCGCCACGTCACATTCCGGATTAGTATCAGTAAACTCAACCATTTTTACCAATGTGTCCGGAAAGACAAAAGCGTCGGAATTCAAAAGCAGCAGCCATTCTCCCCGGGCTATTGCCATACCTTGATTGTTTGCCGCCGCAAATCCGGTATTCTTTTTGTTTATCAGGACTTTTACTTTCGGATACCTCTTCTTAATTGCCGCCGCCGATCCGTCAGTTGATGCGTTATCGATTACAATCGTTTCCACCGGTGACCCCGTCTTGTCCTCGAAATCTTCAATTGCCCGCGACAACCTCTTCAGGCATTCCAGCGTCACCTCCCGGGTATTGTAACTGACCACAATCACCGACAGCATGGTCTCTATTATATAATGGAACGGATGGGACTTTTTTTGCCTCTGATCCTGGTCTTGTCCCTGGCTGTGCGCGGTTTGTTCGTCATCTCCGTTCCTCCGGAACTTTTTGGTGACGAAATTGATGCGGGGTATCAGGCATATTCCCTGCTTCGAACCGGCCGGGATATCTACGGTCAATTGTTTCCGGTTTACATTCATTCACTTTCAGAGTGGCGGGCTCCGCTTCTGATGTACGCCACAGTACCCGCTATTGCAGCATTCGGTTTAAATGAAATGGGAGTCCGCTTGCCCCAGGTAATTTTCGGCTCCCTCACCCCCGTAATTCTATTTTTACTGGTTTACAGGACGACCCGCTCAAAATCGTTATCAATTCTCTCTTCTCTATCTCTATCTCTATCTCCTTGGCATATCCATTATTCCCGGGTGGCCTTCGAAGTGGTCATTCTGCTGGATTTGCTCCTGCTGGCCACTCTCCTTTATCTGCATAAAAAATATTTTTTATCTGCTTGGTTTATGGCCCTGACTTTTTACACTTACAGCACGGCTGTAGTATTTACTCCCCTCTGGCTTGTCAGCTTATTAATCACCACTAAAAAAAGACCCACGTTAATATCCTGTTTACTTTTCACTATTGCTATTACTCCGTTTATTTTGAATTTGGTTTCCGGCCGGGCCGCTGGCCGGTTTGGTCTGGTCAGCATTTTTTCCGGCCGTGAAGTGGTCGACAAAATCACTCATCTCAGGGGAGAGTCTGCACTGCCGGCAGAAAACTTGTGGCACAACCGGCCGGAGAGTTACTTTTGGCTTTTTTATCATAACTATCTCCGGGCTTTTTCCGCTGAGTTTTTGTTCGTCCGCGGAGATCCCACCGTCCGCCACAACATGCAGTACATCGGCCAGCTCCTGCCGCTTACCGCTCCGTTTTTGGTTTTGGGAATAATTTACCTGGTCAAAAAACGCCATTGGTTATGGCTGACATGGTTGCTTCTGGCCCCCGTACCCTCAGCGTTGACCATCGACGGAGCCTTCCATGCTACACGCCTTTTTCTGATGATACCTCCGCTGGCAGTCGCCACCGGGTCAGGTTTCTTAATGATCCTTAATCTTAAATCAAAAATCTTGAATCTGATTTTATTAACGGTTTTTGTTTTTCACTTTGCCCAGGTCGGCCATTACTATTTGGTTCATTATCCTAAAGCCTCCTGGCGCTGGTGGCAAGTGGGTTACAAATCATCCATGCAAAGTTTGGACCGGCTAGCCCCCGGGTTCGACCGGATTTTCATCAACAATACTTACGAACCGTCACTTATCCGATTCCTGTTCTACACCGGCTACTCACCAGACAGGTTCCATAGCTCATTCAAACTGGATCAGCCGGTAGCCGGTATTCAGCCCGGTTATGACGGTTTCTCTTTGGACGATAAATATTACTTCGGCGATTTCTCCTCACCGTCGCCGGGCACCGAATATGCGCAGCGTTTACAGCCCGGAAGTCTGTATCTGGTCAGTCAGCGCGATGACGTCGGCGGTGAGTGGGACTGGCGAACCAGTCCTCCGGAGGGGGTACAAGTACTGGATACTGCCGTCAACCCCTATCATCAACCCGTCTTTTACCTGGTTACCCGCCGGTAATGATGCCTGTCGTCACGAAATTATTCGTTCTCTTACTGATGGCGGCACTTTTGGGCCGGGTATTTCTCAGCACCGCCGCCTACAGCGGGGATTTGAATAACCATGTCGGTTGGGCTCAGAGCATTCTTCATTCCGGGTCATCAGGGGCATACGACAGAAAATATACGGGTATTATGCCACCAACTTATCCGCCACTGGCTCTCTATGCCTTCACCACTTCCACCTGGATATATAACTCACTTATCTCCCTGACTTTGACTGCCAACCGCAACTATCCGGTTTTCCCCTCCAAATTAGTCTGGTTTTGGGAGCGTCAGCAGGTTCTGCCCGCCTTCAACAAAGCCATCGCCATTTTTTCGGATATTGGCATCGGAGTGCTGATCTATTATTTTCTGCGGCGTTTCCTATCTCACCGTCCCCGGCTGGCCTTGACCGCTTCTGCCGTTTATCTGTTCAATCCCGCTGTCTGGTATACCAGTACCATCTGGGGTCAGATCGAGTCCATGCCCCTGTTTTTTATTCTTCTCTCCTATTGGTTGGTTTACAGTCACAAATTTCTGCCGGCTCATCTGGCGTTCGCCGCTGCTCTTTTGTCCAAACAGTCGACGATCATTTTTTTCCCGGTCTTTTTGGCTTTTTCTTTACTCCGGATGGGTTTTAAATTGACACTCAAAGGTCTGGTGCTTCAGATCGTGTTATTGTATTTTGTCTATCTGCCATTTTTTACCGCTGCTTCACCTTTTTGGCCGATTACTACCTATCTCAACCGTATCCGGACCGGGTCCGGCTCCGATTATATTTCGGATCACGCTTTCAATCTCTGGGCTTTAACTACCCGATTAGCCAAGATTTCCGATTCCCGGCCTGCCGTTTTCAGTCTCCCGTCCGGGACAGTTGCCACTGCGGCTTTTGGTATTCTCTACCTCTGCCTGCTGCTTCTGTTAATAAAACGCCCGGGTTATAAGAACATATTTTTCCTGAATGCTGTGATACCGGCTCTGGCCTTTTTAGTCCTTACCCGGATGCATGAACGTTATTTCGCCCCCGTTCTGCCCTTCCTGGTTCTTGCGGCGGCATTCTCTCCGGGATTGTGGCTGGTCTATGTAGCTGGATCGGTAGTCCATCTGGCCAATCTGTATCATCTGTGGTGGTTTCCGCCCATCCCGCCGGTAATTGCCTGGTTGTCTCTCTGGGAAAATATTACATTATTAATTATTATTTTGTCAGCCGCAGTCGCAGCCATGGCAGTAATCTATGTCCGGAATCAAATTTCATCCCGCTGAACTAATCCTCTCAGTCCTGGTATTGCGGCTTGTTATCGCAGCTTTTTTCTATCATCCGGATATCAAAAGCCAGTATTATCATGCTGCTTTCTTCAAAACCGGAATCATCAATATTTATGAATTTCTGCAATTCAACCGCACCCGTTTGCCTTATTCCGATACCTTCAATTATCCGCCTTTGACTTACATTTTTTTAGGCAGTTGGCAGACCCTATCGTCAGTTATCTCCGGACCCGGCCTGGACGACTGGCTGAGTGATTGGAGCGATCGTCATTTGTACAATCCGGATTTATTCTTTTATCTTCTGCTGCTCAAACTACCTTATTTTATTGCCGATTTCCTGATTTTGAAACTGCTTATATCCCTTGTTTCACCGCCCCGCAGGTATCCGCTTGCCCTGCTGTGGCTGTTCAATCCGGTTTCATTGTACGCGATTTACGCCGTCGGCCAATTCGATATCATACCGGCTTTGATGACGGTGGCGGCCTTAACTCTGGCTCCGGTTCCGGCTGCCTTTCTTCTGGGACTGGCGGCATCTTTCAAAACATATCCGCTGCTTCTTATCCCTTTTCTCTTGCTGCATACCCGGCCGTATCCCAAGGCATTATTTACCGGTGTTGCCGCTCTTGCGGGTTGGGGATTACCCCTTCTACCCTACCTGTATTCAACTGCTTTTCGTCAGACTGTATTCCAGTCCTCTTTGGGCGGCCGGATAATTAATCCCGGATTTGTTATTTTTTACCTGCTGGTTCTGGGGTTATCCTGGTACCGGCGCCGTTCTCCTGACCTGACCTGGGATTTTTTTACCGTCACCCTGGGAGTGCTGTTATTTTCCCGCTTCCACGCCCAGTGGGCAGTCTGGACCTTGCCGTTTGTCTGCCTGCTTCTGATCAGGCTTCCCAGATTATATCCGGTTTTCTTAATCGTTTTATTTTCATTTTTCGCGGTTATTTTTTTACTGCCCGATCAGTATGTACTGCTGGGTTTGTTCACTCCCCAAAATCCTTATCTGGCCACGATACCTTCGCTGGTATCGTTAATACCCAAAAGAGATATCGTCAATTTCCTGATCCGGAGACTGCTTCTCGTATCCGGATTGGGGTTGGTTTTCAGTACTTATTATCATGTATCAAAAATTACTAAAACCTGAAATCATCACCGTTCTGTACCTGTTATCTGTCCTGCTGTTCCTGGCGGTTATTACCTGTTTCGGTTTACGCCGGATCCCGGATTCCGCCCAGCATCGGGGTGATACTATTACCTCCCTTCACCGCGGGCAGGACATCATTCAGGAAGTGGTTCCCCGCAATAACGGTCTGAATACCGTGCTTATTTTTTTTAAAAATCCCAACCTCGGCAACACTGACCGGCTGATATTTTCCCTTTCCCTCCCCGGTGGGGCAGAGCTCCGGCATATTGAAATCAGCGGCCGCAATATCGGAGACGGAGAAACTGTCCGTTTCCAATTCCCTCCCGTTCCGGATTCGGCAGGTATTACATATCTTCTGACTATTAGTACCCCGGATACTTCACCCGGGACGCCTTATCCCTTAAGTGTGGCTTTTTCTTCAGTTGACGCATATTTGCCGGGTAGGGTCATTAGTCCCGCCGGAATGACAGGAGATCTGTCCTTCCAGCTTTTTTACGCTCCGGTCAGCAGAGGTGAGCTCGTTGCTGATTTATGGCATTTGTTTCTACCTCGGGTCTTGTCCCTGCATTTGTTTCTGACAACCGCCTTTGTCCTGATTTTTGGCTTCAGGTTCCTGCGATTCTGTATATCACGTATCCCTGAGGATCGGTAATCTCCTGAATTATTTTTACTCCGTCCCTTTCCAGGTCTTTTTCGGGCAGGGAATAAACACTGCCGATAAACAATGTCCCCTTTTCGTCCTTGTCTTTGGGCCAGTAAATCTTCCTGAAGGTGAATTTTCCGAAATCAAAATTTTTCCTCGGGATCGGTACCGCCTGCGGGGAACCCAAATCCCGGTGATATTGTGCGGGGGGATATTTACCATAAAAAAGGACAAAGATATGCGGCTGTGCCTGGGGAGTTTCCCAGACCACCCGCTCGTAACGGGACAAAAGCGGTGACACCGTCTGCATAGTTTCCCGAAATCCCCACTGCCATTTGCCGTATTCCAAATAGGGTACCTGGAGAATTATGGTCACCATCAGCCACCCTAGATTAATCAGTGCCCAAGCCGCCAAACCTCCTCCCGCTATCAGCCTCACGCTGCGCTGTTTAACCAGTTCGGTAATCCGGACCAACCCGGCTGCGCCCACAATGCTCATCCCCGCCCACAACGGCAGTACCCGGACAGGTGAAAACCAGCTCCAGGTGAGAATCGCCGGCAATGACGCCGTGGCTATCCACCAGAATAAAAGCTGTCGTTTTTTATATCCGGCTATCAGCCAATACATTCCCGCCGCCCAGATTCCGAATTCCCAGGTATAAAAAGGGGCAAACCCGGAGATGTTCTGGTTGGGTTCATTGCTTCCTCTTACAAATATATTTGCCGGTGAAAAATAGGAAAAATACCTGTCGGTAATATTGGATGCGAATGAAAATACATCCCTCTCCTGCCGCCAGATTTTGAGAATACTGGTCGAGCCGAGTCTGGCCTGCGATTCCCCGGAAATAAAACTGTATACCAACGGCAGAAATGCCAGGACGATTAACAGCCCCCAAAATCTTTGCCTGAAAATATTTCCCCTGAGTTTGTGTATAACCCACAAAACTACCAGACCCAGGTATATTTTTGCCGAATGGTACACCAGGGTGTTTACGCCCGCCGTCATTAATGCCGCTGCCAGAAACTTTGGCCTCTTTTCTCCCAGGATCAGAAAATAAACGGTCAGCAAACTTCCAGCAAGTGCCAGATTGGCCTCAAAAGCCCCCCGGGAAAACAAGATACTCCATGGTTCAACAGCCGTCAGTCCGGCAGCCAGGATTGCCGCCCATTCACTCTCCAATAGTTTTCGCGAAATCAGGTATATCAATCCCACACTGATTATTCCCGCCACGGCTGATACCATCCGGATATTAAATTCATCCAAACCCCGGATTCCCACTATCGGAGCGGACATATATGCATATAAGGGAGGTTTGTAATCATCAAATGACCGAAGGGACAAGGGCAGCTGGTACCCGTACTCGTCTTTCCCTGTCAGCCACAGGCTGTAAGCGTTGTAACCCAGAGCAGCTTCGTCCCAGTTAGCCGACGGTGGAGAAAGGCTCAGGTTCCACAACCTCAACCCCGCCGCCGTAATCAAAACAGCGGCCAACACTATTTTTTTCAATAATTTTCCAGTATCCATAATCCCTGCCCGTAACGGTGCACCAGTTCTTCACCGGTATCAACTTTAGTTAATTTCGCCGTTCCCCAATTTCCGGGATCCTGGACCTGGTCACTTGGCCCCGCAAACTCACCCGGCAAACCCAACCAGGCTGACCCGGCGGGTATATTTTCTTCGGTTAAATCAAAACTCCTGAATTGCAGATGATCCCGATACCAAGTGTCATTGGCCTGTTTCTTATGCCAATAATTTTTAGGGTCCCATCGTCCGTAAAAAGCAAACATCAGCGGGCTGGGTCCGAATTTATCCGTGACGGTTATTTCGGAAAAATTGTTTTTGATGGCTTCTGTCCGGATATACATTTCCCGGAATAAATATGCGTCGGATCGCCGGTATTCAAACGGTCTGTACCACATTTGCCGCCCGAAATGCCACCATCCGGACAAATATAATAGTGTCACAGCTATTATGGCTATTTTCCCTTTTAATTTAGTCAGAGTTTGTGCGATACCCGGAATAATCAGGAGCAGCCCAGTTGCAGCTCCCAGGTGAAAAAACTTTTTTTCTAGCATCATTGCCCCCGCCATGGCAGACATCGCCGGTATCAGAAATTTTTCTTCTTTAAATCTTTTCCGCAGCAGCCACCATCCGTATATCAATACCGGGACATCCCAGGCATAAATCAAAGCCGGATGTCCTTTGGGGGGTAATCCTGACAAGCCGGTTATTACCCAGGCCGCCAAGGGGGCGGTCCATTGTTCGAAATCAACCAGGGAAACAGCCTTGGACAGCACAGCCTGGACCATAAACCCGGGCTTGTTATACATAATTTTCCTGATTCCGGCCGGCAGCATAAATTTCTTGTCACTGGCTACAAACAATAACTTTTGGGTTTCGTTAACCTGTGCCGCCAATTGCGCCGGTCTGATTTTGGCCGCCAGGGTAGGTTCAAAATATTTAGCCAGATACCCCCGGTTGGGCAGGAGAACTACCGCCACTATACCCGCCCCCACAGCCAACCTGACCACCACCGGGGTAAATCTTTTAATCCGCAATAATTTGCCGGTTTCCCACAACCAGATAGCGCTTGCTGTTATCAAACCTGTAGGTGACGACAACAGGATCGCCAGCCACCACCCGATTTTTGCCTGTCTGGCCAATAGCCAACCGATCATTCCCGCCACAGTCAACGCTTCAGGCAGATGAAACTGGGACAAATACCACAGCCATGGGTTGGTTGTGGCTATCCATACCGGCCACCAACTCCTTACGGCTTCGCCTCGGCTCAATCGGTATATTCCCCATACCAAACCAACCTGAATCAGCCAACCCAGGATCCTCAGCTGCATCTCTCCGGTACCAAACGATTTAAACCAGACCGCCTCCACAGCCAGCGGTACCACAAATAAGCGGTAGCCGTTATCCCGGAGTACCATTTCCAGAGACGGACTGTCGGTTTTTCCCAATGAGTACGCTGCGTAGCCAAATTCGGCCTGTTCGACGCTCATCCCGATAGGATTCTTCAAGGCCAAAGCCAGATTCAGAAGTAGTATCAGGGCAACCCCGGTTATTTCAATTTTTTTCTTCATGCTCCTGAATATAATATAATGAATTTGTGAAAACCGCGGTTTTGACGGGAATATTGCTCCTGGGACTGATTTTACGGACCGTTTGGTTGGATAAATATCCTCCGGGGCTGACTCCGGACGAGGCGGCATTTGGTTACAATGCCTACTCCGTCCTCCAAACCGGCAGTGACGAATGGGGTACCCCCTGGTATAGGTTGGCTTTTACCAACCTCAGGTCCTTTGGTGATTATAAACTGCCTATGTATGTTTTTTTGGCCTTGTTCCCGGTCAAGATATTCGGATTAAGCGAATTTGCCGTTCGATTGCCGAATGCTTTGATCGGTACCTTAGCCGTTGCCGCTGTCTATCTTCTGGGGAGTAAACTCTTTTCTGCAAAAACCGCCCTCTGGGCAGCATTTTTATTAGCTGTCTCCCCCTGGCATATCCAGCTGTCCCGTGGTGCCTTCGAAGCCAATCTGGTCACTTTTTTTCTCCCGCTGGGGATATATCTGTTTCTGACCGGATCCGCTGTCTGGTCGGCGCTGGTACTGGGCCTTAATTTTTATTCATATCATTCTGCCCGGCTGCTGACCCCTTTGATTGTGATAATTCTTTTGATGTTTAAACTACCGGGGAAAATTAATCGCTTAATTTTCATAGCCGCCCTTTTTATCGTGACCGTCCCCGGCCTTGTGTCAATGACTTCCGGAAGCATAGCCCGCGTTTCCGATATTGGCATAACCGGCCCTACCGATAATTGGCGATCTGTTGCCGACAGACGTTTTACCGCCCGCCAATCCGGCCTACCGGATGGACTGGCCCGGCTGATATCCAACAAAGTCCAAACAGTGACTTCGCTTTATATACATAATTATCTGACGTATTTTTCTGGACAATTCCTGTTTACATCCGGTGCGAGTGAAGGGACTTATGGCATGCTACCGGGTAGGGGAGTACTTTATATAATTGAATTACCATTGTTGCTATATTTCCTGGTACTACTTATTCGCAAACCGTCCCCGCAAATGTATTTGCTACTGTTGCTGCTTCTTATCTCCCCTATACCCGCCGCTCTGACAAAGGGACCGGGTTATGCCGCCAACCGGGCAGTTGTAATGCTTCCGTTTTTAATTCTCGCCATCTCATTCGGACTAACTCACCTTATAAAAAACAAACTCCTTACACTAATTACAATAACTGTTTACTCCCTTTGTCTTCTCTTTTTCCTGGCTAATTATCTCTATCTCTCTCCCTCTCAAATTGCCCCGGCCATGCTTTATGGACGCCGGGAGGCACTGACGAGAGTCGCCTCAATATCAGGTGGATTGGAGGAAGTACGAATCAGCCGATCCTTGTCAGAACCGCACATTTATCTGGCATTTTTCTCTCGTTTCTCGCCGGCGGAATATCAAATGTATTCTCGGAACTGGCCGGACCCGACGACTTTGGGTCTGAAATTTCTGGATCAGGTGGACGGGTACTCTTTAGATAAATATCGTTTCGGGAACCTGAATTTTGAGGCTCCGGTAGACCATTCGGTTCTTTATGTCGGCTTACCTTCAGACTTTCCCCCGGACTACCCCGGACTTTTCCGTATTGATTATCCGGACGGTCGCCCGGCGGTGACCGTAGCCGCAAAAAATCCATGAAATATTTTCTCTTAATCTTACTACTTTGTCTCCCTGCGTTCGTGCAGATGCTGAGGTTTGGTTTATATACTACCCACGACTTTCATTTCTTCCGTCAGTACGAATTTGATAAGTGTATATCCGATCATGTTTTCCCCTGCCGCTGGTCAGCGAATGCCGGTATGGGTTACGGAGAGCCGGTTTTCAATTTTTACGGCCAACTGCCTTATGTTTTCGGCCAGATATTCAAATATTTAGGTTTTTCAGTGATTGATTCGGTAAAAACGGTTTTCATTCTCTCGCTGGTTCTTTCTTCTGTATTCATGTATCTGCTGTCCCGGCGGTTCTGGGGTCATTTGGGGGGTCTGATATCGGCTTTATTTTATGTTTTTGCTCCCTACCGGGCAATAGATGTCTGGGTTCGCGGTGCTCTGCCGGAAAGTCTGGCATTTGTGTTTTTCCCCCTCATCCTTCTGTCTCTGGAAAAGTATTTACATCGTCCCCGCCTATTACCGCTTTTAGAGTTCTCGTTATCCTGGGCGGGTTTAGTACTGGTCCACAATCTGTCCGCCTTTATGTTTTTTCCTTTTGTGATTATCTGGTGGCTATGGCGATCCCGGCAGTCGCGGGGTATCATGTCGGGAATTCCGCTTCTGGCCGCCTTCATCTTTTCGCTCTTTCTTTCGGCTTTTTACCTGCTCCCGGTCATATTTGAAAGCCGCTTAACGACTGTCAACGACACCACCCGGATTTATTACGAGTACGGTTTGCACTTTACTTCTTTAAAACAGTTGTTCGTTTCCCGTTTCTGGGGCTATGGCGGGTCAGTTTGGGGACTGAATGATACTATGAGCTTTTCCGCCGGCCACCTTCACTGGATACTTGCAGTCATTATCGGTTTATATTTGCTCATGAAACGTCAAATCAAATCACCATTAACTAATAACTATTTACTGTTCACCGGTCTCGGTATCTTCGCCCTTTTTTTAACTCACGGCAAATCCGATTTCATCTGGCGCCTGGTTCCTTATATCCGTTTCGTCCAGTTTCCCTGGCGATTTTTAACCATCACTGCCCTTTTCCTCGCCCTTGCCAGCGGGAGTATCGCCCGCATCCTTCCCAATAAATTTATCCCCTATATACTACTACTGTTACTGTTGACCAATTTTATGTTCTTCCGTCCGGATATCTGGCGTCCGATTTCTGATTCAGTCCAATTTTCCGGTGTTTTGTGGGACGAGCAGCGAGCCTCATCTCTCCAGGATTACTGGCCGAAATCGGCTCCGCTGAAGCCTCGGGAATTTGCCCCCTCTCTGCCGGAGTTCACAACGGGGCAGGGTCAGGTGGCAGTATTTCATAAATCTTCCCACTCAGCTCAGGCGCAGATTACCGTTTCTTCCCCCCGGGCGGAAGTCCTTTTTCCCATTGTCTATTTTCCGGGATGGACAGCCCAAATTTCCGGCCGCAGGTTTCGGGTCATACCCTCGGGAGATTTAGGCAGGATTACCGTTCTTTTACCTGCCGGTAGTTACCTGGTACAGCTGAGGTTTACCGATACCCCCGTTCGGCGTATCGGCAATTTAGTAAGTCTGGTCTCCGGAATATTATTGCTGTCCGCCTTGCTGATTATCAAAAAACCGTCTTATGCAAAAAGTTAAAAATTGGCCATATCTGCTTCTGTTATTGGTCATTTCCGGTCTTTTTTTACGCCTGGTCAGGCTTCCGGATTTCCCGCCCGGTCTTAATTGGGACGAAGCCAGTCTGGGATATTCCGCCTATTCACTGTTAAAAACCGGTCATGACGAATGGGGATCTGCATCCCCTTTAATTTTTCGCGCTTTCGGGGATTACAAACTCCCCAGCTACATCTACCTGGATGTTGTCCCCGTCGCATTTTTGGGATTAAATCCGTCGGGAGTGAGATTGCCGTCGGTTCTGGCAGGTACCTGCTTGATTCTCATGTCTTTCCTGTTGGCTCGGCAAATTTTTAAAGACGATCGGATAGCCTTGCTGACGGCACTGCTGGTGGCCATCGAACCGTGGTCGCTGTTTCTTTCCCGGGTGGGCCTTGAAGCCAATCTGGCAGCATTTCTTATTTGTGCCGGGATTGTTTTTCTGTTGCGGCACAAAATCACACCTGGCCTGTTGTTTTTGGGTTTATCTGTCTGGACATACAACAGCGCCCGTCTCTTCACCCCTCTGTTTCTGTTGGCATACTGGGTCATCCGCCGTCCCAAACTATCAACGGTAAACTATTTACTATTAACTGTATTTTTCGTACCCATGCTTCTTCAGCTTTTTTCCCCGTCCGGCCAAGCCCGGTACAAATGGGTGTCCTTAATCGACCAGGGGGCAATCAACCGCATCAATGAACTTCGTCTGAATTCGGATTTGCCCGAGACCCTTTCCCGAATTTTCTTTAATAAAGTATCCTATTCACTATTCACTTTTACTGTTAATTACCTAAAACATTTCTCCCCGGATTTTCTCTTTTTTTCCGGCGGTAGCAACTACCAGTTTAATATCCCCGGATATGGGTTACTTTCGTTAATAAACCTCCCCTTCTTTTATCTGGGCCTCCTGCACTTACCCGGATTTCACGATCGTAAAAATCGCGTCATTTTTCCCCTCTTAGCCTGGCTATTCCTGGCTCCCATTCCCGCCAGTTTGACTCGGGACGCTCCTCATACCCTGCGGGCTATTACCCTGCTGCCTTTACCAATGCTTATATCGGCTTTCGGTGCAGTTAAGATTTGGGATAGATTAAAAACTCATTTGCCGAATTATTTTCCCATTGTCTGGCTTGTCTGTTTAATCCTAAGTCTGGAATACTACACGACTACTGTCACTCCGGCTTACCGTACTGCTTATTCCTGGTCCTGGCAATACGGCTATCGGGACATTGTTGCATATGTCAGAAACCATTATTCCGAATACGACCGGGTCATAGTTAGCAAAAGATATGGAGAACCGCATATCTTTTTCCTGTTTTATTGGCCCTGGGACCCGGTTGCCTACCGGACAGATCCTGATCTGATCCGATATTTTAAGAGCGATTGGTATTGGGTGGATAGTTTTGCCAAATTCAGGTTCGTCAACGATTGGGATTTGGTGGAATACGTAAGTCAGCCCCATCCAGGTCAAAAGTATTTAACCGTTTCCTCGCCGGACAACGCCGCCCCCGGTACACCCCTCGGTCAAATTAATTTCCTCGACGGTCAGCCGGCTTTCATAATTAAAGAAAACTGAAATGGGTAGAAAAATATTATTAATTTCGGTTCTTATTCTTGGACTTGGCCTCAGGCTGATTCGGCTGGATAACCGTCCGGCAGGATTCACTTGGGACGAAGCGGCCTTGGGTTACAACGCTTATTCGCTTTTATTCACCGGCAAGGACGAACACGCGGCATTAATGCCCCTGGTTTTTAAATCCTTCGGTGATTACAAACCCGGTTTATATATTTATTTCTCAGTTCCCGCGGTAGCCATCTTTGGCCTTAACGAATTTGCCACCCGTCTGCCCTCCGCTATCTTCGGCACCCTGCTTGTCCTCGTTGTTTATTTGATAAGTAAAGAATTAGAAAGTTTATTGAAAATTGAAAATTGTAAATTGAAAATTGCACCAGCAGCAGCCTTGCTGATGGCGGTAAACCCCTGGGCTATCCACTTCTCCCGCGGGGCCTGGGAAGCCAACCTTGCGCTGTTTCTTACCACTTTGGGTGTCACGTTTTTTATCCGGGGAATCAAAAATAATTCTCATTTCCCCTATCTCATTTCTGCTTTCTTCCTCGGTCTGACACTCTGGTCCTACCAGGGGGCCAAACTTTTCACTCCGCTGCTACTTTTATCCCTGATCGTCGTTTACCGGCCTGTTATTAGTATAAAAAAAATGCTCTTACCATTGGGACTATTTCTTGTATTACTATTTCCGATTCTGGCAGGATTCGGAAACCAATCCGGCCGACTCAAAGTCTTCAGCGTATTTTCCTATACCCGCACCCGGGAATATGTATCCCAAATACTTACCCAGGATCAAACAACCCGTCCCGGGTGGGCTTATTACCTGTATCACACTGAACTGCTGGATCAGTTACGCGGCATCGCCCAAAGATATCTTAACCATCTGTCACCCCGATTTTTGTTCGTGGACGGCGACTGGTCTTCGCTTCGCCACTCCACTCCCTACCAGGGATATCTTTTTTACCCCCAACTATTAATTCTTTTGATGGGTTTATACCTGCTGATAAAAAACTTTTCCCATCCATTGTCAAAGTTTGTCATCATATGGTTGTTTTTGGCACCGGTCCCGGCCGCCCTTTCCCGGGATATTGTTTCCGGCGTCAGATCTCTGCCTTTGATCATTCCCTTAACAATCATTTCCGGCATCGGCTTAGCCAAAATTTCCCGTTATTCAACTCTGTTACTCTGTTTCTCTGTAACTCTGTTACTTTTCTTTATCTATTTCCTGGATCTCTATTTCATCCATTCGCCTCAGTTTACCGCCCGGGACTGGCTATACCCTTATCGCCCTGCATTTTCGCTCATCAGGCCCTATCTCTCATCATACCGCCGCATTTATTTCACCGATCAACTCGGCCAGCCCTATATTTTCTATCTTTTTTACAACCAGGTATCCCCCGCATACTACCAGTCCCAAAATGCCTTCATCCCCAATCCCTCAGGAGACGTCGGTCGGGTCGACCGGGTTGATAATCTGGTATTTGCCCCGGTTTACTGGCCTTCTTTGCGTTACGAAAGTTCTGCGTTGTTCATCGGAGGCCAGTATGAATTACCTGAATCAGACCTAAACCAGCCCGGCCTGGAGCGGATTGCCGAGATTACTTACCCCAACGGAGATCCGGCACTCAGGATTGTCGGTATACCATGAAACGATACTTGCTTATCCTGATTTTGTTATTGGCTGCTGTTTTACGTCTGACAGCCTTGTCCCGCTATCCGGTCGGATTCAATGCCGACGAAGCCGCCTTGGGATACAACGCCTATTCTCTATTAACCACCGGTAGGGATGAGCATGGCCACCTCTGGCCAATAAACCTCGAATCGTTTGGTGATTTCAAACCTGCCCTCTATGCGTATCTTTTAATCCCGTTCATCAAAGTATTCGGTTTGAGTGAATTTGCCGTCCGTCTCCCATCCGCCCTGGCCGGGATATTTTCAGTTTGGCTGATATATCTGTTAACTAAGGAGTTATTTACCTCTCCCTCGTCTCCCCCTCCTGAATCAGGAGGGGGATGGGGGGTGGTACAGAAGATACCGGTTATTGCAGCATTTATGCTGGCGATATCGCCGTGGCATCTTCATTTTTCCCGGGGAGCCTGGGAAGTCAACCTGGCCACCACCTTCATTTTGTCCGGAGTTTATTTTTTTATTCTATATCAGAAAAATCACAAATTTTTGAATTTTGAATTTTGTGTTTTGAGTTTTGCTCTGTCCATGTACACCTACCAGTCTACCCGCATTATTGCTCCGCTCTTGGGTCTGGGCTTGGCTTTGATGTATTTCAAATCTCTGATCCGGTATCCCAAACAGTTGCTTCTGGCTTTTCTCACCCTGGTTTTTATACTTTCCCCCTTAATGCTGTCTATTATCCGTTCTGATGCTTCCTCCCGCTTATCCGGCGTCGGCCTTCTGGCAGATGACGGGCCCGTGAACCGCGTAAACCAGCTACGCGGTCAGCATTCAGCCTTAAATTCACTTTTATCCCGTGAGCTGCACAACCGTCCCGTTATCTACACTATTCAATTTATGAAAAATTATCTAGACCATTTCAACGGGGATTTTCTGTTTATAACCGGCGACCTGATACCCCGTAATCGTATTCCGGAAACAGGACTTCTGTATCTGACCGATTTTCTACTTCTGGTTTTGGGAGTTTTTTATCTCTTCCGCCGGTCCAGACCACACACCCGCATCATTTGGTTGTGGCTGGCTGTCGCCCCGGTGGCTTCCGCTCTGACTTTTCAGACCCCCCACGCTCTCCGGGCCCAAAATCTGGTCATCCCGCTAACTATAATTTCCACCGCTGGAATTTATTTCATAATTTCTAAAGCACGTTACTCAAAAGCCCTGTTACTCTTACTATTTACTATTTACACATTTCAATTCACCCGTTACCTCCACCAGTATTATATCCACTATCCCCAAACTTATCCTTATGCCTGGGAATACGGTTTTAAAGAACTTGTAAGCTATGTGGAATCGGTTAAGGACGGGTATGATCAGATCCTGGTTACCGACAAATACGATCAGCCCTACATCCTTTTTCTGTGGTATTCCCGTTACCCTCCAGCCAGATTTCAGGGTACACATCAACTGACTATTCGTGATAAGTTTAACTTTTCCACCGTCAGGGCTTATGACAAATACAAATTTACGGATACTTCCTGGGACAAAGTTCGGGATATCCACGGCACCCTTATCGTTGCCGCTCCGGATGACATTCCGGAAGTCGGGGTGCATGTGGTAAAAACTATTTATTTCCCCGGCGGTTCACCAGCATTTAAAATTGTTTCAAATTAATATGAATCTAGTTGAATTAGCCAAAGTGATATTTACTGGCGATAAAGGGACTATAATTATTCAGGATCGTACAGGACATAGCAAGATAGGGGAAAAATTGGGATTCTTTGGTGGTGGTATTAAACAGGATGAAACTCCGGAACAGGCACTCCGTCGCGAATTACTCGAAGAATTAAGATATTCCCCTGAAATATTAAATTTCTTCATTAAGCAAAATACTATCTGCAAAATTACCGGGAAATTTTACGGTTGGAAAGTCATTGAGCATATATTTTTATCTCCCATAACTCCAGAACTATTGGGATCACCATGTCTTGAAGGAGGAGGTATTAAAGAATTATTACTTGCAGATGCACTCAAACTTCCGGATTTTTGGGAAGGGGACCATAAAATCTTAGAAATTTTGTATGAAAAAGATTAAACTTTCCGTCGTCCTGGCTGTTTATAACGAGGAGGCAAATCTTGCCCGGTGCCTGGAATCCGTAAAAGACATCGCCGGAGAGATAGTTATTGTTGACGGGGGCTCAACGGATAAAACCGTGGAAATAGCCAAACGGTTCAAAGCCAAAATTATCCGGACAGACAATCCTCCCAACTTCCACATCAACAAAAACAAAGCCATCGATGCTGCGGCAGGGGAGTGGATTTTGCAGTTGGACGCCGACGAAGTCGTTTCTCCTGAATTATCCCGGGAAATAAAATCTATAACCTATAACCTAAAACCTAATCACTATGCAGGATACTGGCTAAATCGCAAAAACTGGTTTCTGGATCGCTTTCTGACCAAAGGCGGCCAGTACCCTGATCCCACCCTGCGCCTGTACCGGCGGGGTATGGGTCGTCTTCCTGCCATAGATGTCCATGAGCAGGCCCGGGTTAATGGTCCTACCAGTCATCTCAAATCCGACCTGCTGCATTACCGGGATACCGATTTTGCCAGATATCTTTCGGGCTTTAACCTCTATACCACTTTTATAGCAGAACAACTCAGACAGCAGGAAATACATTTTAATTTGTCAAACGTATTTCTCTATCTCTGTTTCAAACCTCTGTCGACTTTCTTAAAGATTTATTTCAGGCACCGGGGATACGTTGACGGTTTCCCGGGGCTTGTCTTTGCTCTATATTCCGGCCTGGTCCATCCGGTTTCCTTTATTAAATTCTGGCAAAAAACCTTTTATCCGGACCAGTATTCGAAAAAATTATGATCCGTATCGGTTTCATCACCCCATCTTCATCTTCAGGACACCCCGCCCGGGGAATCGGATTTTATTCTCGCCAGTTGTTATCAGCTCTCAAACTCCGGGCAGGAACGTACGGGATGCAAGTCGAATCCGTAGAAAATTTCGATAATGTCATCGGCAGATACAATCTGATTCATCAGCCTTATTTTGATCTCTTTTCCCCCTCCCTGCCTCTGGTTCCCCCTGTCAAAACCATTGTCACCATCCATGACGTCATTCCGCTGGAATACCCCTTACATTATCCTCCCGGTATCAAAGGGCGGTTAGGATTGGTTTGGGAAAAAACCGCCATCCGGTCGGTATCTCGGATTATTACCGATTCCTATGCTTCGGTAAAAGCCCTGGTTAAATATCTGCACCTTCCCCATGCCAAAATAAAACTGGTTTATCTGGCTCCCGGCGACCAATTCCGACGTATTACGGATAAAATCCGTTTGTCGTCTGTCCGCAATAAGTACCATCTACCCCGAAAATTTGTACTTTTTATGGGAGATATCAATTGGAATAAAAATCTCCCCGGATTGGTAGAAACCTGCCTCAATCTAAAAATCCCCCTTGTGGTGATAGGTAAAAGTGCCGCCGAAATTGAAAAATTGAATTTATCCCACAAAGAGCTTTCTCATCTCTCACCTCTCATTTCTCACCTCTCAGATCCCAACTTGATCCGTCTGGGATTTGTTCCCGATGAGGATCTGGCGGCGATATTCAGTCTGGCCGGAATTTACTGCCAACCTTCGTTTGCCGAAGGCTTCGGTTTGCCGGTTGTCCAGGCCATGGCCTGTGGCACACCGGTGGTCTGCAGCCGGACCCATTCCTTACCTGAATTTGCAGGTGAAGCTGCTGTCTATTTTGACCCTTTTTCAGTCCCGGATATGACTCAAAAAATCAAATCCGTGATGACCGATTCTGGTTTACGAAAGACGCTATCCGAAGCCGGAATAATACAATCATCCCGTTTTACCTGGGAGCAAAGTGCCGACCACACCTTGCAAGTTTACCGGGAGGTAATAAAATCAGGTTTGTTGCCATGAATTTTGCCCGAATAGTCAGGTTATTCGTCGCCTGGCAGTTGCTGATTGTTATCATCACCGCCGCATCGTTTAGTTGGTTGCCCCTGCGTGCTACTTTTATCGGCGGTTCCGACCAAGCCAGTCTGGCAAACCCCCAGCCATATATCCGGAATCCTCTGCTATACTCACGGGCAAATTTTGACGGTATCCACTATGTGGACATCGCCCGTAAAGGTTATGGTTATGCCCAACAGGCGTTTTTCCCCCTATACCCCAAACTTATAACTCTGCTTTCACCTTACGTCCACCCACCCGCGTTAGCCGGAATTTTGGTCTCTCTGGCTGGTTTCCTAGCAGGTTTGGTCTTTCTTTCCCGACTCATGACCCTGGACCATCGTCCTAAAATTGTTTTTTGGACTATTTTGGCTCTGCTGGTTTTCCCAACCAGTTTCTTTTTCGGGTCGGTCTATACCGAAGGCCTGTTCTTCTTTTTTAGCGTCAGTGCCTTTTATTTTGCCCGTTCCCGGCGCTGGTGGGTTGCCGGTATTATAGGATTATTGGCTTCGTATACACGTTTTATTGGGGTCTTCTTATTGCCTGCCCTGCTCATAGAATGGTGGACGGCCTACTCCGGTTCCGAAAAGGGTCCCAAACCAGCAATCGCCGACCTCATGATCCTGTTTTTTATTCCCGTGGGACTGGTAATTTTTATGCACTATTTAATCCACACCACCGGTGATCCTCTGGCCTTTTTGCATGTTCAGAAACTTTTCGGACAGGGCAGGAGCGACGAAATAATCCTGATCTATCAGGTGTTCTGGCGTTATCTGAAAATGATTTTTACGGTCAACCGGGCGGATCCGTTGTATCTGACTATCTGGCTGGAACTAATCACCGGTATTCTTGGTACTGTATCTTCAGTTATTTTATTTTTCCGTTCCCGTCCGTCGTACGCTTTCTTTAATCTGGCTTCATTTCTCACCCCCACTCTCTCCGGCACTTTCACTTCAGTCCCCCGCTATTTGTTATTGTGTTTCCCTAGCTTCATTCTTTTAGGCGAATGGTTGGGAAAGACCGACACAGTATGGCGTCGGTCATATCTGTTCTTCAGCTTAATTCTATTGGTGTTATTTACATCCCTCTTCGTTCGGGGTTACTGGGTCTCTTGATGGTATTTACATGTATTATAAACTATGTCTATGACTAAAAACCCTTGCGAAAACATCATTATTGGAGGAAATGGATTTATAGGAACATACATCACAGAACTATTAACAAAATCGGGTAACAGTTCGAGGATTATAGATTCCCATGCTCATGCGGATTCACAAGCAGAACAGGTCGCTATTACTATCGGACCTGAATGTAACGATCAGGAATTAAAAAGCGCAATAGCCGGGAAAAGAATATTCATTCTCGTAGGTCAGATAAAACCTGATTTTAATGAAGATTATGAACTAGCCGCATTAAAGAAACTATTCAGTTGCGTCGACTTCAAAATGACCAGACAAATTATCTACACATCTTCAGCCTTAATATACGGGGACACCAAAAAACCTGCAGTGGAAACAGACCCCATCAATCCGGTCGATTCATATAGTAGATTTAAATCAAAAAGTGAGGATTTATGTAAAATGTATTTTAATCAAAAAACCGGAATCAATTTGCTTATAACCAGATTAAGTAATGTCTATGGGGGTGTTAAAAACAGGGGATTTATCGGTTTAATAATAAATAAATCCAAGAATGAGATTAAGCCAACAATAGATATTAACGGAGATGGTAAACAAACCAGAGACTATATTCATGTAATTGATGTCGCAAACGCTATTTTATCAATTGCCGGAAACGAAGTGAATGACATTGTAAATGTGAGCTTCGGGATTAGCTGGTCACTCCTCGAAATAATTGATAAGTTTAATAATTTATCACCGAATAATATTCATACAAATATAAAAGGCAATTTATTAAATGAAGTGAAACAGAGCCGGATTTCCAATCAAAAATTGAGAGATATTTACGGATACACTCCTGCAATATCCCTGGATAGGGGGCTCGAGCTTAGTTTGCTTTAGCGTATATGATGAGAGACAAAATAAAAAAAGTAATAATCGTCGGTTGCGGTGCAGCAGGCCGTCTTTTATTACACGATATAGTACAAAATCATAAAACTATTTCATGTCTGGGTTATGTGGATGATCTGAAAAAAAGCAATAGTGTTCGTATTTTAGGTCCGATCAGGAATCTGGTTGAATTAGTGGAGAATTACCGGGTTGATGAAATCTTAATAGCGGTACCTTCAAGTAATGGCAAACTGGTAAGGCGTGTTTTGCTGCAATTAATTTCAACTCGAATTCCTATAAAAATTGTTCCCAGAACCCAGATGGTTATTAAGACTGGTCTGGTCAGATATGCAGATTTAAGAGAGGCTGAGGCGCAGGACTTTTTGGGTCGTCCGTTTATTAAACATAATATTGAAAAACTTTCCGCCTGGTACAAGGATAAAGTGGTGCTTATAACCGGTGGAGCAGGTTCTATCGGTTCTGAAATAGTCAGACAGTTGATGGAGTTAGGTACAAAAAAAGTTATAGTATACGACTTTTCTGAATATCTGATGTTTAATCTGGATCAGATGTTAAAAGACGTAGGAATGCGAGACAAGTGCGAATTGATCATAGGAAACATTTTAAATGCAAATAAAGTATCCCAGATCTTTAAAAAAGATAAGCCCAATATTGTAATTCATGCAGCAGCATATAAACATGTCTATTTAATGGAAGACAATTTGGATGAGGCGATAATAAACAACATTCAGGGTACTAAAACAATCACGGATCTGGTAATTCAGAATCAAATTTCTAATTTTGTATTTATTTCGACAGACAAAGTAGTTAATGCCTCCAGCATCATGGGAGCTACCAAGAACTTATGCGAGCTTTATATCAGACATTCATACCACGGTCAAAAAAAGCTGATATTTAATATTGTTAGGTTTGGAAACGTGATAAATTCAAATGGATCAGTTTTACCGCTCTTCGAAAAGCAGATAAAGGAAAGGAGCGAAATCACTGTAACTGATAGAAAAGTAAAAAGGTTTTTTATGTCAACTAGAGAAGCTTCACAGCTGGTGATAGAAAGCACTGCTTGGGGGATAAAAAATTCAATACATGTTTTAGATATGGGTGAATTATTAAGCATTTATGAAATTGCCTTATGCACTATCAGAAGCAGAAACCTAATTCCGGAGGTAGATGTCAAAATTAAGTTTATCGGTCTTCGGAAGGGAGAGAAAATGATCGAGGAGCTGTATACTAACCGGGAAAGAGGTAATTTAATTGACACAAAAATACCGCGTGTATTTGGGTTAGAGAAACTGGTGCTTCACAACAACAAAATCATTGCACTGGAAGAAGAACTGATAAATTTAGCCAGGAAATGCAACATTAAAGGAATAAAGCGAATATTGAATGAAGAATTTCCCACACTTTCAAAGGCCCACTAGCTTAATAAGAATCGTTCCCCGATATTCCTGATTATCGTAGTTTTCGGTAGCCGGAATGACAAATATTTTCAACACCCGGTAATTATTCATTAAATACGGATTTTTGATATTTTCTGGTGAATAAACCACCTCTTTCCAGTCACCTAATGAAAAATTGGCGTCATTTTCAAGATAATTCGTTATAACTATATATTCAACATTATTAATCTTACCTGGATAAGGTTTTATCATTTCCGGCGCCAATGGAAACCACATTGTTGTTAAACCGTGATACCAGGCAGCCCATGCATCAAGATTTGTGATGGTCAATTTTCCACGAGGAATATTTTGTGCCATTACGTCTGCAATTGCTTTATAGGCTGGAGGCTGATTTGTATTAAACTGTTGGCGACGATATCTTGAATCCAGTGTGATGTAACCGATCATTGGCAATGACACGATGAATATCAACAGACCAGCAAATAGATACTTTAAACGTAGGTTTTTTGCCAATTCGACCAAGGATATTGCCGCACATATAAAAATCAATGGTAAAACGGGATGGACATACCTGGCAATGGGTAGGGTTAGGGAGGCGGCAATAATTAAAAGCAGACCACTTATTAAAGTATATATATAAAAACCCCGTAACTCTCGTTGTTTTATTAAGGCAAACACCCCGTACAAGAATAAAGCCAATATTATCGGATTAACGATTCGATCCGGAAATTTAAGAAAATTATACAAGTTGTATACTGTTTTAGCCGCTAGTTTCCTGGTAGTAATCCGGTCAGATGGAGCGCCACGCATATAAGCTCCGTTGTTATCGCTGGGTGTGGAATAGATGGAATTAAAATAGAATGCAGGGGAAACGAATGGATATCTGCTGGAAAATGGTATACCTGTCAGAATAATAATTCCGGCTACAGCCAGTACTAATAAGCGTCGGCGGGAAAATATTAATACCAGTATAAAAAGAGAAACCGCAATAACTATGGATTGAGCTCTGGTAAAAAACATTAACGTTACCGGAACCAATGACAACCATTTTCGTTTTGGATTATAAAGATACAGAATAACCGCGAGTATTATTTCCAATGACAAGAATATTTCACTTGTGCTGTTTCTAGCATAATCCAGGAAGTACATATTTCCCAACAGAAAAACAACCGCAGTTATCCCTGCTTGGATAGAATGTAGCTTTTTACCGATTAAATAGACCAAAACAGCTATCAACAACCAAACACCAACTCCAAAAATGACAACTGTAGAATCACTTAATGGAAATATCCGAAAAACTATCGACAACACCCAAGAGGTCAAAGGATGAAAACCGGGAGAAAACGCATCACCCGGAGTATACTTTGACAGAAGAACCGGATTGAAGAGACTATGGTGTATGACCAAACCGCGGCCGTAATTAAAATTTATTGCTGCTTCCGCATATTTTACCGAGTCTGAAAAACTTAACCAAAAATTAAACGTCATAAAAAAATCGAAATGATAGCTTCAAAATACTTGATGATAACCTGTATCTGCCTAACTATAGTTTATTCTTTTTATTTTCTCAATAAAATTAAGTTGGATAATACGGCCTACTGGAGCGGGGATACTATAGTTTACCAGTCTATTGCAGTAAATTTAGCCACAGGTCATGGTTATAAATATGGAATCATAGAACCATTCGAGAAATATAAGTTTGGAAAAGGTCTCTTCAATCCAAAAGCAGACTTAAAAGAGGAACTTACTGACTGGGGTAAAGAAGGTGGACATGATTATTTTTTTACTACCCCGGGTTACATTTTATTTCTGGGATCAATTTACAAAATATTCGGTATTAGCCCGTTTATAGCCAAAGTAATACAAAATATCTTCATGATCACCATAGGTTCTTTTTTACCCTTCATTGGCTATATTTTTTGGAAAAGATCAGGACTCGTAAGTGGGATCATATCCGGTTTTATCTATCTCAATCACTTTTTTAGCCTTGAGGCTCCAGGCTCGCTTGCTGTTGCTAATGAAATACTCACCGAGCCTTTGATCTCTTTTTATCTTTTCTTAATGATCATTGTGTTTATGTATTGGTCAATCAAAAAGTCTTTTATAACGACGTTTAGTTTTGGAGTCTTGCTTGGTATCGGTGTACTGGTCAAGGGATCAAATATATTTATTCCCCTTCTGTTCTTAACCTATTTCTTTATTCTTATTTTTATAAAAAGGAGTTTAAGTTTGGCACATCTTTCTGTATTATTGTCGGGAATTATTATTTCTATTTTGCCATGGTCTATATATGCCACCAAATCTTCAGATCAATTAATCTTAATTTCCACCCAAAGCAAACCGGCACTATTTGACGGAAATAATGAATACACAGTTATCGACGGAGCTTGGCACCCGGAGGGATACATTGACAATCCAAATAGTTTCTATCGGCAACCATGGCTGCAAAAATATCCGGATTTAATAAAGGTTGCCATATTTTATTATTATCATCCCAGAATATTTTTGCCTGTATTTCTTAAAAAGTTATTTTATGCATACCGATTATTTCCTTTTTTTAAAATTTCATTGACTCTGATAATTAGTTCAATCCTAATTAATTATTTCTTGAATAAAAAGTTCAAAATAGTCATGTTGATGATAACTTTGCTTTGTTTGATAAATATATTCATTTTTCCCTATCCGGTAACTGGCATGCCATTTATGAGCCAAATCTCTACTAGTGGTTCCTTATTAACCGTTTTACTTACAGTAGCCATGCTATTAGCGTATCGCAAAAAAATTATTCACACCATAGACATACCTGCACCTATGATAATAATATTCGTGAATTATTTACTGATTACCCTGATGATTTTCGGTTACCCTAGATATATTCAGGTTATGAATTTTGTATTTATTCTTGTATCGGTTAAACTCCTCATGGATTTTATAAAAGAATTCTTTTCTACCTTTTATTCTGTTTTCTTTACATCAGATGGTTAAACCGAATAAAGAGCTGAAGAACTGGTACTACCACCGGGATTTAATAAATTATTATGCGTTTAACTTAACACCCCAATGTAGTATTTTAAACATTCACCATGGTAATGATATTTTCCGCGATTCATTAAAATATAAGAATTATAAATCAGTTAACATTTCAAAAAAGTCAATATTTCCTGATAAAAAATTTGACTTTATTTTTATTTCTGATTCTTTAAGTGTTGTCAGAGATATTCAGTCTTTGTTTCACAAGCTAAAGAAATGTTCTAGTCCCAACACCAGACTCATAGTCAATTATCATAATTATTTCTGGTTACCCTTTCTGAAAATAGCTGTGAAGCTTGGAATTAAAGACCCGCAAAAATATACGAATTGGTTAAATACTGACGACGTGATTAATTTGCTGTCTATTGAGAATTATCAAATCATAAAAGTCGGGCAACGGTTATTGATACCGGTTTATATCCCGGTAATTTCTTATTTCATAAACAGGTATATTGCATATTTTCCGGTTATTAATAAATTATGTTTTACAAACTACCTTATTTCCCGGCCTGTAAATGATAATAAAATCTATGATCAAACCGTAAGCGTGATCATACCCGTCAGAAATGAGAGTGGGAATATTGAAAATACTATTAAGCGGCTTCCAAAGCTAGGTAAACACACAGAAATAATCTTTATAGAGGGTTATTCCTCTGACAATACCTGGGATAAAATTATCCGTGTTCAGAATAAGTACAAGAAATTGGATATAAAAGTCTTTAAACAGCAGGGTATAGGTAAGGCGGATGCTGTTCGACTTGGATTTATTAAAGCCAGAGGTAATATTCTAATGATTCTTGATGCAGATTTAACCGTACCTCCGGAAGAATTGACCAAATTTTATGAAGCTATTAATAAAGACAAAGGCGAATTCATTAATGGCTGTCGGTTGGTATATCCGGTGCAAAAAGAAGCAATGCAATTTCTTAACACAGTTGCCAACCACCTCTTCTCCACCATATTATCATGGATATTGAATATAAAAATAAAAGATACACTATGTGGTACAAAAGTTATCTCAAAGAAGAACTATCTTCATATTGCCCGTAACCGTAAGTACTTTGGGGATTTTGATCCGTTCGGTGATTTTGATTTGATATTCGGAGCCGCGAAATTAAATCTGAAATATACTGAAATACCCATTCATTACCAATCACGTAAATATGGACATACCAACATCTCCCGCTTCAAACATGGCTGGTTGTTACTGAAGATGACTATATTTGCACTATTCAAGTTAAAATTTGTCTAATGCTGATCAATTTCTTAAAAAGATATTCATACAAACAAATCCTTCTTCTATTCATAGAAGACCACCTTCAGTTTCTCCTGGGTCCGTTACCGTCGTACGAAGGTATTATTGCCAGAAGACTCATGTACAAAATATTTCTCAAATTAGGTAAGGGGAGCATTATTTACCACCACGTAATATTCACTCACGGTTTTAATATCAAAATAGGTAATTATTTTTCACCAAACTGCGGCACCCATATTGATGGTAGAGGAGGTGTGGAAATTGGCGATTATGTCCTGATCGGACCAAATGTTTTTATTGCTTCATCAAACCATGTAGTCCGCACGAGAGAGCCCCGTATAAATTTTCCTCATATTCCCAAACCCACGTATATAGGTTCAAATGTCTGGATTGGGGCCAACACGGTTGTATGTCCTGGGGTTAAGATTGGTGACAACAGTATTGTGGCCGCCGGTAGCATAGTAACAAAGGATGTAGCACACAACGTTATTGTTGCTGGAAATCCTGCCAGGGTAACACGGACTTTTTAGTATGATAAATGGATTCAAAAATATTTTATTAAACAAGACGGATGATCTTCATAAACTGATATTTAGTCAACCCATGGGAAAAGAAATGACAAGTTTTACCAGGAATCTAACATGGACAGTTTTTGGCCTGGGTACATCCTCAGCTATTATCTTCGCGATTAACCTCCTTGCCGGAAGATTATTAGCACCCGTTGAGTACGGAAAATACAATCTGGTTCTCAGTTTGTCACAAATTATTATGGTGTTTTCAGTATTTGGTATAGATATGGCTGCTGTAAATTTCATTGCCAAATCAAAGAGTGAAACGGATAAGAAAGTTGTCGTATCAACTTCTCTTATGTTAATAACACTTAACTTAATCATGGTTGTTATCGGGACAACTCTGTTTTTGAAACTGACCGATATTGCTGATTATTTTGAAATTAGTATGGTGATTTCGATTTTGATATATACAGCTCTATACTCATTTAGAAATGTTACTGACGGAATCATGAGAGGATTACATAAATTTAAAGCTCAGTCGCTCTTGAGAATGGTTGAAGTTGGGGTTACCTTATTAACATTCTATTTAATGTTCTTTATTGTCAAAAAATATGTATACACCGCTAATCTATTTGCTACACTCACGGGTGTTTTTGCCCTCGTTATCATCTATATCATCTATATAAAACACTATTTATTCAAGTTTGACAGAATAATATTAATAGACTTAATGAAATACGGTGGGTTATTTTTCACTAGTGGAGTCGCCGGGGTCGTCTTTGGTCAATTAGACAAAATTATTGTAACCACGAGTCTGGGAATTAGCTCATTTGGTTTGTACAGTGCATATTTCACAGCCTCAGGATTGGTTTCAATCAATTTGGCCGGGGTTGTAATCAACGTCTTTTTCCCAGCTGTATCAAAAGAGCCTAATAAATTACCGATTTACCATAAGTTAAATAGATTAACTGCTTACACAATCTTACCCTTGTTTATGTTAATGGTAATAATTGTCAGTGTGGCAATGAAAATATTTGGATCAAAATATCAATTTAATTTGGAATATATTCTGCTTTTCAGTATTTTGTCGGTACTTCAGTTCTTTTATTCCATCAATAATTCATTAATTACCACAATTTCGAGAAATTTATTTATCAAGTCAATTGTGTTTTCAATCCTGATTAGCACGTTCTATTTATGTGGATATCTGATATTTATATGTTTATCTTTAATAACTATCACGACCGTAGTAACTTTAATGATCTCTTATGTCATATGCTTGATGTGGATGCAGCGGATTATATTAAGGAATTACTTCGGATCTGGTCTGATAAAATGACATCTTCTTAATATATAATGCAGCGTTAAAGAGAGCTTAATCAAAAAAATGAAATTGTCACCCGAAGCTAAAACAGTAGTTGAATTAGTTAGAGAATGTGGATTGATTGCCCGACAACAAAGATTGGGGGATTTATCAGTGGAGGATGTGGCTGGTAAAGGTTTGATCTCAAAGGGGGATCTAAAAGTAGATGGATGGATAAAACATAGAGTTGGTTCGCTATTCCCCGGCTACGTTACTCTTTCTGAAGAATCAGAAAATGAATTATCTTTTTCACAGTTACAGATGGAAAACGTAATCGTAGCTGACCCCATCGATGGAACGAGGTGGTACAAAGACGGTGGAAACTTATGGACGATTTCCCTGGCATTAGTTGTCCACGGAGTTATTAATATCGGTGTAATCCATCAACCCGACACAAACACTCTTTGGTTGGCCGAAAAAGGCCAAGGTGCCTATAGAAAGCGCAACGGGAAACGACCCGAACCAATTAAAACTCTAAATGAGACAAAACTTTCTAGAGTGAAAATTGGGGTTGGGAGTAATATGTCAACTGTTGAAACCAGACGAACGATGTTAGGATTGTTAAATTACCTAATAGAAGACAGTCGTGGGCCATATATTATGGCAAGTACAGCATTGGAATTAGCTCTGGTCGCCTCAGGTATCGTATTGGCCGGAGATATCCATCCCCAGGCTAAACCCTGGGACAAAGCTGCTGGCATGCTTATAATTGAAGAAGCGGGTGGTGCGGTTGGTGGATGGCCGGGCAGGGAAACAGTATTCGAAAATGGTTTAGTTGCCGCCGCTAACTTAATGTTATATAATCAGCTCGTTGAATTAGTAAAAGCGGCAGAATGTTATGACAAAGGAAAATAAATCATTTGAAAGAAAATTAATGGATAGGTTTGACTTTGAAATCGATGGTGGATCTACTTTGATAATTCCCGATGACACAAGTTTCGTAGGTTTGATGTTTGCACGAATAATTGCAAATAGATTTATGGTAGATTTTGTTGAAAAAAAGAACGGAACAAGGCTGAGTTTTAATGGTTGGAAAATATGGCACAGGGGATAAATAAATCTCCTGCTTTTATTATTGATAGGGATGGGGTTATTAACCGAATGGTGAATTATTCGGGTCAGTGGGATTCACCCCAAAAACCCAAAGATGTCCGGTTGGTCGATGGTATAGTAGACATTTTGCACTGGTTAAATGAGAGACATATTCCGATAATCGAAATTTCCAACCAGCCTGGGATAGCCAAGGGTAAAATGACACAAGAAACCTCAGACGCAATTGAAAACAGGGTCCACCAGCTGTTGGCATCCCGGGGTGTCAGAATTGATAAAACATACATTTGCCCCCATCATCCCAAGGGTGTAGTGCCGGAATTGACACGTGAGTGCGATTGCCGTAAACCCAAAGCGGGCTTATTTATTAAAGCGGCTAAAGATTTAGGTATAAACTTCTCAGAAAGTGTAATGCTTGGCGATAAAGCCTCTGATATTCAAGCGGGAGATGCTGTGGGCTGTAAAACCGTACTGTATCTTCACAATGAAGACCAACCGGAAAAAATCGAACAGACCAAAAGGGCCCGTGCTGACCATCAAGTCACCCGAGTTCAAGAAGTACTTGAAATATTACCTAAAATTTTTAAATTAGTTTAAAACTCCTATCTTTCTTCGCATCAAGGTAAGCTTGATCGAATTGGTTAAGTGTCTCAGTCAGCCTCTTTGACTCCAGCGATTTCTGCAATACTTCAGATGTAACGGTTACAATATGAGCCCCTAATGAAAAGGCGATTCTAATTTGTTCTGAAGACCTGACGCTTCCAATAATCACTCTAACATTATTCAAATTTTGGTTTCTAATATAATTTAATAGAGAAATCAATGTCTCTTGTGCTCCAGGACCTTCCTGATATTTAGACTTGCTTTCTTCAGATCTTCCCCAGAATAAGCTTATATATTGAGCACCTGCTTCTGCAGCTAGAGCCAGCTGGGCGAAGCTAATACCAACCGTGGCGTTAACTGTAATTCCTTTTTTAATCATGTTTCGGATCATCCCAAAACTCCTTCCATCGGGTAATATGGGGATTTTAATAACTGCATTGCTAGGATATTTTGCATGGTATTTGTCAGCCAGCGAGTACATATCGGAATCAGACATTTTGGAATAGGGAATCTCGACAGATACCGGGAAGTTATCACCCACCAGAAAGCATATTTTATGAAGATGCTCTGGAATATTAACCACGCCATCTTTCTGAAGTATCATAGGATTTGTGGTAATTCCTTTGATTACGGAACTCCATTTTTTTATCTCCTCTAGCTTACTAGAATCAAGAAAAAAACCTGAAATTCCGGAAAGCCGGTTACTTTTTTCCATTCGCTTTTCCATTATCAAAATCCTTAATCATCTGTCGTAATGTAAATATTATTCCATGTGTGAGTACGACATGAAATGCTTCTATAGCCGGTGTGCCGTAGACTTCATTTATGACTGGAACTACCAGGCAGACATTAGCCATTTGTTTCATAGCTCCTCCATCAAATCCGGAAAATCCCAGGATTTTTGCACCTCGCGATTTTGCTAATTTCATTGCTGCTACCATATTCTGAGACCAGGGACCGGCATCTCCCATACCACTTCCTCCGTGTACCGAGAATCCCACTAAAACATCGTTCTTTGCCAACCAAGGTTCCAGTTGTTCGGCAAAAACTGTTCCCCAACCGCTATCATTCGTCCAGGCGCTAACCAATGGAATATTATCTACCAGCGACATGGCCTTGAACCGTTTCTTGTGAGGGATGATTGTGGTTTTTGCTAAATCAGATGCAAAATGGGTAGCTGTCGATGCGGAACCACCGCACCCCATCACAAATATTGTTCCGGAATTCTTCCAAGTCTCAAATAGAATATCTATTGCTTTATCCAATTCTTTTCCGCTTCCCAAAAATGTTGCGGACTTGATGATTTCAAAAAAATATTCTTTAAAAGTGAATTGTTGATTCATAAAGAAGTATCCCTATAATATCACACCCTTTTAACATTCTCAGTTCTTTCAACTTGCCTGTAAATGTTTTCAATTATTTTCATCGTTTCCAATCCGTCAGATCCGGTTCCCAACAATTTTTCTTTCCCTGAAATAGCATTCTTAAAATTAATCCACTCTCTTTTCCACGAAGGATCAGGTTCGGAAAACTTCCAAACCCGTTCCTTTGGAGCCATACCGGGTGTTCTGAGACCTAATACCAGGGTCTCAGTACCATAAGACCCACCCAAGCCGTTTACTTTTAAATAAGCTTCCGTTCCATAGACTTCGAAAATAAATCTATTTTTCCATTCTGTCCAACTTGCATGGAGTTCGGCAATACCGTTTTCTCCCCTAAGCAATAAAAAGGCATTGTCTTCGACTCGCACCGGCCAATATGAAGTCGTCAATTCTGCCTTAATTGATGAAAACGTTCCCATAAACCACAATACCAAGTCAATTAGATGTGATCCCTGGTCTATTAATTCTCCGCCACCGGATAACATTGGATTCATCCGCCACTCTTTTTCATATCCTGGCCTCCCCCCGATACCGTATGTAGATTTTATATACATTATATTGCCGATCTTACCTTTCACAAAAATCTTATAAGCTTTAAATATCGCCGGATGAAATCGGTGGTTATAGCCAGTTTTGTAAATCAAACCTCTTTTTCTTGCCTCATTCACACAATTCGTTATTTCTTTGACATTCAACCCTAAAGGTTTTTCGCATAGCACATGTTTTCCGGATATTAAAGCAGATTTGGAAATTTCTGCCAAACGGTTATGAGTAGTAGAAACTATAACTGCATTAATATGTAGATCAGAGACAACATCTTGCCAATTGTCTGAATATTTACAATTGTTCAATCTATTGGACAAGGATTCGGCTTTGGATATGTCAGTATCAGCCACCCGGAATACAGTATCCCTTCCCAGCAGCTTTATAACTTCAGCTCTTTTTGTTCCAATTATACCTGCCCCGATAATACCAATTTTCATTATATTCAAAAATTTACTAAGGTTTTGACCCCTTCATTATCAAAATGTATCAGCATTTCTGTTAAACCGGCCTTTGACATGGATTTTCTTAATTTTGATTTATCTCCTGGACAACAAAATAATAAAAATCCTCCCCCCCCCGCTCCGATTATCTTACCCCCGAGAGCACCGGCATCTTTTGCCTGTTCGTACCAATTATCTATTTTCACACTGCTTATCGCCTTTGATAATTTTCTTTTATATTGCCAATGTACATCCAACAATTTTCCGAATTGCTCTATTTTGCCATTTTCCAAAGCTTTAAAAATTTCATCACCTAATTCTTTTATAAAATGCAGATTATTTATTACCTGAGAATCATTTTTAGTAGTAGATCGATTTTGTTTGGAAAGAATCTTCCCGCTGGCCCGGCTGATTCCGGTAAAAAAAAGTACAAAACTATTTTCTAGATCTCTTAAAGCGTGGGGAGACACGTCAGGTTTAATAACCTCCACCTGCCCTTTTTTATTAATTTCCATCCTGGTCAATCCGCCAAAAGCAGCCATATACTGATCCTGTTTTCCCACCGGTTTTTTTAGAATCTCAATTTCAATTTTGCATGCATCTTCAGCCAATCGTCTGGAACTTACTACTTCCCCCTTTAAATCATAAAGAGCTTTCAAAGTAGATACCAGGAAACTTCCCGATGAACCCATTCCAGTGCCATGAGGTAGATCAGCCACCCATGCCAATTCAACATTTTTGGTCACGCCCGTCAATTTCAAAGCTTCCTTAGCCAAGTCATGATTTACCTCGTTAACAGAGTCAACGGTTTCCGAATCGGAATATTTTAACCGGATTAATTTATCACTTACCGGTCGATTGGCAGTAGTATAAATATACTTATTGATGGATACTGATATTAATCTACCCCCGAATTTTGTGTAGTAAGAAGGAAGATCGGTACCCCCACCTCCGAGGGGTATTCTGAATGGAGCGCGTACCATAATCATAAATTCTTTCTCCTGATGTGTTCACTGGTCTTTAACAGGGAATCAAATGTTCCCATATCTGACCAATAGTCATTTTTCTTCAACAATATTAACTGTCCAATTTTAAGATATTCATTATTTAGATCCGTTATTTCTAATTCTCCCCGGGTTGACGGTCTAATTTTATCTATCATATCAAATACCCGGTTATCATAAAAATGTGGCCCCGTCACTACCAGGTTAGAATTAGCCTTTTGCGCTTTTTCTTCAATCGATATTAATTTACCCCGACTGTCATATTTCGGAATTGCAAAACGATTGAATTCGGATGTTTTCCGTAAAAAAGACATGGCGCCTGTGGCGAAAGCAGACACTTCGGATTTAAAATCATTTTCGTAATAATTATCACCCGCACAAACCATTATTGATTGATTTTGTGTAAATTTTCGGCATCTCAAAATAGCGTCGGACATTCCTGCTGGTGTCGGTTGTTCAACGTAGGTCAGCCGGACATCCCATTTCGCCGGTATATGATTCATCAACATTCTTATCTGGTTTCCGTGTGGTGGACCGCTAATAACCGCAATATCTTTTATTCCGGAGGAAAATATTGTGTGCAAGGGATAAAAAAACATCGGCAGGTTCCAAACCAGTAAAGCGTGTTTATTTACAGCCTTCGTAACTGGATTCAATCTGGTGCCTGTTCCCCCGGTCAGAACAATACCTTTCATTTCTAGATATTTTTGACTTTTCTGATAACTTTTTGTCGAATCATATTTTTCATTGCTTCATTTGAAACATCCTCTATCCTGCCTTGGGTAAGTAACCAATCCCGATATGCCGCCAGTGATTTTTCCAGACTAACCTTTGGAATCCAACCCAATTTATTTAATCGGGATATATCAGATACCGTAGAGCGGGTATCACCAACACGAAATATTCCTGGAATTTGTGGTTCAAGCTTGCTATTAAATACTTTTAACATAGTCCGGGCAAACTCAATAGCGCTATATGCTTTACCGCCACCTACGAAGAATATCTCATTATTTGCTCTGGGATCTTCAAGCACAATCAAATTAGCCCGGGCGACGTCAGCACAATTAACATAATCCCTTAATCCCATTCCGTCTTCAACCAATATTGGAGGTTTATTATTAAGAATTCTCATAGCAAACACTCTTAAGATTCCGGAATAGGCGTTGTAGATTGAATTGCGTGGTCCCTGAACATAAGTATATCTCAAACATACCGTGGGTATTAAATATTTTTTTCCTAATGTTTGAGCTAATAACTCAACTGCATACTTGGATATACCATATGTCGTAATAGGCCGACATATATCTTCGGTCATTAGTACATTTTTGCATTCCCGCTTACATGTCGGACATCTAATTTCCCATTGCCCCGTTTCCAATTGTTCAATCGGTCTGGGTTCAGCCCAGAATTCTCCATGATTTTTACAATTCCATTTTCCGTCTCCCGCCACTGCTTGCGAGGAGGCAAAAACAATCTTTTTTATTGGTAACCTATTAGCTAATATAAGCTCAAACATTAGAGCCGTGCTTTCGGTATTTGTGTGGATAAAATGGCCAAAATCTGGCATGTAATCCTGATATGCCGCCATATGAAAAACGGCATCGACACCCCTCAAACTTCGGTATAAATCTTTGGGGCTACTGACATCACCGAGAATAAATTCAGCTTCTGGGGGGATATAACCGGGCTTGCCTTTAGGATGAACTCTTCTTTGCAGAGAATCCAGAATTCTTACCTTATACCCTTTCGATATCAGCAAGTCGACAGTATGAGATCCGATAAAACCTGCGCCTCCGGTAACTAAAACATGCTTATACACAGCGCATATTATATAATAATTTTCCGGATGAAAAAAAAGATCGCTATCGTCACTGGTGGTGCGAGAGGTATAGGGGCAGCCATAGCTCAGAGGATTGCCGGAGAAAATTACCACGTGGTCATATGTTCCAGATCTCAACAGGAAATTGATGATTTTATTAAGACTATGTCCCGATTGAAGTTACAATTATCCGGATTAGTAACTGACATCTCGAAATTTGGCCAATGTCAGAGATTATTTAACTTTATTCAGGGATTAAATGGAGAACTGGAAATATTGGTTAACAATGCCGGGATTTACGGACCTATAGGTAAGCTGGAAGAAAATTCGTATTTGGAATGGGAAGATACTATCAGGATTAATTTGCTCGGTACAGTTTACTGTACTCAACTGGCAATTCCCATTATGCAGAAAAGAAAATCGGGGAAAATCATCAACATCTGCGGTGGGGGAGTGGGAGGAAAGGATCCTCTGGCTCGATTTTCAGCTTATTATACATCCAAAACCGCCATAGCAGGATTTACTGAGGTAACAGCGGCTGAATTGGCCGAATACAATATTCAGGTTAATTGTATCGCTCCGGGTGCTGTAAATAGTCGTTTTACAGTCTACTTAATTTCTCAGGGGCGAAACAAAGCCGGAGATGAAATGTACACCAAAGCCATAAAGCAAAAAAAGACTGGAGGAGATTCTCCGGAATTAGCGGCAAGACTTGTATCATTTTTAATTTCAAATAAAGCAAACCATATCTCAGGCTGCTTACTAAGTGCTAAATGGGATAAGAAGGGGGAACTGTCGGACTCTCGCACTTTCACTCCAAATCTATACAAATTAAGAAGAATTGACAACCGGAACTTCTGGGATCATGAATAAACATAATGAGGATATGGAGATCGGAATTTTAGGACTTTGGCACCTGGGATGTGTTTACTCTACGGGACTGGCAAAATATGGTTATAAAGTTACGGGGTTCGATACAGATCAGCAAATTGTAGCCAGGCTCAATAAATCAACCCCACCGGTTTTTGAGCCCAATTTGGTTGAAGAAATTAATAATCATTTAAACAAAAACCTTACCTTCACCAGTGATCCAATTAAAGCCATAAAGCATAAAAAATATGTTTTCATCACTTTGGATGTTCCGGTAGATAATCATGACAAGTTAATAATTCGACCATTAAATAACCTAATCAGATTAGTATTGCTCCATTGTTCTCCTGGTACCGCCGTTGTGGTTTCCAGCCAAGTCCCGGTGGGAACCATGCGAAATTTACATCAAAAACTTATGCAAAAAAACGGTTCCCTTGGTATATGCTTTCCTGAAAATGTTAGGTTGGGTCAGGCTTTTAAGACATTTCTAAAACCCGATAGGATTGTACTGGGAATCGACGCAAAATCTTCATTGATTAATTTCAAGAAAGATTTTCCCATATTTAATTGCCCGGCTCTGGATATGAGTTTTGAATCAGCTGAAATGGTAAAACACACTTTAAATTCTTATTTAGCAGTGATGATCAGCTTTGCCAGCGAAGTATGTGATATTTGCGAATTGATCGGTGCGGATTATTCAAAAGTTCTTTCCGCCCTCAGGTCGGATTCCCGTGTTAGTCCGTCAGCTCCTTTAAACCCCGGCATCGGTTTTGCCGGAGGCACTATTGGCAGGGATATTCAGGTCTTGAAAAGCATCACGGCCAAGCTGGATTATTCACCCAAATTAATCAAAACTGCATATCAGGTTAATCAGGATAGACTGGATAAGTTGATAAACAAGACACAATTCTTATTAGGAAATATTAAAGGTAAAAATATCGGCCTTTTAGGTCTGACTTACAAACCGGGTACTGACACTCTTCGGCGGTCAAAATCTCTTGAACTTGCGCATAGGCTGATCAGCAAGGGCGCAGCGGTTAGGGGATACGATCCGGCTATCAAACCGGCAGTAAAATTACCGGTAAAAATTGATGTAGCCGAAAACTTAGCGTCATTTTTCAATCAGCTGGACCTGGCGATCACTATGACCCCATGGCTGGAATTTAAAAATATAACTGCAGATGATCTCAAACCTATGAAAAAATATTTGGTGTTGGACGCCCTAAATATTCTCAGTCCGGACTTGAAAAAACAACTACCCTCTTTAAAATACCTTCGTACCGGAGTAAGTCAATAATTCAATTATTTATCTGATGAATAGTGATCCCGGGTAAAATTCAAATTGGCTAAATTTCCAGTGTCGTACCATTTCTTAAGTTCGATAGCTTTGAATTTAATTCCCTTATTCACCATTAATTGCATTGCTGCACAATCATTTAGCGACGAGTCGTTTGGATTTGCATTATACAATTTTCCCAAAGCGGACCAAAAATCCTTATAATCCTTTAGACCTACTAGTCCGATGTGAAATAAGTCCCATTCCGATGCCCCCTTGCGATTCATTTGCTTCATATATCCGTCTTTAATGGTAAAAGAACTCAAGTATTTAGTGTTAAATAACTCGGGATCCAATCCTTTCGACCCCCCGTTCCAGTTGAATTTTTCCGGTGAAGGAAGGGAACCTTTTATTATCGTGTCGTTGCAGTGGAATATAAAAGGGCATTGGAGTTTGTCTTTTGCCCTGAGCATTGAGTAACCTAAACTACTTCCGTCTCCCTGGTATTTATCTACCCATACAAACGTAAATTTCCTTCCCGGATAGGCTTTTATTAAATAGTCCCTGATCTTATATCCAAAATACCCCAGAGTGATTACAGATTCAATATCTGGAGAATATAGGTCGACTATATAATTTATTACGGGTCGCTTATTTAATAGAACCAACGATTTGTTGGTTTTGGCTGTCAATTCACCCAATCTGGATCCGGTGCCGGAAGTGGTAATTAATATTTTATACATAACAACATAACCTTTATTAGTTTAACACCTGCTCTTAAAGTTGAAGAGGTGATACTGGAAAGGTCTGTCAAAATTATATAAGAGATGCTAATAACAAACCAGCATTTTACAGACGTCAGCTTGAATCTTATAGCATGACCATAACACAGATTACTGGAGTCGGATCGAATGTTGTCCAGGCAGCTTATGAATTAACGACAAGATATTATTCCCAGGGATTAAGAGGTTATGAGCTTTTAGGCACAGTAAAAAGTAATATATTACGTCAACAGATAAAACGTCGCGGTAATCACAATTTAGACCCTGACACAAATGATGTTATCCGACAGATTTTTGACGAGGTTTTAGATCAGGCACGGGGTAAATAATTTTGTCTTTATATTCGATTCAAAAAATTCCAGGTGTTTTCGGCATTTACAGACCCGACCGTCATTTGTAAAGGTTTAAAGCGCAAGGCAGGACGAATTCCGCTCATTTTGTAATATTGGGTCATATTACTCTCGTCTGGTAATTTTGTAAGTCTGGCAACAGAAATATGCAGAATATTAGTCAAGGGCAAGGGAGAGAATCCTTCTCGTATACCATCACTAGATACGGTTTCCCTAGCACTTAATATCACTTGCGGAATATTTGTGGCCGCTATAACAGTATTCCCGCCTTTATCCACGAACATATAGTCAAAACTAAGGGTTAACCCTGGAAGACGCCTTATATTGTTTTCACCCAAAATTATTTTTCTCATCTTCTCTTCCTTCTCGGGTATTACTGCATCCTCCCTTTTTATCTCAAGCACGGTTGAGTGTAATGGGAAGTCTATACCAGCCATAAACAATTCTGCCCCCGTTGACTCTGCCACCTTTTGCAAAGGTTCAGTAATCCGCTTTAAAAACTCCTGCTGAGAACTCTCATCAAAAGTAAGAGTGATACCAAATCTTTTTCTCAACTCTTCTTCTGGAAAAGATTTAAATTCCACAAACTCGCCCTGCAATGCACCCTGGTAGCCGAGTCTTGCATTTCCAATATATTTTACAATTGTCGGTAATCTAGTAATTGTTTCCATCGGCCGTATTGTACTAAGCAATTTAATAAAATGCAAACTTACGTTGTATTTTCCTTTAATACCAAACTTCCAAAAAGAATAAAATATGGAAGTGAATTAGGCTTGAAGTGGATAGGGATACAGTTCACCTTTGAACCCTTGGGATAATGTGCTACCCCTTAGGTTTAATTGGCATGATTTTTTTAGCTAATCCAGATGATGTTTATACGCTCTCATGTCACGGGTTTTGACACCTCTAACCGCTGCTTTCCTGATTTGACGGTTGCGTTCACTAAAGTTCTCATCAATCCCGTCTTTTATTGCACCTCGTTCGACGATTTCTTCCATCGGACCGTCCGAGTCACCATATGCACTCCGGGCAACTAAATTCGCTAACATATTTCCAAAAATCCGAAGCGTAGCATCAACCATGATTAACGGAATCATCAACATACAACCACTCTTCTCTGGGTTTTCTCGGCTAGCCATATTACTAAATGGATTTTATCACATTATAAGACTATATACAACTTACGTTGTATTTTCCTATAATACCCGACTTCCGAAAAAAGAATATAATCTGGAAGTGAATTAAGCTTGGCCGGAGTCGATTACCCCGCTCACTCTACAGTATTAGAATTTCAAGATTCCGACCAGTCGGTTTCACCCCAAACCTCAGAAGCCTTAAAAAAAGCTACTTCTTCCACCAGGCTTTCATTAGAGAGAATACCCTTGAGCCGTTTCCAGCATCCCTGAAGAAATTACTCGGGCCGGCGACAACCTGGTTGCCATTGGAAATACTCAACAATTAGATCCTCTCCGTAACCTGGGACTTCCTCACCGGACCCCAACCCTGAAATCAACATATCCGCGATAACACTCCTGAGCTAGAGTTAAAAGCTTCCCATGTATATCCGGATTGCAGGCACCGATAGCCACAGACTTCGTCTCCGCGGTGACCGGGTTATCTTCTAAATCTGTAGCCACTCCGCCGGCCTGTTCAGTCGCAAAGGCCCCGCATCTCACATCCCACTCACCTCCGATTGCGTGCGTAATCCAAGCGTGTCCTCTGGTAATAGCCTGACGTTGATTATTCACATTGCTGCCGGCCGACAATAAACTAATATCCGCGTCTAAAATATCCGGCAATCTGGCAATCATCGCCGAGTAGGGCCCGGCTGTAGTCGTTCGCAAAGTAGTATCCATAAATACGGTCGCCCTTTTTTTGTCCGGTTGCGGCATATGAACTTTCTCAATATGTTCCCCAGTGGGTATTAGTTTTTCATCTAGACCTACCTGGTATACCAAGCCTGTTTGACAAACTAATAACTCGCGCGAAAAAGGATCACAAATTGCACCCGCCAGAGGGCAGCCGTTTTCTTCTACAATCACTGTAGTTGTAGAGCCGGCAAGCCCGCCCTTATAAATACCGGTTCCATCCAGCGGATCAAAGATCCACCTTCGCCTACTTTCGCTTTTGCCTGAAGTACCTGATTCTTCTCCGGTAATTAAATCATGAGGGTATTTGTTAGTAATAATGTTTGCAATAACCGCCTCTGAAATTCGATCTGCCTTTGTTTGCCACGTATTATCATGAGTCTTCAAAATCGCCACTAAATCTCCTGACCGGTGAAAACGCACTAATTTACGGCCACCCAAGATAGCCGCTTCAGCACAGACGATCGCATCTTTAGAAAATCCTAAATTCGTCAGTAACTCAGTTGGTCTGGCTTCTTCTTCCCTTAAGTTTCGCACAGTGGAAAGGATTATATCACACTATAAGTTTAGTATACTTATTATTTATACCCCGGAAAGTAATCGTGATACAATCGATTCTATGGTCAAACCCCGGACCAGATTAATACTCAAAGAGATTAAACAGGTCCTAGATCACGTCGATGAGAAACAAGCCATAGATTTTATTAATGTCATTTTAAGTGCCAGGAGAATCGTTGTTTGTGGCGCGGGCAGAGTCGGAATTGCAACCAGTGCATTCGGTATGCGCTTATCACAATTAGGTTTGTCCGCCTTTAGTATAGGAGACAGTAATGTGCCCAGTATCGGTAAGCGGGATGTCTTACTAACCGCATCAGGTTCGGGAGAAACACAAACCATAATCGATATCACCTCAAGAGCAAAACAAAATGAGGTAAAAATCGCCTTAATAACAGCTAGCCCCAAATCAAGACTTGCCCAGATGGCTGATTGCATACTCATACTCAACTCCCCGACAAAATATAGCGATCATAAAAGTATTGAAACCAAACAGCCAATGACTGCACTAAATGAACAATGTCTCTGGATATTTTATGATTCTTTAGTTCTAGAACTCATGGAAATTATGGGTGAAACTAGTCAAAGTATGTGGGCTAGACACTCGACTTTAGAATAAAAAATTATTGTTATAATTATTAAACAAATGAATAAATCATTAAAAGTAAAAACTTCGGACAGGAATTATTGGCTATCTGCTTCTTTGATTTGCGCAGATGTCAACAATCTTGCGGATGATGTAAGAATATTGGAACTATCGGGTATGGACTTTTTACACATTGACGTTATGGATGGCATGTTCGTTCCCCGATTCGGCATGTTTCCCGAACAGGTCGCCGGTATCAGGAAAATCTCTTCACTTCCGATGGATCTTCATTTAATGGTAGAAAATCCGGAGCCTTACTTTGAAACGTTTCGTGATGCCGGCGTTGATTATATAAGTGTGCATGTTGAAGTTTGTAGGCATTTAAATCGCACGGTTTCTCTCATCAAAAAGTTAGGCTGCAAAGCCGGATTAGCAATTAACCCTGCTACTCCAATTGAATTTCTGCCATATGTCCTGGATGATATCAAAATGATTAATCTTATGGGTATAAATCCTGGCATAGTAGGTCATAAGTTAATCGGGTTTACTTATGAAAAAATTCGTAGATTAAAATCAATTGTCGGCGAGCGGGATATTTTCATCGAGATTGATGGAGGTGTTACAACCGAATCCGCTTCCGAGATGATTCAAGCCGGTGCGAACATGTTAGTGTGTGGTTCGTCAACTGTCTTTAGAAAAGAAATGTCTATCACCAAGGCAATTGAATCATTAAGGGTAAATATCGAAAAGTCCATTAAATGAAATATAAAGTTTTGATAACCACTTCTGGTACGGGGTTTAGGATGGGTAGTTTGGTCGAAGATACAAACCAAACCCTTATAAAAGTCGGCGAAAAACCTATTTTGTCCCGCATAGTTGAATCCTACCCCCAAAATATTACTTTGGTGATCACACTGGGCTATTACGGTCAATACGTCAAGGACTTCTTGGAAATTGCGTATCCGGATAGAAAGTTTGAATTTATATGGGTTGATAAATACACCGGTAGGGGTAGCAGTTTAGTCTATTCAATATCAAAAGCTTCTGCCAAGCTTCAATGCCCGTTTATTTATCACGCGGGTGATACATTAGTCAAAGAAACGATTCCGCCACCAAATGCTAACTGGAATGGGGGAATGCTTAATTTAAATCTTTCACAATATCGCTCTTTCGACATCCTTAAAGATAAGGTAGTTAAGTTTTACGATAAAGGTGTGGATGATACAGATTATGTTCACATCGGTCTATTAGGTATCAAAGATTATGAATTATTTTGGAAAAGTTTGAGATCAATTCTAAAAGCAAGCAATCCTGATATCACTTACTTAAGTGATGTTCATGTTTTAGCAAAAATGCTGGAGTTAGGTACCGAGTTTAAATTAGAGAAATATGAAACCTGGCACGATGTTGGTTATCCTGAAGGATTATATAAAGCCAGAGTTGATTATAGAGATAAATATACCGTCCTAGACAAAAAGAGTGAAGCCATATATTTCGTCGGTAATAAAGTTATAAAATTTTTTTCAGAATCAAATGTAGTCAGTGATCGGATAAAACGGGCAGAGTTATTATCTGGTTTAGTACCTAAAATTGTTAACGAGAGATCTAACTTCTATGCATATTCATATGTAAAAGGTGATTTATTTGCAAATATTGTAAACAAAAATAATTTTTTGGATTTATTAAAATGGGCGTCTAAATATTTATGGCAGCCGCTGAAAGATTTAGACAAAAATGAATTCGTAAAAGCTTGTATCAAATTCTACAAAGAAAAAACATATGAGCGGGTAAAAATGTATCTTAAAAAGAAAATAATTAACGATAAAGCAGATAGAATTAACGGATTAGACACTCCATCAATTTCGGATGTTTTATCAAAAGTGGATTTTATTGAAATATGTCAGACCGAACCATACAGATTTCATGGAGACTTTATTCTGGATAATATATTAAAAACTGAAAATGGATTTTGTCTACTGGATTGGAGACAGGATTTCGGTGGTAGAATCGATATGGGAGATCGCTATTATGATTTGAGTAAGTTGAGCCATAATTTATTAGTCAATCATCGAAAAGTAAATGGACATCAATTCAAAATAATAGAACAGGATCGTGATATTACCTGTGAGGTTGAAAGAGAACAGAGATTTATAGATTGTGAAAATATACTTTTTGACTTCATTAATCAAAATAATTACAATGCTCGGCGGGTTAAAGTATTAAGAGGTATAATTTGGTTGAATATGTCACCTTTACATGAACCTCCTCTCGATGACTTTTTATATTATTTTGGTAAATATCATCTTTGGAAGAGCCTGAATGAATAAAATGAAAAACTTTATTATCGATGTCGACGGAGTGTTGACTGACGGCCAGTTCCATTACTCAGCAGAAGGAAAAATAATGAAAGTATTTGGTCCAGACGACGCCGACGCTTTAGCCCTACTTAAAGAAAAAATGTATATCCATATGATATCCGGCGATAAAAGAGGCTTTCCCATAACCAAAAAAAGGGTAGCCGAAGACATGAAATTCCCACTGAATCTGGTAAGTACCTTTGAGAGGATAGAATGGATAAAAAATAAATTTAATCCCAGCGAGACCATCTATATTGGAGACGGTATTTACGACGCCTTAGTTTTTAAAGAGGTAGGCTACTCAATAGCTGTTGCCAACGCTTGTGACATTGCCAAAAAATATGCTGACTTCGTTACGGTTAGAAAAGGCGCGGAAGGGGCGGTAGCTGAAGCGGCCTTACATATTATGGACAAGTTCTTTGAACCGATAGATTTAAATAATTTGAAACCAAAACACGGTTCAGGCGTCTGGAAATCTGGCAAACAGTAAATCACGGGAAACGGTTATGTCTAAATTACTTACAAAACTTTGGCAGATCTTTGAACAGGTAGTGTTTCATTATTCTTACCCCAGATACAATTACCCCTTATATTTCGTAGCCAAGCGCTATTGTAAATTCTACGAAAACAACGAAAATGGGAACCTCTCTACTAACGGCGAATTATTCTTTATTACCAGTATACTAAAACAAATTGACCCAGAGGTTTTATTTGATATCGGTGCCAATAAAGGAGAGTATTCGCAATTAATATTAGATCAATTCCCTGATTGTATTATTCACTGTTTCGAACCCGATAGCAGGGTATTTTCCATACTTAAGACCAAATATAAAAATATTAACAATATTAAGTTAAATCACTTGGCAGTATCCGATCACAACGGTAAAGCAAAATTCTATCTAAACAAGGACCCTGGACTGAATTCTTTATTTGACATGAATAATATCGGTTATCATTATGACAATATGCTTTCAACGGTAAGTCTTGAAACTATAGATAATTACTGTAAAACTCATTATATTAAAACTATCGATTTTGTAAAAATCGATGTTGAAGGAGCTGAGCTGTCGGTTTTAATGGGAGGACCAAGAATGTTATCGGGTAATAGAATAAAAATGATTCAGTTTGAATACGGACATGCAGCCATATCTTCCAAGACCTTCTTAAAAGATATATATGATTTACTGTTAGGTTACAACTATACTATTTATAAAATTATGCCCCTGGGTTTGCTTCATCAGCCTTATTCACCCTATAATGAGCACATCGCTTTTGCCAATTACCTGGCTGTAAATTCGAAAGTCAAAATCAATTCTGAATATTTAATAAATCGACCAGATATTTATCGTCAAGTTCCCATAATATGATTACCGTTTTCTGCAACGTATATATAAATTCTCTGGAAAAGCTATCACTTTTTAAAGATACATTCAAAAATGTATTTCCTATCAGCGATAACTGGCTTATCAATATCCGCGGTAAGTATAAAGACCAAGTAATTAAACAAATAAAAAAGATTCCGGGTAACAATCGCCAATGCACTTTTTTTCAAAATCTTAACGATGACGATTGGGCAGAAAGCGCTAGAGAAATGATAAAGGATGCAAAATATGACCACATCTATATATATCTGGAAGATCATTTTTTACAGCAACCACTTTCACATTTCCGAAATGTAATAAATGATGCTATAAGGATACAAACGGACTTCATCCCCTACTCCTTTTTTGATATTGGAATGAGTACTAAGAGCGTTGAAATCTATAATCCGACAACCAGCCGGTATTTCGAAACATTTATATTGACACCCGAACTATTACCCCTGATACGCTCCTTCAACCCAAATTTCTATCCAATCTCTCTGGTAGGAATATATTCCAAGACATTATTAATTAAAGTCCTGAAAGCTGAAGATAAGAAAAAGTTGTTAGTTCATCCTTATATACAATTATTCATGCAAAATGTTTTATTCACATATCCACGAAACCGTCGTTTAATTTTCTTTTTGAACAAAGTATTACAGATTTATAGGCTAGTGCTAAATACCCCAAAAAGCCCAATGAATATCGAAAGATCAATTCATGATATCGAGTTAAGTTTACTGCCAATAAAAATAAGTATTTTAAAGCAGGAATTGTTTGCAAACTGGGATGATGATAACGGTAGTTTAAACCTCAGTTTAATTAAGAGAGGTCTGTATCCAAAAAAACTTTTATGTACAGATAAGAACAACAACAACTCCGGTGCTAAATTATCCCGAGTTTTGAATTTGTCTAAAGGTGGTTGTTACTCCGCTCAGTACCATCCTGAAATAGGTCGAATAGTAAATATTCCTAAAAAGGAGATATCAGTTATTCAAGGAAGTCTGATTATAGAGGGGATGGGAGAAAGGTATATTGCGAATTCTGGTAAAAAGATGAATATTTACGCAAATATACCGCATAAAATAACAGCTCGAAAAATTACGAAATATCGGTCTTCAATCTACTTCTGATATATGACAGCTCCGTTGGTCTCGGTAGTCTTGGCATCATATAATAACGCCGGATTAATTTCGGAATCCATTCGAAGTATACTCAATCAAACTTACTCCAACTTCGAGGTAATAATTGCTGATGACGGATCTGATGACGATAGTCAAAGTATTATTAATAAGTTTGCTTCCGCATATCCCAGAATTAAAACCATTTTAAGCAAACAAAACGAAGGTATTTCAAATAATCGGAATAAGGCAATCAGAAAAGCTACAGGTACATACATAGCAATTGTTGACTCAGATGACATCTGTTTACCAACTAGGTTATCAGAACAAGTCAAATATTTGGAGAATCACGCGAACGTGGGAGTCTTGGGTACCAAATGGTACGTTTTTACAGATAATCCGGATAACTTTGTTAAAGGTAATTTAAGCATTAATGATATTAACGCTGGAAAAGTACCTGTTCATAATCCCACAACTATGATTAGAAAACAGATTTTTGATAATTATGGACTATTCGATTCCCGCATCCGCTACTGTGAGGACGTTGAATTGTACTACCGCTGGTATAGTCAGGGTGTAGTTTTCAGAAATTTGAATAGATATTTAACAAAGTACAGGGTAGCTCATGGAAACAATACAGGTGAAAACATCAATGCTCTTTTGTATTGGCAACTTTTCAAATTAAATATGATGGCGATTACAAAATATAAAATAAGATTTTCTTTATCTGGATATTTATTTACTCTAAAATTATTTTTATATTGCCTGTATCGTTCCTTACGATTAAATCATATATATTCTGTGACTAGAGATATATGATTACGAAAACAATCTGCTTAGTCAATTTAAACGCTTACTGTTTGTTTAATCAGAAAAGCGAAGCCCCTATGGGAGGTGCAGAACTGGACATGTATACCTTGGCTCAGGGTCTTAAAAAAAAATATAACGTTACATTTATCACAGGCGATTGGGGTCAGAACCCTGAAGAAACCGTCCATGAAATCAGACTTATCAGATCAGTCAACTTAAAAGGTAACTATTTGTCAGGCTTACTGAAATTTATTATCGCCCTTATCAAAGCAGATTCAGAGATATATATTTCTTCAGGAGCAGGACCGGAGGCAGGTCTGATTTGTTTATATAGTAGATTGTTCGGAAGAAAATATATTTATCGGTCTGTCTCATCATTTGATTGTGATAACAGCTATATTAAAGGACACAGGCTATTGGGGTTAATATATTTATTTGCGGTAAACAATTGTAATAAATTTGTAACCACCGTTAAAAATCAAAAAAAGCTATTATCTATAAGTCACCCGGGGGTCATACCCCGTGTTACCCATATTAATCAGGGACTAAAGATTTTCAAACGTAAAAATAATAAAAAGGCCGGTGTACTATGGGTTTCTCGCTGTGTCCCGTCTAAACATCCGGAATTGTTTATTGATTTAGCTAAGAGATATAAGAATTTAAAGTTTACCATGATTTGCCCCAAACAAGGAGGATTAGACAGCTTTTACGAAGACGTTAAATCACAGGCCATGCTGGTACCTAATTTAAAATTTATCAATTACGTACCTTTTAAACAAATTCAGAAGTTCTATGACCGGTCATATATTTTTATTAATACATCCGACTTTGAAGGTTTTACATATACATTAATCCAATGCGGACAGGCTGGAACCCCGGTAGTTTATTATAGGGTAAACCCGGATGGAGTAATTACTAAACACGATTTAGGATATTTCTCTAACGGGAATTATCGATTAATGTGCAGCCAAATCAGCACTCTATCCCGTAAAAATACTTTATGGAGGAATAAATCAGAAGCGATATCGAAGTATTTCCTTAAATTTCATGATATAGACAGCTTGATACCGAAGTGGACGAAAATATTTAACTCTCTGTAAAATTAATATGAGTCTGGATTTACATACATATGAGCTTACCTACTCAACCGGAAATCACTTTAGTTTTGGAAAAAATTGGCAGAATTTCCTTAACTCTATTGATAACCTGCGAATTAATAAGTCTAAGATATCCCTATCTGAGTTTCTTGGAGGTGAGAAAAATATTAAAGGTAAATCGTTTATTGACTTCGGCAGCGGAAGCGGATTGTTTTCTTTGGCTGCATATCTATTAGGGGCATCAAGAATCGTTAGTGTAGATATCGATAATGCATCTTTAGAGTGTACTGAAACATTGAGAAGTAATTATGGCAGACCAACAAATTGGTCAATTACTAAGGGTTCGGCTTTGGATAAACAGTTTATCAAATCTCTTGGAAAATTTGATATTGTATATTCATGGGGAGTACTTCACCACACCGGGGACATGTATCAAGCGTTAAATAATGTATCAAGCTTAATCGCACCAAGAGGTATATTTTATGTTTCTATTTATAATAAAACTACCAGTTGGCTTCAGGGTGGTCCTTCCTGGCAGTGGTTACGGATCAAAGCTATTTATAATTCTTCAAATTCGGTTATTAAACAATTGATGCTATCGTGTTACACCTTGGTTCAGATTATAGGTTTAATATGTATCGCTCGAATAAACCCTGTTTCCTATATTTATAATTACAAAAACAACCGGGGTATGAGTTGGAAACACGATCTGATTGACTGGTTGGGTGGCTATCCTTACGAATATGCTACGCCGGACGAGATCATTAAACATCTGAAAATTTTACACTTATCGTGTATAAAGGTAGTTCCTACAAAAAATACCGGCTGCAATGAATTCTTATTTGTTCGGTGAATCGATATATCTGTAAATACTTACATCATTATTGTCAAATACTTTTTCAAAATATGGCGATCTTTCGAACTTATCAAGTTTGGCTGGAATAAAGTTCATTCCATACCACCAATCATACCTACTAAAAAAACTTTTCTGTTTAACTTTTGAATAAAGTATGTAAATGTTTACCTGTTTATGATTCTTGCCTTTGAATAAATAATTATAATTATTTATTTCTTGATCAAGCGTTTCAAATCTTTTTAAGTAGTTTTTGCACAAGTCATTATAAGCAAGTGCTAATTGTTTAATATTAAAGTTGTTATTTTGATCGACCGTTAAAGATACCAATTTATTTCTTTCTTTAATCAGAGACTCATCATAATTTTTATAATTGCTGAATATTTTTATCAATTGTGGATTTAATGTATCTTCATTGAAATATTTAACTAGATTTTCGTCTAATAAATCAATTACCCAAAAATTACCGTATTCATTAATAGCAGGAAAGTTGCCGAATTGGGTAACAACAAGACTTACCCCCTGTTGGTTATTAATATATTTTATAGCTTCAATTTCCTTGTGATTAATAGTATAAAAAGTGGGAAGGAAATTTACATATATGGTTGCTGCAATGGATCCAATCCATAAAAATATACCTACCTTTAACAGTTTTGGATATTTTTGTATGTTTCCAATGACAACCGGGGTCAAGAGTATCAAACCGATCGATAAAAGAGGAAATGCGCGAGATGGTAAAAAAAGAAATCCTAAACGGGGTAGTATCTCTAAAATCAATATATATATAAAACAAAAAGATAAGACTAAGATAATGTAATAATCAATCAATATCTTTTTTAGGATATAAAAATATACGAATAAAATGGATAAATATGGGAGTAGAAAAGCGATATTCGCGGCATAAGTCACAACCCCGAAATAATTCCTGAAAGGATTGAATCCTGCATAACTTTTTCGAAAGAATCCAAACAGGAAATTAATATGTATCCAAAAATTTGTATCTAAGTAAGGAATTATGGCTACAGTAGATAAAAGTGTCATTACCAGAAAAATCTTCTTATTACTTCTTGAAAGCAATCTGTACTTTATAATTAATCCCAAAACCAATAGCGGTAAGAACACCAGAATTGTATAGTGCAATTTCCAGCCGGTGGCGATTGTAATCAACAGAACAATTAACCATTCATACCAGTACTTGGTCTTAATTAGCTTATAGAGTAAAAATATTACAAATGGCGATAAGACATAAATAAAAGTTTGTGGTCTGACAAAGCTCATTTCCATTATCAGCATGGGGACAGAGAATAATGTTAATAAAGACAATTGAGACCTTGCATCGTCGGAGTAAGTATTAATGACATTATAAAAGCCGATTATTAGACCGATTCCGAATATCCAAACCATTCCAAAACGAAACAAGAATGTTAAATCAATTCCGGTTAAAAGATTTAGAAAAATAATTTGTGATTGCATCATAGGCTGATAACCTTCAGCTACCAGTGGAAACAAGTTTGCTCTCCATTCAGGGTATTTAGAAGAATTTAGAGCCTCTTTAACAGCACTGAAGAAATATGAAGCATCAGGAGAAATAATATTACCCTGTCTATTTATTATAAAAAAAATAAGTAAACAGTATACAAATACAGAGGATATTAAAAGGAAAGTCTTATGATTAAATACCCATAAATAATTAACCTCGTTTTGTCGGTAAAAGACTTTGCTCATTACGGCGTCAACTATTGCCAGGATTATAATCACTACGGTATACAACAACAAAGCGGTTAAACTATTCAGAGGAAATAATAGGGGATTTATCTTATGAATAAAAAAACCTATCAATGGAACTGTTATCATTGACAAAATAACTGCAATCCACCCATGCTCAACTGCGTTTAATCGGTTTCTACGGAATATTATTCTGACTAGGTATATACCCGGCAACCAAAAAAATACAAACGATCCTATAATGATTCTTAATATCGATATTGGAAACATCAGATACAGGATAATAAATAGAAGGTTAATTTATTACTCAAAAGATGAATATTATATTTGGAACTCATCAGAGCTTTTCCCATGGACCCCGCTTTCTTGGCTATATCGATGTTAGAGATCAGATAAAGTAACTGTTGTTTTAAGATCAAAGCGTCCTGAGATCGAACTAAATATCCGTTATAGTTGTTAACTATAAGTTCCCGGTTTTCAGGAATATCTGTAGTAATTACCGGTATACTGCTGGCCATTGCTTCCATAATAGCATTGCTCATACCTTCGAAGAGTGTAGGTAAGACAAATATATCCGATGCGGATAATATGCTCGAAACGTCAATCCGGTCTCCCATGAATAATACTCTTGAACGGGAAGGATAATTCGCAATCTGTTTTTCTAAGGTGGTATGCATTTCCCCATCACCCACTAGAAACAGCCATACACCGGGGTGTTTTTTATATACTTCATCAAATGCCTGCAATAAATATTTATGTCCTTTATTTGGTAACAAGTTTGCAACACAAACTATAACTTTATCTGTATTTGTTATATGAAAGTGATTCCGATATCTGCTGCGAATGATATTTGACTTTCGATATTTTTTAAGATCTATCCCGTTGGGAATAACGGTAATCTTATCGGCTTTTACTCCCAATTTGGTGACATAAAATTTTTTAACGGACTCTGAATTAGCTAAATAGTTCTTTACAAAAAAAGAAGTTAATCTTTCGAATATCCTTATAGGTAGATATCTTGGATAATTATATGTGGTTCGTAAAAAAGGTATTATTCTGCAATTAGTCAAATTGCCAAGCAGTATTCTTCCCCAAAAATCCGCATGGAATAAGTAGGTAATCACCAAACTCGGATGAATTTTATTTACCGTCGGTAATAAATCAAAAATTGAATTAAGATTAGTGACTTTAATCCCTTCAATTCGAAAACTGGAGGCTAATATACCCTCTGACTTGAGCGTAATTATTTCATGATCAAATAGATTTACAAGAGGTAAGGTGCGTAATAGCATATTTTCACAGCCTCCGTTGCTTAGTGATTGAATAAGGTGCAGTACTCGGGGTTTGTTATCCATGTGTACCAATGCAAGTTATACCGGCTTCTGGATGCTCATATGCTTTTATTTTTTTTAACCCGACCCTTTTATACCACCCGATTACCTCCTCCACTAAAAAATAATTGCATTTCGGTGTGGCAAAAACATCGAAAGTATCATTTAACTTCATATTAAAAGGAAAATTTCGATAATATCCGAATGGGGGATTCTTAAAGTGTTCGGTCAATAAATTTATCATGTGCACACCAAAGGCGGGGATATAGCAGATATAATACAGCAACTCTTTAGGGAGTCGGCTGGTTATTTTTCTGACGGGTTCATAGAAATACAAAGCCCGATTATTGTGTCTTCGATTATAGACCCAAACTATTAATTGCCCCTCTTTTTTTAGTAGCTTTGGCAATTTACTGAAACCCATATAAGGATCCGATAAATGATGTATTACTCCTATAGAGTGTGCCAAATCAAAAACCCTCCCGAATGGTAAATTATAGATATCGCATTGAACAATGGCTACATTTGTCAAATTACGGGTAAGTTGATAAGCGACCTCCACGGTATCTCCCAGATCTACACCAAATACCACCTTAGCCCCGATCAATGCTGGTTGTTTGGTAAATCGTCCAGATCCACAACCTACATCGATAATTGTTTTATTAGAAATCAATTTCTCATCGACAAATGGACCCGTAAAATGTAAGTAATTTTTTTGCTCAAAACTGTTTTCCCGATAGATATTTTTCCATTCAAAGGTAAAACTTTCTGCTGTCTTTCGTTGGTGAATGGAAAATTTATCTGAATCAGCTACACTCAGTAACACCTGCTTCCATTGTTTCGATACCGGAGTGGGTAATTTTCGGCGATATGTTTCAAAAAAATTGAAGTATCGTCGAAGCAGATCCGATTTAGCACCATTAACCAAAAGTCTGGGCACCCCGTTGATTATTGGATACCACCAAGATGAAAAAAACAGAAGTCCATCTATTATTTCATTGTCGATTTGTTTAAATACCAGCTTTTGGGATATATTTTCACCTGTTAATGGATCAACAAGATATTTTAAGAATTTATTTTTCATTAAAAGAAGGATCTAAACCAAAGCTCCAATGTTAATAATGCCCAAATTCTGTAAGAGAAATTCAATTGAGTATGTTTATGTTGTACCAGTAGCTGTTTTATATAATCACGGTTAAATAAACCACGATTTGTAGTTTTTTTTGATAACAATACATCATTAGTATAGTCGTAGAGATCGGACTTAAACCACCTATTAACCGGCACGCCAAACCCCATCTTGGGTCTAAACATAACTTTATCCGGGATTATCCCCCTCAACGCCTCTTTAAGAATATATTTCTTATTATTCCAAAACCTCAGTTTTAAATTGAAAGGCATTTTTGCTGTTAGTTCCAGCATTTCATGGTCGAGAAAAGGAGACCGCCCTTCCAAAGCTACGGACATACCGGCAATATCAACTTTTACCATCAAATCGTCCGGCAAATAAGTATTTATGTCTGCATATAATGTTTGATCTAATTTACTAATGTTTTTTACTTCATCAAATTTACTTTCAATCAGATCAAAGCTGTCATGGTTTTTGGTTAATGATTTAAATTTAGATAAATATAGTTTATCTTTCGATTCATTATCAAAATAACACATAAACAACAGGACGCGTTTCCTGTAATCCTCATCCATCGCCGAGGTAAAACGCCTCACCCGGTCAAGGTAGGCTGTTTTTATAAATGATGATAGACTTCTGCTCATGGGTGAGAGTACCTTATTTAGAAGTGAAAAATGTTCGTACCACAAGCCTAAGGTTTGATAATGATATCCGGGATATCCGGCAAAATTTTCATCTCCTCCATCACCGTTTAATGCCACCGTAACGTGCTCTCGGGTAAGTTTGGATACAAAATAAGTGGGTAGCGCGCTACTGTCGGCAAAAGGCTCTTCGTACTGTTTGACTAAATATGGAAGGATCTCTATGGTATCCGGTTTGACAATGTACTCAGTATGATCAGTCTTGAATAGTTGAGCAATTATTTTGGCGTAAGGCAACTCATCAAATTTCTTTTCATTAAATCCGATGGAAAATGTTTTTACCGGTCGGTTGCTATATTTAGCCATCATGGCGACAACAGCGCTGCTATCTATCCCGCCGGAGAGAAATGCTCCTAAAGGCACATCGGATATCATCCGTAATTTTGTTGACTCTTCCAGCTTAGATAATATTATTTTTTTCCATTCATTTTCAGTAAAGTTCATTTTTTTTGAATAATCCAGCTTCCAGTAACGTTTATTCACCAACTTACCGGTCTTTATGTCCAGTAACAGGTAATGACCCGATTCCAGTTTACTGATTCCTTTGAATCCGGTGAGAGGAGATGGACAATATTGATAGGTTAAATAATGATGGATTGCGATATAGTCCGGTTCCCTTATGTATTCCGGTTGTGTCAGGATTGCCTTAAGCTCGGATGCAAAGATGAAAACCTTACCGTCTATATAATACTTAAAAGGTTTCTTGCCAACGCGGTCACGGGTACAGAATAAAGTATCGTTTTTTTGATCATAAATTACAAAAGCGAACATCCCTCTCAAATGACTGAGGCATTCAATTCCGTATTTATCGTATAATGCCATAATAACTTCGGTATCTGTGTGTGATTTAAATCGGTACCCTTCTCTAATCATCTCTCGTCTTTTCTCCAGAAAGTTATATATCTCACCGTTAAATACGATCTGGTATCTGTTTATATAACTCATCGGCTGATGGCCAAGGGCCGATAGATCTATGATGGACAAGCGGCGATGTCCTAAACCCACCTTACGGTCATTCGATATAAAAGCTCCCTCATCATCTGGCCCCCTATGCTTTATGGCTTTTGTCATTTGAGCAATTTCCCGCGCGGAGACTGACTTTCCTGTAAAACTGACCTTTCCTGCTATCCCGCACATATCAAACAGAGTAAATTATATATTAAATTAATGAACAAAAACTTTTACAGGGTTAAATTGAGTTTACTTCAAAGATATCTTATGGATTATGCGGTCAGCATATCAGATAAAAACGATGCAGTTCTTGATTATGGATGCGGGGGTGGTGAGATGGTAGGTGATGGCTTAAATAAAAAACTTAATATCTTTGGAACGGATACGTTCTATGAAGGAGGTAAGTCAAAAGAACTGGCAATCAGTTTGGGTTTACTGGGAAAAAAAGTGTTTAGTATGAAAAGGAACAGGATACCGTTTCCGGATCGCAGTTTCGATCTGGTGATCTGTAATCAAGTGTTTGAGCATGTAAAAGAACTAAACGTCGTGCTGAAGGAAATCAACAGAATTTTAAAAACAGGGGGTATCTTATTGAGCGCTTTTCCCACGAAAGAATGTGTCTACGAAGGGCACTGCGGCATACCCATGATACACTGGTTTAATAAAGAATCGAGGTTGAGATTTGGTTATGCTCTATTATTAAGAAAAATAGGTTTTGGATATTTTAAGGAAAATAAAAAACCTGAGCGATGGGTAATGGATTTCTTAAATTGGTTGGATAAATATACAACTTACAGAACCCGTAAGGAAATATTTAGCTTGTTACGACGATACTTTAGTCAAAACGTCTTAATAAAAGACCAGTTTTATAAATCAGTCCTTAGGAGTAAAAACATCCACATATTTGACTTTATGTTTGAGTACAAGTTTTGTAAATGGTTAATTAATAATTGTGAGGAGTGTGTAGTCTTATCAAAGAAGTAAATCTATGGAATTTAAAATAATTATTATTTTCTGAGTACAACGTTAAAAGACAATATTGTTAAATCATCCCGGGTGTACGTGTTTAACAGATTATTATCTAAATCACCTTTATATCTCATAATACTACCCATCTTAATTATTTCCAGTCGATGATTGTCAAACAGGGACAGATAATTGCTATACCTTTTACGGTTTACGTAGACCCCCGTTTTTCCGCAAAGTAATTTAAACAAAAACTCAGGAAACTTCAAGAACATCAGGTTTTCATTGTCAATCAGATGATCTCTCAAATCAACTTGATGATTCATAAACCCCCCCTTTTTTAAAACCCTCATCATTTCCCTGAAACACAGTTCCAGATCGTGTACATGCTCAAGCACTGCACAGGAATAGATTATATCAATAGAATCGTCCTTTAATGGATAGCCCGAATTTTGTCCTATCGATATAAACTCTATTTTTTCTTTGTGTTGATCGCCTGTTACCCCCAAATGGTCTCCTTCATCCACAGCATAATACTTTTTCGCACCGTCTTTTATACAAAGCTGCCCAAATCCGATTGATCCACCAGGCCCCAATTCGAGGATGGTCTTATTTTCAATATTTGTGAATTTATTTATCACACTCCTGAAGGCGATATATTGCTTTTGGTTATACTCCACATGAGAAGATCCGAACCAGTAAGAATTGGTTATATATTTCTCGACAATAGTTCTCATCCCCGGGAAGAGTGAATAAGTGAGATTTTGGACCAATGTTAAGGGTATCTTAAGATAGATATTCATACTAACGTTTTAATTAATAGGTTGTATTTATCGATACTATTCTGCCAGTTAAAATTAGCTTCGACAAATTTTTGTTGATCTTTTGAACTTGATAATTCTTTAATATTTTCACACATATCAACAATACCGGCTTTGATGGCAGCGGAACTGGACTCCTTAATTAGTATCCCAAAATTATTATCATTCAAAATTTCTTTTGCACCCTCACCGGGAGTTGCTACTATTCTGCATCCGCAATATATGGCTTCTAAAAGCGAAGTAGACAACCCCCCTCCACTAAAAGAGGAATGAATATAAACGTCACTTATTTTTAGGAAAGAGATCACTTCTTGTCTGGTGATCTTACCTGTGAATAATACATAATTATCTGCAATATTTTTAAGCCGGTCCAAATCTTCCCCATCTCCCATTATTATAAAAATTATCCTCCTTTTTAATGGTTCTGACATTCCTTTTATAGCCTTAATGGTATTTTCGACTCCTTTCCATTTGTATAACCTCCCTGAAAATGAAAGAAGAATTTTTCCTTTATATTTTCTTCTGAAATAAATTCTCGGTTTAACTTTATTGATAAAACCAAAATTGATACCCCGATATATCAGTGGGCTGGCTCTTTTATCAAACCGTTTAATAAAACTTTGAACCGCTTGAGATATTGAGACATTAATATCTGATGACGAAATCATTAATCTGCCCAATGTTTCATCATATATTCTGGCTAATAAAGTACTGAATTGACTGCTTAACCTCACAAAATCCGACCCGTGTTCAATATGCATCCACTTGGTATTTTTAAGTTTCGAAAATAAGAAAGCCATGGGCGTAGTCACAAAAAACCTTGTTCTGGAAATTACTACATCGAATTTTTGTTGAAATAAAGTCATGAACAATTGCCAAAACCTCAACGACCATAATTTGGGTAAAGGATAGTTCGGAATAATTTCAAAAGCCGGAAACCTGAATACTTTTACATTTTTATACCTGTTCTCGATCTCCTTAGCATCAATAGGTATCCGTGGTGTGAAGACGCTAATTTCGTATCCCAATCGCGCTAAATGATAATTAAATTCGTCTGCATGATTTTCTAATCCGCCAATATGAGGCGGATAGTAAGGAGAGAAAACTAAAATTTTCATACCCAACTTTATCGCCGATGAGTCTTTTTATCTGATCCTTTGATAGCTTCCTGTCGAACAAAGTCTGAAAATTTCTTCTTAATCTGTTGATTATCTACGTAATTTTTATAAGAGGTTATCCAAAGCGCAACGAATGACAAAACCATTATCAAATCCATTACTCTGACAACCCCCAAACGATACGTAATCTTTTCTAATAAATCTGGAAATAGTATTGACGCTAGAAAGAAAAGCCATATTAATGACCACACAATCAACTCGTTCACAAAAATTATTCTCTTCTTATATACAAGAAATACCCAAAACAACATGTACAGTCCAAAACAAAACAACCCCAACTGAAAAATTACCATTTTAATCTAAGTTTCCACAAAAATAACTCACCGACCAATTTTATGCCGTCTTGAATCGTAATTCCAGTTGCAGAACGTTTATCAAGATATATCGCATCTATTAGCAGCTCCTGACATCGTAATTTATTAATACCTGCATGAACGACCATTTCAATATCCGAAGAGTAATCTGAAGCCTTCCAACTTATCTTAGAATACACTTTTGATTGAAATGCCTTATAACCGCACGCCACATCTCTCAGTCTCAAACCAAACAAGCCGCTGGTGAATCTGCTTAAAACTCGATTAAAAATTAGCCGGCCGAATGGCATTCCTTTATGCATTCTCCTGGCGCCGAAAATCATTTGATTACCTTGATCCAGCAAGCGAATAAATTGGGGGATTTCTTTAGGATCATGCTGGCCGTCCGCATCCATCAGAATAATTGACTTAGCACCGGATTTAATGGCCAATTCGCACCCCGTTTTTAAAGCCATTCCCTTTCCTAAATTAACCCGGTGCCGGGCAACCATAATGGCAGGTGGTAAAAATTTTTCGATAGGAAATTTGGAACCGTCATCAACCACAATCACCCGATTCAGTGGGTGATATGATTTTAATTTTCGTATCGTTAGCGGTAGATGCCGTTCTTCGTTATATGCCGGAATAACTATGTAAATATTTTTCATTTCGAGCCTCGATAATATTGTATTATAGTAATAGTTTATTAAAAAAGCAGACTCAATAAATAAAGACTATCATTTAATTATGACCCCTAGCTCGTTTACAAAAAAATACTTCGATGATATCAGCCTCATATTATCTCAAATAGACAAATCTGTACTGGACAAACTGGTTGATCTATTGTGGGAAATTTACATTGAGCGAAAACACATGTTTTTTATCGGAAATGGCGGTAGTGCCAGTCTGTCTTCCCACTTAGCTGCTGATCTGGGTAAAAACACCATCTCTCATTCATCAACCGTTCCCCGATTCCAAACGCAGTCATTAACAGACAATGTTGCATGGATTACAGCATTGGCCAATGATTTAAAATACCGGGATATTTTTGTCGAACAATTGAAAAACTTAAGCAATCCCGGCGATTTATTATTCGTTATCAGCGGCAGCGGAAACAGCCCTAACTTGGTACAGGCTGTAAAATGGGCGCGATTAAACAAAATTAAGACCGTTGGTTTATTGGGTTTTGATGGAGGTAAACTTAAAAATCTGGTTAAGTTTATGGTATTAGTGCCATCATTGAGTTATGAGTATGTGGAAGGTGTCCACGCAGTGATTGCCCACTACTTGGTTGCTTCATTAAAGTTTAGATTTAACCGGCGTCTTTCCACTATTACCTCCAATAAGATCTGATCAATAGGGGTCTCCGGGACAAAACCGATTGATTTAATAAGTTTTTTGACACTCGGAACTCTCCTCGACATATCATTGAATCCTTTCTCAAATACTTTGGCAAAAGGGACAAGCTTAATCCTGGATCGGGAACCGGTTAGGTGTTTGATCTTTTTAGCCAGTGTCAGAATGGATATTTCCTGAGTTGATCCGATGTTAAATACTTTTCCGATAGCATATTCATTTTCAGTCAGAGCAGAGAGCGCGTTAACCGCATCCTTAACAAAAGCAAAACACCGGGTCTGAGAGCCATCTCCATACACTGTCAATGGTTTACCGGATAATGCCTGTTCCACCAGTCTGGGAATTACCATTCCGTACGTCCCAACTTGTCGCGGACCGACGGTATTAAATATTCTGGCAATTATCACCGGTAGTTTCTTTTCCTGGAAATATCCCATCGTAAGAAATTCATCAACAATTTTCGTAGCGGCATATCCCCACCTTCTGATGTGTGTCGGACCGATTATTCGGTTATCATCCTCTTCAAACGGGACCTTATTGCTCATGCCGTAAGTTTCCGAAGTCGAAGCCACCATCACCCTGATATTCTTAAGCTTCGCAGCTTCTTCCAGTACATTTCCTGTACCTTCCACATTTACCACAATTGATTCAATCGGTTTGTCCACCACCAGTTGTGCTCCTACCACTGCGGCCAGATGGATTACCCAGTCGGCTCCTCTCATTGCACTTACTAAGTCCGGCCGTTTCAGAATATCCCCCTTAAAAAACTTGAACCTGTTTTTATTCGCCAGAGTTGATAAATTACTCAGTCTTCCGGTTGATAAATTATCCAGGATTGTTACGTAGTGACCTTTTTCGTGTAATAATTCTGCCAGATGACTTCCGATAAATCCGGCACCTCCGGTAATCAGGTAATGCATACGATTTCCAAGATTAGCATAATTTTTCCCAAAATTCTGAACTGGCTGATTCTGGGATTGATCGGAATTTCCTTGATCATTTTTATTATCTCCCATAGGAGAGTATATTCCACGGTTTACGATACCCGTTTTTGGCAAAATGAATTCCCAAAAACCCAGCTGGTGATCGGTGATAAAGCGGACAGATTTTATTCCGATACAGAGTTATACGCGATTTTAGGATACAAATACGCTCTGGGCCAGAATCCCGTAACCATGCATCCCGAAGTTCCTCCCTTGGGTAAGCAAATTATCGGCGCCGGAATTATTCTTTTTAGAAATCAAAATCTGGCCAGCCTGCTTTTGGGTTTGGGGGGACTGTCTTTGTTGTATTTGATCGGCCTTAAAGTTTCGCCCTCCCGGACTGTAGTCTTACTGACCGTCCTGCTGGTATCCTTGGACCGGGTATTTCACACTTTGATATCCGACTCTTATATTGATACTCCCCAGTTATTCCTTTTTCTGCTCTCTTTGTATCTATTCTTGAGCTCACTAACCAATCAGCGACGGTTTATCTTGGCAAGTCTATCGCTGGGATTGATGATGGCTACAAAGTTTTATTTTAACGGTTTACTGTTGCTGGCTGTTTATCTGATCTATCTCACATTGCAAAGGAATTTTCGGATTTTTATGGGCTTCACACTTTCGCTGCCGGCTGTCGCTATAGGATATCTGCTACCCTACACGTATTCTTTCATTACCGGTTTCGGACTTACGGACTGGATTCGGCTCCAGCGCTGGATGACTTCCTGGTGGGCGGGTAATGCCCGCGTTCCCTGGGGAGGTATTTTTTCTATCATCTTTACCGGTAATTGGCATACCTGGTGGGGTAATCGGGATATTATTGCGGTAGGGGAGTGGACCCCCCTCTGGCCTCTGGCTGCTGTTCTCGGTTTCATTTCAATTTTTCAGATTATTAAAAACAGAAATTACCCCGGTTTATTGTTATGGCTCTGGTGTATTTTTTACCTGCTGTTTCTCTCCGTCACCTCACCCTTCCCCCGTTATCTGATTCTTCTTATGCCTTTTCTGTATCTGCTCACTCTGGATTTTATCCGGCAGCTATTTTCTAGGCTGAATAAAACAAAGACATGAAGCAGATATTATCCCGCGGCTGGTATCTTGCCCGCTCGGCAACCGCCCGCTCCGCCTACACCCTATTGGCCGGTAACCTCACCGACTCAATTTTGGCCTTTTTGTTCACCCTTATCAGTTTCCGCTTGTTGTCCACGGCGGATTTCGGAATATTTTCAGCCGTTAATAACTTCGTATTTACCTGTGTTCTGGTCCTGGATTTGGGGATTGGTGGATCGCTTTTGCATTTTATTCCCTATTGGCAAAGCCACCGCCTCCGGGAAAAGGAAGCATCATATATATGGTCGGGAATAATCTTCAGGGTAGGCGCTGCGGTCGCAGCGGGCACATTCCTGTTGGTTTTCTCCCATCAGATAGCGGGATTTTTCCGGACGCCGGATGTACTGGTCCCGGTTATCGCCGGGATGTCACTGATCACTATTTCAATTCTCGACGTGTTGGTATTTGCCCTCCAGGGATATAGAAAATTTTTTCACTCTGTCCTTGCCGCCAATATTTTTTCTTGTCTACGGTTTCTGTTTGTGGCTGTGGTTTGGATTACTCTTCTGCCGTACAGTGTAGTCCTGGCCACCCTAATATCGGCCGTCTCACCGGTTTTGAGCATTTTCCTTTCCCGTCGTTGGCTCAGACTTCCCTCCTTTACTCTGCCCCGGCCCGGAGTTTTTCGCTCCCTTCTGGGTTTCAGCGGCTGGATGGCCCTCTCTAAAATTAGCTCTACTATCGCTACCCGCATGGATATCCAGATTATTATTCTGTTTTTAGGACCGGCTCTTGCGGGAGTCTACTCGGTAGCTGCCCGTCTGGCGAACTTTTACCCGGTCATGTTTGTCAGTATTACCTCAATCCTGGCTGCCAGACTAATTCGGATTTCGGATCGCCGGCATGCGAAAACTTTTTTGGGTAAAACATTAGTGGCTTTTTGTCTAATCGGCTGCGCCATGTTAATCGGAGCAGCCGTAGCCAGTCCCTTGATCGGTTTACTTTTCGGCCGGTCCGCTCTGCCTGCAGCCCCGTTCTTCCGGGGATTAACTTTAGCCTATTTGCCTATGCTATTTTCTGTTTTACCTCTGGGAATGGTTATTTATTATTTCAAACTTCCCCGATTGGCAGGTTGGCTGGGATTAACTCAACTAATGATCACTTTGACAGGGAATTTGCTGCTGACTCCGGTGTGGGGGCCTTTCGGTCCTGTAATATCCATTGGTGTGGCCAATGCCCTTGTTCTTTTGATGGGTTTAGTTATAGTTTATAGACTATGGAAATCGGCATAATCGGGGCAGGTTTTGTCGGACTAAGTGCGGCATATCATCTCGCGAAATCAGGTCATCAGGTTACAGTGTTTGAAAAAGAAGCTCAATCCGCCGGCTTGGCTATGGGTTTCAAAGAACCCGAATGGCAATGGAGTTTAGAAAAGCACTATCACCATTTTTTTGTCTCCGACCACCATATCCGGAACCTGGCGGCTAAAATCGGCCACCGCGTAAATTTTGTCAGACCAATAACCTCCACCTATCTCGACGGCGAAATATTCCAGCTCGATTCCCCCTTAAGCTTACTCCGTTTCCCCAAATTGACGCTTTCCGGGAGGCTGCGTATGGGCGCGGTTTTGGCCTATTTAAAATTATCCCCAGATTGGCAATCACTCAAAAATATCCCTGCTTCAGTATTTATTCCCAAATTCATGGGTCAAAAAGCTTGGGACATAGTCTGGAAGCCGTTATTCAAAGGTAAATTCGGCAAATATTATAAACAAATCAATTCCGCCTGGTTTTGGGCTCGTATTCATCCCCGTTCCTCGTCGCTGGGTTATCCCGAAGGCGGCTTCCAGGCTTTGGCTCTGCATTTACAAAACGTTGCTCAGGCCGCCGGAGCTGAATTTGTTTTTTCCACCGGCATCAGTCGCGTTTCCCCGGCTGGTAAAAACCGGCTGCGCATTTCTACCGATACCCAAAAGTATTTTGACTTTGACAAAGTTATTTGTTCCCTGACCACGCCGTTTTTTACCCGGATAGTTGATTTGCCGGCCGACTACCTGGCCCGACTCAAACCTCTTATAGGATTGGGTGCAGTGAATCTGATCTTATCTTTAAAACAGAAATTCCTCCCGGGCGTCTATTGGTTAAACATCAACGAACCGGGCTTCCCCTTTTTGGCCGTTGTCGAACACACCAATTATATGAGCCCCGAATATTACAACGGCGATCGGTTGGTTTATATCGGTAATTACCTGCCGCCTGAACACCCCTATTTCCAAAAAGACAGCCCGGCGTTATTGAAAGTATTTACTCCTTATCTTAAACAAATCAATCCGGATTTTTCCCAGAATTGGGTCAAAAAATCCTGGGTTTGGAAAGCCTCTTTTGCCCAACCGATCGTGACCAGCGGTTATTATCACCAAATACCTCCCATGATTACTCCGGTTAAAAATCTCTTTTTAGCCAATATGCAGCAGATTTATCCGTGGGACCGGGGAACAAACTATGCGGTAGAATTGGGGGAGAAAGCCGCTCGCCATGCATCATCAGCTTAAATCTCTGATTCAAACCGCCACTTTCCGTCAATCGGTCATTACCCTGGGCAGTACCGTTACCAGCGGAGGCTTGGGAGCCCTGTTTTTCTTTATCCTCGCCCGGTTTTTGGGTAGTCAGCAATACGGTGCCTTCTCCACCGCCTGTGTTTTGATTATTATGCTGTCTTCCGTTATGGATCTGGGAACCAGCCAGGGATTGGTAAAATTTTCCCGCAAGTATGCCGGGGATCCCGAAAAAAGCGAGGCGGTCATCAAATCAACTTTACTCATTAAACTCGTCTCGGGATCAGTTATTTCAATGATTCTCTTGTTTTTTGCAGTTCCCCTGGCCGGCAATATTTTTCACCATCCGGAATTGGCCCCCTATTTTTCCGTCTCCGGTCTGGGGATTATGGGATCATTGCTGTTTTCTTTCGCTTATTCCCTGGCCCAGTCCCGGGGTTTATATATTCTCTGGGGAAGCATTTTTGTCTGGCCGAATTTTCTCAGGTTGTTGGCACTTCTGGTTCTCATCCGGTTCGGATGGCTTACGGGGATATCCGCACTCTGGCTCTATATAATCACCCCTTTTGTCGCCTTCATCGGCAGCCTGTTTTTTACGGACCGGAAATTCATTTCCGTATCGTTTCAGCCGGGGTTAATCGGCGAATTTTTCAGTTTTAACAAGTGGATTACTCTGACATCAGTCATATCCACCGTCGGCTCCAGGGTGGAAGCATTATTAACCGCCGGTTTTTTGACCCTTTCAGCCACCGGCAATTACGCTCTGGCCGTGCAGATGGTTACCCTGGTTCCCCAGCTTAGCTCCGCTTTCGGGGCGGTTACTACACCAAAATTTGCCTCATTTACCAATATCCGGGATAACCGCCGTTATCTTGTCAAAACCACTCTGCTCACCATGCTGGCTGCCGCCGGTGTGATCCTATGCCTTATCCCCGCCGCCTGGATTTTAATCAGATTGATCGGAAGCCAATATCAACAGGCTTTTACTCCCTTTTTACTACTTTTAGGGGGTATGGCTTTATTTCTGGCCTCGTCTCCCTTACGGGACAGTCTTACCTATTATTTCGGCAGACCCGGATTTTTTGCTCTTTGGAGTTTGATTGCCCTGCTTATTACCGTCTGTCTTTCGCTCTGGTTGATCCCGGCGCTGGGTATTATCGGATCGGGCGCGGTGGTTCTGATAATTCAGATTCTGGGGGTGTTAGCCGCCTGGATTTATTACCGCTGGATTTCCCGACACCAATGACCGGACCTTCGCTGACCGTCCATTGTCTGGTAAAAAACGAACAGCGCTGGATCTGGTTTGCCCTCAAGTCAATATTAGATTATGCGGACGAGATATTGGTTTGGGACACAGGCTCCACGGACCGGACTGTGGAAACAGTGAATGGTTTAAACTCTCCCAAAATTAAATTTAAACAGATGGCCGTATCATCCCCGGAAGAACACACAGCTCTCCGCCAGCAGATGTTAAAGGCTACACATTCGGATTGGTTTTTTATTCTGGACGGGGATGAAGTCTGGTGGAGAGAATCGGTTAGACAGGTCAGGGAAGCCATTAAAAATAATCCCGGTATGGCGGGAATTATCACCCCTTTTTATAACGCAGTCGGTGATGTGTTTCACCATCAAACTCCTGACGCAATTCATTATCGCATCCACGAGTTTTTCGGGGGTTTCACCATCCGGGCCATCAACCGCCGCCTTCCGGGTTTGCACCTGGCCAATCCCCACGGCCGCCAGGAATACCGCACCCGCGGGATTGCCCTGCAGAATCTACCCCGGCACCGCTTGTTGTTTGTTGATGCTCCGTATCTTCATCTGACTCATTTGCACCGGTCCGTGGGCAGGTCCCACGATAGGTCAACCTTAAAGAGGGTAATGAAGTATCGTTATGAATTGGGGACAAACTTCCCCCATGATTTTGTATTCCCTGACGTTTTTTATCTTACCCGGTCGGATACTGCCCCTTCCCCTTTCATCCGCCGTTCGGTATTCTACACTACAATTGCCGCTGCCATCACCCCTCTCAGATGGATAAAATCCCGGGTTACTCCTCACCGCGAAAGCTATTGACCTTGTGAATACTCAGTCTCAGTATCCCGGACACCATATTTTGGATGATGCCGGACCCATGGCGGGTTACTCCCGCTGGGTTATGAATATGTTCAAAGATTATTGGGGGAAAGATATTTTGGAAATCGGCAGCGGCATCGGTACCATGTCCGCCCTGTTGCCTGCCGGCGCATCCGTTACCCTTACCGAAACAGATCCGGCTTATATTTCCGTACTCAGGAAAAAATTTGATTTTCCGGTCTATCGCTGGGATGCCCAAAATCCTCCTCCGCGGCCATTGTCGTCATCCGGTTTTGACGTGGTTTTTACAGCCAACGTTTTAGAACACATTCCCGACCACCGGGCGGTACTAAAAAGTATTTTTAAACTGTTACGCCCCGGTGGCCGGCTTTTAATTTACGTCCCGGCCAAACAAATAATTTTCGGCACCCTGGACCAAGCATTAGGTCATTGCCGGCGATATGAAAAAGATGAGTTTATCAAATTGCTTTCGGATCTTAAATTTAGCATCATTACAGCCCGCTACTGCAATCTGCCGGGATTTTTCGGTTGGTGGGTGGTAGGGAAAATTTTGCGATTACACCGCTCACGGTTACTCGCCAAAGTATTTGATATTATTTTTACCCCATGGCTGTACTTTGAAGAACGGCTCAGCCTGCCATTCGGTCAGAACCTGATAGTTGTGGCTGCCAAACCAGACCATACTTCATCACACACCCCAGGGCTGTCATACCATCCTTCCAGTTGATTTTCTTGCCCTCATCATATCCCCTGCCGGAATAACTGATACCCACTTCATAAATTTTATAACCCATTCTGGAGACTTTAATGGTAAATTCCGGCTCAAATCCGAAACGGTTTTCCGCTATGGTAATGTTTTTAGCCACTTCTCTGGTAAAGGCTTTATAACAGGTTTCCATATCCGTGAAATTCATGTTGGTGACGGCATTGACCAGCAGTGTCAGCAGTTTATTTCCCACCATATGCCAGAAATACAATACTCGGTGCGGCCGGAAAGAAATGAATCTCGAGCCGAATACGACATCCGCTTTTCCCTCCTTGATAGGCTCAACTAATAGTTTATATTCATTCGGGTCGTATTCCAGGTCTGCGTCCTGAATGACGACTATGTCTCCCGTGATTAATTTCAACCCGTCTCTGATTGCCGCCCCCTTACCCTGATTTTTGGCTTTAGTTATCAGTTTTATTTTTTTGTCCCGCAGCTTTTTCAATTCTCTGTCAGTACCGTCGGTTGAAGCATCATCTACAATAATCACCTCCTTCAGTATCCCGTCGACTTTAGCCCTCAGCACCCGGTTTACCAGTTCTATCACCGTGCCGACTTCATTGTATACTGGAATTATTACCGACAGCTTCATTGCAGGCAATTATATCTTAAATGAAAATTTCTTTTTTAAGTGTTGGTAGCGGTCAGGTTAATCGTGGGGCTGAGTCGTTTGTTCATTATCTCGCCAACCACCTCTCGCGGCTCGATCATCAGATCACCGTACATCAGAACGGTGACCCCCTGATCAACTGTACTTATCGTACCGAATCGTACCACCTGGATTCATTTTCTATCCGCGATTTTACCGCCCAAGTTCTCAAAAACATCGGTAGTCCGGACATTCTGATTCCCGTAAATGGTCGTTGGCAAAGCGGGCTTTGCCGCCTGTGGGCTTTCAGAAATAAAACTAAAATGGTTATATCTGGGCAATCCGGACTCGGTTTGGATGACCGGATAAATCTGTATACCTGTCCTGACGCTTTTGTTGCCCTCTCGAATTATCAATTAAATTGGGCCAAAAGGATAAACCCCTTCGTCCGGGTGGTCAGAATTCCGAATGGAGTAGATCCGGAAATTTTTCATCCCTCTGCCGAAAAAGTGAATATTGAATTACCCCGACCTATAATCTTGTGTGTCAGCGCCTTGGAAGAAAATAAACGCCTGCATTTGGCTGTAAAGGCAGTAGCCGGTATGCGCCGGGGGTCACTGTTAATTATCGGTCGCGGCAGTCTGATAAATCCGCTTACGAGTTTGGGAATGCGTCTGCTGCCGGGTCGTTTTTCAATCATGTCATTGCCCCAACATTTAATGCCCGGGGTGTTTACCGCGGCTGACTTATTTACTTATCCCACGGTAGCCTGGGAGTCATTTGGTATCGCTTTGTTGGAAGCCATGGCTTCCGGATTGGCGATAGTAGCCAACAACGACCCAATCCGCAGGGAAATAGTTGGTGATGCCGGCTTGTTCGCCGATCCCTCGGATTCCGGAGCATACACCTCTACCCTGAACCAGGCGCTGTCTTATCGGTGGGGTAAAAAACCTCTTCTGCGGGCTCAAAAATATGCCTGGAGTAAAATTGTCCTGGATTACGATAAACTATTCAAAACTATATGCTATCGATAAGTATCATCGCAAAAAACGCTTCCCGGACTCTGCCTGCATGTATTCAAAGCACCCGGGGATTGTGTGACGATGTGGTCGTGGTCGTAGACTCTTCAACTTGGGATGACACCGTCAAAACGGCTTCCGGTCTCGGCGCCAGGGTATATGTCAGGAAATTTGACAACTTTTCCTCCCAAAAAAATTTCGCCGTTTCCAAATGCCGTTACCGCTGGATATTGGCGTTGGATGCAGATGAAACAGTCACGCCTCGGCTGGCGGAAGAAATAATGCAAGTGTTGCCCGGCACCCGGTACTCGGCATTTTCAATTCCCCGCATAAATTATATTTTTGGCCGGCCGATTTGTCATACAAATTGGTCTCCCGAAACAGACCGGCACATTTGGTTGTTTGACAAAACCAAAGCAGGTTGGTCCTCCGCTGTTCACGAACAGGTCCTGGTAACCGGTCCGGTGGGTCGGCTCAAAAATCCTAAAACCCACTTAAACTATCAGTCGGTGGAGCAATTCATCGCCAAAATGAACCAATATACCAGCCTCGAAATAAATTCCGGTAAACGCTCTTTGACTGCCCGCCTGATCCGCTCCCACTGGTTGAGAGTCTTTTTTCAGCCTAAGTGGAAATTTATCCGGCATTATTTTCTTTACTTGGGTTTTCTCGACGGCTGGCACGGTCTGTTCCTGAGTTATCTTATGGCCATCTACGGATTAACTTTAACCGTCAAGTCATGGCAAAAACAAACAGGTATTTACCGATCCTGATCATCCTCCTTTTGGGATTGGGACTGAGGCTGATCAACATCAATCAAAGCTTTTGGTTGGATGAAGCCAGCCAGGCTAATCTTTCCTCGCTGCCTCTGCATCAGATATGGTATGGAAGGGGAGGGGACTTCCATCCGCCCCTATTTTACTTTTTGGTCCATACCTGGCTTATATTTGGCCGTTCAGAAATTTGGCTCAGAACTTTACCCCTCACTTTCGGGATAGCCAATATTTTCATTATTTACCTGTTGGCCAGGGATTTATTTCCTCAAATGGAATCAAAAATTAGATATCTGTCGGCATTATTGTTAGCCATATCACCGTTTCATATTTATTATTCCCAGGAATTACGGATGTATTCGTTGCTCTGTCTGTTGGGAACAATGTCTATGTACTTTTTCTTCCGCCGTCGCTATCTGCTCCTGAGCGTATTCAATACCCTGCTTTTATATACTCATTACTCAGCCATATTCCTTATCGCAACCCAGCTAATTTACGTAGTTATGTATTCCCGAAAAGAATTAAAATCATTCACTTTCTCATTTCTCCTTTCCGCTTTCTCGTATCTGCCTTGGTTGCCCCAATTCTATCGCCAGCTGAATTCGGGACTTAACATCGACACTTATTTGCCGGGGTGGCGTCAGGTACTCAGTATTTCTCCCCTCAAAGCTTTTCCGGTAATAGTATTCAAACTGGTCGCCGGGCGTATCAGTTTTATCTCCAGAATCGTATATGGGATATATATAGTTTTTGTCTTCACCGTCACCTTTCTGGCATTGGTCATATCACCCCGTCCCAAACGCCAGCTGGTTATCTGGGTCTTTTTTCCCGTGATACTGCTGCTTTTGACGTCACTGGCACTGCCTCAAAATCAGCCCTTCAGGGTAATTTATGTTTTACCGGGTTTTATCTTACTTTTTGCCCGGGCTTGCATCCGCTATCCCAAGTTGATTGTGACTCTTGTTTGTTACATTTTTATCGTGGGCGATATTGCTTACTTCACCCGTCCTCGTCTCCAGCGGGAAAACTGGCGTGATGCATCTGCTTTTTTATCCCGACAGCAGACAGCCGTCGTGGTAAAATTTTCGGATAGATTCGCTCCTCTGGCCTGGTATGCTCCGGATTTACCCGTGGTTGGGCCGGTATCGACTTTTCCCGCTGCATACCAACCGGTTTTTGAGAAACTCGGTCCGGCGTTAGCCACCTCAACCCGGGTTTATCTGCTGCAATACTTGACAGATCTCACAGACCCCCACAGGGAAGTAGACCGGGTTATAGAAAACCTGGGTTTCAGCCAAACCAAAATTCATGATTTTTCGGGTGTTGGTTTTATTTACGAATATTCCCGGCAATGATCTTCATCCTTCTGCAGCTTTTACATGCCGGTATTCTTCTTCGTCTCGAGTCCTTTATCTATCCCGAATTCTTTGTCTATCCTTACCTGACGCTATCCGGATTGGTCCCGTACCGCCAGATAATAGATCAGCATTTTCCGGGTTTATTTTTCCTGCCCGTCAATTTCGCTTCGCTCGGATTCAACACGCCGGTATCCTTCCGGACACTTCTCATACTTATGGTGCTGTTTCAATCTGCCCTGATCGCTGTAATTGCCCGCAGAGTCTCCCGCAGCCGGTTGGCTGCCGTTTTCTCGGTAATTGCTTATACTGTCTGGCAGCCGGTTTTTTTCGGCAATCACTTGTGGTTGGAATCTTTTATTTCACCTCTTTCGTTGTCTGCATATTTTTTCTGGACGGGACATAATTTATTTTGGTCGGGCTTATTCCTCGGTCTGGCAGTTTTATTCAAACAATCACTTCTATTACCGCTCGTTTGTCTGACTGCGTACCTGCTTTTCAGGCATCGTCTGGTGGAAGCAATCAGGTTTTTTTCAGGTGGTTTAGCGCCATTGTTTTTGATTTCTGTTTACTTCTCCGCCCGGGGATTGTTCCCCGATTTTTTCTTTTGGACGGTAATGTTTAATCTGGTTTATGCCGTCAGGTCTTTTTCGTTGCCTTCATTGTCTATCATATTGCAGCTCGTCCTGCCTGTAGTGTTGGTTATTTCATCAATGATCCTGGTCAAACCCCGGCACCGCCTGATGGGATTGGCAGTCTGGGGACTGTTGCTCATCCCCGGAGGTCTGTCCCGTTTTGATTTTACCCGCATCCAGGCTGCCGTACCCTTTCTTTCATTACTGACGGGAATCCTCTTAGCCTATCTGATTTCAAAAAGAAAATGGTCGGCACTCAGCCTGATCGCTCTTTGTCTTGGTTTTTATATCGGTTTATTTTATCTGCGCCAGGCTAATTGGGGGCAGTACCGGTTTTTTAATAATGAAACTTTGATTCTGGCGGAAAAAATAAAAACTTTGTCGCAGCCGGGAGATATAATTTTCCTGTTGGGAACCCAACCTCATTTATATTTTTTAACACGGACGCTACCCCCCGGTAATTTCTTTGCTTATCAGTTACCCTGGTACTTGCCTCTGACTACAAACCGGACTTTGTTTACTCTGGCTGACGATCCGCCCCGCCTGGTAATTTATGACCGGTCCGCGGTCGTCGATGGCCTGTCGATTACGGAATACGCTGCTCCCCTGATAAAATACATTGAGAAATATTATCAACCCCAATCCCGGATTGGGGACACAATATTATATGAAAGTCGGGATTGATGTTTCACAGGCTGTTTACGGTACCGGGGTATCCGACTACACGATCGAGCTGGTTAATAATTTAAAAAAAATCACTTCCGTCGTTCCCGTCGGTTTTTCGCTCAGGCGGCAATCGGAATTAAAAAAGTTGTTTCCTGACGCCTCCGTCTTTCCCATTCCCCCCACAGCCCTGCATTTATTGTGGAACCGCTTGCACATTGTAAATTTTGAAAACTTTACCCCGGGAAAAATTGACATTTATCATTCTTCTGATTGGACTCAGGCACCGGATTCCACCCGCAAGATTACCACTGTCCATGATTTAACCCCCTTTATATATCCGGCAGAACATCATTCACGGATAGTCGCAGTCCATAAGGCACGCATGCACTGGGTCGTCAGGGAATGCGATGCCGTTATCTGCGTATCTGAGAACACCGCAGCCGATTTCGCACGTCTTTTTGCCTATCCCCGGGAAAATATTCATGTTATTCCCGAAGCCTTGCCGTCCCGATTTGAGATTGTTCCCGGGCCCTCACCTTACGAAAATTATCTGGTGGCAATCGGTACCCGGCAGCCGAGAAAAAATATAGACCGTCTGGTTTCGGCATTCATAAAGTATCAATCCCGGTACCGCCTGCCGGAAAAACTCGTCATCATCGGCGAAAAACCGCCCCGGGAGTCTCGCCCGGACCCGTCGGTCATATTTACCGGTTATGTTTCGGACCAGGAATTGGCGGATCTGCTGGCGGGCGCCGTCTGTTTCGTCTACCCTTCTCTGTATGAAGGCTTCGGGATTCCGGTTTTGATATCTTTTTATCATCACGTCCCCGTGGCCTGTTCCCGCACCTCTTCATTTCCCGAAGTCGCGGGATCTGCCGCCGCTTACTTTAATCCGGCTGACGGGGAATCCATCGCTCTCGGTGTCCAAAAAGCCATTAAGAATCATAAACAGCTTGTTACTCTCGGTACCGCCCAACTGCAGAAATTCTCCTGGGCCCAAACCGCCCAAGCCACTCTCCAATTTTATAATTCAATATTATGATAATCGGGATTGACGCCAACGAGGCCAATTTAACCCGCTTTAGGGTGGGAGTAAACCAGTACGCTTTCGATTTACTGCACGCCTTTTACCGATTGCCGTCTTCGCACCGGTTTGTCATATATCTTAAAACTCAGGTTTTGGACGACTTGCCTCCCGCCCGGCGGAATTGGGAATACCGGATTATCCCTTTTCCCAAACTCTGGACCCAGACCCGTCTCCCCTGGGATTTGTATACCCACCGCCCCCAGCCGGACGTCTTTTTCAGCCTGACTCACTATGCCCCCCGGTTTTCGCCCGTGCCCACAGTCGTTGCCGTCATGGATTTGGGGTTTCTGAAATTTCCTGATCAGTTTACCCCCAAAGATTACAACCAGCTAAAAAACTGGACGGCCTACTCAGCCCGTCAGGCTGCAGCCGTCATCACCATTTCCCGTCATTCGAAAAAAGATATTATATCCGCCTACGGCATCGATCCGGCAAAAATCTTTGTTACGTATCCCGGTTATGACCGTCAGCTTTTTCGTCCGGTTAAAAATGCTTCCGTTTTAAAAAAGTACGGTGTTAACCCTCCTTATTTTCTGTTCCTGGGTAGTTTGAGACCCAGCAAGAACATCGAAGGGCTTATCAACGCTTTCCATCACCTGGAACCTAAAACCTATAACCTCGTGATCGCCGGTAAAAAAGGCTGGATGTATGAACGGATATTCACCACGGTCGGACAACTGGCTCTGGAGAACCGGGTAATTTTTACCGGATTTGTGGATGAGGCGGAGGTGCCGGCATTAATGACCGGCGCAACCGCTTTCGTTATGCCCAGTTTTTATGAAGGTTTCGGCATTCCGGTGGTCGAAGCTATGGCCTGCGGAACCCCGGTGGTGGTTTCTAAAGTTGCCAGCCTGCCCGAAGTTGCCGGACCAGCAGGTATATATATAGATCCGTCCTCACCCGGCAGTATCGCCGCAGGTTTACTGACAGCCGCCGGTCCGTACCGGCGTGAATTTGTGAAAAAAGGCCTGGACAGAGTAAAATTATTCAATTGGGCAAAAACTGCCCGTCAGACTCTGCAGATCCTGGAATCTACAGCCAAATTATGATCTATTCTTCCAACATTCATTTATCGTCCCGGGGATTGAAATTTACAGACAAACACGGGCGTAATTTATCCGTATCGGAAGCGATGGCCAAAGCCGGAATTCGTATTTCAAATTGGAGCCTGGACTTTAGATTGATGCTGCTCCATATGATTAACGACAACCTCCCTTCGCATTCAATTCGCAATTGGATGTTTACCTTGGCCGGAGGCCGGATCGGCCCGGGTTCCGTCATCCATATGCAGGCCAGATATTTCCAACCCTCGGGGATCCGTATCGGACAGGACTCTATCATCGGCTACCGGGCATTTCTGGACGGTAGAGCACCGCTGATTATCGGAGACCATGTGGATATCGCCTCGGAGGTCATGATTTACAACTCGGAGCATGACCTGGCCGACCCCGGATTTACGGCAACAAATTCGCCGGTTAAAATCGGGGATTACGTGTTTATCGGACCCCGGGCAATTATCATGCCGGGTGTCACCGTTGGTCGCGGAGCCGTGATCGCCGGAGGAGCCGTAGTCACCAAAGACGTACCGGAATTTACAATTGTAGCCGGAGTTCCTGCCAAGCCCATCGGTGAGCGATCCAACACCCACCCCGAATACCGCCTGGGGCGCGCACGTCTATTTCAATAATGAAGCTGACAATCCGAATTTTCTTTTCTGGTTTACTGGGCCTCTCAGCTTACTATCTGCTGCTGCCTGCACCTCCCTTTCCGCCTCCGCCTCCCGGATCACTGGTATCAACGGAACCGGCAGATACGGAAAGCATTTATCGCAAAGCTTACTACACCAACCTTTCCCGGGCTGAAGTATTGGATTATTATAGGTCTAACTTTTTATCCCCGCTCCGTTACAGGCTCAATCATCCCCCCGAGGAATCTTACGCTCTCATCCGGGACCAGACCCGGAGTTCCTGGCTGGAAGAGATCGTCCATCCTTGGCGGGAAACGCTTTTAATTAATGGTTTTTATCCCACCTTGCCCACCGAACAGATCAACCTTTACGGTGTCCATTATTTGAACAAAATTACCATCCGCATGATTCCTTCCCGTCCGGTTTCCCGGTTGACTGTACTGGCGTTGGCAGGCTTGGCTGCAATTTATTTAAGTAAAGAATATGCCCGTATTTAACCCCTTTTTGTATCTGACAACGCTGCTGTTGTTATTTATACCTTTATACCCCAAATTCCCGTTAGTAGGCGTGACCGGAACCTTCGTTTCCGTCCGTCTGGAGGACATACTTATTGCTTTCGTCCTGTTTATACTTTCGGTTACCCGCCTTTCTTCACTGAAAAATCTATTCCGCTTACCCGTCACCAGGGCGGTAATTCTATTTTTGGGAATTGGCTTCATATCTTCATTTTCCGGCATATTCCTGACAAAAACAGCTTCCCTAAATCTGGGACTTTTACATGCCTTCCGCCGGGTGGAGTATTTCTCACTCTTTTTTGTGGCCTATTTTGCTCTTCAAAAAATTAAAGACTTGGGGTTAATCATCCGGATAATTATCCTGACATCCTTTTTGGTTTCAGTGTACGGTTTGGGTCAGCAATTCTTTAATTTTCCCGTGGTTTCCACCACCAATAGTGAATTTTCCAAAGGGCTGGCTCTGACGCTTGGAGCAGGAGCCCGTATTAACTCCACTTTCGCCGGACATTACGACCTGGCAGCGTACCTGATATTCCCCCTGCTTTTGATAATTGCAATTTTTCCGCTCAGTCGTTACCGCTGGCTGTTGGCGATTGTTGCATTCCTGGCATTCTGGACGATGCTGCTCTCTGCTTCACGGATTACATTTGCCAGTTTTTTTATGGCCGCATTCTTACTGATTTTATTCATACGCCGCTATACCTGGATGCCGCTTTTGGTTGCTGCAGCCGTTTTCGGAGTACTGGTTTCTCCGCAGCTTCGCGGCCGTTATCTGGAATTAATTACCAACCACCTCAATTTCTCCTGGGTTGCCCCGGTTTCTGCCCAGACCGGAAGTAAAGATGTGAACAGTGTTCCGGATGCTCTCAAACCACCGGCTGCTCCGGAAGACCGGTCGTTCAACATCCGGATCAAGGCAGAATGGCCAAAAGCGTTACGGGCTTTTTATAAAAACCCCGTCTTGGGAACAGGCTATTCTTCTGTAGGGCTGGCTGTGGATAACGATTATCTTCGGGCTTTGGCCGAAACCGGCATTTTAGGTTTCCTGGCCTTTGCTTTAATATTCATCCGATTTTTCAAAACTTCGCTCCCGTATATACTGCATCCGTCACCCCGGTTGCCGGATATGTTTATACTTGCAGTCACCTGCTCCGTAGTCGGCCTGTTAATCAATGCCGTCTTTATTGATGTTTTTGCCGCCTCAAAAATTGCTATCTCCACCTGGGCGATGGTCGGTCTGGCCGAAAAAATGAAAGGTCTTTCATATGCCTCCTAAAACCCAATATACAATTTTGGTTCTGATCTTAATTTCCGGATTTGCCGTCAGGCTGTACAAAATTGACAATCCTGTTGCCGACTGGCATTCCTGGCGTCAGGCGGATACCGCCGCAGTTACCCGCAATTTTGTCAGATACGGAGTCAATCCGCTTATACCGCGTTATGACGACTTTTCAGATGTATCCGGTAACGGCCTGTTTAATCCCAACGGCTTCCGTTTTGTGGAGTTCCCGGTATTTAATCTCATTCATTACTCTCTCTTTTCCCTCTTTCCCTTCAAATCCCTGGAATATTGGGGCCGGATGACATCGGTCCTGGCGGCTCTGGTCTCCGCATACTTGATATTTCTGCTGGTCCGCCGTCATACCACCCCCAAAACAGGCCTCCTGGCTGCATTTTTTTATCTGTTTCTCCCTTTTAACATATATTTCACCCGAGTGATTCTGCCTGACCCGCTGATGGTCACACTTTACCTGGCAGCTTTAAATTTCTTCGATATGTGGCTTGTTAGCCACAAGCCATCCATCCTGACTCTGGGTGCTGTTACCGGTGCCCTGGCGGTAATGGTCAAGCCGGTTGCCCTGTTTTTTCTGCTACCTGTTTTTTGGCAATTAATAAAAAAGGAAGGTCTGAGATTATATCGTTCCCGGGCCGCAATTATCCTATTGGGGGCTTATATCATACCTTTTCTTATCTGGCGCACCTGGGAACACCGGCACCCCGAAGGTATTCCCGCCAGTATCTGGCTTTTAAACGGGGATCATATCCGTTTTAAAGGAGCATTCTTCCGGTGGATATTCGGGGAGCGTCTGGGCAATATCATTCTGGGTAACTGGGGTGTTTTCCCTCTGGGGTCAGGAATTATCGCGGCTTTTGCCATCTCCGGCTATTTCGCCACTTGGATCCCGGCGGCCTTGCTTTATCTGTTTACTTTTGCCACCGGTAATGTCCGCCATGACTATTACCAGATTCCCGTAATTCCGGTGATTGCCATTCTTCTGGCCCTCGGCGTCGCCCATTCCTGGAGAGCGGAAGCCGGTTTTACCCGTACTTGGAGCAAGCGGATTTTGGTCCTTACCAGTGTTATCTTCATGCTGGCATTTTCCTGGTATACCATTCGTGGAAATTACCAGATCAATCACTGGGAAATAATTCATGCCGGTCAGGCAGTCGACGGTCTTACTCCTAAGGACGCCAAAGTCATCGCCAATTACAATGGCGATACCGCATTTCTTTATGCCACCAACCGCCGCGGATTCACCCATTTGCCGCTGCCCATAAAAGACCTGATTGACCGCTACGGCATCAGTTATTATGTTTCAGTGAATTTTGACGATCAGACCAGGGCGATTATGAATAAATATATCGTTCTCCAGGAAAGCCCTGAATATGTGATTGTTAAACTGGAGGAGTGGCGGGGTCTCGATCCCAAACCAACTCCCATCCCCGTCGATCTATGAAAATACTCATGCTCACGCCCTACCTCCCCTATCCGCCGTCCGACGGCGGCCAGGTTAGATCCTACGCTTTGATAAAACGTCTTTCCAAAAAACACGACATTACCCTGGTTTGCTTCACCCGTGAACATAATACCGGAGACCAGGTCAGCCATATGCAGCAATTTTGCCGAAAAGTGCTTATTTTCCAGCGGGGAAAAGCTTGGACCATCCCCAATATCCTGAGAACCGGCTTTTCACCGTATCCGTTTCTGGTGATGATATATTTCACACCGGATATCAAAAGCCGGCTCGAACAGGAAATCGTATCCGGAAATTATGATCTGATTCACGCAGAAACTTTTTATGTGATGCCGTATTTACCCATTCATGATTTACCCACAGTATTGGTTGAACAGACAATCATGTCCAGAGTATTTAATCATTATGTAGAAACGGAAAAGAGGTGGTATTACAAACCCCTGCTTTTAATAGATGTTGCCAAAATCCGGTATTGGGAAAAACATTTCTGGAAAAAAGCCGACAAACTGGTGGCAGTTTCCATCGAAGATGCCCGGATAATGGAAAAAATGGTCCCGAAATTAAAAGTCGAGGTCGTCCCCAACGGAGTGGGGGAGGATTTCGAAAATATCCTTCCCCGGACTCACTACAACAAAACAATTCTTTACATGGGTAATTATAAATGGATGCAAAACTGGGAAGCTGCCCATATTCTGGCTACCAGGGTATTTCCCCTTATTAAAAAACGTATTCCGGACGCCAAATTAGCCATCACGGGTCAATTCATGACCGATCAGGTTCGGGCGCTGCGTTCCCCGGATATTGATATCGTTGAGCTTAAAGATTACGATCGGAAAGGAGTAGTGGACGCCTACAAAAAAGCCGGTCTGTTGGTAGCTCCCATCTACGGCCCGGGGGGCACGCGTTTGAAAATTTTGGCTGCCATGGCTTCGATGGTCCCGGTGGTGACTACCCCGCTTGGGGCAGAAGGATATGGCGCCAAAGACGGAGAATCAATACTTATCGGTTCAACCCCGCAGGAAATGGCGGATAAAGCAGCTGTGATTCTGAAAAATAGGAATCTCTACGAGAAAATTGCCAGATCGGCAAAAAAACTGGTTGAATCGGGATTTACCTGGGGACCGATTACCGCTAGTCTGGAAGCAGTTTATCGTGAAATCACCCATGCCAAAAAGCGTCTCTGAACTGACCATAATAATTCTCAGTTACAATGTCGAAAAACTTCTGCTGGATTGTCTGGCTTCATTGAATAACGTCCGGACTGGCAGTGACAAATGGCAAGTTCTTATCGTAGACAACGCCTCAACCGATAATTCCGTCACCTCGGTCCGGAAATTATTTCCGAAAATCAGGATCATTGTAAACAAACAGAATCTGGGTTTTGCCGCCGGAAACAACGTCGCCCTGCGTCAAGTCACCACCCCCTATGTCCTACTGCTCAACCCGGACACCATTGTTTACCCGAACTCAATTCAAACTGTTCTGAATTTCTTGCAGACCCATCCGGATTCCGGGGCAGCCACCTGCCGGGTAGAGCTGCCGGACGGCTCGCTGGATTATTCCTGCCACCGCCGCTTCCCTGACCCGTGGAACTCATTCCTGCATTTTTATACCGGATTATTTCGCCGTTTTTCTTCCTATTCTCACGCTCCCGTTCCCGACACCATTCACGAAATTGATGCGTTAACCGGTGCATTTGCCTTGATCCGGACAAAGGCCGGTAAAACCGTTGGTTGGCTGGATGAAGATTTTTTCTGGAATGGGGAGGATCTGGATTTTTGTTACAAACTGAAATCTGCCGGTTGGAAAATATTTTTCATACCCGAAGTCAAAATAATCCACTTCAAAGGATCGTCCGCCAAAGCATCATCCCGGACAAAGCACGACTGGGCTTTCCACTCGACCGATGCCATGTTAACTTTTTATTGCAAACATTACGCTACCCGCCACTCGGTTATATTTAACTGGTCTATTTATTCCGGCATTTACCTGCTCCGCACTCTGCGTATCGCTTTAAGCTATATATAATTAAGTTGTGAAAACAATCTGTATTGACGCCAGGCTATGGGGGATCAGCCACACCGGCATCGGCCGGTATACCCAAAATTTAATTGCCAATCTGCCTTCCGCCTCCGGTTTCAGGGTTGTCCTGGTTGTTGCTCCCGAATGCCGGGATGAACCATCCTTGGCAACGTATCCCAAAATGGTTGCTCGTTTTCACCCGTATTCACCGCTGGCCCAGTTGGAAATGCTGTTTATATTTATAAAAATTCGTCCTGATCTGGTTCATTTTACCCACTCCGCCATCACCGCTCTCTGGCCCGGTAAATATGTTGTCACCGTTCATGATTTCATTAAACATCAATCAAGAGGGGTCATGACTACCACCCAAACACCCCTTATGTATTGGATAAATTATTTGGGGTTTCTTTTCGTTAATTGGATGTCTCTGGCTCGGGCGAAACATATCTTTGTGCCTTCTAATTATTGGAAAAATTATATTCATAAAAAATATAATATTCCCCCCGCCAAAGTATCTGTTACCTATGAAGCTGTTTCCGATACATTTAAATATCTGCAACCGTCGGCATACAATCCCCGTATTCCGAAACCATTCGTTGTCCATACCGGAAGTCTTTATCCTCACAAGAATATTCCGGTGCTGGTTAGTGCCGTGGAAAAACTCGGAGGTAAAGTCCACTTGGCACTGGTCTGCGCTCGTTCAGTTTTCTCATCCCGTATTCCCCATTCTCCCTATATTCATTTCTTAGGCCGACTTTCAGACGCGGATCTCAAAGCAGTTTACAAGAAAGCATTGGCTTATGTATTTCCGTCTTTAATTGAAGGTTTTGGTTTGCCGGGATTGGAGGCTATGGCAGCCGGAGTACCGGTAATTGCCGCCGAAGCATCCTGTTTGCTGGAAATTTATGAGGACGCCGCGCTCTATTTTGATCCTCACAACCCCACCGATCTAGCAGGAAAAATTGACTTGATCTTGGCCGATGTGCAACTGCGCCAGGAATTGATTGCCCGGGGTAAAAGTCAGGCGAGGAAATATTCCTGGGTTAAAATGGCCCAACAAACATGGCAGACATATCAGGGAAAATTGCTTTGATTTACGATCGGGTGAATAAGTGGGGGGGCGCTGAAAAAGTTTTACTCGCTTTGCATGAGATATTTCCCCAAGCTCCTCTTTTCACCGCAGTCTACGATTCAGCTCGGGCACCGTGGGCCAGCGTATTTCCGCAGCTAATCCCGTCATTTATGCAACGGATTCCGCTGGCCAAATCTCATCACGAACTGTATCCCTGGCTCACCCCTTTAGCTTTTGAGACTCTGGACTTAAAAGGATTCGAAGCCGTAATTTCCGTCACCAGCGCAGACGCAAAAAGTGTTATTACTCCCCCCGGGACATTCCACCTGTGCTATTGTTTGACACCGACCCGCTATCTCTGGAGCCATTTTAAGGAATACCAAAAAGAGCTCAATCCTGCCAACAGATGGGTAACAGGACCGCTTTTCAGTTATCTGAAATATTGGGATCAAATCGCCAGCCGCCGGCCGGACACTTATGTCTCTATCTCCAACACTGTAAGTAACCGCATCCGCAAATATTACGGGTTGGAGTCGCAGGTAATATACCCCCCGGTGGACATCGACGTCTATTCCAGACCGGCTCCCCATCCCGGGATTTCTGACTTTTTTCTCTACGTCGGCCGGTTGGTCGGATATAAAAGGCTCGATGTAGTAATTAATGTATTCAATGAAATTCAGCTGCCTCTGGTGGTTGTGGGAACCGGCCATCTGGAAAATCAACTCCGTAAGACGAGCGGAAGCCACATTCATTTCACAGGTCTGGTCAGCCAGGAGACATTATCATCGTTTTACCACCATTGCCGGGCAGTCATCTTTTTTCACGAGGAGGATTTCGGTATCGTCCCCCTGGAAGCCCACGCGGCAGGCAAACCGGTTATCGCCTTAAATCTCGGCGGAGCATCCGAAACGGTAATCCATAACCAAACGGGTATTCTGGTGGAAGACTCTTCCCCCGATTCACTCAAAAACGCTATTTTGTGTTTTAACCCTGAATCGTTTATCGCCGCAGACATTCGCAGGCATGCCGGAAAATTTTCCAAACAGCGGTTTTGTGAAGAATTTGCTAAAGTGTTTATTACCGAATGGAAGAAGTACAAAAACACACTTACGTCCTGATCCTGGCAGGCGGCGGCGGTACCCGTCTCTGGCCGCAGTCGCGGGAAAGTTTTCCCAAACAGTTTGTTAAACTGTTTTCCGGAAAGTCTCTTTTTTCGTTGACTTTAGCCCGGGCCAAAAAAATTGTACCCTCCAACCACATATTCATCGCTACAATTTCCCAATATCAGGCATTGGTAAAAAAAGAGGCCGGGAGTATCCCTTCTGAAAATATTTTCGTTGAACCAATCCGCCGGGATACAGCCATCGCTCATGGTCTGGGTGCTGCCTATATTTATAAACAGGATCCCGAAGCGGTAATAATTAATTTAGCCTCAGACCATCTGATTTCCCCCGTTGATACTTTTATCTCCCAATTGAAATTGGCTGCCCGTACGGCGTATTCAAGTAAATATCTGGTCACAGTCGGAATTAAACCATTATTTCCCCATACGGGGATGGGCTACATAAAAGCTTCCCGCACCTGGTCAGGTGAACCGGGATTGCTTATAGGGGAAAAATTCGTAGAAAAACCTCCCATAAATATTGCCCGTCGTTACATTTCATCAGGGAAATATTATTGGAATGCGAATTTATACGTTTTTAAAGCCGGATTGTATTTGGATTTACTCAAAAAATTCGCTCCCAAGAGTTACACTTTCTTTCCGCAAATTTTAAACGCCATCGGAACTGACAATGAAAAACAAATCATCCGGCAGGCTTTCCAGATGGCCCCGACAATCTCAATCGACTTTGCTGTGTCGGAACATTTACACAAGTTTATTTGCATACCCGGTAAATTTAATTGGTCCGATGTCGGCGACTGGAATGTGGTTTGGCAGCATCTGTTTAAAGACAAACTTGGCAATGTCATCGAAGGTCCTCATGGGAAAGGTCAATACATTGGCATCAACTCCCGAAATAATATACTCTTTTTAGATAAGAAAATAGTTGCCACCGTCGGTTTAAACGACATGGTAATCGTAGATACACCGGACGCCCTGCTTATATGCCCCAAAGAAGACGCTCAGGGAGTGAAGCTGGTTGTACAGACACTCAAAGAACAGCAATTGACTAAATATCTTTAGAACCGTAAACTTCCCGATAGATGTCTTATGTAGAATTTAAGAGAATAATGGACATATTTTTGTCCTTTTTTTTGCTTCTTTTTTTTCTCCCCATCGATTTATTGGCAGCCATCGCTATTAAGTTTGAATCCCCCCAGGGTCCGGTATTTGTAGAGTGGTCGGACCGGGTGGGTCAAAACGGCCGTATTTTCCGTCTATTAAAACTCAGGTCCATGGTTCCCAACGCCAGATATCTCCAGTTCCACGATCCCAGATACAAAAGCTATCTGAAAGAGTTTAAAAAGAGTAGTTATAAATTGGAGAATGACCCCTTACGGACTAAGATCGGAAAATTTATTGTGAAATACTCTTTGGATGAAACCCCTCAGTTTTTTAATGTTTTAAAGGGTGACATGAGTTTGATAGGACCCCGGCCTTATTATCCCGACGAATTGGATGAACAGCGCAAACGTTATCCGCAGACTATTAGACTGATTAACAAAGCCCTTTCAGTCAAGCCGGGAGTCACCGGAAAATGGCAGGTCTCAGGCAGGAGTGAATTAAATTTTGATAAAAGGATTGATTTGGACGCAGATTATGCAGAAAACATGTCCCTATGGTATGATCTGAAAATCTTGTTCAAAACGCCCTTTGTTATGCTATCCGGAAAGGGTAGTGGAGTAAAATAACCATGTCCGATCCGGTACTGCCAGACTCTACCCCACTTGTCAGATCTTTGGACTCGCTTCCTATTATGCCCAAAAAGTATTTTTCCGTAAAAGCCCCCCGTCTGTTTATCCGCTTTCTGTCTCTTGCGGGAGTATTCCTGGTCATCATCGGAATTGCCTTATACTTTACCGTAATCCGTCCCGTGCAGAGTTTGATCGCTTCCGCCGGACAACTGGAAGCATCAGCCATGGTCATCCCGCAAACCCTCAAAGCCCAGGATTTGGCCGCTACTCAAAAACAGCTGGAGATCGTGTCGTCCGATTTGGACAAGACTCAAAAAGAATTTTCCCGATTGAGCTGGACCCGGGTTTTACCTTTTGCCCGCAACTACTATTTAGACGGTCAACGGATATTTTCAGCTGCCCGCGAAATTCTGGCCGCAGCAAATGCCGGTATCAACGGCATTGCCCCGTATGCCGACATTATTGGTCTCAAGGGTTTGGCCTCCACCGGAGACGGGGCAAAAACCGCTGAGGACAGAATTAACTTTATTATAAACACCCTGGATAAATTGAAACCCCAGTTAAGTACCATTGGCGGCCATTTGGCTGCCGCCCGGAAGGAAATCGATCAAATCAACGCCAAGCGATACCCCAAATCTTTCCGGGGTGTCCCTGTTCGGGATCGGATAATCACCGGTCAATCACTCCTGGACCAGGCATCAACCCTGGTAAATGACGCTCAGCCGTTGTTGGAATCTCTCCCCTATATCTTGGGGATTGATGCTCCGCGAAAGTACCTAGTGTTATTCCAGAATGACGCGGAATTACGGGCGACCGGAGGCTTTATAACGGCGTACGCTATCTTAGCCGTGGACAAAGGCAAAATCAGCACGGTTCAATCAGACGATATCTATACTTTGGATAATAAATTTACCAAAAAAATTCCCGCTCCTGAACCTATAGTCAAGTATTTGCCCAAAGTACCTTACTGGTATCTACGCGACCAGAATTTATCTCCGGACTTCAAAGTTTCCATGGACACTTTCCATCCCAACTACCTGCTTACCGGTTCACCCAAAGTAGACGGAATAATTGCTCTTAACACTCAGGTACTGGTGGATCTATTAAGAATCACCGGCCCTATAGGTGTCCCGGGATTCGGAAATTTCAGTGCCGACGAAGATCCCAGATGCAATTGTCCTCAGGCTTTTTACGAACTGGAATTATTTGCCGACGTTGAGGGACCGGTAGTCTGGGACTCGGTTTCCGGTCAGATAATAGTAAAGCCGGTTAATTTCGGTGTGAGGAAATCTTTTATCGGTCCGATGATGTATTCCATTCTTGCCAACGTCATGGCCCAGCCGAAGTCCAAAATGGGTCAATTATTTAATACGAGTTTAAGTCTGATTCAACAAAAGCATATCCTGTTTTATTTCCTTGACCCCAAGATTCAATCTGCATCAGAGACCTTTAATTTGGCCGGCAGGATTCGTCAACCGGCCGAAAACTCAGACTATCTGTTTGTGGTGGATACCAATTTTGCCGGCGCCAAGACCAACGCCTGGGTTACTTATTCAGCCGATTACAAAGTGGACATTTCCGGTGATGGTACTCCCACTGTTGATCTCAGTCTCACTTATAAAAACCCCCAACGATATTTCCAGGACGAAAAAACCAAGCTTAAACTGAACGGTGTCTTCAGGGACTGGTTGAGAGTTTACGTCCCCAAGGGTAGTACTCTGGTAGAAGCCAAAGGGTTTGAAACCGGACAGACAACCGGGGAGGATCAGGGTAAAACGGTGTTTGAAGGCTTTTTCACTCTGACGCCTCTGAACACCAAAGTCATTACTCTCAAATACAAACTGCCGTTCAAAGCCATCTCACCCTATAATCTGATGATTCAAAAACAGGGTGGGTCAAAAGAATTTCCCTACCTGATAACCATCAACGGCAGAAAACAGCCTGAACTCATTCTGTCCTCAGACAAGGAACTTGTAATCAATTACTAATGCCCGGTTATTCTTCAGAAGGCATCGTTATCAAGCGCCAAAATTTCGGTGAGGCAGGCAAGATTATCACTCTTTTCACCCGGGAAAAAGGCAAAATAAATCTCCTGGCCAAGGGTATTAGAAAAACTACTTCCAAAAGGGCAGGGTCCCTGGAATTATTCAACCGCGTTAAAATATCTGCCGTAAAAGGCCGGGGAGAACTTGATACTCTGACCGAAGTATTACTGGTGGAAAATTTTGCCCGTTGGCGCAAATACTTAGGCCGCATCACCATCGCATACCAGCTATGCGAGGTTGTAGATAGACTCACTCCGGACCGGCAGCCCCATCCGGAAATTTTTGAAATTCTCTGTCAGTCGCTGGCTGAAATATCAGTCCTCAAAAACGATTGGAAACCCCGGACTGATGAATGGTTCCTGGAAATTATCAGGGAGCTGGGTTTCTGGCCGAAAAATCAGGATTACCACGGAGATATTTTCGATCTTATCGAAGAAATCGCCTCCCGACGGATAAATTCAACGTCTTTCATCCAAAAGCTGAAATAACCTTCTTGTATGATAATATTCAGTTGCTATGGGCGAGAATGCCAAACCTCACGTTTACGGGGATATCAGAGACTATTGGACCATAGTCGATTTAGCATTTGAGGTAGAATAATCATATGGACCTGATGGAAAAAATTGTCTCCCTGTGTAAGCGCCGCGGCTTTGTTTATCCGGGTTCGGAGCTTTACGGGGGATTGAATGGCACTTGGGATTTAGGGCCATTGGGGTCTGACCTGGCCCGAAATATAAAATATGAATGGTGGCAGAGTATGGTTGCCTCCAGGGAAGATGTTGTCGGTCTCAATTCCTCTATTCTTCACCACACCCGTGTATGGGAAGCATCCGGACACATCGCTTCATTTACCGATTCCCTGATTGAATGTAAAAAGTGTCATACCCGTTTTCGTGAAGACCAGACTCCGGAAAAATGCAATCAGTGTGAAGGCATGGAATTTACTTCTCCCCGGCAATTTAATACCATGTTCAAAACCCATATAGGTCCGGTTGAGGAAAGCAGCTCATTGCTTTATTTACGTCCGGAAACTGCCCAGGGAATTTTTATTAATTATCAGAATGTCTTAAATTCCACGCGGGTAAATATTCCTTTCGGGATCGCCCAGGTAGGAAAGGGTTTCCGTAACGAGATTACCACAGGTAATTTCCTCTTCCGGGTTCGGGAGTTTGAAATGATGGAGCTGGAATTCTTTATAGAGCCGGGTACCGATAAAAAATGGCATGAATATTGGAAAGAAAATCGCTTAAAGTGGTTTATTAACTTGGGAATTAGACCGGAAAACGTCAAAGTTGTCGATTTACCTAAAGAAGATATCGCCCATTACTCCAAAGGTACTGCAGAATTATGGTACAACTGGCCGTTTATGGGATTTGGTGAGCTGGAAGGTATTGCCAACCGCGGGGATTATGATTTAACTCAACACTCAAAGCTCTCCGGCCGGGATTTAACTTACACGGATAAATCCGGTAATAAATACTTACCCATAGTTATCGAGCCTTCTGTGGGTGTAGGTCGGGCTATGTTGGCCTTTCTTGTTGACGCCTATACCGAAGCCGGGGATAGGATAATTCTGAAATTACATCCCAAAATCGCCCCGTTCAAAGTCGCCGTCTTTCCGCTTTTAGCCAACAAACCGGATCTGGTTGATAAAGCCCGGGCGGTATACCAACATCTTAAACTTGAACTTAAAATTCCAACTGTTTGGGATGACCGGGGTAACATCGGCAAACGTTATTACGCCCAGGATGAAATAGGCACACCCTGGTGTGTAACAGTTGATTTCCAAACTTTGTCCGACGCCACTGTCACTGTCCGGGAACGGGACAATGCTGTCCAGAACCGGCTGCCGGTCTCCGAACTTGACACCTACTTTACCCAAAAGTTAAAGTGATTTATGCCCAAAAAGTATCTTCCCGTCGCTGCAGGTTTAATACTTCTGATCATAGCCGGAGTATTTGCAAAAGCCGTCTTTCTCAAACCGAAGACTCCTGGTCCCGTCCCTACCCCTTCCCCCCTGCCCGCAGCAGAACAGTTGCCGGATGACAAAAAGCCCAGTGTGTCCCTGTTATTTTCCAACGATCTCCATTTTGTAACAGTGAACATTACCAACATTTATTCCGAACAATTGGAATACAACTTGATATATGATGCTTTGGTTAAAAATAACCGTATCCAAACCGGAGTTAATGCCGCCGCCAAATTGGACGGAAAGACGGAATATACCCAAAAACAGCTTCTGGGCAGCGAATCAAGCGGTAAATTTACCTACCATGAGGACATCCAAAATGCAGTCCTTGAATTGACTCTGCGCGATTCCGAAAACCGCTCCGTATTTACCGCCGCTTATCCCTTTTCACCTTCCGCGGGTCAAAGCATCGAACTCTAGCTATCTAATACGATTATACCCAGAGCCATAAATGCTTTGCCGGTCGTATATACGGCTATAGCCAAAAGGGGCTCTTCCCGGAATAATAAACTGCTGCCGGCGATTAAACCTGACTCCAATAAGAATGCCGCGGACCCCAGAATAATTGTCCCCAATCTTCCTTCAGCAGCAGCTTCGTTCATAGATCTGCCGATCCTGTCCGCGGTTAGGAAGTAATGCACTGCCGGAACGAACGGTAGCCAAGCTTCGGGAAAAGTTATCCGTTTATCCTCGCGTCCGATAGCCATGTTGCGGATATTTTCAAATCGTGGGAATTTTACCATCTCCCGCGCCTAGCGAATATGACGCATTTATTAATCCGGCACCTTGATGGTAAAGGTATACACTACCCAAAATCGCGGGTATCATAAAATACAATTTATCCGGAGCACTTAAATAACACACAATTATTGGTAAAGTAATACCCATCCAACACTCCAATTTTCCTAGTTTTGCCGCCCTTTCTGGTCTTAAGGTAATCCCGACTCTATCCATATGTGACTATACCCTGTAGTATATCACTTAATTAGAAATAGATCAATATTCGGGTCAACTTTGTCTTGACAGGCGCGTGAAAATAGATAATAGTGGTACATAGTGGTAAAAAGTGGTAAATTTACATTCTATGTTTATAGGTCAATATGAGCATCAACTCGAAGCCAAAGGCCGCCTATCCATTCCTAAAAAATTCCGTTCCCGACTGGCTATAGGGTCAGTCCTGTCACAGGGGCTGGATGGTTGTCTATTTTTATACCCTACAGCTGCATGGGAACAGCTCGTTTCCAAATTGTCCCAACTGCCTCTCACCAGATCCGATGCCAGGGATTTTACCCGGGCAATGAGCTTTGGTGCAACTGAGGTAGTAACCGATCGGCTTGGCCGGATACTTATTCCCGATTATCTGCGGCAATTTGCCGGGATCAGCAAGGAATGTATCATCGCGGGTGCCATCGATCGAATAGAAATATGGGACAAAATACGCTATATCAATTACACTGCCCGGATTAATTCCCAGGCGGAGACCATCGCGGAAAAACTCTCCGAAATCGGGGTTTAATTATGGAGCAGTTTCACATACCTGTACTTTTACAATCAGCTTGCACTTATTTAAATATCCGGCCCGGAAAACGTTATATCGACGCTACGGCCGGAGGCGGAGGCCATACCCGGGAAATACTTGTCCGGGGTGGCCACGTTCTGGCCCTAGATCAGGACCGTGAAGCCATTTCAGAGATCACAGCCTGCCTTGTCCCTCCTCACCCTCTGGGTGAAAAGGGGCCCGATCTCGTTTTGGTTCATTCAAACTTTATCCATCTCCGGGAGGTAGCAGAAGGTCATCAGTGGCGTCCAGTATCCGGAATCCTTTTTGATCTGGGGGTTTCCGGCCGCCAGTTGACTGCACCCGGACGGGGATTCTCCTTCCAATTACCCGGGCCATTAGATATGCGTATGGACCAGGAACTGCCTCACCAGGCGGGGGAACTGATAAATTCTCTCCCTCTGTCAAATCTGGCATTGATACTTAAAAAATACGGAGAAATTCCGGGGTCTTTCGCTCTGGCAAAAAAAATTGTTGCCCATCGGCCGTTGATAACGACAGCGGATCTGGCAAAAATCACCGGTAAATTTTCCCGCCGGGTATTCCAGGCTTTTCGCATCGCCGTCAATGACGAACTGAACGCTATGAGTCTGGCACTGCCCCAGGCATTCGATCTTCTGGAACCCGGTGGCCGGATGGTAGTTATCAGTTTTCATTCCCTTGAGGACCGGATAGTCAAAAATCTGTTCCGTACCTGGGCCGCAGCCGGTCTTTGCCTGATACTCACCCCGCGGCCGTTAACTCCGGATGAATCAGAAATTAATTCCAACCCTCGTTCAACCAGTGCCAAGCTGAGAGCTTTACAACATAACTGATATGAAAAAAAAGCTGTTTTATCTTATTGTTCTCGCAAATATAGTCTTTGTAACGGGTCAGTACACGCTCACCGGACTTATGGCCGGAGATGGGGAAGAATTTGGCCTGATGCAGGATAGCCTGAACGAATTAACCGTCCAAAACCGGCTTCTGGAAAGCCGGATAAACTCCCTGAGTTCTACCCTCAGTATTTTGGACCGGGTCGAACGGTTAGGTTTGTTCCTTACTCAGATTTCATACCTTCAGCCGGTACCGGTGGCCATCCTGCCCCAACCATGAACTGGCGAATCCGCGTACTGCAGCTTATATTTATCAGTTGGACCTTCTTAATCTTAGGTCGCCTCGGATACTGGCAGATTGTAAAAGCCGCGGATCTCAAATCCGCCGCTGTTAAACAATACGGGGCTTTATCGGTTATTCCTGCGTTAAGGGGAGAAATTAAAAGCTCCGACGGCTTCCCCCTGGTGACAAATTCAGATGCTTATCTGTTATATGCCGAACCGGGTAAATTACCCGATAATAAGAGAGACCTGGATAAACTGATTTCGCTTCTCCCGGCTTCGGACAGCGCCAAAAAGATTTTGACTGAAGCTCGAGATAACGGTCAGCTTTGGGTGATTCTGTCACACCGCCTCTCCCCCGATCTGCGTAGGTCCGTAGAATTGCTGAAAATAACCGGTCTGGGTTTCGAGACTGAACCAAACCGGATATACCCCGAAGGAACCGCCAGTGCTTATTTCACCGGTTTTGTCGGTAAAGACACCTCCGGCCAACCGCGCGGATATTTTGGTCTTGAAGGCTACTATGACAGAATCCTTACCGGTGAACCCGGAAGACTGATACAGGAAAGGGATGTATTTAACAAGCCGATTCTAATCGGGGGATCTGCCCAAATACCTCCTCGTCCGGGAAAAACTTTGACTACTTCTATCGACCGGACCTTACAGTTTTTAGCCACCCGGAAACTGTCTGCAGCTCTCGAAAAATACCAGGCGGTATCCGGCACGGTATCGGTGATGGATACCCGGACCGGCCGAATTCTGGCCATGGTCGCAATTCCGGGTTACGATCCGTCGTCTTATCAGGAATACTCCGATTCTTTATATAAAAACCCTGTCATATCAGAAGGCTACGAACCCGGTTCCACTTTTAAGGTAGTGGTCATGTCCGCCGCTCTGGACGCCGGTACTGTCAAACCCGACACCGTCTGCAGCATCTGCACCGGGCCGGTGGAACTGTCAGGTAAGTGGGTAAAAAGCTACAATGACAAATATTATCCCAACAGCAATATGTGGGATGTAATTCTCCATTCCGACAATGTGGGTATGGTTTTTGTCGGCCGAACCTTAGGGAGGAACAGATTGCTGGAATACATCAGGAAATTCGGATTCGGGGTAAAAACCGGTATAGATTTACAGGAAGAAGACACCCCCCTCATCCGGCCGAACGACGAATGGCGAGATATCGACTGGGGAACAACCTGTTTTGGTCAGGGGATAGCTGTTACCCGGCTGCAGATGCTGACTGCCGTCAATGCTATTGCCAACTCCGGGTTGCTGATGCCTCCGCGAATAGTTACCCGGATTGATTCTCAAAATTCCGTTAAGGCTGTGGAACCGCAGCATCCGGTCAGAATAATTTCCCCGAAAGCGGCATCTCAAATGACCCAAATGATGGTCAACGGAGTGGAAAGGGGAGAGGTCAGATACTACAAAAATAAGGGTTACAAAATCGCAGGAAAAACCGGAACTGCCCAGGTACCGATCGAGGGTCATTACGATGAGGAAAAAACCATAGCCTCATTTGTCGGATTTGCACCTGCCCAAGACCCCAGGTTTACCATGCTGGTAACCCTCAAGGAACCCAAGACATCCCCCTGGGGGAGTACCACAGCCGCTCCGCTGTGGTTTGATATCGCCTCCGACTTGTTTCGTTATTACCGTATTCCACCGGAGTTATAATATATTAAAGGGCTATATGACCATCCCCACTCTTCACCCTCACCACATATCGTTCAGGCATGCATTTGCAGGTTTAATTACGGCTATTTCTACCCAACCGAATTTCAGGGTTCATATTACTTTTTCTGCATGTGCGGTCATAGCAGGTCTGCTGCTAAAAATATCAATTCTGGAATGGGTGGTTATAACTGTTACCATAACCGTGGGTTTAGTAGTAGAGCTGATTAATACGGCCATTGAGTTTACCGTCGACTTATTGACTCAGGAATATCGTCTTGAGGCAAAATACGCCAAAGATACGGCAGCTGCAGCTATGCTCATCTACTCCCTGGGTAGCGTGATAATTGCCGCACTGATTTTCCTGCCCAGACTCATCTGATTTTATGGCCTTGTATTTGGGAATACTTATTTTTGCCTTCATTATTACCTCCATTGCCATCATTCCATTCATCGATTTGCTTTACCGCCTGCATTTCACCCACACGAAACCTTTACCGGCCTCGTCGGTGTTCGAAGCCCGGGCTGTTACCCGCCTTCACCATCGACATAAATGGAAATTAGGTACTCCAATTGGAGGAGGCATCATCATCATTTTTTTAGTGACTTTGGTATATTCGTTCCTCCTGCCAGTGATGGGAAAATTAGGCGTATACATCACATCGGTATTTCCGAAGAAACAGGAGTTAAATATTATATTTTTCACTTTCATTGCTTTTGGGTTGCTGGGTCTTTTTGACGATATTATAAAAATATTTAACCTCAAAAAAAAAGGTTTCTTAGGTCTGGGAGTCAGCCATAAGGCCATTCTTCAGGTGGTTCTTGCTGTTATCGTGGCTGCCATGCTATATCTCAATCTCAGTATCAATGTCCTTAATATCCCGTATATAGGAGTTATCCGTTTCGGTTGGTGGTATATACCCGTAGCCACCGGAATTATTCTTCTGTTTACCCGGGCTTTTGATATTGCCGACGGGTTGGATGGTTTGGCTAACGGTGTGCTTCTGATTAGCCTCACCGCTCTATGGGCTATCTCATTTTCAATGTTGGACACTTTGCTTTCGGCATTCATTGCACTTTGGATCGGAAGCCTGGTAGCTTTTATGTATTTTAATGTTTACCCGGCCCGTATCTGGCTGGGAAACGCCGGCAGTCTGTCTTTTGGGGCTACATTGGCAGTCACCGGATTATTATTGGGAAAGACAGTGGGTTTATTAGTTATCGGTGGAATTTTTGTTATAGAAATTGTCACACATTATGCTCAATATTTTTCCACCCGTCTATTTCGCCGGCGTATTTTTAAAATCACCCCCCTCCATTATTTGCTCTTGGATTACGGATGGCCGGAACCTAAAATTGTTATGCGGGCTTGGTTGGTCAGTATTTTTTTAGCCCTTTTCGGATTGTGGCTGGCCGGTGTCTGAATATTTATGCGCACGGAGAGAATAATTATCTATCTGGTACTGCTTCTGGTCATTTTTGGTTTAATTATGATCGGAAGCTCTTCTGTGGTGGATGCTACGCGGGATTTCTCAGATAAATGGTATTATTTTAAACTGCAGTCCTTGTGGGCGATAATCGGATTCATCGGATTACTGGTCGCCAGAAAATTTCCGGTTCACAAATTGGAAAAGTTATCTCTGCCTTTATTGGGAATCTCCATGCTACTGCTGGTTCTAGTCCTCATACCCGGTATAGGCATCAAAATTCTGGGTGCCCGGAGGTGGATAAACTTGGGTTTTACCTCCTTCCAACCTTCGGAAATTGTCAAATTAACATTAGCTATATATTTTTCATCACTTCTCAAACATACAGACAGATTTCTCCAGTTTTGTTTTATTCTGGCTGCAGTCAGCGGTTTAGTGATTTTGCAACCGGATATCGGTACTGCCATAATAATCATTCTTTCGGCTTTTACGATCTATTCCGCCAGTCAAAATTCTCTCCGCAAGCTATTGATATTATTTCCCTTGGGTATCGTCCTGGCAACCGCCTTGATATTTGTAGCACCGTACCGGCTGGCCAGACTTCGGACATTCATGGATCAGTCACATGATCCTTTGGGGAGTTCCTACCAGATCCGCCAGGCATTATTGGGACTGGGATCCGGTGGTATTACCGGTTTGGGGTTGGGCCAGTCCCGGCAAAAGTACCAATTTCTTCCCGAAGTCACGACTGATTCCATCTTCGCAGTCATAGGAGAAGAACTTGGTCTGATTGGGACAGCCGGACTGGTTCTGGCTTTCTTAGCTTTATCGCTGACGGGATTCGAAATCGCCCGTAAGGCTTCTTCCCCGTTTTTCCGTCTGCTGGCTATCGGTGTCACCAGCGTGGTATCATCTCAGGCGCTGATAAACATTTCTGCCAATATTGCACTTTTACCTTACACCGGAATTCCTTTGCCGTTTATATCTTACGGTGGAACGTCGCTGGTAATTCTGATGGTGGGAATGGGAATAGTTGCCAATATCGCCGCTTCATCATCCCATGGTTAAATCGCGTTACCTAGTCTTCACCGGTGGTCATCATTCAGGAGCTCTGGCTGTTGCTCAGGAATTAATCGCCGGAAACTGGCAAATTATCTGGATTGGCCATCGTTACAGCATGCAGGGTGATAAAAGTGATTCGGCTGAATATCAGGAGGTACATGCGGCTGGTATAAAATTTATTGATCTCAAAGCCGGTAAATTTCATCGGGTATCAAATCCGTGGAAGCTCCTGCGTATCCCCTTGGGATTTATCCGGGCATTGTCAATTCTTACCCGATTGAAACTTCGGTACAAGTCAGATCTGAAAGGTATAGTTTCTTTCGGTGGGTATCTGGCCGTTCCTGTGGTAATTTGCGGTTGGCTTTTGGGAATTCCTTCAATCACCCATGAACAGACCACAGTCGCCGGCCATGCCAATCGCTTGCTCAGTCTTTTTGTTAAGAAAATTGCCGTCTCCTGGGCATCCGGAGTTGCGCATTATCCGCATTCAAAAGTGGTTGTCACCGGATTACCGCTTCGACCTGAAATAAAAGCTGTCCGGCGACATAAATCCTCTCCGACCAAAAAATTCCCGACTATATTTTTCCTTTGCGGTAAACAAGGATCTCATCTTATTAATCAAGTAGTCTTTTCTTGTTTACCGCAACTATTGGAAAAATACCGGATAATTCACCAGACGGGTTCTGCCAGCCGGTATTCTGATTTCCGCCACGCCAAAGCTCTCTGGCGGAGTCTTCCGCAACATCTACAGCAGCGCTACCAGCCACGGGAATATTACTTTCCTGATCAGATAAAACGTGTATTTTCACACACCGACTTACTTGTAGGCAGGAGCGGCGCACACCAAAGTTATGAAATTGCCTATCTGGGCTTGCCTTCAATACTCATCCCTATTCCCTGGGGCTCACATAATGAACAATATCAAAATGCAAAAATGCTTGCAGACGCCGGTTTGGCGATTATATTGCCTCAGCATCAGCTCAATGTAAAAACGTTACTTGAATATATCAGCCGGGGGTTATCTATGGTTCCCGGTTCCTTACCTGTACCGGGAAATGGTTTGGGGAAACTTGTAAACTTGATTAATCAAACTTTTGATTCCTGAACATGACCAAAAAAAAGTTGGTATTTTCAATATTACTGATAGGAATAATGTATGTATCTGCCATCTTGTCAGGATTCTTCAAAACCAAACGTGTCGAATGTTATACCCAATACGGATCCTGTCCTGATAATTACACTCAAACCCTATCCTGGCTAAAATCACAACAATTGCTGATACCTCTTCCTCATCAGGCGGTCTTTAATAATTTAAATTCCTTTCCGGAGATAAAAAACGTAACTCTTTATCGCCGTTTACCGTCAACTTTAATCATCAGCATTGCCGTCCGTAAGTCCATTGGCGTGGCCGGGCCTCAGGTTTTGGGCGAATCCGTAGCTGTAGACGAAGACGGAATTGTAATTGGTCGTGTACAGGATTCTGTTTTACCTTTTCTACTACTCAACTCGGGTCCGCTGCCGGATTCCCGGTTATCCCCAAGCCAGTCGCTGGCGATCAAAGCTTTATCCGTATTAGCGCCTCTGTCTCCTCATCGATTGAACGGCAGCCTCAAAGATACCACCCTTTCCGTCTGGTTATTTCCGGAAACCGAGGTCCTGATTAACGTCGAACACCAAACCGATATTTGGTATCCCTCTTTACAATTGATTTTAAACAGAGCTAAAATAGTGGCTAAATCACCCCATAAAATAGATCTCAGATTTATTGATCCCATCATTACCAATTAATGGCAAAGAGTAAAGTAGTATCCTCAATAGACGTCGGCAGTTCCAAGATCGCTGCGCTGGTAGCTCAATTGTCACCCGACGAAACCCAGAAAATTCACGTAGTCGGCGCCGCTGCCGCTTTGTCCAGAGGTGTCAGAAAAGGTCAGATAGTCAATATTGATGAAGTTGTCAGTGCCATAACCGAGGCTGTCGAATCAGCGGAAAGAATGGCTGGTTACAACATAGCCAAATCATATGTTACGGTCGGAGGCACTCATATCGGCTCTCAAAATAGTCACGGGGTTGTTGCTGTTTCTCAACCCCAGGGTGAAATTTCCTCCGAAGATGTTCGACGGGTACTGGACGCCGCCCGGGCAGTATCCTTGCCTGCTTCTCACGAAATAATCCACGTTTTACCTCGACAATTTACCGTCGATAGCCAGGAGGGTGTCAAGGATCCTGTGGGTATGACCGGGGTTCGTCTGGAAGTGGACACCCATATCGTCACGGGTTCCAGTCCGGTTATCAGAAATTTAACCAAATGTATTGGAGAAGTCGGGTGTGACGTTTCAGGTTTAGTTTTCAGTGGTTTAGCCTCCGGTGCTGCAGTTCTTACGGAAACGGAAAAGGAATTGGGAGTGATTTTGGTGGATATCGGTGGAGGTACCATGAGCTTGGCTATTTATGTTGAAGGTGCCTTATCCTACTCATCTGTTTTACCGGTCGGAGCCATTAATGTCACCAAAGATTTGGCAGCCGGTTTAAGAATTTCTCTGGAAAGCGCCGAAAAGCTCAAACTTTTTCTGGGAAATTTAAAAAACAAGGATGACGAGGTGGACATAACCTCGCTGCGTCTGCCGGAGGAACTAAAAACAGTCTCATACAAAACCCTGGTGGAGGGGATAATCCGGCCGAGATTGAATGAAATGTTCCAGCAGATAGCAGTCGAAATCAGGAAAAGCAATCTGGCCGGTTTGACACCTTCCGGTCTGGTGTTGACCGGTGGTGGAGCCCTGACTGTAGGTATTGTGGATTCGGCCAAACGCATTTTGGCTACTCCTGTAAAAATCGGCTTCCCTACAGGCTTATCCGGGCTGGTCGATGATATCGAGAATCCGGCTTTTGCGGCCGCCGTTGGACTCTTAAAACTATCAAAAAGTGCAGGGGAGGAAGCAGCCTTTTCCCGGTCAACACATATCCCCGGCCTTCCCAAGTTCGATAAGTTTCCGGCCAAAGGTATTTTTGACAAAATTGTATCCTGGACCAAGTCTTTACTCCCGTGAGGGCAACTGATATTATTGGTACCTCCTGCCCGTAAGTATAAAGATATGGCGTTAGTCAAACCAGACGTCGGGCGTTTAGCCAGAATTAAAGTGGTAGGTCTTGGCGGCGGCGGAGGCAACGCGTTGAACTCAATGATCAACAGCAGTTCCATTAATGGTGTGGATTTTATTGCTGTCAATACGGATGCCCAGGTGCTGTTAACCAATCAAGCCGCAACTAAACTCCAAATCGGTGAGAATCTTACCCGGGGATTGGGTTCGGGTGGAAACCCCGAAATCGGGACACAGGCTGCAGAAGAATCACGCGAAAAAATTAAAGAGTTCCTGCTGGATTCGGATATGGTTTTTATAACTGCCGGAATGGGTGGTGGAACAGGGACGGGAGCCGCCCCGGTAGTAGCTGAAATTTCTAAAGAGTTGGGAGCTTTAACCGTTTCTATCGTCACCAAACCATTCGCTTTTGAGGGTGCCCGGCGTATGGTTAACGCAGAAGACGGAATAGAAAAACTCAAAGACAAGGTAGATACCCTGATAGTCATCCCCAATCAGCGATTGCTGGATGTGGTCGATCGAAAAATGACTTTGCTGGAAGCTTTCCGGGTGGCCGATAGCGTCCTCACACAGGGAGTGCAGGGAATTTCCGATATCATCACTGTCCCCGGTCTGATCAATGTGGATTTCGCTGACGTCAAGGCCATTATGAAAGACGCAGGTTCCGCGCTCATGGGTATTGGGACCGGAGTGGGGGACAACCGGTCACAAATGGCAGCCAGGGCTGCAATTTCTTCTCCCCTTCTGGAAGTGTCGATAGATGGTGCCAAGGGGGTATTGTTCAACATTACCGGGGGGCCGGACATGACAATGACCGAGGTGGATGAGGCAGCCAAGATAATTTCCGAAGCGGCAGACGCTGACGCTAACATTATCTTTGGTGCGGCCATCGACGACAAATTGATTGATCAGATGAAGATCACAGTTATCGCTACCGGGTTTGATGAAGCCAGATCACGACTGGCCAGCATGGTCTCCCGATCCCGTCCCATTGGCCAGACAGGATTCTCTACCGGCATTGTCAGCGAAAAACCTGCTACCCGCCCCGGATTCTCTGCACCGGTAGGTATGACTCCACAACAGGACGAGGTAACTGTATCTCCGACTCCTGCTCCCGAACCGGAAACCCAATCAGAAACTGAAGACGATTGGGACATTCCGGCTTTCTTAAGGCAAGGAAAGTAGTTGGTGGGATTAATCTGTTAAAATCTCACTATGACTTTCAAACCTGTATCCCCTCAGGTTGATTTTCCTGCCCTTGAAAAAGAAATTCTCGAATGGTGGTATACGCATGGAATAGTGGACAAATATCTGCATAAGAATGATAAATCCCCGAAAAAGTTTTCCTTCCTGGATGGCCCTATCACGGCAAATAACCCCATGGGTGTCCAGCATACCCAGGGCCGGACCTTAAAAGATTTGTTTCAGCGTTACAAAAATGCCCGTGGATACAGACAGAGGTTTCAAAACGGTTTTGATTGCCAGGGGCTATGGCTTGAAGTCCAGGAAGAAAAAGACCTCGGTCTAAACAGTAAGCGGGATATAGAAAAGTTCGGTATTGAGAAATTCTGTATCCGATGTCGGGAGAGGGTGAATAAATTCTCCGAACTCCAGACCGAACAATCCAAGCGCCTGGGTATGTTTATGGATTGGACTAACTCTTACTATACGATGTCTGAACAAAACAACCTGTATATCTGGCATTTTCTCAAAGTTTGCCACAGAAAAGGTTGGTTGTACAAAGGCCGGGACTCGCTTCCCTGGTGCCCCCGTTGCGGTACCGCAATTTCCCAACACGAACTATCTGATGACGGGTACAAAGTGGTTACCCATAAATCAGTCTTTGTTTTATTTCCCCTGATAAAGGAACCTGACTCCTTCCTCCTTATCTGGACTACAACTCCGTGGACCCTCACAGTTAATGTAGCCGTTGCTGTTGCCCCCGACACGAAATACGTCAAAATCATCGCCTCTGATAAAATCCTGATTCTAGCCAAAAACCGTTTGGAAATAATTACTGGCGAATACCGCATCCTGGACGAATTTCCGGGTAAGAAACTTCTAGGACTGTTTTACCGGGGACCCTATGATGATCTTCCCCGGATATCAGGTACCGAACACCGGGTCATTCCCTGGAAAGAAGTATCAGACCGCGAGGGTAGCGGCTTGGTACATATTGCCCCGGGAGCGGGGAAGGAAGATTTCGTTTTGGGTAAACAGTTTAATTTAAAAGTTCTGGCTCCGCTTGACGAATACGGTATCTTCAAAGAAGGTTTCGGTCATTTCACCGGTCTGACGGCTCTTTCCGTAAATCTACAGGTCTTTTCTGATCTGACTGAAAAGGGAATGTTATACAAAATTGAACCTATCACTCATTCATATCCTCATTGTTGGCGTTGCAAACAGGAGTTAGTATTCCGGACCACGTCAGAATGGTTTATCCGTTGTGACGAAATCAGACCTCTGATGAAAAAGGCCGCCAAAAAAGCCAGATGGCTCCCTCCGTCAGCCGAAAAAAGGATGCAGAATTGGCTCACGAATATGGGAGATTGGCCAATTTCCCGCCGCCGCTACTGGGGTTTGGCATTACCCTTTTACGAATGCCCCTGCAGCGAGCTGACAGTTATTGGCTCAAAAGCAGAACTTCGTAATTTAGCAGTCGATCCTTCAGCCGTTGACCGGCTTGAGGAGCTGCACCGCCCCTGGATTGATGCCGTTAAAATCAAATGCCCGAAATGTGGTCAGGTAGCCACACGTGTATCCGAAGTAGGGGATTGTTGGCTGGACGCGGGGATCGTCCCCTTTTCCACCCTCAACTATTTATCAGATCGTACATACTGGGAAGAATGGTTTCCTTTTGAATTTATCACGGAATACCAGGCACAAATTAAACTTTGGTTTTATACCACTCTCTTTATGTCTGTTACATTCGAAAATCAGGTTCCATGGAAAAACGTCCTGGCCACGGGTTATATCGTAGATGAGGCAGGAGAGCCGATGCACAAGACCAAAGGCAACTATATTCCCTTCGATGAAGCGGCAGAAAAAATGGGGGTTGATGTAATGCGTTGGGTAAATATTTCAAATAATCCTTTTGAAAATACTAAATTTGGTTTCCAATTGGGTGATCAGGTTCGGCGCAGGTTTCATCTAATACTCTGGAATGTTTACAATTTTTTCATCACTTATGCCAATTTGGACAAATTTAACCCTGCACAACAGTCAAAAAGAGATGTCACATCGGCACTAGACAACTGGATTCTCATCCGTATAAACCAGACAGTCAATCTGGTCACATCCTCGCTCGACAAATACGATGCTTATACCGCCTGCCGCACATTGGAAGAATTTACCAGCGACGTGTCTTTGTGGTTTGTCCGGCGTTCGCGTGACCGGGTAGGGCCGGGAGCTCCGGACGGTTCGGACAAATCCGTTTGTTTTATCACTCTGCATCACATTCTTACCACTCTTTCGGTTCTGCTGGCGCCGTTTACCCCCTTCATATCCGAAGAGATCTACAGAAATCTCACCGGAAGGGAATCTGTTCACCTCGCTGACTGGCCAAAAAGCCATCGTCTGTTACCGGATGATATTCAGCTGCTGGAAGACATGAAACTGATCAGAAAAATTGTTGAAACCGGTTTATCTGCCCGCAAAGAGGCGGGGATCCGCGTACGCCAGCCTTTGCGGTTATTGACCGTCAAATCACCCCGGCCTGTAACCGATCCTCAATTAATCCAGCTTCTTTTGGAAGAATTGAACATCAAAACCATCACCTGGAAAAAATCCGGCAAATTGAAGGTTAACTTAGACTTAAACTTAAACTCAGAGCTGTTGGAAGAAGGACGTGTCCGCGAACTGATCCGCCGGGTTCAGCAGGAAAGAAAAGTTTTAGGGGCCAGGCTGGATCAGCATATACGTCTTACGGCTCCGCTGCCTCAGTCACCGTCACTCCAGGCTCTGGTTCAGAAACAGACCTTATCTCAAAGCGTCAGCCACGGTGAGGAAATTAAAATAGAACTCATTTAAATGCCCAAATTTTATCTGGACTACAGACTGATCATTCCTGTGCTGTGTCTATCCTCTTTGGGGCTTCTGGTATTACGAAGTATTGCACCGGATTTGATTGTGGCCCAACTTTCTTTCTACGCGGCATTTGTAGTTGTATTTTTGCTTTTTTCTGCACTGGATTACAGGATATTTTCTTCTTTATCCTGGCCGGTATACCTAATTTCCATAATTTTCCTTATCACCACTTTATTTTTCGGGATCTCCACCCGCGGAGCTGTCCGTTGGCTGCAAATCGGCAATTTTACTCTTCAGCCATCCGAAATCATCAAGCCGTTTCTGCTGATGACTTTTGCCTCATTGGCCGCATCAAAAAATCCGCGACGTTTGTGGTGGATGCTGGCTGCAGGATTTGTCCCCTTGTTAATAATATTTATTCAACCGGATTTGGGAACCTGCTTGGTGCTGCTGGTAGGATTTTTGACTTCTCTGACAGTGGTCATCCCTCCCCGGAAAATGTTTGTCGCACTATTGGCTGGATTAATATTAATCATGCCGGTATATGGTTTTATCCTCAGGGACTATCAGCGCCAGCGGTTAATAACTTATGTAAACCCCTATTCCGATCCCCTGGGTAACGGTTATCACATTATCCAGTCTTTAATCGCCGTCGGTTCCGGTGGTTTGTTCGGCAGAGGGTTGGGTCGGGGTACCCAGTCTCAACTTCGGTTTCTCCCGGAACACCATACGGATTTTATCTTTGCTTCAGTAGCCGAAGAACTGGGGTTTGCCGGTTCCGTGGTGATAATCAGCCTGTTTCTGGCCCTCCTGTGGCGGATTTACCGGATTTCACAGACCACGGTAGACAACATCGCTACTGTATTCTGTCTCAGTATCGCCTCCATGCTCACATTTCAAATCTTCATTAATATCGGTATGAACATCGGCCTGGTACCCGTTACTGGGATAACGTTGCCGTTTGTATCTTCAGGCGGATCTTCCCTTATCTCCCTGGCCATTATGATGGGTATGGTAAACTCGGTGTCCAATCGGTATAATTAGCGCGACATGCAGGCCATTATTAAGATTGGTTCATCACAGTTTCTAGTCACTCCCGGACAGGAAATTCTTGTCTCGCTCTTACCCGATAAACCGGAATCGTCTCTAACGATCAAAGAAATTTTGGTCATAATTTCTGATCATCAAACCCGGGTTGGTAATCCCTATCTGGCTGATGTAAAAGTCTTAGCCTCTGTAATCAAACATGAACCGGGTCAAAAAATCCGTATTTCTACATACAAAGCCAAAAGCAGGTATCGTAAAACCCGGGGTTTTCGTCCCCGGTATACCCGGTTGCGCATAGACGATATCAAGGAAGCCAAGTCCGTGAAACGCGCTTGACATTCGTGAAAAATAATTATATAAAGTCTCAGATTTTATGGCACACACTAAAGCCGGAGGTTCAACCAGACAGAAGGGTAATCGCCGTGGTAAACATTTGGGTGTAAAAAAGTTTACCGGTCAAAAAGTTTTACCCGGAAACATCCTTGTTCGTCAAAGAGGAAGCAGGTTCCACCCTGGAGTGGGGGTAATGATGGGTCGGGATTTTACTTTATTTGCCGTTAAGGAAGGTTTGGTCAAATTTATTCGCCGTCAGGGTAGGCAATTCGTATCCGTCAATTCATGAATCAACAAGTAATAGACATCGACATCGATTCTCTGCAGGCAAATCCTCTTCAACCTCGCGGTATCATCACCTCCGAGTCCCTGGTGGATCTGGTAGACTCCGTCCGCGAGCACGGTATCCTTGAGCCTTTGGTAATTGCCAAAACACCGGCCGGATACCAGATTATTGCGGGTGAACGACGTTGGCGGGCGGCCAGGTTGGCC